>Ga0134121_10000474_pt1 | contig 46734 bp, 38 predicted proteins | sample KB301_FD_96463 | JGI IMG/M metagenome (GOLD analysis project Ga0134121, IMG submission 96463) | Terrestrial soil microbial communities without Nitrogen fertilizer from Kellogg Biological Station, Michigan, USA - KB3-0-1 | ecosystem: Environmental > Terrestrial > Soil > Unclassified ...
TCCTCCTCTCCCAACGGTCCCTTCCCACTGCTCTCAGCTGAATCCTGGCCGCCCACTCTCCAAAAACTCCCGGCCTATTCCCGCTGATTCAGCCTTACCGCTGCCTTATCGACTGATTGGGGTAGTAGCTCTTAGGGTACCTCCCTAAGGTCTTTTACCCCGCCCTCTACGGGACACTCCCAATATCCCGGACGCGGCTTCAAAACTACGATCTCCCCGTTCGGCAAAGCCCAAGGGCCTGCTCGACGAGGAGGTCTCTTGAGGACCGGTTTACGAATTCTGGTAGCTGTCAAGTCTGAAGGGCTCTCGCGGGTCATCTTCCACTTGTTGGCGAATCTTCGGGACGTGGACTCTGTTTGCTCCGTGGCCGACCCATCACGGCTCGTTCACTATGCAGAACGAGTATTACCCCACCTGATTATCGCCAACGCCTGCTGCGTGAATTCGGCTGAGAAGACCGGGGCGCTAAAGACTGCAAGTCCCGGCGTGAAATTGATCCTCACGTTGTGGGAAGACGCTCCCTGCGATATCCATCGCCCGTTCGGGGAGGACGCCGTCCTCAGCGAAAGCGCCCTCGTCGATCAGCTTGTTCCAACCATTCTCAGGCTTTCATCTCCCCCGGAACCTGTGGGCTCCAGCCGGACAGTACGAAGGAGACTGTAATGAAGAAGTATTGGGCGACCCGCATTCCGCGAGTCGCAGTCCTGACCCTGTTCGCCCTGCTTTCGACTGCCGGATTGACCTTTGCCTACCTGACGGACTCGGCGAGCTACGCGCCTTTGAATTACTACGCGTTCCTGCCTCCCGATGTTGGATTGAGTTATGTGGATCCGGCCTTCGGGACCACGGTGAAGCGCCTCTCGTCCGCGAGAACCACGGCCAGCGTCCTGACCAGCGGCAACCTCGGGATGGTCACCAACGAGTACGCGACCATGTCCCCCTTCAACAAGGACAACACTCGGTTGATCCTTCAGAACGACAGTTACTTCGGCCTTTACGACGGCAGCGGTACATTCATCAAGGCTCTTCCTTTTGTCGTCAACGCCGGTGCGGAACCTCGCTGGTCCAAGACGGACCCTGCCATCCTGTATTTCATCGGCGGTAATCAACTCAAGCAAATCGATGTGGATTCGGGTTCGCAAACCGTGGTTCACACCTTTTCGGAATATGGCGTGATCAGCGGAAAGGGAGAATCGGATATCTCCGAAGACGGTAAACATTTTGTTTTCGCCGGCGATGACCGCTACGTTTTCCTATTCGATATTTCCACGGGAACCAAGAGCGGGGTTTTCGATACCGGTGGCCGCAGCTTTGACAGCCTCTATGTAACACCGAACAACAATGCCACAATTACCTGGTATACAAACGGCACGGCACGCTACAACGGCATCGAGCTCTTTGACGGCGACATGAACTTCCAGCGTCAGGTTGCACGAGCCGGCGGTCACATAGACGTCGCGCGCGATGTCAATGACGACGAAGTATTGTTGTAAACCAATGCTGCGGATGCACAACCAGTATGCGCCAATAGCATCGTGAAGATCCGCCTGGCGGATGCACACCAGACCTGCATCATCTCGCTCGATTGGTCGCTCGCGGTTCACGTGTCTGCCCCGGACAGCAACGGCTGGGTCTTCGTCGAAACCTATGCGCCCAGCGATCCCAATCCGACAAGCGGAACCTGGCCGAAATACACGAACGAAATCCTCGAGATCCGTCTCGATGGATCTGAAGTGCGCCGCATTGTTCAGCATCGCAGCCGGCCCTTCGACAGCTACTACTATACCCCGCGCACGGCGAGCAGCCATGACGGGTCAAAGATCGCCTTCAGCAGCAACATGGGATTGCAGGCGATCCTTGGGTATCCCTCGCTCTACGTCGATACCTATATGATCGATATTGCTCCAAGCGCACCTGCTTCGACACCCGCTCCTACTCCTGCTCCGGCGCCGATATCCTCTCCTGTACCCACGGTGACACGCGCGGAGCAAAATTCGAGTTCGGTTGCGCTGACAGGAGATTGGCAGCCCAACAGCCTTTCCTTGCACAGCGGAGGGAGCGCCGTCCTCAGCATGACTGCGGGAAGCAGGGCGACTTTTACATTCAACGGTACCGGAGCGAACTGGATCGCTTATCGAGACGAGTGGTCGGGAATCGCGCGAGTCTACGTCGACGGAAATCTCCTCGGTGAGGTCGATACCTATGCGACACCCAGTGCAGCGAAGGCCACGGCCTATTCCGTTACAGGGCTGACGGCCTCAGCGCACACGCTAACCGTAGAAGCGACAGGTACCAGGAGCTCTGCTTCGGGCGGCTCATGGGTCTGGGTCGACGCATTTGACGCGAGCACCACGACAACATCGACGCCTACAACAACTACAACGGCCACACCGGTCCGCATTCAACAGAACAATTCTGCTGTGAAATATGCTGGCTCCTGGTCAACGAATACCCTCTCCGTCCATAGCGGTGGCAACGCGGCACTCGCGATGGATGCGGGATCGTCAGCGACGCTCACATTTACGGGTACGGCTGTCTCGTGGATTGGCTACCGGGATGAGTGGTCTGGTATCGCGAAGGTAACTCTGGACGGCGTGTTTCTCGCCAATGTGGATACGTACATGACTCCGGCCCGCAGCCAGGCGGTCACCTATTCCTTGGCGAACCTCCCTCTGAAAACCCATACGCTCGTTATTCAGACGATCAGAAAGAAAAATGAGTCCTCCAGGGGCTACTGGGTCTGGGTCGATGCGTTTGACGTAACTCCGTAAGAGCGGGTGTTCCCTCATAACGCGGGCTTTCCAAATAACAAATCACAAGTCGTCAATCGTCAATCACAAAGTTCCCTGCGTGGTGCAGTCTAGGTCACTCCCTTTAAGCGCGTTGGGAAGGGAACCTTGTGATTGACGATTGACGACTTGTGATTTGTTATTTGGAAAACCGCAACCCGCATCAGGAGGGGTCCCCTCGCGAGCTGCGCCGTCAAGTCCAGGTGAGCACTAATCGTCGCTGCGTGACAACCGGATCAGTTTCTTCTGCAGGGCATACTTCACCAACTCCGTTCGGTCGTGGATGCCGACTTTCCTCATCAGGTTGTACTTGTGCACTTCCACGGTTTTCACACTAAGCTTCAATCGATACGCGATCTCCTTTACCGATAGTCCCTCCGCCAGGAGCTTCAATGTTTCGCGTTCGCGCGGACTCAACAAATCATAAGCATCCTGGGGCCGCGACGACGTCTTCAGATACTGCTCCACCACCTTATTCACGACATTCGGGCTGAGGTATTTTCCGCCTTTGTAGGCTTCACGGATGGCGTACACGAGCTGCTCGGCGGGAGCATCTTTCAATACGTATCCCGAAGCGCCGGCTTCGAGGCAGCAAATGATCAGATCTTCCTCGTCATACATCGTCAGGATGAGGACCTTCATGTTCTTGTAGGCCTGGACAAGTTGGCGGGTGGCCTCGAAACCGTTGAGATTGGGCATGGAGATATCCATCAACACCACGTCGGGACGAAGTTCCTTCGCCTTGTCCACACCTTCCTGTCCGTCCTGGGCTTCGCCCACAACTTCCAGCTCCGGCTCGTTATTCAGCAGCGACTTCAGGCCCGCGCGGAACAACGTATGGTCGTCGCACAGGAGAACTCTGATTTTGGGGTTCATGCCGCCTCAATATCTTCCAGCGGAATCTCCACTTCAATTCGGGTACCCCGGCTTTTCCGGCCCGAAGGACGCATGCGTGAATCCACGCGCAACTTTCCCCCGAGAAGTTCCACGCGCTGGCGAATCGTCATCAAGCCGAAAGCTTGATGGGGGTCCATCAGCGTCTTATCGACGTCGAAGCCTCGACCGTCATCCTGAATGGACAGGTGCAAGCGGCCTCGTCGTGCGGCCAGGGACAGACGAACATTCTTGGCTCTCGAATGCTCCACGACATTCGACAGGGCTCCCTGCACGACTCGATACAGAGTGACCTCGAATATGGAAGGAAGTTTGACAGTGAGCTGGACTTTGAGATACGTCTTGATGCCCGTCCGATCCGAAAACTGCTTTGCATACCGCCGAAGCGTTGGAAGGAAACCCGCTTCTTCGAGGATCGCAGGGCCTAAATTGAAGGCAAGGCGGCGGACTCCTTCGATGGCGTGTCCGATCAGTCCCACGGCTTCATCGAGTTTGGTGCTCAATTGCTCCGGATGCCCTTCCTTCAGGTCCATGTTCATAAGCTCGAGGTAGAGCTTCAGAACGAGAAGATTGTGTCCGATTTCATCATGAAGGTCACGTGCGATCCGTCTGCCGGTTTGCTCGTACGCGCTCACGAGGTGGACCGAGAACCGCCTCAACCGCTGCTCCGCTTCGACAAGGCGGTTTTCCATCTCGTTCCACTTTTCCTGCCGGTGCCGTGAAAAACCGAGAATGAGAGCAAACTCGCTCTCGGCGAGAAACCGAACCAGAGCCGTCGCCGGCAGGCGGGCCGAACCAGCCACCAGAAATGGAATACACGCTTCGAAATAGAGCGCCAGCGCGGCGACGGCCCTATCCATGGGGACGGAACGCCGATCGAAAGCCTGCCCTTGCTCTTCCAGCCAGAGAACGAATGCCGATACGTTTCCTGAGCGGAGACTCTCGTATTGAGACTCGATCTTCAGGGCGGCAAGCGTCCGAACTTCCGCGATATTGAGTTTGAGCTTGTCGCGAAGCAGAGCCCTCCACGCCGACCGGATATCCGCGGCGTGAGGCAACAGCCGTTCGGCCATAGCGGCAACGGGCCGCTCCACTCCAGCGAGGAGAAGCTGCGTCGTCAGGGACGGCGACGCCACCTCACTTGAGATATTTTCTTCAGTCAAACTCACAATCTTCCTCCGACAGTCTGGGCATGTTCCGCTATTTCCTCCCCCATGCGGATACGTTCGCCGTAAAGCTTATCGGGATCGCCTTGGAATTCTTTAAGGTTTTGAACGATCCGCACCACATGCGAATCTGCTGCGTCACCCAGTAGAACGAAGTATTCATAATCTTCGAGTCCCTCGCGAATCAGCTTCAACCGCATACTCTCGATGGGAATGTCGTGAGTGCCCCCGATTCGCTCTACACGCCCGGGATAAAACAGGGTTCCGTCGCCATTGCCCCCAAAAAGATAGAGGCCCGCCCACGGATCGGAAGGATGGCTATACGCTTCGTTGACGTTGAAATACAGTTCGCCAGACACGCGATAGCGCCATGCAAGCCAGGGCATGATGCGATTGGATACGGCCGTGTCGTCGATCATGTAGCTCGGCCATCCCTTGAAGTAGGGTCCGCCTGTGATATTGCACCCGTGGCTTCCGCAAGACTGATACCACCAGAGCCTGCGGCCTGCGCGCAGGTCCGCGTCGTAGGCGGATCGAGGAACCGTTTCGCGGCAATAGTCGTCAAAGCCCGGCTTCGATTCAAAGCAATTGATCAGAGGCGCCCAGATGTCGATTCGTCCGGCCAAGTCCGCGGTTCGTTGCAAGGTGAGGAGCGTCTTGATGCCGGGATCGGCTTCATGCGCAAGGCTAGTCAGTTTCAAGATTTCAGGATAGTCTTTTACCGTCGGTTCATCCTTGACGTAATAGAACAACCGGTTGAGCCAACCCCTTTCGCGGAAATGCCGGGCCCACTCGCGCCAGTATAGAATCTTTTCCAGATCGGTACTTGCCGAGCCATGAGTCCTGAGGTCGATCGATGTATAGCGGGCACCGGGCAATGGATCCCCGGCCCCGAATACCGTGCCGTCCAGGAACGTGCCCTCTTCGCTGTCATATTCACGCCAATCCAATGTAGCGCGCGTGCCATCCACTGTGAATGGTGGCGGGATAAAAGTCCCGCCGTGCAGGCTGATCCGATCCTGAAGCGCAGCCTTGCTATACAGAACAGAGATCTGGCGCAGATCCTCGTCCGATGTGTACTTTCCTTTGTGTTGCTTCAGCGCAGCACGCCCTGTGAAGCCAAAGGACGTGGTGAAGCTTGACGTGGACGGCAGTTCAAAGTTCCAGACCGTCAAGTGAACAGGAACATCAAGTAATTCCTTTCCGGACATGGACAGCCTGACGACGCCCCGATAGTTGCCTGCATGCGCGTCGCGCGGAACATAGACGTCAATCCACACCGCCTGGTTTCGTCGCGACGACAGCGAAAACGGAAAGGCGTTCCGCCTTTCGTGAAACCAGGCGTCCACTCGTGGCAGCAAAGGATCCGGCCAATCCCCGGTCTCGCCATGCTCTCGCGAAGGTCGAGCCACCGGAACCGTTCCGACGAGGTAGATCTGAATGGATTTTGCGGGAATTGTATGGCCCTGTCCGTCTGTAAGATCTGCGGCGGCCACATCGAGGTCCGCCATTTGCTGAGTCGAACGGAGGATGAGCTGAAAGGCTTCAAATTCGTTTCGCGCTGCGTATAGAACAACTTCATGCGTAAGGTTTGCGGGAAGGGGATCCTCGGGGCGTACCTTGGTGGTCGCGTGGGCAGTCCACCACAGCAGGTCGGCTGGAGCACGGGCGGCCGATGCCGGTATCACCAACTGAACGAACAAAACGGTCAGAAGTGCGATCCGCATTCTAGGCTCCTCGCGGTATCGCGAGGTGTTGAGGTTCACCCCTGATAATCCGGCTCATTTCTTCCACTTTTTCATCCCAGGTTTCGTTGTCCATTTCGCGCGACATTTCCATTCGAGGCCCTGTCGCTTTCTGCTCGATGAGCTGGTCGAGATGTTGGAGAAACTCATCCGGGCTTCTGCCGATTCGTAGCAGACGGCCAAGCCTTTCAACCTCCGGAATTGCAGTAGAGAGCACCGGAAGTCCGGCGGCAAGGTACTCGCGCAGCTTTAAGGGATTGGCGTTGAGCGTCAGCTCGTTGATCGTGAACGGCAAAATGGCGATATCGAAACGACGGCAATAACCGGGAAGATCTGCGTAAGACTTCTGTCCAAGGAGATGAACGTTGGGCAGTCCTGTCACCGCGGAAGCATCGGTATCGACCTTCCCGATAAGGACGAAGTGAAAGGCCGGGCGCGCCTTGGCCAGGGAACGAATCAACTCCAGGTCCACCCAATCGGCGATGAGTCCGAAGAATCCCACGATAGGTCCCGGAATTTCCGCAATGTCCGCCGGGATTTTCGTTTTGGGATCGCAGGCCTTGCGAAAATGTTCGACGTCGACGCCGTGGCACACCAGACGTGCGCCGGGATTATGTTTCGCCTTGCTGCTGAGAAGCCGTTCGGCGGACACGATCACACGGTCGGATTTCTCGATCAAGCGTCGTTCGATGTCGAGGATGTTCTCCGACGAGCCTGTGAATTTCGAAAATTCGTCTGTGCAGTGGTAGATCACCATCTGCTCGCCAAGCCTGCCCACGATATCCGCGGAGCTCGGCAGGAAAGTCCAGGTAATCGGCCGTCGAAATCCAAGTTTCCGCGCCGCATCGCGCAGCATCCAGACCAGCAGGTGCCGGTTGATCTGCCGAGCAATGGCATTCCCATGAAACGGAATCGCGACGGGAGAAATGACATGGATGTTGTTGGCAACCTCGCGGCACCCGCTGAAAAATGACCTGATCTTTTTCACCACGCGGCGGGCGTCTCGGACTGAGGCCGTCGGATTCCGGTTGCCGATCGAATTGACCCAGAGAATCCGGTTGCGGCGTGCGAGCCTCGTCATGATGTGCTTCTTGCTCAGCGGATCGCCTTCCCAGTCGTTACTGAAGCAAATGATGTCGTAACCCTCGATCATCGTGCCCCCGCCGGTACCAGCTCGGACGTTTTTTTCTCCGGACGCAAGTTGCGACCTATGAACGTGCGATGCCAGGATTCGAAAACGAGCAGTGTCCACAGTTCCTGTTCCCTGTTGATCCGTCCTTGCTGATGTTCATTGACGACCTTCTGGACAACGTCAGGATTCATGTAATTCCGAATTGCGGAGTTCGACGAGAGAAGCGCATCACTCACCCAGTCTCGAAGTTCGCCGCGCAGCCAGTGCTCTGTGGGAACGGGGAATCCTTTCTTCTCGCGATTCAGGATAGCTCCTGGAAGCTTGTCGTTCATGAGCCGCCGGAGCAACGCCTTTCCGACTCCTCCGTGCAGCTTTGCGTCCCCCGGCAAGCGGGAGGCGAACTCGACCATTCGATGGTCGAGGAAAGGAACACGAAGCTCGAGCTGATTGGCCATCGTCATCTTATCCGCCTTCAGGAGAAGATCGTCCGGCAGCCAGATGCGACTGTCCACATACAACATGCGGTTCAGGGCGGCTGTGTCACCGGCCGCCTGAAAACAGGACTCGAAGAGACTAGAGAGCTGTTCTCCGCCCTGACGTTCATCGTCCCATGGCAGGAGCTGTCTTTTCAAGTCGGTCCGGAATGCGCGCGACACGCCGCGGTACCGTGCCTCGAGCGAGAGGCCCATGGAATCGAACGCCGCGCGGTTTCGCTCTCCGTGGACGAATGGGCGCACGAACGGTGAGAAGCGCGGAAGGAGGCGGCCACCACAGCGGTATACCTTCTCCAGCTGAAGCATGCGCCGGTAGATCGAGTATCCTCCCAGGATTTCATCCGCTCCCTCGCCCGATAGCACCACCGTAATATCCTCTCGCGCAGCCTTCGAGAGGAAATACAACGGAACGCAAGTCGGATCCGCGAGAGGTTCATCGAGATGCCAGACGATTTCCGGAAGGATGTCCCGCACATCGCCAGGCCCGATTCGGCATTCGTGATGTTTCGATCCGAAGGCATCCGCGGCCATTCGCGCAAATTCAAACTCGTTGGAGGCCGATTCGCGGCCGGACACTTCTTCGTAGCCCACGCTGAACGTATAAATCCCATTCGACTGCCGCAGTTCGCTCATCACGGCCAGGATCGAACTGGAATCGAGACCTCCGCTCAGAAACACGCCAAGGGGAACTTCAGCAATCAAGCGAAGCCGCACGCTCTCCGTAAGCAGCCCGTCAAACTTCCTCAGCAGCTCCTGGGCGTTGTCGTGGGGAGGATGAAACTCAATGTCCCAGTACTTTCGGATGGCGATTCCCGTGTTGTCGAGCGTCAGCAGATGTCCCGGCTGCAGCTTGAAGATGTTTCGAAACATCGTGCGCGGGCCCGGTACATACCTGAGCGAAGTGTAAAGACTCAAGGCATCGAGATCGACTTCGCAGGGCACACCGGGGATTTCGAGGAGGGCTTTGATCTCGGATGCGAACGCCAGAAATCCCTGCCCTTTATAGTAGTAGAGGGGCTTAATTCCCATCCGGTCGCGTGCGAGAAGGAGTTTTTTCCGCTTCGTGTCCCATACTGCGATCGCGAACATTCCGCGAAACCGTTCGAGGCACGAATCGCCGTATTCTTCGTAGGCATGAACAATCGTCTCCGTGTCGGAATGCGTCCGAAAGCGATGGCCGTGAGAGATCAGATCCGCCGTGAGATCGGCATAGTTGTAAATTTCGCCGTTGAAGACCGTGACGATCGATTCGTCCTCATTGAACATCGGTTGAGCGCCGCCCGCGAGATCGATGATGCTGAGCCGGCGGTGGCCAAAACCCGCATTGCCGTCAATGAACGTTCCACGGCCATCGGGACCGCGGTGCGACATGATGTCCGTCATCCGATCCAGGACGGCGGGATCGACCGGTTTCAGAGGATCGAGGTTCACGATCCCGTTAATGGCGCACATAACTACTTCGCTCCATTCCGCCGTAGATTGTCGTTAATTGATCGGCATTCATTTTCACCTTCACGCAGGAAACGGGGGATGGGTTCTCAAACAGAATCTGATCTCCGTGAGCCGCATATCTCGCGTTGATGCCCAGAACCTCGCTGATTTGCCCTTCGATGGAACGCACCCAGAAGAACTCCCCGTCGAATCTGAAACCTGCCACTTGAATGGCTTTCCCGGTGAGGGACATCACGAACAGATCCTGTATCCAGGCTTGATCGAGGATGCAGGCCGTGCCTGTTCCTTCGTCGATCGACACTTCATGAAGGTGCGGCAGGTCCCTGGCGTCCAGCCCCAGGTTGCGCGGAATAAGCACGGTGATCGACGTGCTCGGAGCGGTGTCCTGTACCGTGGTGCACAGTACCGGTGCCGGCCGCATGTCGCCGTATTCGCGTGAATACCATCCCTGAATCGGCTCATTCGAGCCATGGATGATCTCGGCATGGACCTCGCTTGATGCGAAAAACGCAAACGTAAGTCCCTGTTCCTCATCTGCCGATCTCAGATGGACACTTGTCAGGCTGCGTTCGCGTTCCAGGCAAACCGCGGCATCAGGCGAAAAGTGAAAAAAGGTTTTGAAGGAATGCCGGCCTTCGCCGCTGAAGTCGTCCGCAATAATCCAACAGTGAGGACGCACGTGGAGAATGCGCCGGCGGTGGACTACGGGGTTCGGTAGGCGGCTGTAACCGTCATGTTCCGCTTCGATGTACTCCGCCTGCGGGAACGTGAAGTGCCGAAGCACTCGACTCGAATATCCTGTAGCCCAGCTGAACGTTCCGTCGGGAACAGCCTGATCTTCGCCATCGATGGCGACGGTGTTGTGTGCCCTCGTGGACCGGAAGTAGTTTCTCCAACTCGGCGCTCCGTTATAGACCCCAGTGCCTGGATCGATTAGGAGCTCACGACCACCCGAAGACAAAACGAAAGACAAGGCGTCGGCGTGACCGTGGCCGCCGCCCAGGAAGCCAGGCCCCCCACAGTCGAAAACAAGTTGGTCGTCACCGGAATTCCATCCGGATCGGACGGCCAGATAACCACCAGCGGAAAACAAGCGGCTCGTCTCCTCGGAAGCGCGCTGTTTCATGCTATCGAACGCGGCGTACCCTTCTACATCGAGCAGCCACAGAGTCTCTTCGCGGAAATTTTCTGCGCGCCACTTGAAGTCCGGTCTCTGGAACAGAACGGCTCCGGTCGAGAAAAGAGAGCGAACATCGCTGTATCCGGCCTTATCTAAAACGAGCGCACGGCCTCCATCGTCGTCGGAAAACCGGGGGATGGCCCCCTCAATTTTGGTGAGTGCCGCCAGGACATCCAGCATCGCTTCAATGCGTGAAAGCACAACCACAGGGAAATCGCCGCCATTCCGGCGCGCCAACGCCAGGGCGATGAGGTAGAACTCGAGGGTGTAGCAATGGTAGTAGGTCGACAATTCGGCGTGAAACCCGTCGTCGCGGATCTGCTTCAGCGCTTGGCCTGCAAGAACGGCCGCGCCGAATTCTCTCCATTCTCGCGACTGTGGGATTGAGTCAAAGACAGTGCCTCCGACAAACAGCGCCAGCGCCTCTCCGATCAGGTGCGTATTGGGGCTGGAATAGGTCGAAGGGTATCTGCGGATATGAACGAAATGGGAGAAGAGCGATCGCAAAATTCGCGCGATGCGTCGGTCATCCAGGTGCGGAGAAGGCAGCAACAGGAAGAGCGTCCACATCCATGATAATGCGCGCAGCGCGATCTCAAGGCTGGACGTCCAATTGATTCCGATGCCCGGAGGATTCTGCTCGATCCAGCTCTCCATGTGGCCGACAGCGACCCTCGCGTAGCTTTCGTCCTCGGTATACACGTAGGCGCGGGCGAGCGTGACCAAATGCTGGTGGCGATTGATTTCGTGAACGATCTTCGGATCGCCTGCTTCCGGATTTCCCACCAGGTCATAGCTTGTCCAGAATCTTCGAGGCCAGATCTGCCCCGAGACCGGATCGGCCGACCAATCGATCGCCTCTCCAAGGTAGATGTCGCCATGACCGAACAACCGAAGCTTTCGCTCACTGATGCCGTCCGCTTCCGCAGCCACCCGGGCGATCCAGCCGGGGAACTCCATCTCCACAAGGCGGCGCAGTTTCTGTTGCGCACCGCCAGAGAAGAAGCGCCGCGCCGGTTCGGCCTCGAGGTACTCCCGGGTAAGATAAGCCGGCGGGATTTTGAAGAGAGGAACTCCGCCTCTTTGTACAAACGCACGACTGCGATCGACCTGTTCGCGGACCTTGCCGCGAAATCGATGAGAGATTTCCTCCCCGTTCATCGAGCGGAGTTTTGTAAGGATCCTTCGAGTACGCATTCCATTTTCTTCATCAGGTCGTCCGGGTTGCCTGTTTCAAAAAGAACTGTTCCCTCAGGCCGGGCTACAGCATCGCTCGCGATAACAGGGATTCCCAACGCAAGAGATTCCCGGACCGATATGGAATCTCCATCCGTGAAGGTCGGCCGAACGAAGGCGGCCGACCTGGAAATCAGATGGAGGCATTCTTCGTGCGGCACATCGCCCAGCATCAAGACGCAACGCGTAAGGTTTCGCTGCTCGATTAGATTCCGAATCGCTTTTGCTTCGTCGCCCAGGCCGATCAGCAGACAACCGGCGTTCCGGTGTTCTCTGAGCAGGCCGCTGACGGCCTCGATGAATAATTCGACGCCATACTCCGGCCGGTTCGACGCCGTTATTGAGAACACCGGGTGGTGACGTTCAAACCATTTCTCGAAATTCGGTGAAAGAACCCATCGCGTGGATAGTTCCGTCACGCCACCAAACGCGGGAGAAACTTTGATTCGTGGACCCGGAACGCCCAGAGCCTCCACCGTCTGACGAAGACGCGAGCTCACACAGGTGATCTGCTTGAAAGTCCGGCATGTCAGAAACGCGAGCCATCGTCGTTTTCGCTTGGCTTCCACGTAATCGGGCAGCTTCCCCGAATGGAGTGTGAGTATGCTGCCGGGACCGAGACGTCCGGCGAGTCCACCGGCGAGTGCAACAAGCCAGCTCCTCACATTGTGGCCGTTTGTATGAATGTGGATCGTCCATCCCCGAAGAGCATGCTTCACCAGGCTGAACAGGAAGCCGCCGGCCCTACGTACCGGGATGTAGTGCGGGCTTAGTTCCGCGTTCCTGTCCGTGTTGAGCACCCGGCAAGGTATCCCCAGCGAAGCGGCTCGCCGCTTCATCTCCGCGATGTGGACGGAAACTCCACCATGAGGGGGCGGATATGGACCGACGAGAAGCAGCTTCATGTCGCACCAACTTCAGGAACAAGACGCCCCGAACTTTGCAAAAGAGATGTATAGAGCTGCTGCGTTTCATGAACGGCGCGTCCCATCGAGAACCGGCGCTCAATCCGGTCGCGCCCGGCGCTCCCCATATGTGCGGCAGCTTCCGGGTTGGACAAAAGTTGCGTCATGGCCTCGGCCAGTGCGTGGGCATCGCGCGGCGGCACGAGCAAGCCTGTGATTCCGTCGTCGACGATTTCGGGGTTGCCGCCGACGTGCGTGGCCACGACGGCAACTCCCGCCGCCATGGACTCGATCAGAACATTTGAAAGACCTTCGCTCAGCGACGGCAGAACCGAGAGGGATGTTTCCCTGAGAATGTCGGGCACATCCAAGCGAAGGCCGGTAAAGATCGCGGCTCTCCCATAGCCCTTGCTTTGGGAATAAGCTTCCAGACCGGCGCGCGCCGGTCCCTCGCCTACAATCAGAAACCTGGTGTTCGGAAACCCGGCCAGAACGGCAGGCAACGCGTCGAGGAAGTACTGTATTCCCTTGAGCTCATTCAAACGGGATAGCACTGTGACTATTGGTGAATTCTCCGGAATCCCAAACTCCTGCCGTATCGGGCCGGTCCTTTCGCGCCGGTCCAGCCTCGGAAGATCGACACCGTTGCGGATCACCGTCAGTTTGCGTTCATCATATCCGTCAAGGATCAGCTGGTTTCGGACCGCGTCCGCATTGGCCAGAACACAAGTCGCGAGTTTGCAGACGGCTTTCTGAACTAGCCTTTTGTTCGGGGCCCATACCTCACCGGTGTCCCGAATGGACGCAATGATGACCGGTACTCCTGCAAGGCGTGCAGCCGGCACCGCAAACAGATTCGGATAGAACCCGTAGGTGTGAACAACCTGAAACCGATTCCAGCGGAGATAGCGCGCGAACTGGACTTGCCTCCACCAGGTCAGCGGACTGTACAGCCTGCGGATGCTGAACTCGCCCAACGGAATGCCCCGCGACTCGACCAGCGGAAGAAATCCTCCGCGCCGCGCAAAACATCCCAGGTGCAGGTCGAAGCGGTCCAGATCCATCTGCTGAACCAACTGGACGAACTGTCGTTCTGTTCCGCCGACGTTGAAGTTCGTAAGGAACTTCAACACCCTAATTCTGTTGTCCTGCATAAATCCTTGAAGTTTCATGAACCAGAGGATGGTCGCTCTTTGCGGGCGTCTCCCGCACCGGCCGCAAACCCGTAACGCTCACCGTTCGTTGCAAGGATTGCCGTTCGGTGAATCCTTCTTCTTCAAACCATCGCAGCACCTCTCCCGTCGTGTGTTTCCACTGGAAGCGGGGCGCAAGCCAGTCGAACGTGTCGCACAACCTCACCTCCCGGCGCGGATGTGCTGAAATGGGAAGCAGCAGCACGGGAGCGAGCGGATATTTTAGAACCGGCCGGGTATCAGCCACATACTTCAGCCATCCGACAGGAACGGTGGCGGCGCAAAGATAGTGGAGGATGTGGTGCGGCAACCGTGTCGTCACCACGCGCATACCGTCGCTGAGCCACTCCTGCACCTGGGCAAAGATTTTCTTTCCCATCGAGACGGAATGCTCCGGCTGAAAGGTTCTGTAGACCCAGACGGAAATCCGGCCGCCGGAACGGACCAACGGCGCGATGCCATGAAATGCCTGGCGGGTGTCGGGGGTGTGATGGAGTACGCCGATGCTGTAGACGACGTCGAAAGATTCGGACTCGAAAGGCGGATTCATCAGATCGCCCTGAACGAGATCGATCTGACTGGGAAAACGCGTCGACTGCCGGGCACGCTCTACACTCCGGCTCAGATCCAAACCGACAACGTGGGCCCCCTGGCTGGCAGCAACTTCCATAAAACGTCCCATGCCGCAACCGGCCTCGAGCACCGTCTTGCCGTTGAGGTCCGGGTGGCCCAGGCCCGTGGCCTCTCTGAAGAATCTGCAGTTTTCATCGAAGTCCGTGACTGAATAGCGAAGCCACTCATATGTAAACGAACTGCGCGTGGAATCGTGCGCGGCGTGAAATTTCGAAAGTTGTCTCAGGTCGGCGCCGCACCTGTTATTGGCCAACGCGTCGAATTTCTCCAGGAACGCAGAGTACTCCTCGGCGCTGTCGGGAAGCATTCGCGGAATGCCATCAACGATGGGGTAGGTGGCGTCGCATCTCTTGCAGCGCAGAACGCCACTCTCGATTTCATTCGGCCGCGTGTTGGTATTAGTTTCGAAGACCTGGAGGTCGAGCCGAGGGGCGCGACATCCAGGGCATACGAGAAGGTTCAATAACCGGCACTTCATAGGCTCTTACTCGCTCCTGTGTTTGTTTTGGCGCAGAATCAAGGAACTTGCGGCACCACAATTCAAAGGAAATCAGGGTCCAGAGATGAAGGTCGAGTTCACGCCCGGCGGAGTGTTTGGAGAGCAGCGTCTCGACGTAATGGGAATTGAATACACCCCGTTGCCTGCTTCGCGACGAAAGCAGAATGTCGCGGGCAAAGTCGTCCAACTTGCCACGGAACCAGCTTCCCAGCGGAACCGCGAAACCGTGCTTTGGACGGTTAATGATGTTCTCGCTGAGAATCCCGTTCATGGCCGATTTGAGGATGTGTTTGGTGCGCATATCCCGTATTTGCATCTCCGCGGGGATCGTTGCGGCAAATTCCACGAGCTTGTGATCGAGCAGCGGAACACGCGCCTCGATAGAGTGCGCCATGCTCATGCGATCGACTTTTGTCAGAATGTCCATGGGGAGATAGTTCTTCAGGTCCGCGTACTGCAACGCGGATAACCAATTCCCCGTTTTTGCGTGAAACTTCGACACGTCGAAATTCCCAGCCGCAGGCAACACCTTCTGAAGCACGTCGGGCATGAAGAGGCGCGAAAACTGGCTCAAACGGAACAGCGTGGACGCGTCCAGATAGCGATCTGCCCCTGCCTTGCCAAAATGAGTCAGAAAGTTCTTCCCCCTCGCGGGATCCGGCAACGCTTCACCGACAGCGCCGGCCAGCCGCCGGACAAGCGGTGGAAGCTTGTCGTAACGCCGTTCCCTTTTCTCCACGAGGTATTTTTCGTATCCGGCGAACAACTCATCGCCGCCGTCCCCCGATAGCACGACCGTGACCGACTTCGACGCGAGTTCCGACACCATATAGGTCGGTATCGCCGACGAGTCACCGAAAGGTTCATCAAGATGCCAAACGATCTTGTCGATAATGTTAAGGGCGTCGGGCTCAAGGATTTCCTCGTGATGGTCGGTACCAAAAGCCCGTGCCACTTCACGGGCCGCGGGCAATTCATCAAAACCCGCCTCTTTAAAGCCGATCGAAAATGTCTTGATTGGTTTCGAACTGGCTCGCGCCATAGACGCGACGACGGAGCTGGAATCGATTCCTCCGCTGAGAAAAGCGCCGACCGGCACGTCGCTGACCATGTGGAGCTGGACCGACTCGTCGAGCAGGGCCCGAAGCTCTTCGGCGAAAGACTCCTCCGTGCGGTTGGTAACCGGTGCAAAATGGACGTCCCAATAAGGCTCGATCTTCACCCTCGAACGGCCGCGCGACGCGGACAACAAATGGCCCGGCGGCAATTTCCGGATGTCTTGCAGAATGCTCTGATCGTTCGGCGTCGTGAGGTAGCTCACCAGATGGCCAACGGCACCCCAATCGAGGCCCCGCGAAACATTTTCAAGTTCCAGAAGGGCTTTCATCTCTGACGCGAAGCACAACCGTTCGTTCACGATCGTGTAATAGAGCGGCTTAATTCCGACGCGATCCCGCGCCAGCAGAATTCTCTTCTCTTTGACATCCCAGAGCGCAAAGGCAAACATACCGCGCAGGAACTGTACGCATTCATCGCCATACTCCTCGTAGAGATGAACGATGACCTCGGTGTCCGTGGAGGTGTAGAACGTATGACCCAGCGCCTGCAGGCGCGTCCGCAGCTTCTTGTAGTTGTAGATCTCTCCGTTAAACACCGTCCAGACGGTTCCGTCCTCGTTCCGGACAGGCTGTCGTCCAGTTTCGAGATCGATGATCCGGAGCCGCCGCATGCCCATTCCCACGCCATGAGAAATATAAAAGCCATCCTCGTCGGGCCCTCGGTGCACGATGGACTGGCACATCGATTCAATTTCACGCCGATGGACGGGCGCGTCGTTTAGGCTGATGATTCCGGCAATTCCGCACATGTCTTAATAGACCTCGTTTTGAGCAGCCACCAGGCCCCAAGCATTCCGATGCAGCAGGTGGCGTAAATACTTCCCAAAAGAATCAGTCCCACAAGCGGCGTGACCTCGAAGCGGCTTCGCACGCCCATGGCCACAACTCCGGACAGCACCGTTGCAGCCAGTGACATGCCGGCCGTTTTCCAATCGATGATGTAACGCATCCTCACAGAGATCAGGTGCGATATGCGAACCAGCGCTAAAGATTTTGCGAGGAGCAGGGAGCCCAGCGTAACGAGCACCGGTCCGAGCAGGCCGAAGCGCGAGATGGCAAATCCGATCAGCGATGCCACGAAGATAAGCCGCACCAGATTCAGGCCCAAAATGGCTCGCGTATCCGCATACACGCGCAGGACCGCATCGGTCGGAAACGCGTATGAAGCCGTCGTTAGCGCCCACCACACGAATATCGGAACGCTGGGAACATACGTCTTCGTAAACAGCAGGACAATCAGGTCGTGCGCCGCCACCATCAGGAATCCCGTGAGGGGAATCAGGATCAACAGGAGTTTTCGCGTCGTGTCTTCCCACACCGGAAGCACGTTTTCCCGGTGTCCTTCGTGGAGCTCCTCTGACATGCGCACCATCATGACGTTGGCCGCGGGCGCCGCAAGAAGCTCAGACGCCGGAAGCTGAAGACAGCCCACCGCATATATCGCGAACGTCGCGGCGTCGAAGTAGTACGACACCGCGTACTGGTGGTAATTGACCTGGAGCGTCTCCACAATCACCGCGAGCTGAAACGGCAGCGCGTAGGCGAGTTGTTTTCCCAACAGCCTGGCATGCGGAAGGAATTTGCTTTCGAACTCCTGTCCCGCAAAGACGCCGCCAACGGCAAGGCGAATCGTCGCAAACGCCATGGCGCCGACGAACAACCAGCGGAGTTCGCCGGTAAGAAATGCAGGCAGGACGAAGAGAACCGCACGGAAGATCTCCGAAGTTCCCATCGTGATCGCTGCCAGGCCAAAACGCTTTCGCGAAACCATCGAGATTTCGAGCGTCGCTCCCACCAGCGTCAGCGCAAGATACCCCCCCAACCACGGAAGAAATGGTTCCAGAGACGGATTGCGAAACCATCCCGCAATCCGGTGCGCCTGCCAGGTGAGTCCAATGGCAGAAATTGTTCCGAGAATCGCGAGAAGGAGCGTCGAATTGGCACCCAGCCGGCCGGCTGTCTTTGGGTTGTTGGGAAGAAAATAATAAAGGCTTTCGGCCATGCCGAACTGGGCAATCGAGAACAAGGTGCCATAGATCAGGAAAAGCTGCTTATACGTGCCGAACGCCGCCTGATCGAATGTCCGCACCAGGACAACCGGAATCAGGAAGGTCACGGCAAAGGCGGCGCTGCGGCCACACATGAGCAGCAATGTTGGCTTAAGCGTTGATTTCATCGAGTTCTCCACCCCTTCGTGTCAGACCCAGAAGCGCAGAAATCAAACCAACGACAATGTATGGAAACCAGCTCGAGACATATCCCCCGAAGAGCCCGCAAATCAAAAAACCAAACAGGGACGCCTCAAGCGCCACCGCATATTTTCTGGCGATACCGTGGGGCGAAGCATGTTTGATGACCCGCCGCGCATGGAACCAACCGGCGCCGAGAAAAAAGACAAAAGGCACGAAACCCAGCAGCCCCACTTCGCTCAACGCCTGAACCGCCGTGTTGTGAATGATCAACGAGGTCCTGAAGTCGATGTCCGGAGGCGCATAGAAGGGCCAGGCCACCACCGAGCAACCCAGGCCGACGCCGAGCAGCGGATAGTCCGCGAACATCCGCAGTCCTGCCTTGATCGTTTCCACCCGCTGATGGGCTGTGAAATCCTGGGTCAGATTCTGAAAACCCTCGCTGCGGCTCCAATAGAACAGGCCGTAAGTCAGGATGCCTGCCAACACGCAGGCAGTAATCACCTTGGAAGCAATACCCCGCTCCCGCAGACCCAGCAGCAACAGAACGGCGCCGGCGCCGATCAGGCCTCCTCGCGAATGGGTTGCGAAAATTGCTGCGAAATAAATGCCGAGAATTCCCCAGAACACGGGCTTCCACACCCAATGCGTGATGCGGCTCATCTGGAACGCGAGCGGAACCAGAATGACGACGCTATAAGCGAGATCGTTAGGATTCTGATAGGCCCCAATCCATGACGCGCGGTGCCCCTCCGCGCAGTTACAGAAGTTTCCTGTCGCATAATTGATCACCGTACCGACCGCGGGAAAGAGTCCGCCCGCGATCAATGCGAGGGTTGCGATCTTCAGACGCGATGCCGAATCCACGCAGTTGGCAATGGCGAAATAGATCACTCCTATCTTTACCAGGGTGATCGTGGTGTCGACCGCCAGCTTTGGCCAGAAGGCGCCGAGGCACGACAAGGCCGCACCGGCCAGGAGAAGCAACATTAACGGGCCCTCGGGGCGCACGAAGTTCCAGTTCTCCGTCCATACCCTCTTCTGCAGAATGAGTACCGTCATGGCTCCAATACCGGCGACCTGGGCGGGATGAAGAACAGCGAGCGCCGGAATGAGGAATGCAGGACTGGCGTACAGCATGAACAGGAATGAAGCGAGAAAGAAGAAAGGCATTACGCGTCCCAGCCCCCATGCCAGGATGGCCGGGCGGTTTCTTCGGTCGCGCCCAAAGACTTCTCGTCGCGTTGAACGACTTCCTCGTGCATCTGGTCGCAGCCGGAGATCCAGTCAAAGATGCCATGAACCTGGCAATTCATTACGGCCGACGAAAATCGCCCCACGGAATCCGTACACGAGTTTTCCCACAGCATCTTCCGCGGAATCGTCGTAAGCGGATAACCCGGCAATTGATGGCCGCAGGTCGTGTATCCGAACTGATATCCCGCTGCCACGGCCTTTGCGGCCCGGACGTTGAATCTTCCGTCTGGATAGGCGAAATGCCGCGGAGCTATCCCAAGCCGGTTTTGCAGTGCGTCTCTCGATTGGAGAACTTCTTCAAGAACACGATCGCCCTCCTCGGCCGTCAGGAGAGCGTGCGACCTGGTATGGGAACCAATCGTCAGTCCGGCCTCGCTCATCTCCCACAACATCTCCCAGGTGAGCGGTCTGGCTTCCTTCAGCGATGACGACAGGTCAGGGAAGTCGGCCTCCACGGCGCACGTCAATGCTTCGATGTCCGATCGATTCAAGGAGTCGATGAGCGCCCTCATGGTGGCAAAGACATTGGGATTGGCGAGCCGCACTTTACGCGTAACGGCCGGTGCAATATTCAATCGCACCAGTCTTTCTGACAGGACGCGGGCGGGGCTCTCCCAACGATCAAACGCCTTCACCAACACGGCATAAAGCCGGTCATGAAGCGGAGGTGTTTCTGTTCCGACAATGTCGGTGACGACGAAAACGGCCGCGGGAATTCCCCTGCGCTTCAGGATGGGAAAAGCATTGAGATAGACATCCCTGTAGCCATCGTCAAACGTTACCGCAGCGACAGGTTTTGAAAACGGTTCGCCTGTTTCAAAATGCGCGCCGATTTCGTCGAGCGAGACGAATTCATACCGGCTGCCCATCCAATCCAGGTGATGCTCCAGCATCTCGCAACTGATTTGCATCGCCGTGATTCCGCACCGCGAATCGGGGCGAAACTCGGATACCACCTGGTGGTATCCGACGACCAGAGGCAATCTCTTCGAACCGCGCGCCATGAGGACGAACTTCTCTGCACGGGCCGCATCCAACGCAACGGCTACTGCATTCTTGATCACACCGCGCAACATAGTCCTTTTACTTCCCTGGGTTAAAGATTTCGCCACTGTGTCAGCGATTAGCTGGTAATCACGTATCGTGCCATTGTCCTGGCCGCCCGAAGGGCTTGATGAGTGTGCATCGCAAGACTTCCCTTGAGGGATCTCGGATACGCTTCCACCACGTGCAGTTCTCGCCTTTCGCGCGCCCAGAGCGACTTGTACGCTTCATCGCCATGGAGCAGGTCATACTCCGTGGCGCCTTCCTCAATAGCATCCCGTATCGACAAACCCAGAGCCACGAGCCCCAGGCTCATGCCGCTGTGTTCCGGCGCTACCCCTGCCTGGTAGTAAAGTGCTCTTCCGTTTCGGTTAAAGGCGTAAACTGCCGCCGCCGGACGATCGCTAATCCGCAGAACAAACAATCGAAGCCAGCCGCGCTCAAGAGCGAGACGACTGAAGTCTTTATGGAAAGCCTGTACCCCGCTTTCCTTCAAGGCATCGGATCCCCCGCGTTTATCCCATCGCTCGTTATGAAGGGCGATCAGGCTTGGCAGGTTGTTAAGGAGGTCTTCCTGCGTCATGGTCTGAAGGACGCAGGCCGCTGCGGGAAGTTTACGAATTCGTCTCCTGACGTTCTCGCGATGACGTTTACCCAGAGACGAAAGAAGCGAGTCCCAGCTTTGCCCGCTCAGCGTCATGAATGGACAAACGTTGATCACGCGGTCGAAGACGCGATAGCCGCGAGTTTTCATGCGGTTCGCAAGCTGGCGAACGAGAGAACCCTCCAGGATGTGGCTCAGGCGGATGGTGAGTCCGGTCATCTCCAGGCTTCGCTCGACCGCATCGAGGACTTCGAGTTCCGACTCGCGGCGGGCGATGAGATCGAGATAGTCCGAGCCGACCGTTCCCGTCCCCATAAACTCCAGCCGGCCACGTGATGTCATGAAAGGGGCCAGACCGATGAGCCGGCTTCCATTGCGGACTTCGATGAGGTGAAGGGTTCGATCGCCTCCCAGGTGGCGCCACCATGAAGTCATCCATTCCCATGTGAGGAAGAGGCAGTCTGCGGAACTTTCCGACAGCACGTCATCCCACTCTGCGCGAAGAGTCTCCAGTTCCGCTCCGGTCCGCAGCACTCGAACCTGGACCGAGGAGTCCATCGCTGCCTACCGGACCGCCGCCCGAACGCGGTCTGAAATGTAGTTCACACGATCCGGCGAAATATCCTGGTGAATCGGCAGCTTCAGAACATGGCGTCGGAGGAATTGTGCCGCGCCCGTGATTCTTGCTTCGGCCTGCGGATCGCCGGAGTTCCAGAATTCCACGGCTTCCACGCCGTCCGCCTGAAGGGCCTTCGCTGTCGCATGCTTGTCGGACACGAGAACCGGGCAGAACAGCGGGCAGACACCTTCATCGAGATCGTCCCGGACCAGCGGAACAACTCCTTTTAGCCGCTCCGCGAGCAACAGGAAGTTCTCGCGGCGGCGTTCGACAATGCGTCCATAGTCGAATCGGCGCATGAGGAAGCGGCCCACCGAAGACATTCCAGGGTCCGCTTTCGAAACGTCGAACCCGGTATGCCCGACAGGAGCCCTCTCGAAACGTGCTGCCGTAAGGCTCCGGCCTACGACCTGTTTCAGACCAAACAGCACTCCGCCGAGACTCTCCGACTGCAGCCGTATCCACGTAAGGATGAGCTCCGAACTCCGTCCAAGAACCGAAAGGAGAGAGGAGCGCGCCGGAGAGGCGACATTGAGCTCTGGAAGAAGCTGACGATTCTGAACGATCAAGCCGCCATTCGGCACCGGCAGCGTGTAGTACAGAGAGAAAACTGCGTAATCGCCAAACGCGCCCAACGGCCGCGATCCAAGACGACTGAGCAATGACAGCGAGCAATCCTCGATAACCAGGATGCCCCGTTGGGTGCACAACGAAAGGATTTCTTCGATCGGTTGCGGCCAGCCGATGTAGTGAATAAGGTAAAGAGCGCCCACACGGCTATCGCCCAGCAGTTGACTCAATTCGTCGAGGTCGGGCTCCAGTCGATGGTCAATCGAATAGAACAGCACTCGCATGCCTGCGGCGCGTATCGCTCGGACTTCGTTGCCGCCGTGGTAGTCCGGCACGAGCACCGTATCGACACCATGAGTTCTCAATGCGGCAAAGAGGGCGTACACTCCCGCCCTCGCCACGTGGAAACTTGCCGCGTGGTGTTCTGAAAGCGGGTAGGGCATGCGCGCCGCAGCCTGGCTTCTGCTCAGGAAAAGACTGGGATTCAGGGGCGACCACGCTGGAATATACATGGACGCCGGTCAGCCCTGGGCTTCGCGAAGAGTTCCGCGAAGCCCCGCCATTGCGCATTCCTCGATTCGTCCCCGGACCTGTCCCAGTTCCTGAATCATCGGCGCCAGCCGGAATTTCATGGCGTTGAACAGAGCCGTGCGCGGGTTGTTGGGGTAGATGAACATCCAGTGATGCGAGAGAACGCCTCGGCACCAACGGCTTTTCCACTCCTCTTCACCGCCCAGGAAGTCGTAGCGTTGCAGACCCTGGCGGAAGCAATTCTCGATATTCATCGACGCGAGAATATTGAATGGAGAATAGGCCGAGTATTCCGAAAGATGGCCTCCCTTGATCAGATACATCGAGTTCGCGTAACGAAGAGAAAGGTTGAACGCGATGCGCTTGTCTCCCACGCGGAGGAAGTGCATCTGGAAGAGATTCCTGATGCCGGAGACGCAGACCAACTTTGAATAGAACGTCCGCACGTCCGCATCCGCTAGTGGCGCGCGACCCATTGCTCCTGCAATCGCCCCTCGCCAGGCCGAAGCAGCTTCCATCTGAAACGCTTGATCGAGGGCCATGTCCGCATCGTCGATCTCAGCCGAGAAAGGCTCCAGTTCCACCCTGCCGATCAATGACAAGCGGGCCGTACTGCTCTGGAGATTCGAGCGGTGCTTTCGCGGAAGGGTCTCGAGGTATTCCTCCCAGGTTCCCGATATCGGGAGGTACGGAGACGCATCCGAAGACCACGTGCCGACAAGAAATCCGCTGGCGGACGCCAGCTCCTTGAAGCACGTCAGGGTCGGAGAGTTTTCCGGCAATTGGGGTAGCAGCAGAAGATCCCAACGGCGGCACTGTGCCGCAATATAGTCCCAAAGCGCTCGATAAACATCCAACCGCCCTCCGGCAACGATGAAATCGCAACGTGGAACGTGCGTGTTCCAGATGAACGTGAGCTTTCTCAGCTTGAATCCGTAGAAACGCTCCGTGCCTTCGAGCATTGGCGCAATTCCAATGACAGTGTCGCCCTCCCGCACCACAATGATGTGCAGGGTCCGGTCTCCGCCGAAGCTCTCCCACCAGGTGCGAATCCATTCGTGAGTGATAAAGGGATTGTCCAGGGCTGCCGACGAAATAAGACCGTCCCACGCCGGTTTGAGATTCAGAAACGAATCGAAGGCCGTTACCGCCTCCACGCGGAGGCGGCGTGTCGGGTATTGAATGATGCCGATGCCCGGAAATATTAACGACATGCGATTACTGCTCCCTGTGCCATACATTTCGCGTTCCGCGCAGGAAGCGGAGCAACCCCAGGACAGCCGCCCAGTTCAGCATGACGAACGTATACGGAATCGATAAAAAACGTGTCATATCCGTCCCTCCACCTGCCTTTTGATTGCTGCGCCCTATCGGGCTTGCATTCGCATCCGCTCATCGCGATCGGCCGCTGACGCCGGTCCGGACCGCCATCCGAATGCAGCCACATATCCGGCAACCGCCAGGCTGTACCACAAGATTTGAAGCCCAAGAAAAACCAGATAGCCCCCTCGAAGGAGGAAAAGATTTGCGACAAGCAAAGCAACCAGCAGGTAAGGAACAAACAGGCGCGTGACCTTGTGAGAAACAAACTGGAAGAACACCGGATTGCGCCAGGGACTCAGCAACTGCGGCATTCGCGCAAGCAACTGGAAGTTTCCCGCCAGGGTGCGGACCTTTCTTCCAAATTCCTTTTCCGGCTCTACCGGCTGATCGAACGCACGAGCGCTCCGATCCAGGACGACTCGCCCACCGTTGAGAACGACACTCATCGGGACGACAACATCATCGAGGAGAGTATCCGGGGGCAATTCCCTGAAGAAGCGGCGACGAATCGCGTAGAGCGCACCCGTGGCGCCGACGACAGAATGAATCTGACTTTCCAAGGTCCGGATGAGCGTCTCGTAACGCCAGTACAGACCCACGCCGCCGGACTCTCCCGTTCCACCGCGCGCCAGAACCAGCTCTCCGGAGACCGCTCCGACCGAGCCATCGCTGAAGTTCGCCGCCAGTTCACGAATCACATTGCGATTCAGGACCTGCCGGGCATCGACGAACACGAGCACAGACCCTTGAGCTCTCGCCACGGCACTGTTGATCGCCGCTGCTTTTCCAACATGTTTCGGGGCATAGGAGAGTTGCACGCCCTGGCTTGCGAAAGTCAACGCCACTACTTCCGTGCCGTCTGTCGGACCATCAAGAGAAACGATGATCTGCAGCTTCTCGCGGGGATAGTCCAGTGACAGACAATTGAGAATTTTCTGCCGAATGTTGTCTCTTTCATTGAAAGCCGCCAGCACGAGCGTGACGTCCGGCTCCAGCGGCGCCTTTTGCACAGGCCGCGGCGCCCACCATTTCCAAAGGAGCAGGACCAGCGGGTATCCGCAGTACGCGTACAGCACGAATATCAGTGATGACCAGAAAACCGTTTCGGCCATGTTATTTTGCGTACTCGCAATCTTTCCGCTACCTCCCGTCGCCCGCGAGAATGACCCGTAACGTCTTCAATACGATGTTCAGGTCCAGCAGCAGGGACATGTGTTTTTGGTAGTAAAGGTCATACTGCAGTTTTTGATAAGAGTCCTCAACGGAGGCTCCGTAGGGATGCTTCACCTGTGCCCATCCGGTAATTCCTGGCCGAACATAGTGCCGCACGTCGTAGTAGGGAATATCGCGTTTCAGCATTTCGACAAAGTACGGACGCTCCGGCCGTGGTCCGACAAACGACATATCTCCTTTCAAAACGTTGAACAGTTGCGGCAATTCGTCAATGTGGAATTTTCGAAGAAACCCGCCGATTGGCGTGGTTCTCTGATCGTTCTGTGTCGCCCATTGCGGCCCGGACTTGGATTCGGCGTCCACACGCATCGAACGGAACTTGAGCACCATGAACGTGCGGCCATGGAGTCCCATGCGTTCCTGTCGATAAAACACCGGGCCCTCGGATGTGAGCTTTACGGCGATCGCGCTCAAGAGCATCAAGGGCCAGAGCGTGAGCAGCAACACAATGGCGCCGGTCATGTCGATCGCATGTTTCAGGAAACGGCAGGGAGCCGTCGGGATGAAGCCGTCGGAATAGACCCACCATTCCGGTTCAAGCCCTTCAATCCAGATCTTCCCGCACATGCTTTCGCAGGACTCCACGGCCTGTTCGACCTTGAGCCCTCGCATCCTCGAATCGATCAACGCCGTAAGATCCCGCTTCGACGTTCGACGCGGATCGGCAACCACAATGCGCGCAACACTTTCCTGGCTTACGCCGAGGTCCAGCTCGTCCGCGGTCCCAGAGTTCAGTACGGCGTCTTCCCCACTGGCAAGCTCCAGGTAAAGCTTCTCCGCCATTTCGTTTGGGCCGAGAATCATCAACGTTTGAATGAATCTGTGGCGGCGAATGAGCGAACGCAGGATAGGTCGAAGCGCGGCAACAAACCCAACCGCCACGAACCACGCCACGAGTCCGCCGGAATACTCATGCGAGAACGCCGGGAAAGAGAGGGTCAGGGCCGAAGCCAGAACGAGCCCCACAAGAAGCGAGCCCAGAATGCCGCGATGAAATCCCACGGGGTTTGGATTCAAGATCGACCGGCCGGTTCCTGCGAGGTGCAGGCATGCCTGGCCCCCGGCAACACCGAGAACAACTCCGATGGAGGTATCCGCGACGCCATTCGAACGGATCGCCGTCAGCACTGTTCCTGCAAGAATCGCTCCGGTTAGGCCGGCCTCCGCGGCGAGCACCAGGGCTCGCGGCCGCACTGCCCAGAACGGCAGAAACTTGATCATCGGCGCGTCGGCGTCAGGCCCCGCGAAGATAGGTGTTCTCGTAGTACCGGTATACATAGGCGTAGCGTGAATGCTTCATGTCAACGTCGTTAAGAACAGCCCCGGCAAGTTTCTCCGGGTCCACCGAGTCCAGCGCCCGCTGGAGTACAGCGTGTGTGGTTTGATGTGCACGCACAACCAGAACAACTCGATCCACCAGGCCTCCGAGAACCATGCCGTCCGCAAGCGGAAGAATGGGAGGAGAGTCGATCACAATGAATTGGAATTGAGTGCGGAGCCTGTCAATCACCGGAGGCACTCTTGACGATGCCAGGAGGGACAGCGGATTCTGTACCGCCGACTTTCCCGGCAGAACCATCAATCCGCCAACCTTGTGCGCATACTTCGAGAGATCGCCTTCGGGGTCTCCCAGCAGGCCTGCAAGACCCTGTCCCTCGGTAGCGCGTAATCCAAGATAGTGGTGTACGCGCGGCCGGCGCAGATCAGCATCGATGAGTAGTACGCTGGCGCCCGAGGCTGCGAGAGTCGCAGCCAGGTTCACCGAAGTCAGAGTTTTCCCCTCACCTCCGGCGGCGCTGGTCACCATCACGACAAACCCACCGTCCGGTTTTGTGCGGCGACGAAGCCGGGTGGCCAGAATCTGGTATTGCTCGGCGGGCACGGATTTGGGATCCACCAGGGATACCACGGCATCTTCCGGCTGCACGGATATCCCCAGCGCTGCCAACGCGGTTTTCAGCGCTTTCCTCTTTTTCCGCGTCAGCGCCCGGATCCTCGGCACCATGGTCAAGACTGCAAGTCCCGTTTTGCCCTGAAGCTCCTCCACGTCCTTGAAACTCGAATCGAACTGCTCGGCGAGGAACACGAGGCCAATTCCTGCTGCCAGCGCGGCGCCCAGCCCGATCAGCAGGAGACGCAAACGGTTCGGAGCGAAGGGATCCAGCGGTGGCTTGGCGGGTTCGACAACCCTGAATACGACACTGTTGTCGATTCTTTCGATCTGTGCCGCCTGCCGGGCCGCAGTCTGTTTGGCCAGTTGCGCTTCGTATTGTGTCTTGGCAATGCCGTATTCGCGTGTCATCTGCCCCAGGGCCTGCTCGTGGCGAGGCAGGGAGTTTACGCGCTGGTTGTAGTCCTCGAGCTGTGCGGTCAGGGTCGTACGCTGTTGGCGCAGGCTCGCAAGTCTGCGGTCGATCGTCCCGAGTTCTGCCTTCAGCGTGGTATAGCGAAGCTGAGCTGGCGTCGCAGTGCGAATCGGCGCTACCGGTTTTTCCTTGCTCACCTGCGCCTGAAGCGCTTGCACCTCGCCTTCAAGGCGCACGACTTCGGGATGGTCCCGTGTATACCCGCGCGCCTGCAACTTTTCGAGTTCCATTCTGGTCGCTTCGAGTTTTTCGGCGTTGGCGGACTTCGGCGCTGGAGTCTCGACAACGAGCATCCCTTCCTTTTCCAGGTCGCTCATCTCCGCGACAACACCTGCACGCCGTGCCTCTTCCGACGATGAAGATGTGGACGTTTCACGCAGCTGGGTCTGCAGGTCTTCGACGAGCTTGAGATTGGCGTCGACGCGTTCCGGCAGTTCTTCCACCGCGCCCTGCTTGTACTCCTGAATCCGGCCATCGAGGCTGGCTAACTGAGTTCTCAGGCGTCCCACTTCGGCATCAATGACCGCCGTCTCCTGCTCGCTCCGTTTCTCGCGTCGTGCCGACGTCCTGGAGCTCAGCAGTTCCGCAAGCCTGTTGGCAACATCGGAAACCTTCTTTGGATCGGTTCCCTCGTAGCCGATGTAGAAGGCGCTCTCCCCCACAGGTTCTATCTTGATTTGCGAACGGACATCTTCAAAATCGCGCTGCGGTGAAACCGCTGCCTTGTTCAGCAAGTGAAACTCTTCGGCGACAGGTCGGAACACGGAATCGCTGAACAGGACTTCGCGGACAACTCTTACCTGTTCCTGGATACGCTCCACAGGATCAACGGATGCCGTGGCCGTCGGCGAACCGACGGGAGCCTCCACCGACAGCAAAGCGCGCGCTTTGAACCGGTCCGTTGCGATGAACGAATAGATCGAAACACCCGTCATGACGAGAAGTACGGTGATCAGGATCCACGATTTGCGTCTGAGGACGATACTCACCATCTCGCTGAGGGTCATGGGTTTGTTGTTCTGTGGTTGGCTGTTCATAATCCCCTGTTCATTGCACGTATACGGTGTCGCCGGGTTGTATATAGAACGCCGGTTCCTTGTTGCCGCGCAGCATCGAATCGAGATCCAGCTTGAACTGCTCCTGTCCCGACGCCCCGTCGCGGATGACGACGACCTTGTTTTGTTTCGCAAACTCGGTGAACCCCCCGGCGAGCGCGATGGCCCCAAGCACTGTTGTCTTCTGCTTGATCCGGTAGACATCGGGCTTTTTCACTTCCCCAAACACGGAGATCTTCGGGCTGTTGATTTCCTTTACCCTCACGGTGACCTGCGGCTGAGCGAAAAACTTCAGCAGCCTTGTCTGAATTTCCGATTCGAGTTCCTTCGCGGTCTTACCGCTCGCGACGATTTCTCCAATCAAGTTCACCGTGATCTTCCCGTCGGGCCGCACTACGGCCATCTCCGTAAGATCGTCCTCTTTCCACACGAACACATCGACGATATCCTCTGGACCGAGCCGATACTCGCTGTCACCAAAGGTTTCGGCAGACTTGTTCTCGGTGAGTTTGATTGTTTGTACCGGGGCTTTGCTGGTCTGTGCAGCGGTGTCGAGAGTCAGTGCGGCAAGCAAAACAAGCAGACAGGAGAAACGGCTAACCCATTTGCTCATCTTAAAAACCTCGGCGCACAAGTTGCAAAAGGGATGCCAATCACTGGAGTCGCTTGTAAGCGGAAACCAATCAAGAACTTAGTCGATCGGGCGCCGGAGAACTGTCGGACTAGCTAGGCCTGCGGCTTCCACGAAGTGGCAGTGCTCCACCCCAACGGAATCGCACGCCTGAGAGGCGTCGACTACCGCCTTGGGATATCGAAGTCTCACTCTGTGGCCTGGAATTCGGTACCGAATTCCGTCGCGTCGATCTTGTGTACTAAAGTCCGCTGGAAGTCCCACTTCTTGCAGAACGCGAAGAGACAGTCCCGGATCACGCCGGTTGGCCCGCGCCAGGCGCTCCATCCCGAGTACGCCGTTGTTTCGCTCAACGTCATCCGAATTGAGGACAGAAGTGTTCGAACCGATGTATCAGAAACTGCCAGTGAGCGTGGTCGCAGCGCATGAAACTTTGGAAGTTCTATTTCCTGTTCATCAAAGCCCCGCAGGAGCAGTCTGTTCCTTCATCAACCAGCGTGCTGTCGTCTGCTGCACGGCGAGTGACGTCAGGCAATACGCGGCGAACCAATAGAATCCGGGACCGAAGACGGCCTTGAACTCCACGACTGAAGAGGCTCCGTTATTCCCCGGGACGGTTTGAGTTGCCTGGGCCGCCAGATACGCAATGATGACCGCAACCGCAAAAACATCGGCCATCGACCATTTGGCGATGGCTTCGACCAGGAAAAGAGTTCGCCGGCGGCGCTCTGAATTCGACTGCCAGACAGCCCAGGACACAAGAAAGGATTTTGCGAATGGCACGATTACACTGAAAAGAAGAATGAGAGTCGCTGCCGGATAGCTGCCGACGCTGTAGAGATGCCGCACGGATCCCACGATGCTCCTCGTCTGGCTGTAGATCTCGATCGATCCTCCGGATTTGAGTTCACTAACCAGCTGCGATTCAATGGAATTGACGAGCATCCCCTTGAGCCCGCCCTGGCCCTTTTCAAGAACCGGCAGAAGACCCGGGTTGAGCAGGGGGCGGATGGAAGCGACGGCCGAGTCGCTGATCCCTTTTTCAAGCAACTCATGTGTCAGGTCGGCGATCCCGTTCGGGTTGAGATTGCCTCGAATACTCAAGACGGGCAGCGACAAACCTGGAATCAGAAGAAGTACGGAAAATGCGACGCCTGCAAGAGCGATTGTGCGTGAAGTTTTCAACGTCGAGGGCATTGTTATAGCCCCCTCACTTGCCCGGAGCGGCGCCAGGAACGCTTGTCGGAACCGCAAAATTCGCAGCGGGAATCGCCCCGCGCCGGATTTCCACCAGCTCGACCGTTGAGTCCGGCTTCCCGTTCACGAATGTTATGCGGCGGACAGGAAATCCCGCGAACCCTTGTCCCGCAATGGTCCCATAAACTGGAATGCCATCGAGAACATCAGGCGGCACCACACCCTTCACAGAATTTACCGCTTGTTGGACCACAATGAAGTCCGATGCGGCCAGAGCAATCGCGGCGCCTTCCGCGGCGCAAACTTCGACTATCTTTTCAGGTCCGCGCGAGCCTTCGTAAATCGAGCACGGCCACTTGTCCACCTTGCTCGATCCCATGCGCTTGTATGTGACGGGAATTGGATTCGGAGCCGGCTGGCCTCGACGAGAAGAGGCGGTGAGAATCTGGATGAGCTGAGGTGTGAGCTCGGTGTAGACGGTCGCACCAGCGAACATCACGTGCAGCTTCTTTGTCTCCGAGTTGTACAGCAGCCTCGCGCCGTCCGGCAGATCCAGACGCGCTTGCGACCGTTCTGCCATGAGAACCTGCGGCGATTTCTTCCCGGTTGAATCTGTCGCGGTCATGGTGATGGTCAGGCCCTGGCCAAAAACCGGAGAACTGATGAAAAAAGACAGAATCAGAATCTTCAGATGCCGCATTGTGCATTCTCCCTTCTAAGTCAGAAGACTAATTGTGACAAACGTCCGGCTCCGCTCACTCACTTTCACATTCTGGCGCAGCCAGGTGACGACGTCGCGATTTTCAGATTGTGTTATAGCTTCTGGTCCACCAGATCTGAAGCGTGGCTGGGCCCTAGTGTAGATGATTTGCCGTCAACGTTGTCGTTGGAGGGTGCGATCTTTAATCTGCGGCACGCAGGGTCAGTCACCGCCTTGAGATACCGAAGTCTCACTCGCGAGCCGCTGGATCAACCGGCTCATTTCATCGATATCGACGGGTTTGACCAGATGGGCGCTGTAGCCGGCGGCCCGCGCCTGCTCCACGTCGCGGGCCATCCCGAATCCGGTCATTGCGATCGCCGGGATCCTGGCCAATTCGGGGATTGCGCGAACCTGCTGCAGGAATTGATAGCCGTCGAGATTCGGCATCTTGATATCCGAGATGATCATGTCCGGGACTTCGCGTTTAGCAATTTCCAGCGCGACCAATCCATCTTTTGCCGGATAAACCTTGTGGCCGGCCCACTCGAGTTCCTGTTGAATGAGAAACCGCACGTCGCTGGAATCCTCGACCAGGAGCAGGCGAAGATGCCGCGTCTCAGCCTGGGCATCGGGGGCTTCGATCCCCTCGAGAGCCGGGCTTGTGATGGCCACACTCAGCGGCAGCGAGACAGTGAACGCGCTTCCCCTGCGTAGCCCCTCGCTCTGCGCCCAGATTTCTCCGGAATGCAGAGAAACGATTTCGCGCGCGATCGAAAGTCCGATGCCAAGGCCCGAGTCCGATGTCAGCCACGCGCTTGTCGCCTGCCGGAATGGCTCAAACACCTTCTCGATGAAGTCGCGCGCGATGCCGATGCCCGTGTCTTTCACATGCACCTGGGCCTTGAGCGAGGTGCGTTCCGAGCTGATTTCGACGGCCCCTGCCGGCGTGTACTTCACCGCATTCGTCAGCAGATTCACAATCACCTGCTCGAGCCTCGTGCGATCGCCCACGATCCAGAGCGGATCGGCTGAAAGTTCGACAGTCAGCTTCAATCCCTTTTCACGAGCGAGGGGGACGACGGCCTCGATGGAGGCCGCGACCACGGAATTCAGATCGATCCGTTCAAGTTCGAGGTGGATGTGCCGGGTCGACGTCCGCACGAGTTCGAGACAATCGTCGACGAGGCGCTGGATGTTTCTTGCATTGCGCTCCAGGGACCGGATTCCCTCGACGAGCACCTCGTCGGTGCCGTCAGCTCTGGTTTTGAGAATTCGCGCCCAACCCAGAATGGGAACCAGGGGATTGCGAAGCTCGTGACTGAGAATCGCAAGAAACTCGTCTTTCACGCGGCTTGCCTTCTCCGCCTTGTCGCGCTGCAGGATAACTTCGCTATACAGCCGGGCATTGTCTACGGCGTATGCACAGCGCCGTGCCAGATCTTCAGCGAGAACCCGGTCCGCGTCTCCGAACACTCTCAGGTCCTGTGTCGATACGAGAGCGATTGCGCCGAGCGTTCGTCCCCGGGCAACAAGCGGCACGACGATCGCACTACGGGCTGCGAGCTGCTTAATCGTTCTCAAATGTTGCTCATTCGTGGCGACGGATTCGAGAAGATCGAGCGAGATATTGGGAACAATCTCGGATCGGGCGCTCGACAGGACCCGGTTGACCCACCCCGGAAGCTCCGGCGGCGACTGCGCCGCCAGGGATCGAGCCAGAGCTTCCTTTTCCGGGTCCGCCTGGGCGACGGCAACTCTGCGTGCGGATCCGTCGTCATCGATGATGTACACCAGGCACCAGTCCGCCAGAAAAGGCACTGCCAGGCGTGCGACGCTTTGTAATGTCGTTTCGCTGTCGAGAGAAGCCGACAGCAACGTACTTGCCTCGGCCAGAAATGCCAGGCGGCGCGCCGCATCCGCTTCTGCACGCACCACCCGGTCACGAACGAGGAGCTCCGAACGTTCTGCTTCCGCTCGTTTGAAATGAGTTATATCTCGAACGAGCCAGCGAAGGCCTGCCGGGTTTCCCGCCGCATCGCGAACGACGCCCACATTGAGAGCTGCCGGAAACGGGGGGCCTCCAGGCGGCCTGACGGTGTTCTGCCAATCCCTGACCCTTTCGATGGCGCCGGTCTGCAGTTGCAGAAGTTGGGCGTTAAACAAGTTCTGCCCATCTGTCTGGAGATACATCGACAGGGAGTTCCCCACAAGCTTGGACTGCTCCACCTGAAGCAGAAGCGACGCCGCGACATTGGCTTCCTCGATGATTCCGGTGAGGTCCGTGACGAGATATCCATCCGGCGCAAAATCAAACTGCTCGCGATAGCGCTGCCTGGCAACAGTAAGCTCTTCGTTTTGCCTCTCAAGTTCCGACTGCGCGTTCGTGAGCTGATGGAGACTCTCCCGGAGCTTGTCGTTGTTTTCGCTGAAGCCGCGGAGAGTCATCTCGAACGGAGACAGGCTCTCGCTGAAAAAGCTCATCGCGAGATCCACGGTTTCTTCTGTTCGTTTCGCTGCCCGAAGAGTTACGAGAATGTCTACGAGGACCTGGTGAAATACCGCGGCCAGCTCAAGGACACCGTACCCGTCAGCAATGGCTTTTCGGCCCACGCCATACGCCTTCTCCAGGTTCTGCTCGGTGTGGGACCACAGGTATGCCAGAAGAGCAGCGCGATACTCTTTCTCCAGATCCCATGGCTTGGGCATATTAGAATCCCCGATAACGCCCCGCTACTACCAAAGCATCATCCGTGCCTTTGCTGAATTGACAGCCAATCTTCTCGGCGAGCTTTTGTGGGGAGTCCCTCGAAGTCAGAGTATCTGCAAAACTGCTGGCGATGCCATCGGTGGCGAATATCAAAGTATCACCGGGAAGAATCGACATCACTGTCGCATAGAGCTGGGGCAGATTCAACCCCAGGACGCCGCCTCGCAGAAGCAGGGTTTCCTGTGCCGGGTTCGCGTTGGCGTCCGCGCGTATGAGGACGCCGGCGACGTTCCCCACCCCGAGCCAGGTCAGCGTGTTGTCGACGCCGTTGAAGAAAGCCAGATTCATGACGACGCCACGGGTCTTTTTCAGTGCCGAATGGCAGAACTGGAACAGCGGAATAACTCCCTGTCCGTTGTAGCTTTCCACGCAGGCCATGGCGGCATGAGCCGCGGCGGCAGCTTCCGGACCGTGCCCGAGACCGTCGGCGACGACAAGAAGAACACCGTTGGGACTGGGCTTGACGACGTAGGAGTCGCCGTTTTCGGACTCGCTGTCCAGAGACTTGGTCCATACGCCAAAATCGACAAGAGGAATAGCCGTCTGCACGTTTCGCGACATCTTCAAGCAACCCACTTCTTCATGGTCACTGTCGTGCCCTTACCGACCGTCGAGTCCACTTCGAACTCATCCATGAGGCGGCGGGAACCGGGCAACCCCAGCCCTATTCCTTTAGACGTAGAATACCCGTCTTGCATCGCAAGTTCGATGTCTGGAATTCCGGGGCCGCGGTCTCGCGCAATCACCAGTATTCCGCGCCTCGTTCCCTGCTGAGTCTGGCGGACAACGATTTCACCGTTGCCGGCGTATTCGATGATGTTCCTGGCGATTTCAGAAATCGCGGTGGCAATGATCGTGAGCTCGCTTCCGCTGAAGCCTACACCCTCGGCGAGCTCGCGTCCCATACGGCGCGCCGCGATGATGTCTGCATCGGAATGGATGGAAACGCGTGTTTCACTCACGGCGATCTCTCCCGCTCTCGAGCAGTTCCAACCCTTCTTCAAGATCCAGCGCAGTGAAGGTGTCGCCCAGAGTCAGGCCCATCTGGACCATCGCAATGGCAACCTCGGGCTGGATACCTACAATGACAGTGCGGGCTCCCCGCATCTTCAAGATGTGGGCAATTGCGCGAAGCGTGCGCACGGCAAAAGAATCCATCACGTCCAGGGCTGTTACGTCGACGATGATACCGTATGAACGATATTTGCCGGCCATCTCGGCCAGATCATCGCGCAGCTGCAGGAGATCCGCGTCGGTTAACGCGGACTGGATGGAGGCGATGAGATAATGACCTTGCTTAAGAATCGGAACGCGCATGCAATTTTCTTCTTCGCGGTCCCTGGTTAAACGGCTGGTCGCTTGGACGCCGGCGGCGTTTCGCCCGCCTCAAGGATGACTTTGTAGCCCAGCAGCCGTTCTGCTTCTTCAATGCCACCCTGGAGATCACCGATCGTCTTCATCTTCGAAAGATCCACGCCGATGGTCACCAGTGTCTGGGCGATTTCCGCAGACAGACCGGTGACGATGACCGTCGCACCCATCAAGCGTGACGCATCGACGGTCTGCACGAGGTGGTTTGCCACCGTCGCGTCCACCGCGGGCACGCCCGTAATGTCGATGACGACGACCTTCGCGCGGTTTGCCCGGATTCCGCGAAGCAATTGCTCTGTGAGCTGCCGCGCCCGTTGCGGGTCGATGACGCCGATGATCGGAAGAATGAGGAGTCGCTCCCGCACCTGAAGCACCGGAGTGGACAATTCCCGGATCGCTTCCTGTTGCTGACGGATGATACGTTCGCGTTCCTGGACAAAGCCGACAGCCACCGTATTTGCAATTCTGTTCGCCGCAGGCTCGTAAGCGTCGAGCACCCGATTCAGCAATGCAAAATCAGATTGGTACTTCTTAAAGAGCGATCGCGCCAGAACATCGCGCAAGAGCAGGACGATACCGACGACTTCATGCGTTTCGACGCCTCGGGGAATGATACGTTCCGAGAGGTCTCGGGCATACGCCTGCAGAGCTTCCACGCTACCCGTTTCCAACACAGCCACGTAGTTGTCGTAGACCGAAGTGGCCTCGACAAAGATCTCTTCCTTTGTCATCGCCGTCAACAACTGCGACTCCGTGATGCGTCGCGCCCATTCTTCGCGGAGTTGAGTTCGATTCTGTCGGAGGTGGGCTACAAGCTCCGTGAGTAGCGCCGACGTCGAGTCGTTGCGGAGCGAAATTGTAGTTCCCTTTCCCTTGATGTTCCTCATCAGATCTCCCTATGCTTTTGCGCCGGAGTGTCGACCCAGTGGCCTGCGCGCACCTTAACTGCCACCGTTTGTCCCAAAAACTGGATCCCGCAGAACACGTAGGGCTCCAACTCCTACTCCACTCGAGGCTAGAGCCCTCACGCGAACCCAAATTACCATTTAATGCCCTTCATCGAACATAAAGTGGCAATGCGGTACCATAATTAATGCACCTGATGGTTGAATACGGGCGTCGCAACGCTTCCCTTTAGATTCCACTTCTTCAGCTTATTGCGCAGCGCCTTGTAGGAGATATTCAACATGCGGGCCGCTTCTTTCCGGTTCCAGTGGGTCTGCTCCAGTGTCCGCAGAACCAGCTCGCGTTCAGCCTGCTCTGCGGCATGCGCGCCAACCTCTTTCAAGAAGAGAGGCTGGGGGGTATGTACCCGGGTTTCAGGCTCGACCGTCTGCACCTTATTGCTCTCGGCGGACATCATCACATCCGTATCCGGCAGGATGAGATATCGCTTCACCGTATTCTCGAGTTGACGCACATTGCCGGGCCAATCGAACCTCATGAACGACTCCATGAGTTCCCGCGGAAGCTGCTGCACGGGGCTTTTGTATTTTTCCCGGTACTTTGTCACAAAATGCGAGGACAGGAGCGGGATGTCTTCTCGGCGCTCCCGCAACGGTGGGATCTCAATCGCGATAACATTCAATCTGAAATACAGGTCCTCTCTGAATTCGCCGTGGGCAACGGCCTGTTCCAATCGCCGATTCGTAGAGGCGAGAACCCGGGCTTGCACCTGCACCACCCGCTTTCCTCCCAGGCGGCTGTACTCGTTATCCTGCAGGACGTGCAACAGCTTCGCCTGCAGCGGCGGGCTCATCTCGCCGATTTCATCGAGTAGCAGTGTGCCGCGGCCTGCGAGTTCGAATTTGCCGGGCTTGTCAGTGACGGCGCCGGTGAAGGCACCGCGTTCATAGCCGAACAATTCGGATTCGAGCAGATCGTGCGGCAATGCGGCACAGTTCACTTTGACGTACGGTTGCTCGGCGCGGCCGGAATGGACGTGGATGTATCGCGCCAGAACTTCTTTTCCCACACCCGACTCTCCGGTGATCAGCACGGGAACGTCGGTATCGGCCACCTGTCGCGCGATCTCGCGCACGCGAACCATTTTGGAATTGCTGGATATGCCCAGTTCCTGGTCTTCCGACTCGGCGAGCTGCCGCCGCAGCAACTTGACCTCGTCGCGCAACTCGAGTTTTTCCAGTGCGTTTCGTATGGTGAGTTGAAGCTCTTCTTCCTCGAAGGGCTTTGAAAGGTAGTCTGCGGCGCCGAGTCGAATGGCTTCGACGACCGTTTTTATATGACCGACTCCCGAGAGAATGATCACGGGAACAGCCGGATTCACTTTCTTGAGATGCGCCAACACTTCGAGGCCGTTTGTCCCTGGCATCATGACATCCAGCAAAACCAGGTCGGGAGTTGGCTGTCCCTTCATTCGCATAATCGCTTCGTCTCCGGATTCGACGCTCATCGTCATATAGCCGCAGGAAGCGAGAAAGCGCGCCAGATAACTTCGGACCGCAGCATCATCGTCGGCGATCAGAATTGAAATACTTTTCATGCGAGACAGCCGGGTAAGGTAATTGTAAACACTGCTTGTTCTCCTTTGTTACCGAGTGTCAAAGTCCCTCCGTGAAGAAACAGCTCGTTGCGCAGCTTCAAGAAAGACGCGTTCTGCGAGACTTCTTCTTTTGGGTGAACGCTGCGCGGAAGTCCGATCGTCAAGCTGGCATCAGTGCCAACACTTCCGGAGAGGTCGGCTCGAACTTCACTGCCGGATTCCACTCCATCGATGGCAAAGGCCAGCGCTTCCTCAAGGAGGGCCGTCAGAGCCGATCGATCTCCATTAACCGGCACGGGATCTGGCGGAATATGTTCTTTGATCATGCACCCTCCAGCCAGCACTTTCGGCTGAATTGCTTTGCAAGCGAGGCTCCAAAGACTACGAAGATCAAGAGATTCGACATTTAAGCGCGGCAAAACCTCCGCTGCTTCGGCAACCGTCGTCCCCAGATCGACAAGTTGGTTTGCGCTGCGCAAGACGACTTCCAGGCACTCCTTCTGGTCAGGCGTGATCGAACCCACGCGGCCCGCGAGCAACATGCGAATGTACCCTCGGACCGCGGTTGTAGGCGTCCGAATATCGTGGGCGACGTTATGCAGAAGTTTCGAAACGACTGCCGCTCGCGCATCGAAGCCGGGCGTCGCATCAGATCGTTCTGAAGGGTTCACGTATCTCTCCTTGGCGGATCCAGAAAGGCAATTTCACTTCCAAGATGCTTAATACAACACAATCGGAAGATAACGGTCACCCAAAAGGGTAAACAGGGACTGCGGAAAAATACAGAGAGGTTGGTAGATCATTGCCGCCGGTGGCAGTGCGCAACCAGCATCACTTGCAGCGTCTGCCCCGAACTCTCTCATTCCTTTCGCCCAACTTGAAAGGCAGCCGCCTTGCATCGAGGCCACGCAGATCGGGGGAGGAACCATGAAATTGCGGCGGTCACTCTTGCTGCTATTCCTTTTGCTGGTTGCCGATGACGCGGCCCGCGCGCAAGGCAAAACTTCGCTGTTCTCGGCGCCCCTTACCGTGAGTACAGGTCTGGAGAATGTTCCGGGACCAGACGGATCGCTGGTTCCCGAATCTACACTGTTGATTACGCCGGTCCGCCCCCTGTTTACGAAGGACACCGCGCGGACTACGTTCCGGTTGTCCTATTCGCCGGAGTTTGAGTTCGTCCGCAATGGAAATCGCGATCTGACGTTCTGGAATCACGCGGCGGACTTCGCCTACGGTCATACTTCCGGCCATCGAACGCGATTCACTCTTGGGCATTCCTACGTTCGAAGTTCCGATCCTTCGCGGTTGTTTCAGGACAGCCTCTTCGTATTGGCGCGGAACAACTTTCGTCAGAATGCCACGGTTGTCGCGGCACGCCACGATTTCACGCGGCGATCCAGTCTGGGAGCCCGTTTCGACAATACGATTACAAGAATCAGTTCGCCCAATCGACTCGATGGCACGTATTTGAATGGCTATGGTGTGGCCGGCACGGTCAGCATGACCCGGCATATATCGGAGCGCCAGAAATTCACGGGTTCTTATTCGGTTCTCAAGTTTAGCCTCTTCCAGTTTCCAAGCAACGGGGACGTCGCCACATTTCTATCGACACTTCCTACGATTCGAGCCGGAATCTCGAGGTTCGCCATGACCATCGGCCTATCGTCAGCCGAAGCGGCAACGACGCCCAGCGGCATGCTCGGCGGCAGCAGGACCGGCAATCCTACAGGTTCGCCCGTGGCGCCGGAAGCGCCGGCCACCCCCGGCATCGGCGCGCCGGTCATTGGACCCATTGCCGGCATCGATTCATTGAATTCCATTGGACCGGCCTCCGCTGGATTGTCCCCGTCTCCCAAGGCCGTCCATTCCGAGTTCGTCGAAAGCGGCGCCTCATCAGCGACCGCCACGACGGCATCATCATCTTCCAAATCGCCCACGGGTCTGTTCGTTGCGACGGCCAGCGCAAGTCCGGCAAATCCGTTTTCGCACCCTAAACCGGCCACGCTCCAGAATGAAATGAGTCTCCTCGGCGATCCCTTTCATGTCGTCGCCGGAACCTATACTTACCAGCGCGGCCGTGGACTTCTATTCGAACTCTCCGGCGGAGTAATGACCGATTACGCCGCCTCGTATTTGATGGGAGCGCAGATGGAGAAGACATCCAACCGGTTGTGGATGTCCCTTGGATTCCAGCACTTTCTTTCTTACTACGGGCCAATACCGTTGACGGGAATTGCGGCGACCTCTTTGCTTGGACTGCCGCCCGGCACTCGAGCCCAGTCCAGGTTCTCTGTCGCAACCTTCATTGTCAACACCAAGATTACACGCCGCACGGAACTCGAAGTATCCACATCCGTGTCCAGAAGCACCGCGAACTTCGTGGAACACCACGTTCGGTCGTTAGTCGGTAGTGCGCGGATCAACCATTGGTTGACGGATAAATTCGGTCTTTTTGTCTCGGCGGATTCTGTTTCCGAAGATCGCGTTCAAACGGGGGCAAGCGCTTTCAATCGTCAGCGCTATCTCGGTGGATTCCAGATTCGGATGTCGCCGCCACGTTCGACACGCCCGGAACAGCGGTAGAACGACATGGGAATGATACGGGAGTGCATCAGGGAAGATGTCGCGGAGGTCGCGGACCTGTGGGCCAGGACCTTTCGACTTCGGAAAACCTGCACGACGGAAGCCCTTGCGGACTATCTTCGGGAAATCTTTTTTTCAAATCCCTGGCAAGCCGAAAGCCTGTTGCCCTCGCTCATTTATCAGGGTCGAAGAGGACGAATTACCGGTTTTCTGGGTGTCGTGCCCCGGCGCATGCGTTTCAGGGGGCAGCCCATCCAGGTAGCGGTCGCATCTCAACTGATGGTGGATCGAAACGAGCCCTCTGCCTACACCGCGCTGGAGATGTTGCGACGATTATTCTCGGGAGCTCAGGATCTTACGTTCTCCGATGGAGCCAATGATCTCTCGCAAAAGCTGTGGGAGGCTGCCGGCGGCAGTGTGGCGATTCCATTTTCGCTCACCTGGACTCGGATCCTCCGGCCAGCCGGGTATTGGGCAGGCCAGTGTAAGGAGAGAGAGTTGTTCCTGCCACTGGTCATGGCCAGCAGCCCGATTCGAAAGACGCTGGACGCTGCGGCGGCCCGGATACCGGGAAGCCCTTATGTGTTTCCGGGGCCATCCGCGACGTATGTGGAAATGGAACCCTCGAATGGGGCCATTCTCGAATGCCTCGGTGGAATGACCCGCGGGAGGCAACTGCAGCCGGAGTATGACCAGGAATCCTTAAGCTGGCTTCTCGAAAAGGCGAAGGAACAGAAGAAGCACGGACAACTTCGAGCCGCAGTAGTTCGCAACTCGGACGCCCAAATCGTGGGCTGGCACCTTTACTACGCAAAACGCCGGGGTGTTTCCGAGGTCTTGCAATTTGGAGGCAAGGAAGCCCGCTTCGATGACGTCCTCAGTTCTTTGTTTCGTGATGCGTGGCTCCAGGGAGCGACGGCAATCTCAGGCCAGGTAGATCCAAAGTTCGCCAGACTGTTGGCGAAAAATCACTGCGGGTTTACGTGGACCGGCGGAGTATTGGCGCATTCCAGAAACCCGAATATCTCGAACGCGATCCATCGCGGCGATGCCTTTCTTACACGCCTGGATGGCGAATGGTGGATGCGGTTCTGCGATATGACCGAACGATCGGCCCCCGCGAAATCAAAGGGGCCGGAACACGCAGAGCCGGCCGACAATCAAATCCTCGCAGCCGCGCCGCAGGCGTGGGAAATCGAAACGGCGCAGCTTTTGGATTTCGAGAGCGTGCGGAAATGACATGTGTGGAATAGCCGGTCTGATGCGCTTTGATGGAGCGAGCGCCGACCCTGATCTTCTTCGGCCGATGATCCAGATGGTCCGTCATCGAGGGCCTGACGGCGTCGGCGTATTCACCAACCAAAACGTCGGCCTTGCGCACGCGCGTCTCGTTATCGTCGATCCGGCCTCGGGCGATCAGCCGATGCACGATGGAACACGACGGCTTTGGATCACCTTCAACGGGGAAATCTTCAACCACATCGAACTGCGAGACCAACTGATCCGCAAAGGACACCGCTTCAACACGCGCTCAGACACGGAAGTGATTCTCCATCAGTATCAGGAAAAAGGTGTCGACTGCGTTCACGATTTCAACGGGCAGTGGTCCTTTGCGATTTGGGACTCGGAGCGTCAGATGCTTTTTCTGTCGCGCGACCGATTCGGGGTCCAACCCTTGTTCTATACGGCACACAACGGGGCCTTTCTGTTTGCGTCCGAGATCAAATCGCTACTGGCCTATCCGGGAGTACCTCGGGAGATCGATCGGATCGGGCTGGATCAGATCTTTACCTTTTGGTCCACGGTGCCTCCCCGATCCGTGTTTAAGGGGATCCAGGAACTGCAGCCGGGATATTCCCTGACTGTTGAAGGGAGCGAAATCAAAACGCAGCGCTATTGGCAGCTCGACTATTCCGGCGTGTCTGACGGCTCACGCCCCACAGAAGCGGAGGAGCAGTCGATTGCGGACCGGCTGCTCGAATTGCTGGCGGATTCGACCCGCATCCGGCTTCGCGCCGACGTTGCCGTGGGCGCCTATTTGAGCGGAGGTCTTGATTCGAGTCTGATTTCGGCGTTGACGCGGCAATTCTCGAGTGCGGAAATGAAGACCTTCTCAGTGGGCTTTGAAGATGCTGAGTTCGACGAAACCGCTCATCAGGAGGAAGTCGGCCGGTTCCTGGGTGTCGAACGTCATCAGGTCCGCTGCACGGATCAGGACATCGGCCAGGTATTTCCTAATGTGATCTGGCAGACGGAGAAACCGATTCTGCGCACGGCGCCATGTCCCCTTTATATTCTGTCCGGCCTGGTTCGGGAAAACGGGTACAAGGTGGTGCTGACCGGCGAAGGCTCCGATGAAATGCTGGGCGGCTATGACATTTTCAAGGAAGCCAAGATTCGCAGATTCTGGGGGGCACAGCCGGATTCCAGGGTTCGTCCGATGCTGCTCGCAAGACTCTATCCCTACCAGTTGAATCTGCAGATGCAGTCCCCGTCCTATCTGCAGGCGTTTTTCCGCGTGACGGAGGAAGATCTGTCGAACGCTTTCTTTTCCCACCTTCCGCGATGGAGACTGACTTCCAGGCTCAAAATATTTTTTTCCGATGAGCTCCAGGCCAGCCTCCGGGGGGAAGACCCCTACAAGGAACTGGAGGCATTCCTTCCGAAGAATTATTTCGGATGGGATCCTTTTTGCCGCGCCCAATACCTGGAATCCGCCCTTCTGTTGCCCGGCTATATCCTCTCGTCGCAGGGAGACCGTGTGGCAATGGCGCACTCGGTCGAAACCCGCTTTCCTTTCCTCGACCACCGCGTGGCACAGTTTGCGGCGTCCATTCCGCCGTCTCTCAAAATGAAAGTCCTGAACGAGAAATACATTCTCAAACGGTGTGCGCAACGTCTGATCCCCGGCTCGATCGCCAGGAGAACCAAGCAGCCCTACAGAGCTCCCGAAGCGAAGAGCTTTTTCACCGCCGGCAAAGCACGCGATTACGTGGAAGAGACCCTGTCGCCGGCGCGCATTCGCAAAGCCGGCATCTTTGACCCCGCAGCGGTTCAAAGCTTGCTTGGAAAGTTTCGCCAGGGAACCGCGATTGGGATCAAGGACAACATGGCCATGACGGGAATAGTCTCGACGCAGCTCGTGGTCGACCAATTCATCGAACGTATGGGAGTACAGACGTGAGGAATGAACTTCGGAAATTTATTATCGATAATTTCTTATTCGGCCGTGACTCTGTCGGGTTCTCCGACGACGACTCGTTCCTGGAAAAGAGCCTGATCGATTCCAGCGGGGTTCTTGAACTTGTAGGATTCCTGGAGGAAACGTATGACATCGCGGTACGAGACCACGAACTCGTGCCGGAAAATCTCGACTCAATCAACAAGTTGCTTCGATATCTGGCCATGAAATCGACCGAAGACAAAGAGGATCGCCTTGCAGCTAGAGCAGTTTCTTGAGAACAGCGCTCGTAGCGACGATCGCAAAACCGCGCTGATCGTTCAGGGGCGCCGGCTTAGTTACGGGGATCTTGACCGCCAATCCAACCGCATGGCCCGCGCACTGGCTGCCGCGGGGATATGTCGGGGAGATCGTGTCGTCATTTGCCTGGAGAACACCGCCGAAGCCGTAGTTTCTATTTTCGCCGCTTTGAAGGCAGGGAGCGTGTTCGCGCTTGTCAGCCCGGCTTCCCGGGCAGAAACGCTGTGCGCTATCGTGAAAGACAGCGGCGCTTCAGCGCTCATAATAGAAGCCACAAAACTCAATTCCGTGCAGCAGAACCTCCGGAACTTGCCACTGAAAGCTGTCTTTCCGGCGATCGAACCGATTCTGAACAGCGCCATCTTCGCTGCGGATCCTCTGCCCACACAGACGATTGACCTCGATCTCGCTGCGCTGATCTATACGTCCGGCTCTACCGGAAGCCCGAAGGGCGTGATGCTCACACACCTGAATATGGTTTCTGCAGCTACATCGATAGCGGCCTACCTGAAGAACACTTCCGACGATGTCATCATGAACGTACTGCCCCTGTCGCACGGCTACGGCCTCTATCAAATTCTGACGGCTTTCAAGGTTGGGGCTTCCGTCATTCTGGAGCGCGGGTTTACTTATCCCGCCGCAATACTGAACCGCATGCGAGAGGAAAAGGCGACCGGGCTTCCTTTGATCCCAACGATGTCGGCGATACTCTCACGGATGGATCTCGCCGCGTGGGACCTTTCCAGCCTCCGCTACATCACGAACGCGGGCGACGCCTTTCCGCTGCATCATATTTCCAGAATCCGACAATTGCTGCCTGACGTAGAACTCTATTCGATGTATGGCCTGACAGAGTGCCAGCGCGTTTCATACCTGCCTCCGGATCAAATCGATGTTCGGCCCAACTCCGTCGGGCGTGGCATCCCGAACCAGGAGTTCTTCATCGTGGATGACGGCGGGAATCGTCTCCAGCGAGGCACTACCGGAGAGCTGGTCGTCCGCGGGTCCCACGTCATGAAGGGGTACTGGGAGATGCCCGAGGAAACCGAGCGCGTGCTGAGGCAGGGCCCTTTTCCGTGGGAGAAAGCCCTGTACACGGGAGACTTGTTCCGGATGGACGAAGAAGGCTATCTCTATTTCGTCGGCCGCAAGGATCACGTCATCAAGACGCGAGGAGAGAAGGTTCACCCCAAAGAAATAGAGAACATTTTGTATACCCTGCCCGGGATCGTGGAAGCGGCGGTCGTCGGCGTGCCGGATGAGGTTCTGGGTCACTCCATCAAGGCGATCGTCGTAACCGAGGCAGCAGTCCAGCTGACCGAGGAAGACGTATTGCGGCATTGCGCGACTCACCTTGAAGACTTCAAGGTGCCCCAATGCGTCGAGTTTCGCGCACGCCTTCCAAAGACGCAAAACGGAAAAATCGCCAGGCGAGAGCTGGCCCGGAAGGCAGAAGCAGCATGAGCACCGAGATCCTGTTCTCGTCCGATGTCCTGGATTTGAATGTCGCGGAGGAATCGGACCGAATCGCAAACGCGATCCGGCACCAGGTGGTCGACCAACTCCGGCGCAAAGGCGTTGTTGTCGGACTATCCGGCGGGATCGACAGCAGTGTCACGGCGGCTCTGTGCGTCCGCGCACTCGGAAAAGACCGGGTCTTCGGGCTGATGATGCCCGAGATCGATTCTTCGCCCGACAGTCTGCGCTGCGGCCGCCTGCTCGCAGAATCTCTGGGCATCCGCGCGGTGATCGAAGACATCGCTCCGATTCTGAAGGCCGCAGGATGCTACCAGCGTCGCGATAAAGCGATCCGAACGCTCATCCCCCAATTCTCCGAGGAATACAAATCCAAGATTGTTCTGCCGAACCTGAGCGACGGGAACAGATACTCTGTTTTCTCGGTTGTCGTGCAGCCGCCGGAAGGAGTCGAAATCAAGACCCGGCTTACCGCCGAAACCTATCGGGGTATTGTCGCGGCCACAAATTTCAAACAGAGAACGCGCAAGATGATGGAGTATTACCACGCCGATCGGCTCGGATACGCTAATGCGGGCACCGGTAACCGACTCGAACACGAACTCGGATTTTTCGTCAAGAACGGAGACGGGGCCGCCGACTTGAAACCGATCGCTCACCTCTACAAGACCCAGGTTTACCAGCTCGCCGCATACCTGAACGTTCCTGCCGAAATCCAGCGGCGGCCCCCCACAACCGATACCTATTCGATGGAGCAAACCCAGGAGGAGTTCTACTTCTCGATTCCTCTCGACA
>Ga0134121_10000475_pt1 | contig 46710 bp, 36 predicted proteins | sample KB301_FD_96463 | JGI IMG/M metagenome (GOLD analysis project Ga0134121, IMG submission 96463) | Terrestrial soil microbial communities without Nitrogen fertilizer from Kellogg Biological Station, Michigan, USA - KB3-0-1 | ecosystem: Environmental > Terrestrial > Soil > Unclassified ...
TTCCAACGCGAGTTTCGCCTTGAACGCTCCGGTGTACTGCTTCCGCTTTCTTGCCATGCTCTCTCCATAGAGCAGCGGAAATCCACCTTAGGTCCCTGTCCAGTTTTTGGGGTCCACCTCACCGAATCATCAGCATCTTCACCCGTCTCTTCACCTTGCGGTTCGGCATCCTCTCGTAAAGCGGGTACTTCATCACTCTCGACTTCCTCATCCGCTAAGTCGTTTTCCTCATCTTCGGATTCCTCTTCGTCGGATGGAACGTTTCGTGCCGAACCCTTTTTCAACTTATCGAGAAGTTGCGACAGTTCGACGTTCGTCATCGCATCCAGATCCATGAACGGAAGGACAGGCTGGTCGCCCACATTCAAGAAAACCATCGGCTCGTTCTCTCGCGCTCGTTTCAGTTCAAAGTCGAGAAGACCTTCATAAAGGATGCCGATGTATTCGGATGAAAGATCGGAGAAGTCTACCGGAGCTTCAACCCACATGCTTCCGCGGCCCTGACGCACCTTCACTCTGCTGCGGCACAGCAATTCCAAGATGCGATGAAGTGCCGCATCGCTGGGAGCGTTTTGGGAACCTTCAAGGGCACCGAGCGCGCGAAGAATCGGGTCTCTCGATGATGGGTTGCCGGGCTCAAAAAGACCGCCACCGTATCGAGGAATGGGAAGAGCTTCATGGGCTGAGCCTTCATAGATCAACCGGAAAAGCGCGAGCATACGCGGCCATGCCCCGTGCGAATACCGTAGCCGTTCCGACGCGCGGCCCGCGGCTATGCGATCGAGTTGCTCGCGTAAACCTTGAAGCCCATATGATTGGTGGTAGATCGCGCTTTCTCTCGGCAACAGATCACGAGCTTCGGCAAAAAGGATGACGACGCAGCGCATCAGTATGCGGGTTGCGGCTATGTAGATGTCACGTCGTGAAACTTGTTGGGGATTTACGGCGTCGAGTGGATCGAGCACGGCGCGGGATTCCTTAATCAGGTGCTCCACGGCCAAGCGCACGCGCTCACCAAGGACCGCCGACAGTTCGGCTTGCCCTTTTCGCGACGCCTGAATCGCCGCAATAAGGGGGGAAAGTGCATTTTCCCGCACCGGCGCGAGGGAATCGATGCCAAGCAGCATCCGCAACGCTTTGATCTGCGGGCCGGGAAGACCGTGTTCGAACCAAAGGCCTACGTCCCATTCACACCATGCGTCGTAGTCGGAGCCGGCATGGATCAGCCGAAACTGATGCCCGTTCGTGATGAGCGCGATCTTTTCGTTACGCCGCCTCATCCATTCAAGAACGCGGGAAACCGCACGACGGCCCCGGCCAATTCCCAAACGGTCGGAATCGTCCACAAACACCGCAAAAGTCGCGCCGTTCAAGCCTTCCCAAACACGGCGCGGCTTGATGATCTCACCCGTGAGGCCACGGACTGACCAGCGGCTATCCACGTTACTGCCCTTTGACCAAGTACCGGTAAGTTGAAGAACACTTTCGAAAATCGTATCGAGAAATGCGGGAAGGTATTCCGAGTCACCGTCTGTAATCCGAACGAGATCGCGGCGGAGCCGATCGGTCAGGAAATTCGGAAGCGGAAGAACTTCAACCGGGTAGAACTCGGCCAGTTTTGAAGGCGCAATCAGCAATCCGCCATGCTTTAGAGAAGCCCACCAATCGTAGCGCTCGACGATATCGACTTCCGTCTTCACGATTGACTCTCGGGAAGACGGATTTCGACGGTAAGTGGAAATACCTGAACCTTGCCGTGCAGTTCATATCTCTTCGGAATCAGAAGCTTGAGGACGCGGTCTTGTTCTTTTTCCAGTTCGCGTCGAAGATCCTCGTAATGCGTGCGTCGGCGATGCAGTTCCTGGTCGAGGTTTTCCAACTCCTCTTGCTTGGCGCGCACTAAATCGGGGAACAACATTCCTTGCCGGAGTTCGGCCAGCAGAGTGTCTCGTTCCTTTTCGAGGCGTTGCAGCGTGTTCTCACGCATTGCGCGTTCGACTTCCGCTAAGCGGTGTTTGAAGCGATCCTTTTCCTCAGTTAATGCTTGCCGTCCTGCCTCCTTGAGTTTGTCGCGCATCCTCGTTGTGAGTTCAACACTCATGCCTTCGAGCAGAGATGAAGCTTCCAAGGAAATGTCGTCCCAAATACTGCGCGCAACTTCGACATCAGCTCCGGCGATGGTGTCAGTAGCTACGACGTCTTTTCCAGGGGCGACATATTCAAGAGGCTTGCCTATTTTTCCATCCGTAATCGAAAACCGAAGCGTCCGAATCCAGTGATGGAACGGCTCGCGCAGTGCGTTGACGCCTAGTTCTTCAACGGACAAGACCAGCAGTGCGTCAACTTCCTTGGGTGTGGGTGCCCGGCGCACAATCCAACGGCTTACCCGCGCAAACTCATGACCGCCAGGAAATCGGGCGCGAGCGAAGGTCGCGAGCGCCTGTCGGAAGAGCGGATGGCCTAGGTGCAACAGCACCGTGTCATTCGTTGCGCGGAACACCGGTCGTCCGGAAACGGTGCTGACAAAATACTGGGGATCGAACACGAGAGCTGGCAGCGCGCCCCGATTGCCGCCTTGAGTAGTGATTCGTAAGGCATCGTCGATAAGCGGCTCCCACGCGGGAGGAATCGGAAGGTGCAGCCTGAAACGTCCTTTCGCATCCGGCCCGTCCAGGCTGGATTGCCCGGCGCCGACACCCATCGCAACAGAGAGTGTTTGCCGAAGGGTCTCAGGGGATAGGTCGATGTCGTTGTAGAACTCCGCCAGATGTTCTGCTTCCTCACGACCGATGGCAACGGTCTTGGCCCGCGGAACGTGTGCTCTCCCGCGTTTCTTGTCGATAGCACTATCAACTTCAGCTTCGAGACGGCCGGAATCTTCAAGATCGACAAAGCGGCGCTGGAATGCCGCGTCGAAGACTTCTCCCATCGAGCCAAGATCATCTCGAATCGCATGAACTTTGTTGACAACATATCCGAGAAAACGAAGGTCGGCGTCATTGTCGCTTGTGAAATGGAAGACCGTTACATCGCGCGCCTGCCCGTGGCGATCGAGGCGGCCGTTACGTTGTTCGAGTCGCGACGGATTCCACGGAATTTCGTAATGCAGGATAAGGCGGGCGGTATTCTGCAAGTTCTGACCTTCGGATGCAGCGTCGGTTGCGACCAGGATTCGCAAGGCATCGGCTGGATCGTTAAACGCGGACTTTACTTGTTCGAAGTCTCCGCGGTCCATCTGGCCATAAAGAACGCGAATCGCCGAACCATTGTCCTTGAACTCTCGCTGGAGCCGGCGGGTCACATAATCTAATGTTGTTTTGTATTCCGTGAAAACGATCAGGCGCTCATCCGCAATCCAGCGGTCGCCATCGCGCAGCCGCTTACGAACCAAATCGAATAGGCGTTGCAAGCGTTCATCTTCGATTGGATCGGTGATCGCAGTGCCGTTCGAAATCAGACCAAGCTGCGCCAGCGACCGATCTACTGCTTCGATCTCAGATGAAAGGCTCTCCGCTAAGGGTTTGAGCCAGGCGCCCGCAGTCCTCGCTGCGTGTCGCGAGCGGCTGGCCTTTTCGCGGTCGTCGTCCATGTCCTCTTCGCTTTCACGGTAGGCGGCGCGCATTTCCTGCGCTTCGGCGGCGGTTGCGTCAATGAGTCCATCTTTGAGGCGATACCATGAATCGGCAAAGGTTGCGGGACACGACAGAAGGCGCTTGTTTAATACCTCGATTGCGAACGATCCGGCAATCTGATCCGTTCGCCGTGAAGATGCAATAAGCGACCGCAGGGCTTTCCGGAATTCTTCAAACGCATGCGATAAAGATCCTTCGGCCTTCCCGATGAACAGCGGCAGAGGCTCCAGATATCGTTCGCAAAATCGAGCCACTAGACCCGCGGTACGATCGACTTCATTGATTTCTTTCTTGAGTCGGCGGACTACGACTTCTTCGATACGTACGCGTTCCGCGGCCTGAAACTCGCTCGTCTGCGTGAAGCGCACAGGATCGAGTTGTTCTAGAAGGCCAGAGAAGCACCGCGTGTGCCCATTGTGTGGAGTAGCGGTCAAGAAGAGCTTGTGCTCGAACCACGGACTGATCGATCGAAGCATGCTCGAAAGATCGCTGTCTTCCCCAAAGTTGGAAGGCATCAGGTTGTGCGCTTCGTCAACGATAAGCAGATCCCAGGGAAGTTGCGCAAAGCCTTCCGGCTGCCGACATGCCGCCCTAAATTGTTCAAGCACATCCGGTTGGCGCAGATAGTGATATGAGGCAACGATGCGAGTAAACACACGCCAGGGGTTTGCATCGAGGCCTAAACGCTTTTGCATCGCGTGGGTTTCCGGGCGATCGACGACATCGAAGGATAATGCGAATTTATCCTTCATCTCCTGCTGCCACTGATACCGGAGAGAAGCCGGGCAAAGTATCAATACTCGCCGAATTCTGCGACGAAGGAGCAGTTCCGTCAGGATGAGCCCTGCCTCGACCGTTTTTCCAAGGCCAACGTCATCCGCCAACAGAAGCGAGACGCGCGGCATTTGTAGCGCTTTCAATAGAGGAATGAGCTGAAAGTCTTCAACCTGCACTGCACCGTGCAAAGGAGAGGCGATGACGGGATGCGTTCGAGTGGCACTCGAACCGTCAATGTTCAGGAAAGGCGATAGCGCGGACCAACGACTTGCCCGCAACAGCGCCTCAAGATCGGCCGCCGGCATCGGGGGGTCTTCCGACACTCTTGGAAGAGCTGTTGGTTCGAGAAGTGTGGCGGCGGGTTCACGTTCCCAGAGAAATGTGTCTTCTCCAACACCATCAAAGTCGGTGTATTCGACTCGGACGAGGTGAAGCCGCCCGTCTGGTTTAGCATCGAACGGATCGACGCTGACGATGATCCCTCGTCGGTTGCGCACCTTCGCCAACATTCCAGTCCGCGGATATAGTGATTCCGTCTGCGTTTTGGGCATTCTTACCTTAGAAGTGGAGTCGGCAGCTTATCGAAGAAAAGGGGTGTGATCAATCGGCGGCCTTCGGAATGTTTGACAGGAGCAGTTTGGCCCGATCTGCGGTTTCTATGAACTCCTTGGCGGCACATGTTGTATGCGCACCCGCTTCTTCTTAGTTTCAGCGAATTCCGAAGCTTGGAAAATCTCGTGAACTTTCTTGCCAGTGCAAGGACGTCACGCTTTGTACGAGAACTTCGCGTTCGAGCAGCGGACCTCATACGGTTTGCTATACTTCCTCAGAACATGAGCCAACGTCGCCTGCAACAATTAGAAGAGAACCTTAGCCGAATTCTTGGCGCCCTGAAAACGTATTACGCGCCTGAGCTGGTAATCGTCTTTGGTTCGCTTGCTTCAGGCACTGTCACGGACACGAGTGATCTCGATCTGCTGATCGTGAAGGAAACCGATAAGCGATTCTTTGACCGTATTCGAGAGGTCGTGAAGATTTGTGACTACGATATCGGCGTGGATTTCCTCGTTTACACACCACAGGAACTCTCCGAAGCAGCGATCAGCAATCCATTCGTTCGCGATGAAATCCTGTCCAAGGGCAAAGTCGTCTACCGTGCAGCCGCATGAGCACTGGCTCGCCAGAGCCGAAGAGGATCTTTCCTTTGCTCAACTCGGATTTCGAGAAAAATACTTTTCGCAAGCTTGCTTCCTGAGTCAGCAGGTTGTCGAGAAATCTCTCAAGGGTTTTCTACTCGCGAAGGGGCGCTCGTATCCGCGGCTACACAAGGTTATCGAATTGGCGAAATTGTGCATCGAGATAGCGGCCGATCTCGAAGCGCTGAAGGATGACCTCAAGCTGATTGACGAGTTTTACATTCCCACCCGCTATCCTGATGCCATTCCGGGCGGTCTGGCAGAAGGCCTTCCCGGTGCCGGAGAGGCCAAGTCCGCTTTGGAAACGGCCGCAACAGTCCTTCAATTGGTCCGGAGTCGGATCTAGGCCCTCTAGCAAACCTTCGCGCGACCCACGCCCGACCCGACTTTCTGAAGACATTCCTCGTGGATTCTGATTTCTGATTTCGTCCGTCATTGCTCCATTTCTGACCCTCTCGCGGGCACTGCGAGCTGGGAATCACTCCTGCGCGCCGGGCGGCACTGCGGGCTTCTGCTTCGGCTCCGCCGCGCTCCGCGTTTATGGTTCCTCCAAAAATCGGTACGACGTGATTTTTGGCACCTCCTCAAAAAGCAGCCCTTGGCCTCGCGAGCAGGGACCCACTCGCTTCTGGGTGCCCCGCGAGAGGGGCATAAAAGGAGAAACCAAAATGACGAACGAAATTAAAATCAGAGAAACATCGGAAGGCAACAAAGCGTTGGTGTCGTGGGCCGCGCTATTGAACGAGGCGGTGACGAAACCTGGAACCATCCACGAGGCGTACACGCGCTTCCATAACTACTCGCTCGGAAATCAAATCCTGGCGCTCGTGCAGTGCTACAGCCGAGGCCTTCAGCCTGGCCCGTTGGCGACTTTCCCGAAGTGGAAAGAGCTCGGACGGAGCGTCATGAAAGGCCAGAAGGCTCTTACGCTGTGTATGCCGCTGGCCTGCAAGCGCACGAAGACGGTTGTAAACGGCGGCATCGAGCGCGAAGAAACGCTCGCATTCACGCACTTCACGTATAAAGCGCACTGGTTTGTACTGTCCCAGACCGACGGTGCGGAGTACGTTGCGCCGCAACTGCCCTTGTGGGATGCCGAAACGGCGCTGTTGAATCTCAAGATCCAGCGTGTCGAGTTCCAGGACTTGAACGGCAACGTTCAGGGCTACGCTCAGCCGGGCCGCAAGCTCGCGATTAGTCCCGTGGCGGCGTTGCCGCACAAGACGCTGTTCCACGAAGCCGGACACATTCTCTTGGGACACTGCGACGAGCAGGAACTCCGGGACCCGGAGACCACGCCGCGCGAAATCCGCGAAGTCGAGGCCGAAGCCGTCGCGCTGTTGTGCTGCGAATCGCTGGGGTTGACGGGTGCGGAATTCAGCCGGGGCTACATCCAGTCCTGGGGCCACAGCCAACCGGTCAGTGAGCGCTCGGCGCAGCGCATCTTCCATGCGGCGAACCAGATTCTCCGCGCGGGCTACCCGCAGCAGATGGATCCCCCCTGAGGGGGATTCTCTGCTCCACCATACCGGCCTTCACGCCAATTGCCTCCCCTCTGGCTCTTAGGAGATTGAGGGCGACGGAACCTCACAGAAATCTCACGCGTCGGCTCGCTCCTCGATTTGAGCCTTTCCGCCTCTTGAAAGGCCGTCGAGTTCGGGGATAGACATGGAATGTCCCATAGCCGCACGCATCGAGCCGCATCGACGGACCGTCGCCAGCTTCAACAACGTTCACAAAAGGAGACCCTGAAATGAAACACGCCCGCGCTGTTCGTAGATCCAAATTGCCGTTTCCGTCCCTCTGGATTCCGGCGTTGATGTTGCTCAGTTCGACTCCATTGCTCGCTCAGAGCACTGGCTCGCCATGGGAAAACGCTGTCAATGTTTTGGAGACGTCCTTCACCGGACCGATCGCCCGTGGATTGTCCTTGGTCGCCATTGTCGTCGGCGGTCTGTCGTTCGCCTTCGGCGAGGGCGATTCGAAACGGATGCTTGCGGGAATCATCTTCGGGCTCGGCATGGCCCTGGGAGCGGTCCAGCTCATGACGTGGTTGTTTTGATCCATGGAGCCTCCTGCCACGCATCCCGTCTACCGATCCATCAACCGGCCGCTAACCATTGCTGGAGCCGAGCGCCGTCTCTTCTTCATGGCGGTGGTCCTGGGCGGGGCGATGTTCAACTTCTTCGGCAGCCTGGTTGGTGGGCTGATCATGTTCCTGTCCCTCTACCTGTTCGCGCGCTGGTGCACGCGAACCGATCCGCAGTTCCTGTTCATTCTGTTGAATTCGGCAAAGATCAAAGCCCGCTACGACCCCTCGAAGCGGGAACCCATCCCTATTAAAAGGAGTACAGATGGTCGACGTCTGGCGAAGTCATCAAAACCATAACGAGGCAGGGGCGCTCCACTCGATGATCGCGCCCAAGCTGTTCATTGACCCCATGGTCGCCCTGACGGACGCGGGGGATCTCATCGCGATGTTGCGCACGCGGGGTCGTGAGTCCGAGTGCGCCATGCCCGGCGAACTCAACCACGTTTGCCGCCGGATTGAGGCTACACTGAGGGGTTTCGACGAACGTTTCCGCATCTATCAGTACTTGATCAAGACGAAATGCGCGGAGGTCCCCAGCCAGCAGTCCGGCATTCCCGTTGTCGACCAGATCACGGCCGACCGGAACCGCCATCTCCAAAAGGAGCAGGACGGACTGTTCCTCGTTGAAATCTACTGGGCGGTCTGTTTGGAGGACGCCCTGCCGCGAAAGAGAAGTGGCCGGGGACCCTCCGATCTTCTGGCGCGATTCTCGATGTCACAGACGTTGAGTGCTGAAGCGGCTGAGCTACACCGGGCTCGTGATCTCCTGCTCGACAAGACGCGGGGATTCATCGAGCAACTTCAGGACGTGGCGTTGTTCGAGACGATGCCCGCCGCAGAGGTGGTTCAGTTTCTCCGCAGGTTGCTCAACTACAACCCCGAAAAACTCACGCCGCTCTCGCCAGTGAATTTCACGGATCTCGATTTTCGGGTCTGCAACTCCGGGCTCGAATGCCATTCGGATCGTTTGAAGCTGGATGACGACTTCGTACGGGTGGTGACGCTGAAGGAGCCTCCGTCCTATACATCTCCGGACCTTCTGCACAAGCTTCAGGAGATTCCCGCCAATTTGATCGTGGCCGTGGAATGGAAGCCGGTATCGCCGTGGGACATGCGAAAGCGCATCAAGAGCGCGGAACGGCACCACTTCAACCAGCGTACCTCGCTCGCAGGTGCAGCCACTGGCGGATCCACGAACAGCGCGGAGCGTCTCGTGGATACCGCGTCCGTCGCGCATGTGTCCGATCTTGGTGAATCCCTGAAAGAGATGGAAGTCCACGGCAAGCGGTTTGGCCTCTGGTCGCTGACAGCCGTGGCCTACGACCGAGATGCCTCCCGTCTGGCGCGAGCCGTGTCGGCATGCTCGAAGGTGTTCTCGACGGTCGGCGCGCAGCTGCATGAAGAACGTTACAACCTCGTCAACGCGTGGTTGAGCGTCGTTCCGGGAAACCATGCGTTCAATCGGCGATACATATACTTCCTGGACACAAATTGTGCGGATCTCGCCTTCGTGTTTGCGCCCGATGCCGGAAGGCAGAAGAACGCGCACCTGAACTCCGAGTATCTGGCCACTCTCGAAACGCCCCAACGAACGGTCTATTTCCTGAATCTCCACTATCAGGATGTCGGGCACTCGTTCATCGCGGGCGCGACCGGAGCAGGGAAGAGTTTCTTCCTCAACTTCCTGCTGGCCATGCTCCAGAAGTACTGGCCACTGACCTACATCTTCGATATCGGCGGCAGCTACCGGAAGCTCACCGAAACGTTCGGCGGTGTGCACGTCCGGGTCGGCCTCGACCAGGGCTTCTCGATCAATCCATTCTCCCTGCCGAAAACGAAGGAGAACCTTCAGTTTCTCTTCTCTTTCGTGAAGGTGTTGATCGCGTCCAGCGGCCACACGCCGACGATGGACGACGATCAGGACCTCTGGACCCAGATTGAAAGCCTCTATGACATTCCGGCCAGCTACCGGCGGCTGGCGACGTTGGCTTCGGTTCTGCGGCGACCTCTCGCGCAGGCCCTGGCCAAGTGGATCGGCGACGGCCAATACGGAAGGCTGTTCGACAACCTCGAAGACAACCTGACGTTCGCTACATTTCAGGCGTTCGATTTCGAAGGTATGGACAAATACCCCGAGATGCTCGAACCCCTCTTGTTCTACGTGCTCCACCGAGCTTCCGAAGCCATCAATCAGCCGGAGATGGCGTCGACGCTCAAGGTCTTTGCTCTGGACGAAGCGTGGCGGTTTTTCCGCAACCCGGCGATTAAGGCCTACATCGTCCAGGCGCTCAAGACGTGGCGAAAGCGCAATGCCTTGATGATTCTCGCCACCCAGTCAAGCGAGGACCTGCTGCGCTCCGAGATGCTCGACATCGTGGTGGAGAGCTGCCCGACGAAGTTCTTCTTGGCAAATCCGGGAATGGACCGATCTGCCGTCGGAAGGCTCTTTCACCTGAGTGAGGCAGAAACCGAGCGGATCGCGGCGCTTATTCCCAAGAAACAGATGCTGCTGCATGGTCCCGGCGTTTCCAAGGTTCTTGAACTCAACGTGGATCCCCGTACCTACGCCCTGCTGGCGAGCCATGCGCCAGCTGAGCGGTTGTAACGGCGGATCTGTCCCAAAACGGTCACATTGAAAGGAGTCCCTATGAAACATCGTGTGCTCATTGTCTTGCTGCTGGCGGCCAGCCCGGTCTGGGCCCGCCAGCGCGGTGCCAAGCTGGGCCCGCCAGCCCCGGCCAAAACTGTGGAAACGGCATCGCCAACACCGGACGCCAGCCCGGCGGCTCCCCTTACCCCTCCTTCGGGCGCTTCCGGTCCGGCGGTTGCTCGTCCGGAGCCGGTCTTTGAATCCAAGGTGGTGCATTACAGCGAAAAGGATGTGGTCCATCTGAAGACCAAAGTTCGATACACGACGCTGATCGTGCTTCCCAAGAGCGAAAAGATCCTCGACTTCTCGACTGGCGACAGGGAGTTCTGGGTCATTGAAGGAAGCGACAACTTTGCTTACGTCAAACCCTCGAAGGCCAACGCCCACACCAACCTCAACCTCATCACCGCCAGCGGCAATATCTACAGTTTTTCGCTGACGGAGATTTCCGAAGCGGCCGACACCGAGCCCGATCTGAAGGTGTTTGTCGATCTCAAGGACGACTCCATGCTCAGCGCCGCGAGCGGGCCTCAGCGTTTCATCCCCGTCAGCGAGATCGACAGATATCGCAAGGAAGCCGATGTCGCCAAAGAAGAGACCCGCCGAGTCAAACAGATCACCGAAGAGACCATCGAGAAGGGTGTCGACAAGATCCTGTCGCGGGTCCGGTGCCAGTACGAATTCAAGAAGAACAAGAAGCCGTTTTATGTGGCGACGATCTGCCATGACGACAAGTTCACCTATATCTCGATGGCTCCCGAGGAGACGCCCGCGCTCTATGACATGAGGGAGGGCGAGAACCTCGTGAACTTCACCTACAAGCCGATCGCGCCCACGTCGCTTCGCGAGAGCCGCCCGAACAGCGGAATTGTGACGATCCAGAAGGTTGTTCAGAACGGCTATATCGCCATTGGTAAGGAACGCCTCTACTTTTCGATCAAGGAGTAGCCATGCCACAACAAGATCCTTTGGATGAACCCCGAATTCACGATCGAACCGAAGCGCCACGTGGCGTGATTCCCAAGAACGCTCAGGCTTGGGTCCTCGGGCTGATCGCCCTGGTAATGGTGCTCATCATCTTTTTCAGCGGCGGGCCCACAAAGACTAAGGAGCCACGCGGTACCAGCTCAGCCGCTCCTCTTGTTGCGGCCAGCCCAGCCCCGGCCACCATCGACGACTTTGCAGCGCATCTTAGTGATCGTGCGAAGAAACTGGAAGAGGCGAAGGCCGCTCTGGAAGTGGAGCAGAAGGAGGTTATCGCTCGAACGGCCGCTCCCCTGCGCTACCAGGACCTCCGAGACGAAAGCTATTTACCGGCCGGCAGAGGTTACCGGCCGGCAGAGTCCGAGGCCCCGGCAGCAGTTCCGAAGAGTCCGGTGCAACAGGAGCAGGACAAGCGGGAGTCCCAAGCTCCCTACGCGTCAAGTATCGCCTTGACGTATCGCCAGTCCACACCGGCGACGGTGCCTCCGGCACCAGGCAATGCGCTCGGAGCAGCTCCAGCAACTCCGAGCCTTCTCGACCTGCTCAATGCCGATACGTCACTGGCCAGCGCTGCAGCGGCGCAGTTCGGAGCGAGTTCGCTGATGCGGGCACCCGCTGCCGGAGCTGTTCCACAGCCCGCCGTTCCATCAAAGCCTGTGGCTGTCGCAGCGCCTGTTCCGGCTCCCTCGACAGCGCAGAACGTCCCTGCTATGCCGAGCGAAAAGCACTACACGCTGTTCGAAGGAACAATCATCGAAACGGCGTTAACGAACCGTTTGAACGCGACATTTTCTGGGCCGGTAGTTTGCATTGTAACAACGGATGTCTACTCCCAGAACGGGCGGCACCTGCTGATTCCCCGTGGTTCGCGGGCGATTGGCGAAGTGCGCCAGGTCGACAACTTTGGTCAACAGCGTGTCGCGGTTTCCTTTCACCGTGTGATCCTCCCCAACGAACAATCCATCACGCTCGATCAGTTTGTGGGCCTGAACCAGATCGGGGAGACAGGGCTCCGGGATCAAGTGAATCACCACTACTTGCAAATCTTCGGCGCTGCCGTGGCCGTCGGTGCGATTTCAGGCCTTTCTCAGGCGAACACGCGCTCCGGGCAGAACGCCTCGTCGCTCGATGTTTATCGGCAGGGGGCGGCGTCGAGTCTGGCCCAGTCATCGATGAGCATTCTGGACAGATTCCTCAACATTCTTCCGACCTTCACGATTCGTGAAGGCCATCGCATCAAGGTCTATCTCTCTCAGGACCTCGAACTCCCCGAGTACTCGGAGGAGGACGAGAGGCCATGAGAAGGGCTTTCGGCATCTCGATTCTCAAGGAGGCTTCCATGAAACGTATCGCTCGCGGTCTCGTTGTCTCGGCTCTCGTTATTGGTATGGCCATGCCATCCTTTGCTTTTCTTGGCATCGGCGACGTCGTCTTCGATCCTTCGAACTACATCGAGGCGATCCAAACCGTGCTCCAACTGCAACAGCAGTATCAGCAGCTGGTGGCCACCTACAACCAGGTTCGCGGACAGCTTGACCACCTGAAGCGGATGGCCCAGCAGGTTCCCGTGAACATGGCGGCGCGCTACCGCACCGCAGCGACGCCGTGGTCGCACCTTTCCGCCCAGGACACCTACGGGGCAGCTGGCGGCTGGGTTTCCGCCGTGAACAGCGGCGCTTCGGTGGCCTCCGGCTACCAGCGGGCGACGACGCCCCTCGAAGACTACGGCTCGGCCTTCTCGAATATTCCTTCCGATCAGCGGCAGCAGGTAAAGGGTGCGTACGCCAACGTGGAGCTGGCAGATGGAGTGAACGTCCTCGGTATGCAGACGATTGGCCAGCTTCGGGCGAACTCTTCGCGTGTCGAAAACACGATCGCCGCACTGGAGCAGGACTCCCTGTCCTCCGATCCGGCGATGAACACCGAAATCGCGGTTCTCAACAAGATGAACGCCGCGAGCATGGTGGCGATCCGCAACAGCCAGGATACGAACAAGCTTCTCGTTGGTCTGGCCGAGCAACAACTCCTCGAAGCCAAGCGCGTCCGCGATGCCGAAGCGCGCGCTATCAATGCCGACATTCGTTTCCGTACTGAAGGAAAAGCTGTCCTCAACGCCCAGGCCGCCAACGCCAGCAAGGCGATGCTTGCCTGGCAAATGCCGTAGGGAGCACCCACTATGCCGATCGGCACGATGAATGACTTCTTCATGTTCCTGACGCAGCTGATGACCCAGCATGCGGGCCTCTTCGAAACCATGGGCCAGAACATGTTTAGGGGATTCGCCTTGATCCTGATTTCGTGGTTCGGGGTCAAGGGAGCCCTGGCCTCGGTGAGCGGCGGGCCGGTGTCTTTCCGCTGGGACCATTTTGCGAGTCTTCTGCTCACCATTGCGTTCGGGTACACGATGATCACCTTCTACAGCCACCCGATACCCGGCATCGGCGTGAGCTTCTACCACTTGATCGTGGACCAGGGTCTGGACCTCGCGAACCGGCTCAACCATGCCCTGGTCGACGAGCTCTGGACCCGAATCAACAGCATCTATTGGGGCATGGAGACGCCGGGCTTGACCATCATCCTGAACGTGCTGGAGATCATCCGCTACGTGGCCACGATCGTGTGTCTGATTGCGGCCTGCGCGGCAATCTTCACGGTGATTGCCTTCGGCTACGTGGCCGTTGCGGTGGCCGTCATGTTGGGGCCGGTGTTCATTCCGTTCTTCATCGTGCCCGGCATGGAATGGTTGTTCTGGGGATGGCTCAAGGCGCTGATGCAGTACTCGTTCTATCCGGTCGTCGCGAACGCGTACCTCTTTGTCTTTGGCAATCTCCTGATCCACTTCATCGACAGTCATCCGCCGCCGTACGACGGCGCTGCCGTTGCCGTGCTGTTCTTTCCACTCACTTTGCTACTGATCGCTTTCACGTACGGGATTTTGAAGATTCCATCGCTGGTGAACTCGCTCTTCACGGGCCGCTCAGGAGAGTCGGGCTTGCCGCGGCTCTAGGAGGAAAACGATGTCGAACCCCACTCCGCCCGCTTTACCACCCCTGGATTTCGAGAAGGCCGAACGTCGGTATCTGGAGATCTATGGGACGCATGCCGTTCGCAATGCTCACCTGCACGTCACGTTGTTCTGCTTGTCTGTGGTTGTCGTGGGCCTCGTGTTTCTGAATGTCCGGACATACTCGGCCCTCCAAAACCAGAAGCGCATTGTCATCCGTGTTAACGACGTTGGGCGCGCGGAACCCATCAATTACGGTAGTGATGAGTACCGGCCTCAGGAGGCTGAAATCCGGTATTTCCTTATGCAGTTCGTGCAATGGCACTACCGCCGCATCCGGGCGACCTTGAAGGACGACTACACCCGATCCCTCTATTACCTCGATGAACAGCTGGCCCGGGGATTGATCGAAGCCAACAAGAAGGATGACTCTATCGAGTCTTTCCTTGTGGGCCAGGGCGAGGAGGTGGACGTCAAAATTGCCAACGTCTCCATTGAAGACTTGAGGAAGGCTCCCTACAAGGCGACAGTCGATTTCGAACGCATTTTCTACGCCGCCGGACGCCGGGAGAGCCGCCGCGAAAAGTACGTCGCGAATCTGGTCTTCACGTTGCGGGATCGCGTCCCGAACGACATGATCCCGGTTAACCCCCTCGGTTTCACCATCAGCTATTTCCGCGAGGATCAGGCGTTTTAGCATGTTTGGAAACGCTCTCTTCGCGGCGGCGGCAACCCTTGTTGCGATCGCGATTTTCCTACTGGAGCAGTGCCGGTTCCTCATCCCTTACCGGACACTGCTCTGGTACGGATACCGCGACATCATCCTGTGCTTCGCAGCTGTCCTCTTCGTCAACCTGACCGCCGCCTTCTACTCCATTGGGCGACGGCTATTCCTCAAAGACACAGGCCAGAAGTTGGCCCACATCGAAAAACAACTCCGCACCGGCGACACGATTTCCGAAGAGCTTTCACGCCGTTTGAACGAGTAATCCATGACTAGAGACATCGATCGAGACGACGAGCGCCAGCCAGAAAAGGAGCAGACGCCAGAGCATCCCGTCCGTGAGGCGCACACCAAAGAAGACCGCATCCGAACGCCGGTTCAGGAGCGGGACAGGACCTTCCAGATCAGCAGAGACGAGAGGGAAACGATGCGTGATCTAGGACGGTTTCGTATCGTCGCCCTAAAAGACCTTGCGGCGCACCGGTATCAGGGCAATACCCAGTGGATGACGGAAGATCTCAAGAATCTCCGCCAACAAGGGCTCATCCGCTGCCGGACGCTGTGGCTGGCTCGTGGCGGGGAAAAGGAGAAGTTCGTGACCTTGACCAAGCAGGGTGAGCGCCTCATGAAGGGCGATGCTGGAGCGCCGAGGCAGGAGATCTTCAGCGGGTTCGTCAAGCGCGCGGAAGTGGCGCATGACGCTGCAATTTATCCGGCTTATCAGGCCGAGGCTGCCCGGATCGAGAAGGAAGGGGGCCGCATTGGGCGCGTGGTCCTGGACTATGAACTGAAGCGCCTGATCTACAAACCTCTCGCGAAGATTCAGCCGCAAGTTTCAAAGGACGAGTACCGGAAACGTCAGGCTGAAGTCGCCGCTGCGAATGGCCTGAAGGTCGTTGGCGGCCGCGTCCGGCTGCCGGATTTGCGCATCGAGTACGAGACCCGCGACGGCGAACGCACCAGCATCGATCTGGAAATTGCGACGGCCAGCTATCACGGTTCGCATGCTGCGATTAAGGCGGCGGCAGGTTTCCGAATCTATGGCTCCCAGGAGACTGCCAGCCGGTTGAGCCGCAGCCTTGAGGAGCGGGACATCGTGGCCGACATCCTATCCTTATGAGCCAATTCGCACGAACATCTGAAGAACGAATCCACTCCCTAATGACGCTCGGATACACCGAGCGTGAGAGCCCATTCCTTTCGTTGGCGGCCCTTCATGGCGGCTACTTTCTGCGGGGCCAGTTCTGCCGGTTCATCGGCAAAGAAGTCGGCGGCACGTCGGCGGCCCTGATCGAGAAGCTCCTCGATCGCAGGCATGCGATGGTCCTGACTGGAAGCCACAACACGAAGGTGTACCACTTGGCCGCGCGGCCCTTCTATGCGGCGCTGGGTCAAGAGGACAACCGAAATCGAAGGAGCCGCGAGCCGCTCGGCATCCAGCGTCGATTGATGATTCTGGACTTCGTCCTCGATCATCTCCACTACTGGTTTTTCGCAACAGAACAGGAGAGAGTCGACTATTTCACAGGTGTGCGTGGCGTGCCCCTCGCAGCGCTTCCGTCCAAGCCCTATCGGTCGCCAAGTACTGGCCAGGTGACGACGCGTTACTTCGTCGACAAGAACCCCATCTTCATTCTCGACTCGGATCGCAGTGTGAATCCGCTCGTTCACTTCTGCTACGTTGATGAAGCCGTTACACGTTCCGGATTCGAAACTTTTCTAACCCAATACCGGCCGTTGTTTGAAGCGTTGGGCCGGTTTCGGCTGGTCCATGTGGCTGCCTCAAAGCTGCCGGGCATAGCGGCCCAGCGGATCTTTGAGCGCTTTGTCGGAGGGATTGCAGGTCAATCCGCTGGGTGCGGAACCGAGGAGTTCCGCCGTCGGCTGGAGATGTACTTTATCTCGCGCCAACGCTACGAGACCGGCCAATTGGAGGGCTTCGACCGTCAGGCTCTCGTGCAACTCCGCGAGGACCGGCAGCGGTTTTCGCGCGCAGAATACGAAGCATTGTTTGATCGCTGGAAGCAGATTGGGGCCGCGGCATTCGAAACCATTGTTCCTCTGGCCGCTCCCAAGAATTCCCCGCTAGAAGCCAGTTTCACGACCCACATCTTGAACCATTCCTACGCGATTTTCGGGAACCTGGAGGAACCGACTCATGGTGCCTGAAAACCGTCGCGCGCCGACACCTTCGCTCACTGAGGCTTTCGGCTCAGATGTCGGCGCAGTTGTCGACGGCTCCCTTTTGAAATGGTCTCTGAATTCGACACCTTGCGGCACAACACCCTCGGAAATGGGGCCAAACGGTGGGGTGTGCCGTGGGCGGGAGCGACCCCGCTTGGGACGGTGTTCCACCGCCCAGCCATCGCGTTGGCCTCTGGCCACGCGACGGGGTCGCTCCCGCCCACGGTGCCCGTTAAACAACCCGGAAACTTACCCGGATAAAGGAGGACGACGATGAGCAGCTACATTCCCAAGCAGATCAAACGGACTCGCGAACGTGTGGAGGCAAAGCTCGACCGGGAACTGGTTGAGCAGTTGGAGGCCTATTGCACCTATCTCGACAGCGACCGCGACTACGTCATCGGTCAGGCGCTGGAGATTGCCTTTAAGAAGGATCGGGGCTTCATGGACCAGTGGCGTTCGAAAGCAAGGAGTGACACGAAGTGATTCCGGATGCAGAGAAGCGATCCCTTCTCGTTCTGGGCTTGAGCGCGGCCGTTGGCCTCGCGATGCTCTACCGGTGGCCGTATCCGGACGCGCAGCCGATGCTGCAGTTCGTTCTGGAGAACCGCCCGGTGGTTTTCTACGGAGTGAAGTACGCGTACCTCGCGATGCTCTTCACGACGCCGTTCATACTGTTCTCGTCGCTCTTCTCCGTGCTCTACATCTTCACGGCTTCACGGAAGGCGGCGGACTTCGACATCCAGTTGCCGCCTTACCCGGACGCTGGAAAGAGAAAGGACCTCTATCTGGTTCTCGGAGAAGTTCACCAGGCGCGGCGGCCAGAGCCAGTCGAACATCCCCGCTGGCTGACGATTCCTGCCCGGGGCCTCTACACCGGCATCGCAATCTTTGGCGCGATCGGAAGCGGGAAGACCAGTGGCGGCATGTACCCGGCGGCGGAGCAACTCTTCATGTATCAGGCCGCCGACAGGCGCAAGCGCATTGGAGGCCTGCTTTTGGAAGTCAAAGGCGATTTCTGTCATAAGGTCCGGCAGATCCTCGTTCGTGCCGGGCGCGAGGACGACTATCTGGAGGTCAGTCTTGATACGCCGTACCGGTACAACCCGCTTCACAACGACCTTGATGCCTACGCGCTCGCCTACGGGATCGCCTCGCTCCTCAACAACCTTTTTGGGAAGGGTAAGGAGCCGTTCTGGCAACAGGCCTATACCAACCTCGTGAAGTTCGTGATCCTACTTCACAAGGTTCTCTTTGATTACGTCACGCTCTTCGAAGTCTACGAGTGCGTGATCAATCCGGACCTTCTGGAGCAACGGATCCGGGAAGGGGAATCCCGCTTCGAGACGCGTGTGTACCGGATCAGCGTCGACGATTTCATGAAAGAGAAATCTCTGGAGGAGTACCCCTTTGAGATCGATGCGGACCGGAGGGAGATGCGTGCACCGTACACGCAGGCACTGTCGGATGCACTCCGGAAATACGGAATCGCTTGCGAGATTGAGGATGCACCCAAAGCCTCGGACCCGCTCCAGGAAACAAAGCGGCAGCAATTCGACGCCGTACGCCGGTGGTTCTATCAGGACTGGAAACGTGTTGATAACCGGCTTCGCACTTCCATCGTCGAGGGGATCTCGGTGTTCCTTTCGTTGTTTGATGACAACCCTGCTGTCAAACGGATCTTTTGCCCCCCGAAGGAGACCTACGATCCGGTACTCAACGCAGACGGACGCTACGGCAAAGCTCTGCCGTCATTCCGGGATTTGATCGAAACGGGTGCCGTCTGCGCCTTGAATCTTCCACTATCCGCTAATCCGGGACTTGCCCGGACTATTGGCACCATGATGAAGCAGGACTTTCAACGGGCAGTCCTGAACCGCATCCCGCGTATCGAGGCCCATCCCGGCGAGTATTGGCGTGACGTCCTCTTCATGTGCGATGAGTATCACGCCTTCGCCACGGTAGGCGAAAGCGACCCGAGTGGCGATGAGAAGTTCTTCGCATTGTCGCGCCAGGCGAAGTGCATCACGATTGTGGCCACACAGAGCATAAGCTCGCTCCGTTCAGCTCTTCCGGGGGAAACGTGGCGGACGTTGCTTCAGACCTTTCGGACGAAGGTCTTCCTCGCGTTGTCGGACGACTTCAGCGCTCGAACGGCCAGCGACCTCTGCGGCAAAGAGGAGCAGCTGAAGCCGTCGTACACGATTGCAGAAGTCGGCCAAGATGCCGGCGTGAGCATGCTCACAGGCCGGGCGACCGCGGGCCGGGCAAGCCTGAGTACCACAAAGGGCTACCTGCTCCAGCGGGACTTCACCTTCGAGCCGAAAGTCTTCTCTGAACTCCGGAACGCGCAGGCCATCGTTCTGGCCTATGACGGGTTCAATCCACATGCTCCGACGTACTGCTACTTGAAGCCCTACTACCTCGACAAGAACCGATCCTATTTCGACCAGTTAGCGAAGGGAGAACTATGAAAGATTGGGAAACAATCATTCCGTTCATCAAGCCGATCGAGCATCTCATTCTTGATCCGGAGATTTCCGAGATCATGATCAACGGCGCGGATCAGGTGTTCATCGAGAAGAATGGCCTCTTACAACGAGTCCCTATAACACTCAGCGAGAAGATGTTGGAGCGCGCCGTCGTGCACATCGCCCGGAGCGTCGGCGACGACATCAGCCCGGAAAAGCCACTCCTCGATGCCCGGCTCCCCGACGGCTCTCGCTTCGCTGCCGTCTTCCCGCCGTGCTCCCTGAATGGAATATCGATCGCAATCCGGAAGTTTCAGGCCAGAATCCACACCGCCGAGGAACTGGTCCGCAGCGGAGCAGTGACCCCAGAGATGATGGAGGCTTTGAAGACCGCAGTCGAACGCCGAGACAACATACTCGTCTCTGGCGCCGCCGGGACTGGAAAGACCACACTCCTGAATGCTCTGGCGACCTTCATCCCTGACGAGCAGCGAATTGTCGTCATTGAAGACACGGCAGAAATCCAGATCGACAAACCCAACGTCGTCCGCCTGGTCGCCCGATCCCCGCAGCCGGATGTTCCTGAAGTCAGCATCCGGGAACTCCTCCGCCGCACCCTCCGCCTCCGCCCCGACCGCATCGTCGTCGGCGAGATCCGAGGCCAGGAGGCCTTTGACCTTCTACAGGCGATGAATACTGGCCATTCCGGAACTCTTTCAACAATTCACGCCAATTCCTGCGCCGAGGCCTTGTCGCGTCTCTCAATCTGTGTCCTTCAGTCGGACGTAAACCTTCCGTATCAAGCGATAAACCGCGCGATTGCCGAATCTCTCGACCTCGTGCTTCACCTGTCCCGGGTGAACGGTCGCCGCGTCGTGGATGAAGTCGTTCGGATCAACTCTTACGATCCTGCAACGGATTCACATGAATTGGAGAAGGTGGTGTGACGAAGGCGCAGCCGCGTCTGCTTTACTCGCGATTGTTTCCGGATGGAAGCGGGCATCGGCCTTTGTATGTTCGCAGATGACTCTGACTTGGACTCGGCCACACGTCGTTCTTTATCACGGATCTGGTTTCGCAGAACGCGAAAGAAGCGGGATTATCGCGGTCAAGACGCCTATCCAGCGGTGTTGCAACGGCGGGTCGCTATCCATCCAGGTGATGCGTCAGTTTATTGCCACAATCGTTCAGCGAACGAAGTGTTTGAGTTCGCGCTCGGCAGGTGGATTCCTTTAGCGGGCGAATCCGGGAGCGCGCGTCAGGCGCTCCCGGATCGAATCCTAGGGGAGGAAGAGGCGTTTAAAGAAAACAGGGGTGAGTTCAGATGGAACCCTTATGGTGATTGTTTCGTTGTAGCGCCGCCAAAGGTTTGCCCTCGCGTATGCAGCTTCCCCCTCCACCCGAACGTCGCCCCGCGAGGGCAGCACAACGAATACAATGCGGGATTGGCGCGGCAGTTGCAGCCGGATCGGCTGCCACAGCCAGCTGAACACGGCACAGTTAGCTGAGAAATCGGAGCCGACGATCAGCAGGTCCGGTTGTTCCTCGGCCAGGAATCCCAACGCGCTAATGGTATCGACGCAGCGGGCCCCCTTATCCGCGTCGTTGGGCTGTAAAGCTTTCTGAAATTTCGTCTGCCACTCTGTTTTCAGTCGCAGATTGCTATCCTCCGCCGTTTTTTTCGCTTCGTTACAAGCCTTCAGATCTCCGGCCACGCTGGCCTGATGGAAACTTGGCAGCCACTTATCGAGAAATTCGGACAGTTTGTTCTCCTGTGATACCGGTTGTGGGCTAATGCAGTTAGGAACCGGTGTTTCCGGCGTTGGATAGTGGATCGTGGAACCCGAGAAGCGGCCACGGTCCATATACGAGGTAAGGCGAACTTGCGAACACTGACTGAAAACCGACGAATTCTCGATCAAGTGCTTCAAGAACTCGTCCTTCGATGCGTTGTCCACCACTCCGTCGCCGCCGAGAGCGATGCTGCATTTTAATGAACCCAGTTGTGCGTTCTGGGCATTCGCGTGTACCGAAAATCCCAAAAGCGTTGCGGCAACCAGGAGCGTTGTAGCTGCAGTTGTTGCCCCGTTTGCCTTGCCGAATACGGGCGACTTCGGTTCAGTAGCGTTGGTCTGTGGATCGGCCGTCCGGTCGGATTGGCGGGTCTCGTCGTCGGCCTCATAACCCGGACCGTTCAAATGGCTCAGCAATTCTTTTTCATAATCATTAGCCCATTTGATGAACTCGTCCAGCTTATCAATGAAACCCGCGAGTCGCCTTCCTTCCGCATCCCGGCGTTCGGGGTCTCCCGCGAACCGGATCGCGCATACGAGCGCACCGATCATCGCCGGCGTGACCTCCGCCACAATCAAAAGGCTCGCGGTAAGTACGCCTGATGCGAGAAGGCTGGCCGCTTGCTCGGGCGATGCCATCCGACTGAAGAGAAGGATCGCCAACGCCGCGGCAACAGGAACGCCCAACCAGGCTGCAATGCGCAAAGCGGTGGAATGACCCAGCTGGCAACTGTACAGCCTCGATAACGCTACATACAGGGCGCCTCCGAGCAGCGTCACCAACCCGACGTCGGTGATAGCACCAGCCGCCGCAGCTGCCGATGGGCCCACATTGACGTAAAGGACGAAGACCGCCATCTGACCGAGAATTCCCACCGCGCCCAGTGCGATGAGAATGCCCGTCAGCGTCTTCTGGGTCTCCGAAGCATGAGCGGCCTTAGCCTGTGATTCTGGGTCATTCTTGCGAACCGTCTTGCTGTCTTTGAGGTTCTTGGCGCGTTCTTCCTTGCGCGTCTTGTCATCTTGAGCGCGTTGGCGCGCTTCGCGCAGCGCGGTGAGAGCGATTGCTGGCCAGTCAATCGCTTTTATGCGTTTCTTGGCTTTCTCCAACCATTTTATTTTACCGAACATACTTAATCTCCTTTTTTTGTTTCGGGAAGGTGCGGCCACTTGTGGCGGCTTCGCCTCTTCGTATCCTCGTTCGCAAGCGGTCCAGTGCAAGCAGCGCCGTACCCGCAATGGGAAGGAACCGGCTCCCGCCCCTCGCGGCATTCGGTCGTCGGGGAGTCTGAATTCGCCATTCGATAGTTCATGGTAGGAGCAGTGTATTCGATTATTAAAAATTAGCAATACTAATTAAAGATCGTATTTACTTGTTATGGCTATGGATTTGGTTATCGTTGTGGGTTGGCGATAGGTTACGATTGCGGCTGATGAGCACTGAGGAGACGAATGAATGAAACCGAAGTCGGGGCGGCCCAGTCTCGCTGAGTATCTGCTGGTAGCTCGAACTGATAAAGACCTGACGCAAAAGGCCGCGAGTAAAGAGGCAAATGACCTGGCTAAGGAGAAGCACCTCAGTGTGACCGTATCGCAGGGGCTAATAGCTCAATATGAAAGTGATGGGGAAGACGACGCGAAGATCAAGCATCCAAGTGCGGCAGTATTGAAGCTGTTGGCGCAAGTCTATGAAAAAGATTACCAAGAAATGGTAATGCACCTTTTGTATTCACACTACGACGTGGAAGAAGTCGTTGGCGCGGACCTCGCGGAGGGCCGTTGGCTGGTTTGGAAGGCAGCGTTGAAAAGGTTCGGACGCATCGCGGAAGTTGAAGGTCTTGAGATTGATCAACTCCGGTCGAAGGCGCGCGTGGTCGCTGAGGAGCAGATTCTCGATATCGACGGTATTGCGAAGTGGGAAGAGGTCTTTTGGGACGATCTTCCGAAGGAACACAAGAAGTTTTGGTTCGTTGGGCCTAGTCCGATAGCCGATCGAGATCCTCGAATTCAAAGCGCGGTCGCCAACATGATTCAGCAAGATGTCGAAATCACCTACTTCATACATCAAGACCAAGCTGCGGAACGCAGGTTGTCGTATCTGAGGCGCGAGTTGGTTGAGAACGCTCATGTGCCACAGCGAATCGTGGAAGACAAGATTAAAGAGATCAGCTTAAGTGGGGAAGATCTGCGGCTCACCAGTACAGACGTGGTGATTGCGATGCCTTCACGGCCGACGCATGCAGTGGGTTTTGCGAATGTCAAGCAGGACGGTCGGGTCGCTTATTGTTTGAGGCTTTCGCCTGCTATTACGGAACGACTTGCTGTCCAACTGAACCGCATCCGGGAGCGCCAAATGACGCAATTGAAGGGCACCGAAATGCTTGACGTTGCAGGCGGTGCCTCATCATTTGCTGAGCGTCGAAAACGACCCGAAAGGAAAAGACGATGAAAAAAACGGCGTATGTTGCTTCGTTACTGTTGGTGTTGATTCTTTCTTCGGCGTGCCATTCTCAACCGGCAACGGTAGAACAGCCCGTCACCATTAGAATTGGGTATCTGAATATTGTGGCCAGCCTGCCGTTATTTATCGCAGAAGAGAAGGGTTTCTTGCGCGACGAGGGTTTGAAGTATGAAGCATCCGTCGTTGCCACAAGCAATCAGCTAGTCGATGGATTAGTCGCCGGAAACCTTGATGCTTTCGTTGAGTCCTCTGCTGTCCCAGCATTAGCTGTCGAGTTACAGTCCCCGGGTCGCGTGAAGCTGATTTCTGTGAGTGAGATTACTGCAGAGGCCCCCTTTGACTCGCTCTTGGTGAAGAAAGAATCAAAGATCAAGTCGTTGCAAGATCTGCCCGGGAAGAAGATAGGCGTCTTCCCAGGCTCGACGGCTGGCAACTTGCTGAAGAAATATTTGATGGACAAAGGTGTCGACGTATCGAAGAGCGAGTTCCTGCCTCTTCCTCCAGCCAGTCAGATTTCGGCTTTGGTCCAAGGCTCTATTGACGTTCTCCATGCGTACGAGCCAACCACTGCGATTGCTTTGACAACTGCTGATGTACGTACGCTGTCGGGATCTGTGTACGCCGACATGCTTTCTCCGAACCCGCAGGGAGTTGCGGGCATTAGTTCCACATTTCTTGCACAACACCCTGCTGAGGCAAAGAGATTGGTGCGGGCGTTGGATCGCGCGATGGTTTTTATGAGAGAACACGATTCGGAGGCTAGGCAGATAGTTAAGTCGAAAATGCAGCTTGCCGACGCCGCAGCCGCCAAGGTCGTTTTTCTTTACATGGTTCCGCACAGCAAGGTCGATGGCCAGGTCCTGCAGCGGTATGCCGATATGTTGACGGGCATTGGAGAACTCAAAGGCCACGTACAGGTCGAGTCACTAATCTATCGCGATTAGGGAACGAGAACTTGCAGGCTGCACTTGAGAACATCGTGAGTTTTGAACTGTCAGGCATTTCAAAAGGTTTCTCATCGGCTAACGAAGGCACTGTGCCGGTTTTGGAGAAGCTGTCTGTGACATTTGGGGATGGGGAGCTAATTACGCTCTTTGGTCCAAATGGATGCGGGAAAACCACGATCCTTAATATTCTTGCTGGGATTACTGCGCCGGACTCCGGGGCAATGTTGACTAATAGCGGCGGCCCGTTGTCGATTGGGTACGTATATCAGAACTACTCAGACACTCTTTTGCCCTGGAGAACAGTAAGGTCGAACATTGCGTTTCCTTTAGAAGTCCGGCATTGGGCGGTCCGCGATCTCGACGCCGCAGTCGAAGACATCTTGCACCGGCTACACTTGCGCGAACACGCCGATAAATATGTGTATCAGCTTTCTGGCGGTCTCCGTCAAATCGTGGCAATAGCTCGCGCTCTTGTGTATCGGCCGAAGTTGTTTTTGCTCGATGAGCCCTTTTCTGCTCTTGATTATTCCATTTCGCGGAAACTCTGGCTGCAGTTCCGGGAGACGTGGGCCAAGCTGGGCGTCACTACTGTTTTCGTATCGCATAACGTAGACGAAGCAGTGTTTTTGGGGGATAAGGTCTGTGTTTTGTCGTCTCGGCCCGCGTCGCTCATTGAGACGGTTGTGGTTCCGTTTGGTCGTGAGCGGAGTCTTAACCTATTGAGTTCTGTGCCTTTCTTTGAAATTAGGACGAGGGTGCTCAACGCTTTCGAGCGTGGACGCGAAGGAAGGACATGAGTTCTTCAAACGTGCGCACATCTGCCGCCCCATTTATCCTTCCCGTATTGTTATTGGTGATGTGGGCAGTTGTGGCGGCCGGGAGATTTGTAGATCCTCTGTTTCTGCCAGGTCCTCTCGCTGTAGCTCAAGGTCTTTATGCCGGCTTCGTTTCGGGAAACCTTGCAATCGACGCTGTGGTAACGACCTTTAGATCTCTTGTGGGCTTCGCTCTAGCCGCGCTCCTCGGCGTTCCCTTGGGCCTATTAGTAGGGAGAATGAAGCCTCTTTCTCGCGGAACTCAGCCGACGATCGATTTCTTTCGTTCGGTGCCTGCGACGGCGTTGTTTCCTCTTTTTTCCTTCGCCTTTGGAATCGGTGACAAGGCCAAGATAGCTATCGTTATCTACGCATGTTCCCTAATTACTCTAGTGAATACGGCATACGGGGCGATGCAAGTGAAAGAGTTACGAATTCAGTCTGCGCGAATCCTGGGCGCAAGTACGTGGAGTGTCTTTTGGAAGGTGGTGCTACCAGAATCGGCACCCGGTATTCTTGCTGGCCTTCGTATCGGGATGTCTCTAGCGTTTGTCCTCATCGTCGTAACCGAGATGTTTATCGGAACGACGGTTGGTTTGGGATACCGGATCGTCACGTCTCAGAACGCGTACAACTCGCCTGATGTATACGCCGCAATCGCGCTAACAGGTGTCTTGGGATATTGCGCAAATTGGGTGATCCTTCGGATCGAGAAACGCTACTTGCACTGGGTGGGGAAATAGATGTTCCTTTCAACCCGAGATCTGGTAGAAATTGCCGGCGGAAAGCCGCCCTTCCTTATAAGAGAAAATCGATGAGTCTGCATTTCCGATTCCCTGATTATTCGTGGCTGGTACAGTCGACTGACTTCGGGCAGTTTCTCGAAATGACGTTCGAAAACGACTTCGGAGAAGTATGGCTTTATAACAATGATCTCGAAATGATTTCTCAACGGAAGACATTCGAAGATTTGTATCTGAATGGAGTGTGCGGTCATCTTTCCGAAAATATTGATGCCGTCAAGATTCTGGTGAAACCATCGCTTTTGGAAAAAAACAACTTGGAAGGGTTCCTGAGAGATCACCCTGTGATACCGCATCGACTGGAACAGATAGCTTCACTGAGGAACGGCAGAACCCGTTTATCGACATTTTACTTCGGAATCGCAAACAACGATGCATTCCCGGAACACCTCCGGAACTCCATCTCGCCGGACGATAGTTGGATCTTCTACGCACAACGGGCGGAGTTGGATTTCGGCGTGGTCATGTTGCGACAGAAGTATTTTCCATTCCAAGATCCACGCCACGGCGATGCAAGGTTTGCCAATATTTGGCTACTGCAGCGCTATCCGGAGTTGACGTTACGCCTGAAAGAGGCCTTCATGAATTCTTTCCGCGGCACCCGTCAGTTCAAGCGGTTAGAGTTCACAACAAGTCCTTTCAGGTTTAGCCTCGTGCCGGTTGCTGACGAAGCGCGCAAAAGGCGGGCGAATTCTCATGAAGTGAGGCCCCTCGCGCTGGGGGATTCGGTGGATTTCGCATTAGTAACCGCTCTTCCCGAAGAAATGGAAGCGATACGAATCTTGCTAGATTCATCAGAAACGATGCGAACGCCTCTGGCGGACGGGTACGAATATGTGACCTTGAAAACCCAGCACGGACTAAAGAAAGTCTTGCTCGTTTGTGTCGGAGATCAGGGCACCATTCCGGCTGCGCTCGCTACGTTTGATGCAATCCAAAGGTGGCGCCCGGGGTACGTAATGCTTGTGGGCGTTGCGGGGTCGGATCCAGAAGAGAGCACTCAGAAACTCGGTGACATCGTAGTCGGTAAGCGCGTGATGGGCTACGAAAAGTGCAAGGTTGAAGACGGCGTTATCAAGTATGAACCGAGTAAGTTCAGTGCCGATGAGGCTTTGCTAAAACAGGCGCAGAAGATGAAGGGTACTTGGCAGCCTAAACGGTTGAAGTTGAAGAGGCCCGATGGCAGTGTGGAACCTTGTACTATTCATGATGACTTGGTGATCGCTTCTGGAAACACACTCGTGGCTGATCCGTCTCTATTTAAGGTACTTCAAGGCTTGGAGCGCAAGGTCAAGGCTGTGGAAATGGAGGCTGAAGGCGTCGGGCATGCGTGCGAGAAGTCCAGGAACGTGAAGTTCATAGTAATAAAGGGAATCATGGATAATGCCGACAAGAAAACTAGAGACGAGACCCCTCCAGCCGTACGGGCCAAATGGATGCTGTATGCTGCGGCTGTCGCGGCGGAGTTCGCGATCGACGTTTTAAAGGCTTTCTGAGGAAAATCAATAGGCAGATGGATATCGTCTATACAATGCCCGGGCAAAATCACCGATTGTTCATCAACGTTGTACATTCTTGCCCCAACGCTTGCCTCTTTTGCGTGGATTTCAAAGGCGATGCTTTTTACGGATTCGACCTCAAGCAAGGAAAGCCACCTTCGACGGAGGAGATTGTTTCGAGTGTAGCTGCGTACCCAAACAAGAGCGAGGTTAGCGAGATTTATTTTTGCGGAATCGGTGAGCCGTTGCTGCGATACGAGCCGGTGATAGAGAGCGCCAGACGTATTAGGACCTTGCTTGGGAAAGAAACGTGCATCGCGATTAATACCAGCGGCACTTTTTTTGGCCGTGATCCACGAGTCGATTTCGCCAAAGAATTCGATCTGATTCAAGTTAGCCTGAATGCCGAAAATGAGGAAAAGTACAATCAGATATGCCGTCCGAAGATACCTGACGCGTATTCAAGCGTCATGGCATTTTTGGATGCCTTGAGGCGTTTCCTGACTGATACTAAGAGTTCGTGCCGAGTGGAGCTTTCGGTCGTGGATACTTCTAAAATTGAGCGCCTACCCAGGCGGGAACAGTTTCGCGGCAAACTGCCGATACCAGATTTTATTGCGTGCCAAAAGATCGCGGACCGATTTGGTTGGCCCTTGAAAATCAAAGAACTGATGCCGGACTGCGAAGATAGCGGCTGGCGCGACTTCGCTACCCAATTTCGTGCTCAGTCCGTCGATGGAAGAGCAGCCTCTCTGTAGGCAATCCGTTCTGAGTGTTGCATGTGCCAAATTCAGACGGAGGTTTGTAGGGTTATACCGTACACATCAAAATCTGCTCTTAAGAATTCTTTTGCTCCACTTTTGCTCCACTTCGAATGGTGCGTTTGCAAGTTGTTGAGAATTGGTTGTTCTAAAATCGCTTCAGATCGACGCCATAGACGCTAAACTCTTGATTTAATTAGTTAAGGCTGATTTCCCAAGCTCATCGTCAGTCAAAGGCAGGACTCCAAGCAATTTAGATTTAACTACTTACTCAGCATCCCTCGCGACTTTTGCTCCAGTTTTGCTCCTTTTTGGGCTAAACATAGAGCCTGCATCGGAACCGGCGCGAGTTTTAGTCAGCTAGGCGGGCAATGCTTTAGGTCACCATCGAATCTGAGCCGCTAAGCCTCCCCGTCTGCACCGCGCCGCTTGTTTCCAACATCGATCCTGGTCTACCCTCCCGATTTCGGCCGCCCGGCCACGGGTTCGGGCCCTCCTGACCTCGTGGCTCCCGCGCCGATCGCCCAAGGTACACGCATGAAAGAGGTGCCCCTAATATCGCCCGCCGATCGCCCGGTGATCCGGGTGTTCATCTCGTCCACGTTCCGGGACATGCACGCGGAGCGCGATGCGATCAATCGTCTGGTCTTCCCGGAGCTGCGACGCCGCTGTCTGCTGCGGGGCGCGGAGTTCATCGGCGTCGACATGCGCTGGGGAATAACCGAAGACGAGATCCAACGCGAGGGGACACTGGCCATCTGTCTCCACGAGATCGAGCGGTCGAGACCCTTCTTCGTTTGCCTGCTCGCCGAACGCTTCGGCTCGGTGTATCCGCCAGAGGAGGTGACGACAGCCTTGGTCGAGGCGGCGCGCGCCGTGCCGGCGCTGCATCCGATCGTGGACCAGTGGTATCGCCTCGATGACACCGTCATCTCGCCCGTCTATCGGCTGCACCGGACGCTCGGTCCGATGATGGCGAACGAGGAGGCTGCGGCCTTGGTCCGCTTCTGGGAGGCTCAGGGACTCACCGGCGCGGGCGATTCGCTCACGGCGCGCGAGATTCTGCGCGGCGTGTTCGAGGACGGCTATCCGCCGACCCGGGCGCTGTTCTATCTGCGGCGGGCTGGCCTCACCCACCAAGCCGGGTTCCCGGCTGCCCTGGTTCCGGTCTTTGTCGAGCAGGACACAGATCGCCGCCAGAAACTGGCCACGATGAAGCACCGCATTCGGCGTCAGCGGCCGCGTCACGTCGTGCGGCCCTATGCCGCGACCTACGCCGGCCTTCGTCTAGACCCGACCCTCATGCCGCCCGACCTCCCGGCAAACGATCAGGCGGCACTTAGTCAGATCGTCACGCCGGGGCAATGGTCCAGTCTCAGCGAACAGGCCCGCGACGCGCTGACGCGGCAGGGCACCGTAGCGCTGTCCGGAATGGACACGTTGGCCGAGCAAATGATCGACGACCTATGGCAGGCGATCGAACCCGAATTGGTGCGGCCCGCGCAGCCACTGGATTCGCACGAGCGCGAGCGCGCCTACCATGAGCGCTTCGTCACCCGGCATACGGCCTTCTTCCGCAGTCGCGACGCCGAGATTGAGCATGTTCTTAAGTACGTCGGGGACACCAGGGACCGCGAGGTATTCGTGGTTACCGGAGACCCGGGAGCCGGTAAGTCCGCGTTCATGGCCGAGTGCGTCCGGGTGTGTCGCGAACAGCATCCGGAGGCGCTCATAATCCCGCATTTCATCGGCGCGGCGCCCGAGTCGGCCTCGCTACCGGCCACGCTGCGATCGCTCTGCGAAACGCTTCGCCGCAAAATGGGCTTGGAGGAGGACGTCGCGGAGGATCCCGAGAAACTGCGCTTCCAGCTGCGGGCATTCCTGGAACAAGCCGGCGCGAACCGGCCGATCGTCCTTTTCCTGGATGCGCTCAACCAACTCGATCCCGCCGGCCGCAGCCACGAGCTCGACTGGTTGCCGATGATGGCCCCACATGCTACGCGCGTCATCGTGAGCGCGCTGAAGGGCGACTGCCACGAACAGCTCGCCAGGCACGTGCCGCCCGACCATATCGTCACCATCCCGGCGCTGTCGGCGCCTGAACGGCGCACACTGATCACCGACTTCCTCGCTCGGCGTCGCAAGACGCTCACCCTGAACCAACTCGATGCATTGCTCGATGTCTCCGAACGGCGGGACGCGGAGCTCCCGCTCTACACGCTGGTGTCGCTCGAGGAGCTGTGCCTATTCGGTGATCACGAGGCGCTGATTCAACGCATCCGTCTCCTGCCGCCGACGCTTCCCGAATTGTTCGATCAGGTCCTGGCGCGCCTGGAGCAGGACCACACGCGGGCCACGGTCGAAGCGGTGTGCTCGTGGCTCGCCGTCACGCGATCTGGGCTGCTGGAGTCAGAGGTACTCGGTCTGCTTGGCACCGAAGGCGGGTTTCCCCGCATGCGCTGGACCCGGCTGTACCGCGCGATCGAGCCGTATCTCAAACCGATCGAGGAAGAGACGGCTGATAGCGCCAAGGGGCGTCTCGACTTCTACCACGACCAATTCCGGTTCGCCGTCTTTCATCGTTACTTGCACATGGCCGCTCCGGACGCGGCGCAAACGGACGCCTTTCGCTCGACCCATCGGCAGCTCGCCGGTTACTTTCGCGGCGTCGTTTACGATGCCACCTTGCCGACCAAGTGGCGCCCCGATCAGGTTCGCGGTCTGAGCGAGTTGCCGTTCCATCAAACCCGCAGCGAGGAGTGGAAAGAGTTGGATGAGACGCTGTGTGACTTGAGTTTTATCGCTGCTAAGTGCGCAACCGGCATGACGTACGACTTGGTGGCGGATTTTGCCTTCGCACTGCGAGCGATGCCGGGATGCGACGAAGAGCAAGCCAAACGTCGCGCAATTGAGGATCGGGTAAAGCATTACTTGGAGGCTGTCATCGTATACTGCAAGAGGGTGTTCGATTCGCGGCGCGGAGTTCCATGCGGTATACCTGGCGAAGCGTTTCCGGCTTTACCACCAGCCCGACGTCTCGCGCGACCTAACCAAGAGCCGGGCCGAATCAATTACGCATCGACTAGTACCGAGCGCGTCCGCGCCTTTTCTTACTTCGTCAATGCCCAGACACATGTTCTGGAAAAACAGGCCAATGACGACTTATGCCTACAGCAAGCACATAACTACACTTGTGACGGACCTGTGCATGATGCGGCAGTTCTTCGACTAGGCACTACATCAGAGAGAATCGTGTTGCTCGATGTCCGCGGCACAGCGCAGCGGGCCGATATCCATCCTGTGATGATAAAGACGATCAGGGGCTACTCTAAAGGAGATCCCGTTCTTCATAGACTGACTTCCGGCGCCTCAAATGGCTTAAATAGTGTAAGAGTCTCCGGCTCAGGTCATACCTTCGTCGCGTTCAATAAGAAAACGGGTTTCACGGTTTTCGATACAGAGACAGGTGCTCGTCTAAAGACTTTTGCTGGCCCCGAAAGTGACCTCCAAGCCAGCTGGATTTCCGCTGATGGGACTGATCTTGTTGTTTGCCACGGTTTCAATAGCCTTCAGCGCTGGAATTTGTCCAATGAACCCCGTGTCGATAATATCCGGTTGGATCGGAAGTTTCTTTCTGCCTATATCGCGCCGGACGGTGATCATGCCTATCTTGGTGATAGCTTCGGCCGGTTGTCGCTCTTGGAAATCAGTACTCGTAAAACAGTCGAAACCTGGTGGCCGCTGAAGAGTGTCTTCCACGGAGTTCGCGAAATTTCAGTCACCGCTAATCAACGGTTTGTCATAAGTGGCGGTATGGGAATCGGGGGTAACCCTGGGCTTCGCTCAAAATCGCTCCGGATTTGGGATTTGGAAAAAGACCGATACATACTGTGTAAGGCGGACACAAACCGCTCGACGCGCCTTGCGGTCTCTGCCCTCACCCGAGCCGCGTCAACGGTTGACGGGACGATAAGAATCTGGGACCTCCAAGAAGGGACTTGTGAACGTACCCTACATACCGGCGGTCACATAACCGCTCTTGCCTTTACTGCGGACGGAGCGTTTCTGATTTCCGGATCTTATGATGGCGAATTGCAAGTCTGGGATCTTAGTTCGGGAGAATGTGTCTGGGAGGACCGTGTGAGCCCGGTTGGTGTGCTTGATATCGCAGTTACTCCCGATGGACACCGCGCTGTCTGCGCATGTGGCGATGGTGATTACCATGTGCTAGATATCGAGGGCACTTCTAAGACAGCGGGCCGAGGGTTGGATGTCAATTTCAGCAACGTGTCGCTGGCGGCGGGTGGACGACACGCCATTTTGGGAACCGGACACTCCCTGAAGTCTTCGGGGAAGTTCTGTGCGGACATATGGGACTCGAGGCAAGGCCATTTGCGAACCCTGCAGGGACACCTCGGCCCCGTGTGTGCCGTAGCAGTATTGCCCGATACGAGAAATGTGGCAGCGCGATGGAACTGCCTCATGAGAATTTGGAACTGCGAGACTGGGGTCTGCCTATGGGAGTTCAAATCTTCGTGGTTGGCGAGAATGTGGGCTCATTTTGGTCCAGGCGACGAGTTCACGAGCTTAGTACCGACCGGGGATGGAAGCAGAATGATATTGGCAAGGCTCGGGGGCACGATCGAGGTGTTCGACCTGCCCAAACAACTGACGGTTGGTAGACTCATATCTGAGGCCGGACCTGTTTTAACTAGACCTGGGCAAAGGGTCTGCGTGAGCGCGGATGGTCGGTTGGTTCTCGCTCCTGTTGGAGAAGGCGTCGTAGGGGTGTGGGTTTTGGACGAGCTTGGCAACGTTCAAGGTGTTGAACGGGTCCTACGCGGCCGGGCTCATGTTGGAATTGGCATGAAGCCCCGCCGAGACGATTTTGTTGGGGAACGTAGTAAGCTTTGGATTAACGCCCTCGCGATTACAAACGACGGTCGGACTGTTGCCACAGGTAACGGCGACGGCAGCATATGTGTTTGGGATCTTGGCAGTGGAGCTCTTCGTCATACTCTATTAGGTCATGAGAATTCTGTATTGGCATTAGCGACAACCGCGGATTGCCGACATATTTTGTCCGGCAGTGTTGATCACACAGTGCGCGTTTGGGACATTTTCACCGGAGAATGCGTGGGTCTAGTCGCTAGAGAGTCGGGAGTACGATCTATGAGTTCCAAAGGAAACATGATTGTCATTTCAGACGATACTGGCGACGTTAGTTTTCTTGAGTGCAGGGGGCTGAATTTGGGTCGCATGGTTGTTACGATTGTGCGACCATATCGAATAGAAAGTGCGACCTGGGAGGATAGTTTGGTGGTTGTCTGCGAGTCCTGCGGACGGCAGTTTACAGCACCCGATCTCGCCGTCAGCACGATCAAGTCGCTCGGGCAACCGAGACGGGCGTCCCGAGGCTTCGCGCAGCCGCCCCCTTGTTTGACAGTAGAGGACACCGCATGGGACGAACCATCTCTCATCATATCGTGTCCGCACTGTATGTCGAAACTCAAGTGCAACCCGTTCATCTTGGACACTAGTTTCCCCAGGTTGTAGGAGTCGACTCCACATTCTGTCCTTCACTAGACCTTGAGGAAGAAAAGTTGATCTAAATGAGTCAAGTTTCATGCGGCCAATCCTTCTCGATGATTCAGCCTTCGAATTGATCGGCGATAAGGCGATAACGTCGATCCGCTCTGATCGTTGGCGTGAGCCGACACGTGGGGTTCGAGTCGCCGTGGACCGGCCGTTCTCCCTGGACTACCGCGGGCCGTGACCGTCGCGTCGGCATCCTGGAAGGCAGTTCTCATCGGCCAAGTCCCTTTATCAGCAGTCAACCAACAACCGACCGGCAACCTCGTCCGCGCTTTGACAGCCTTGCCGCGCGGTCCGCGGACAATGTGGGAGTACTTCGGGCCGTCGGGGTACCGGTGATTGCGGCGCTCCGGCTGCTCGGCTAAGCTACCGGCTGCAGGCTGGTGGAGACCACGGCCGGAGGTGAATGACCGCGATGGATGCTGAACCGCCCGCGCCTCGGAGCCCAGGATTGACTATCCGGGTGTTCGTGTCCTCGACGTTCCGCGACATGCACGCCGAACGGGATGTGCTCAACCGCGACGTCTTTCCCGAGCTGCGGCGGCGGTGCCAGGAACGGGGGGCCGAGTTCGTCGGTTTGGACTTGCGCTGGGGCGTCACCGAAGAGGAGATCCAGCGCGACGGGACGCTGGCGATCTGCCTACAGGAGATCGCACAATGCCGGCCGTTCTTCGTGGGCTTCCTCGGGGAGCGGTTCGGGTCGCCCTATCCGCCCGACGAGGTGCCGGTCAATGTTGGGGACGCTGCCCGGCAGGATGGGTCGGTCGGGCATCTAGTTGCGCAGTGGTATCGGCGCGATGACACTGTCACACCGGCCGTGTATCGGCTGCGGCGGGAATCCGGTCGTCCCCTGCCAGACGAAGACGCCATGTCCTTCGTGCGGTATTGGGAGGCGCAGGGGTTAGTTGGCGCCGGGGACTCGCTCACGACGCACGAGATCGTGAGCGGGGTGCTGGACGCGGTCGCGCCGCCCGGCCACGCGCTCTGCTATCTGCGGGTCCCGGGCCTGACGGCCCATCCGGCGTTCCCTCCGGCCTTGGTACCCGTGTTCATCGAGACGGACCCCGCCCTTCAGCAGAAACTGAACGCCCTGAAAGCTCGCGTCAGCGGTGCGACCGACCGGCTCACGGTCCGCGATTACGACGCCGACTATGCCGGCCTGACGATCGACCCGGCGTTTGTGCCACCCGATCTCCCGGACGCCGACCGCACTGCCCTGGCCAAGGGCGTGGTGACGCCAAAGGACTGGCCGAACGTTAGTCCCGCACTGAGGGCGGCGCTCGAGCAGCACGGCACTGTGGCGTTCACGCGCGAGGACCGAGACGCCTTGGCGGCGCAGGTGATCTCGGATCTCTGGCGCGGGATCGAGCCCGAGTTGGCACGGCCGGTGACGCGCGACGAGCATCAGCGCGAACGGGCCTATCACGAGCGGTTCGTCACGCGGCACACCGCGCTATTTCAGGGGCGACGAGATGAGCTGAAGAAAGTCCGTGACTACGTGGTGAAGGACGACGACCGCGAGATCCTGGTCGTGACGGGGGCGCCGGGGGCGGGCAAGTCAGCGTTTCTCGCGGCGTGCGTGCAGGAGGCGCGGACCCAGCATCCCGATGCCCTGGTGATTCCTCATTTCATCGGGGCGGCGCCGGACTCGGCTTCGCTGTCGGCGACTCTGCGGGCGGTGTGTGAGACGCTGCGACGAGAGATCCCGCTGGATGACGCCATTGCCGAGGATCCCGACAAGCTTCGCGTCCAGCTGCGTACCTTTTTAGAGAAGGCCGGTGCGCAACGCCCGGTTATCTTGTTTGTCGACGCGTTGAATCAGCTTGATCCGGCCGGCCGCAGCCACGACCTGGACTGGCTTCCGGTCTGCGCCCCGCCCGGGTCCCGAATCATAGTGAGCACGTTGGCGGGTGACTGCCTCGAGCAGCTTACCCGACGCGTGCCGGCCGACGACGTCGTCACACTGCCCTCGCTATCCACAGACGATCGGCGGTCTCTGATCACCGCCGTGCTGAGGCAACGCCGCAAACGACTCACGGACGCCCAGCTCACGGCGCTGCTCGACACGGACAAGCGATTCGATGCGGCGCTCCCGCTCTACACGCTCGTCGCTCTCGAGGAGCTGTGTGTGTTTGGCGAATACGGGGCGCTCGACCAGCGCATCGCCACGCTTCCGCCGACGTTACCAGAACTTTTCGCGCAGGTGCTGGCGCGCCTCGAGCAAGACCACACTCGGCCCACGGTGGAAGCGCTGTGCTCCTGGCTGGCGGTTGCGCGTTCCGGTCTCCTCGAATCCGAGGTGCTTGACCTCCTGAGCAGAGACGGGGCATTGTCGCCGATCCGGTGGACGCGGCTCTATCGGGCGCTTGAGCCCTATCTCAAACCGATCAACGAAGACGCGGGTGGCGGCGCCACTGGTCGCCTCGACTTCTACCACGACCAACTGCGCCTCGCCGTCTTCCACCGCTATCTCCAGATGATGGCCCCAGAAGGCACCCCGACGGACGCCTACCGACGTTCGCACCGCCAACTCGCCGAATACTTTCGCTCGGTCGCCTATGACGAGACCCTATCTAAGTGGCGCAATGACGCTGCTCGCGGTTTGGCCGAACTGCCGTACCACCTAAGCTTCGCGGGGGCCTGGGATGAATTGGAGTCCTTGCTGGCCGATCTCTCCTTTCTCGAAGCCAAGGTTGCTTGCGGCCTGACGTTCGATTTACCCAAGGATCTTGGCGTTGCCGTTGCAGCTCTGCCATTCGACCGGCCGGCTCGACGGACATTTCAGTTGCTCGATGAGGCGATTCGCCGCGACATCCATTTCATCGCCGAACACGCTTTCGATTACCCTCAAGCTTTGTTCCAATGCCTCTGGAACACGTGTTGGTGGTACGACAGTCCCGCCGCCGATGTCCACTACGAACCGTCGTCAAACGACGTGAGACCTTGGAACAAGAGTGACGGCCCGAAGCTCTACGCGCTTCTTGAACAGTGGCGACGAGAGAAGGAAGAGGCCAGACCGACATTCTGCTGGATACGATCAATTCGGCCACCTGTCACCCCACTTGACGGCGGACAGCTCGGAGTCTTCCGCGTACACCAAGACCGTGTCACCTCCCTTGCGTGGTACCCGAGGGGCAGGTTTCTCGTCAGCGGCTCGTGGGACCAGACGGTTCGCATTTGCGATATGGAAACCGGAGTCGAGGTCGCTTGTATTCACGGACAGTCGGCAGTCGTGTCGGCTGTCGCGGTGAGTCCGCACGAGGAATTGATCGCGACCGGCACCACGACGAGCTTCGGCCGAGTGGGCCAAAGCCCGGGACCAGATAGCAGTGCCGTTAGACTCTGGTCTGCGCGCGGTTTTCGCCAAGTCGCCTTGCTGAGAGGACACCGGTACGGTGTGTCCGCGTTGGCATTCTCTCCCGATGGTGCATGGTTGGCGTCCGGGGGCGACGATGGTACCGTGCGAATCTGGGACACACGATCATTTGAGGAGGTTGCGTGCTTTGCGGAGCCGTGGAAAACGCATCAGCCTAAAGTGCGCGCGGTGGCTTTCTCTCCGGATGGCCGCTACCTAGCAGCCGCCTGGGGCACGTACTCGATTGGGCCAACATCCCCGTTGATTGTCTTCGACGTCGGCCGCCGAAGTGAGTTCTTCCGTTTAGAGTATCGGGTAAGCATCAACACGATCGCTTATTCCGCGGACGGAAGGCGCATTGTGAACGGTGATCAGGACGGTGTGATTAGGATTATCAACGCCAGGACTGGCGAGCAACTGGCCGGATGTATCGGCCACGACAAGCTCGTCACCTGTGCGGTGTTCTTACCCGATCAGGGGTCTATTCTTACAACCGGATGGGACGGCACGTTGCGCATCGGCGATGCGAACACACTTGCCGAGATGACGAGAGTGGTTGGACACGAAGGCGCGAACGCGTGTGCAACGGTTTCGCTGGATGGGAGATACATTGCCACAGGCGGTGACGCGATTCGGATCTGGCGAGGCACGACGATTCATACACCGCCCCTCCAACTACGTGGACACAGGGCCCGCCTCAGCCACGAGCCATACGATGTCGTCTTCTCGCCGGACGGCAGCCGACTGGCGACCACCTACCTCGACGGCACAATTATCTGGGACCCTGAGACAGGAACCCCAATCGAGCGTTTGCTTGAATCTGGCGACAACGGGCATGTTGTTTTTGCACCGAATTCGAACCTACTCGCAGTGAGTTCGTACTCAAATGGGGTAACTGTTTGGAATATCCGCGCATCTCGTCAATTAGCCAAGCTGGCGAATCACATCCAGAACGCGTTGCTGCGATTTTCGCCTAACGGACGCTTGCTGGCAATTGGTGGCGGATCCCTCGCTGGCATCTCGGATGTGGCTGAAGCGCGGCATAAAGACGTTCAAATCTGGGACGTGTCGAATCTTATTTCACCCATGACTCTCAAGGGACACGAAGGCGAAGTGACGGCAATTGCCTTCTCGCCCGACGGTTCGCGCGTGGCTACAAGTTCCAACGACGGAACCGTCCGGGTGTGGAGTGTCACCCGCGGCGTCCAGACAGCTTGCCTACGAACTCACATCCGAACGAATCCCGACCTCGGCCGCAGCATCATCATCACGGCCCGCGACGGGCAGCCGTCTCCGCTTTTCAGCCACAATGAGGCCGCCATGACCGTAGTCACTTTTTCTCCGGATGGGCGACTCCTTCTGAGCGGCGCGAAGGATAATGCTGTGCGGATTTGGAACTCGGAAACGGGCGAGCTTATCTGGACATGGACGAGTCACTCTGGCGACATACGGTCAGTGGAATGGTCACCGGACGGAGTGACCGTGGCCGCAACGTCGGCGAGTGAGACTGTCGTCTGGGACGTATCAACCAAGGCCTGCATAGCGCGTTTCGACGGCATGACCGATGTTGAATCGATTGTCATGCCAACGAAGAAGCCGATTCTCGCCTTTCGGCGCCGTGATGAAACGGCAGTTTACGATGCCACGTCGAAGGCGTACGTCGCTTTCATTTCCATGCCTACAACGATCCCGCGACCAGATGCTGCAACTTGGGCCGGAAAGCAAATACTGGGACCATCGATAGCCACGCTCGAAGGTGTTTGCCCCAACGTCAACCGGATCGCGACGCCAGTTCGATTGTGGCGGTTCGGCCGAGATGGGGAGGGAGCATGGGACTCCAGTTTATCAGTGCGGTGTCCATGGTGCGGCGACTCGTTTCCCGTTGGCATGCCCTCAGTCGGCGGCATCGTGCGGTGTATGCATTCGAGCTGCGGGCGCGACATTACTGTTGGCGCGACGCTTTGCGATCAGTTAGAGCGCCAACTTTGTGACTTTGCTCCGACCACTTACAATGGCGACCTCCCGCCGCACGAGTCTGAATCGGCTCGGGGCGGTTTCGGCTCCGTGCCGCACCCCGGCGCGAACGCCAATGACGCCGCCCGTCGGAATATCGCTTACCAAAAGGAATTGGCTGGCTGGAAGGCGCTCCCGTTGTGGAAGCGCTTGCGCACCAAGAAGCCCGAGGCCCCCACGGGGATCTGACGTCGGTGTTGGAGATCGCCGAGTGGACCGGATAGTTCACTCGTTTGGTCCAAAAACTCGAAGTGGTGCAAATCATTGATCGGATTGGACCCTAGAGGGGAGCTATGATTGTGCAATGAGTGCGGAGCGTAGGAGAGAATACGCGGCTTCATGGAAGAGGCTGCCGGAAGCGGTGACTTCGAGCGAGGTGTCGGGCTGGAACTGCTGTTGTTCAGCGAAGGGGCAGCTTGAAGAGCATCGACAAGGGCGACTATGTTAGGCACCAGGCGGGGTCCCGTCGTCGGCGAAAGTCGAAGACAAGACCCGGTCCGTCGATGGGGATCCGCAGCCGTTGGGGTGGGGCTCACGACTTCGCATCCGGTCGCGGCCACTAGACGTCCAGGCAAAGTGTGCGGTCGGGCGTTTGTCATTTCCAGAGGGTCTAAGCTCGGCGGCTGGTCTACCGGGAAAAGGCGCTGCGAACCCACTGAGACAGTCGGCATTGAGTACGCAGCGAGCAAGATCGAGAAGGCTTCGGTTTCCTTGGAGTCTCCTTGACCGCGCCGTTCGAACCCCACTTCCGCGTCGGGCTGGTCTTCGCTGGTTCGACGTTCGACGAGTCACGGGTCCATCAGCTTTCCGCTTTCGTTCGCGAGATCGATGAACGGACGCGTGAAGTCCGAAATGGCGCACCCGTGACGCTCGTGCCTTTCGTGCTATCCCAGGACCAACGTGTGGTTGCCGAGGCGGTTGCGGCCGTCTCGAAGCCGCTCGAGGCGGCCATGTGGACGCAGAGCGGTGTGGTGTTCATGGGCCTCGACCGGATGACTGCTTTCGCGGCCGTGCTGCCGGATCAAGAATTCACACTGCGCTGCGCACTCGAAGCAGTCGCTACAGTGAGTCACGTTGTGCTCATCGTGTGTTCAACAGTCGCTGACGCTGATCGAGTCTCAGTCATCATCGATGCGGCGTCGAACACATGGCTGCTGCTAGCGCTGATCTCCGTGCAGGATGATACCAAGCGTTTTCTGGAAGTCGGCTCTACGGTGAGACCTCTTGCGCTGGCGGACTGGCTTCATGCCGTCAAGCGGCGATGGCAAATACCGCGGCCATCGGTCGACGCGCTTCCGAAGACCAAAAGGCCTGTCTTAGGACTGCTTTTCCCGTGGTTGACCACCGCCATTATTCGACAGCGCTTTCATATTGTAAGATCGAGACCGAGAGACACACGCGTCCGCTGCCGTGAAAGCCTGGGAGTCTCTGAGACATCGATGGAAATGCTGGAGCGGGCTGATCAGGAACGCCTCCGGCGTCAGATGGACCGCATCTGCCCGTTTTTCACACGACATGATCATATGGGCAGCTACTATTCCAACGTTTTCCGTACGAGTTGTCTATTGGTTCCAGTGTTGATCGCGTTGTCCACGATGCTGGCGGTCGTTGCGATCATTAACGTCTCCAATCACAACCTCTGGCACGTCGTCGAGCTGTTGCTGTTGGTCACGGCGGGGGCGCTCGTATTACGCGCCCGACTGGCAGCCCATCACGCCAAGTGGGTGGAAAACCGACTGATCACGGAGTTGCTCCGCACCTCACTGCTGTCAAGCCTGCTGCACACGTGCCCGCGTGTGTCGGTGCCGACAGAGGAGCCGCACGTGTGGACTCTGCAAACCGAGCGGCTCTGGACGTATCTCCGCGATCTCCCCGTAATGACCTTCACAACGCCACCAGACCGTCTGCTATCGGCGCGACGGCTGGCAGTCGCTGGTTTTGCCGCCGCTCAGGAGGCATTTCACCGTCGTTTCGCGGAGCAGCACCTTGCAGCTCAGAGGTGGCTTGTAAAGGTCTCGGCTTGGGCGTTCCGCATTACCTTGTGCGTGGTACTTGTGCAACTTGTGATTGCAGTGGTGGCGGAATCGCATGAGGGCCTTGCGACCGCTCTCATGCTTATCACACTGCTGTGTGCCGTCGGTGCATTCGTCGTGTCGTTACTCGCTCATCAACTGGGATTCGAGGCAATCGCCGAGCGTTCTACGAACGCGGCCGAACACTATCGCACCCTGTTGACAGCCATCGAGACCAGCGCCGCGACGGCTGATGCCCGGCAAGTTGGGCTGTGGGCTCGCAACTGTCTCACGACATACCTCGCCGAACAACATAGCTGGTATCGACACATACCGCTGTTGCGCCTTGAAATATGAAGCCATGCGGCAGATGGACGGGCTTCGTGTCTGGCGGGAAGTAAGAGCACGGGCTTCGGGGCTCAACTCTCCCCTGCCTTGGCGGCCATGTTCATAGAGACGGAACCCGCACGATTAAGTTCTTCGTCTGGTAAGGAAGGATCTGTCGGTCGACCGTCGAAATTCTCTTGCTCCACTTTTGCTCCACTTCGGGCGACGCGTTTGTAAGTTATTGAAAATAGGTTGCACTAGAATCGCTTTGGATCAACGCCGTAGACGCTAAATAATTGATTAGATTAGTTGCGGCTGATTTCCCAAGCTGGACGTCGCGGGTTCGATCCCCGTCTCCCGCTTTTTTGTTATCAGTAAGTTAGAAGCCTCGCCTTCGACTTCCGGCCCAGGAAGCACTCCTTAATGATGTAGGAATGATGGTTAATCATTCGCAAGCTCCGGTTTAATAAGAGGTAGAACATCTCTGAATGCCAGCGGGATGCGCTGGCATTCCATGCTTCGGGCACAGAGCCGAAGCAAAAGAATGGAATATTTATTGGCTCTGATGGTTGCTTATATTCACTAAATCACCTATATTCACAGCTGTTGTGAAGAAGCGTGATTTGATGAACATCAGGGGGCCGCTGGAGAAAGACGTTCTCCGGCTCCTCCGAGAGATCCCAGGAGTCACGGCCGAGGCAATGGCTCCTACAAAGCGACGCGCGGACATCGTCCTGCGTGCGGGAGACGTCACGCATGTGGTCGAAGTTAAGGCTCAACGGTTGACGAACGCCGGTGCCGCCCGCCAAATCATCGATCGTGCGCAGGACCTGCCGAAGGGGACCCATCTCCTTTTGGTTGCGCGCACAACCACAGAGGAGGCGCGTCGCCTGCTTGAGGAGAAGGGAATTGGGGTCATCGATACTCATGGAAACATGCGCGTCGAATTTCCAGGTCTATTTCTCTGGACTGAGGGCACGCTACCTGCGACCCAGGATGTCCGTAAAGAACCTCCAGTAAAGCTCACCGGAAAAGCCGGAGTCGCTGCTCAAGCGCTTCTCCGCGAACCGCAGAGAAAATGGCAAGTTCATGATCTGGCGAAGGAGGCTGACATATCCGTTGGACTAGCACATCGTGTCCTTGTGCGATTGGAGCGTGAGAATCTGTTGGAGGTCGAAGGCGCCGGGCCAAAGAGGATCCGACAAGTCGGGAATCCCTCTGCGTTACTCGATCTTTGGGCGGAGGAGATGCGCGACCGCGGGGTCAGGCGGCTTCGCGCGTTCCGGTTGGGCCGCGACCCGCGAGCACAGGCCAAGATTCTGAGCCGCGCGCTGACAGAAGCGAAGATCGAGCATGCCGTCTCTGGTCCCGCCGGTGCCGCGCGGCTCGCGCCGTTCGTGACGGCTATTCCTGTTGCCGACATCTGGGTGGCGGATACTCTGCCACTGAACGAAGTGGCCGCCGCAGCACAAGCCGAAGTAGTTCAGGAGGGCCACAACATCCTGTTGAGGCAAGTGCCTGGGGATGCACCGTTGGCGTTTCGGGCGAAAGTGGACGATGTCTGGACTGTCGACCCTTTCCGGCTTTTCTTTGACCTGCGTCAAGAACCCAAGCGCGGGCGCGAGCAGGCAGACCAACTCCGCAAGGAGGTCATCCGCTTTTGACCAAGCGCCATTTCAGTGATTACGACGAGGTCACGACCGCACGTTGCCAGCGCGCGCTCGTTACACTCCTTGGCGACATCGGCCCTTGGAGCAAGAGGGTTTATCTCGCCGGTGGGCTCGCCCCTCGTTACATCGTGGGAACCCTTCCCGAAGGCGTGCGCGCGCACGTTGGCACGACCGATGTCGACCTTGTGATCGGACTGGCCGTCGAGGACGAGAGTGAAGAGGCGTATAGAACGCTCGAGAACAATCTTAGAAAGTCAGGTTTCGAACCCGCGTCGTCCTTCAGGTGGATAAGACAAATCGAAGATGTGACTGTCATAGTCGAGTTTCTATGCGAAACCGACAAGGTCGCTCCGGGCAAGATCTTCAAACCAAAGGAAGGGACTGGCTCCGGCCTTGGCGCCTTCAACGTCCGTGGTGCGCAACTTGTGACTCGGGATTACGTGGAGCGAGAGATCGAAGCCGACCGGCTTGACGACGGGGGCCGTTCCAAGGTCATTGTGCGGGTCGCCAACATACTCTCCTACACGGTACTGAAACTTTTGGCGTTCCAGGATCGCCATGAGAATAAGGATTCGTACGATCTTATTTATTGCTTGCTCAATTTAGGTGAAGGCCCGGAAGATGCCGGACGCATAGCGTCGCAAAGCGCAATTCGGGGCGAGCCTCAGGTGCAAAATGCTCTTCGCCTCCTCGCCGAGCGGTTTGCAGACATTGATCAGGACGGGCCGCACGCCTATGGAGCCTTTCTTTCGGAAACGGGCGACGACGAGGAGACATCACGCTTACGCCAGGAGGCGGTCGCCGTCGTTCGCACCTTTTTGTCGGCAATGCGCTGAACTACAGGGTTGCTTCGGATCAGCCTGTATCCAGCTGTATCCAAGTGCCTGTCGAAGTTGCTGCCTCGGGCATCTACAAGGGTCGACCAACTTGAACGTCGGCGTCGAGGTCGTTGTCGGATAAGCGCAGAAAAGAAATGCCGAGATCGGAAGCGTGCTGAATGAAGTCGAGTCGAGGCATTCCCAGGAGAGAAGACGCACGGCCGCTCGATAGCTTGCCCATCCGGTAGAGTTCCAGAACCATCAGTTCGATTGCGGCTTTATCGACGGGTTGTTGCAACTCGCCGAGAATTTCAACCAGGTCATCATCGAGATTCAAGTTAACTGTGCTCATATGGATTCCCAGATCATAGTATGGCCTGTCGAACTCCGGGGCTGCCTGAATCTCAAAACCGAACCCAAGAGGAGAAGCTTATTGGAAGAGAAGGACCCATGGTGCTCCTTGTTACGCACTGGCCGGACTCTCCTACCGTCAGAAAAGCGGCTTCCTGATCAGGGCCTTGAGCGTGGGCGTCACTTGCAGTTGAATATTCCACTCTGGACCGCCGACATTTGGACTAACGGGATAGTACTGAACCTGCAACTGCACTAGCGTCGGCGTACCTCCCCAGTTGACCATCTTCCCGACCTGCGGCCCTACCGGAAGCTTCACCCGTTCACCTTCGCGAGCCTCCCAATCTACCGAAAGATTCGACTGGGTCCCTAAGGTCCATCCCTTTTCAAACACATGCGTGTAGTTGAAGACACCGTTCATCTGATTGGTCTTCTGTCCGTCGCCCGCGACCTTGAACCATTGCTGCACGAAGGCGTAGGCGACGGTGCGGCGCAGTTGCAAAACCGCTCCTCCATCAGGCCCGACCTGCCATGTGTGCTGACCGAGCTGACTCTTCGACGCCGTGGGGAAAATGAACGTTGGCCCCGCACCGAGCATGAGCCGTCCGCCAAGTAACGGCCGCGGAATCGCGAATGCGAGCACGGTGTCGCCGAACGCGGTGATTCGTTTACTATGCCCGTTCTGATCGGGCTCGGGCAGGGAATTGAAGAATGTCACGATCGGACGTATTACTAACGCTCGCCGCTCCGTCAGTCTCACGTTCATCAATGGCTGAAAGAGCAAATTGCTCGCGATGCGGCTGCCGTTGCCGCGCGGCATGCTTACCCAATTGTTGTTCTGCTGTATCTGCATCAGCCAACTCGTGGCAAACGGGTTGGATGCCTCCTGAGCCAGTGCGGATGCGGACGCGCTCTGGCTGCGTGCGAACTCTGTCGCATTTGCCGTCTCGGTTTGCGCCAGTGCCGCTTTGGCGACGCACGCAAGCGTAAAGGCGACACTCAGAAGTCTGACGAGATTCTGTCGTTTCATTTTTGACCCCTTTTCATTTCCCGGATGTTTTCGCTGGCACGGCGGCGTCTAAGGCGACGGCAGAGTAGCGAGCGTGGCGGGCTCCGGCTCCGCGCACCCGCGTTTTAGTTCGAAATGCCATTTCCAGATTTCGTAAATTGCCGGATAAACGACGAGCTCGAGCACGAAGGACGTGAAGATACCGCCGATCATCGGCGCGGCGATCCGCTTCCACACCTCCGACCCGGTGCCGGTGGCCCACATGATCGGGATCAGGCCGACGAACATCGTCGCCACCGTCATGAACTTCGGCCGCAGCCTCTTCGCGGCCCCTTCCACGATCGTCACCTGGAGATCGGCGAGCGTTCTCAAACGTCCTTCGCGCGCCGCCTTCTCGTACGCGAGGTCGAGATACAGCAGCATGAAGACGCCAGTCTCGGCGTCAACACCAAGCAGCGCGATCAGCCCGACCCATACGGCGACGCTCATGTTGTAGCCGAGCAAGTACAGGAACCAGATGGCACCGACCGCCGAGAACGGCACGGCCAGCAACACGATCGCCGTCTTCGCGAGCGACCGCGTGCTGAGATAAAGGAGTATGAACACGACGAGCAACGTGAACGGAATAATGTACTTCAAGTGCGCGCGCATGCGCGCCATCGCTTCGTATTGGCTGCTCCAGAGCACTGCGTAGCTTGGCGGCATCTTTATCTGCTTGCGGACGACGCGGCTTGCCTCGTCTACATAGTTTCTGACGTCGCGCCCAA
>Ga0134121_10000476_pt1 | contig 46678 bp, 44 predicted proteins | sample KB301_FD_96463 | JGI IMG/M metagenome (GOLD analysis project Ga0134121, IMG submission 96463) | Terrestrial soil microbial communities without Nitrogen fertilizer from Kellogg Biological Station, Michigan, USA - KB3-0-1 | ecosystem: Environmental > Terrestrial > Soil > Unclassified ...
CTGCGCCGACTTCTCCGGATCTTTCGCCAGCATCTCCAGAAGTTGGGCCAGCATCTCTGGATCTACGCCGACATCCCGCTATCTGTGCCGACTTCTCCAGATCTTTCGCCAGCATCTCCAGAAGTTGGGCCAGCATCTCTGGATCTACGCCGACATCCCGCTATCTGTGCCGACTTCTCCAGATCTTTCGCCAGCATCTCCAGAGGTTGGGCCAGCACCTCTGGATCTACGCCGACATCCCGCTATCTGCGCCGACTTCTCCAGATGTTTCGCCAGCATCTCCAGAGGTTGGGCCAGCCTCTCTGGATCTACGCCGACATCCCGCTATCTGCGCCGACTTCTCCAGATGTTTCGCCAGCGTCTTCAGAGGTTGGGCCAGCATCTCTGGATCTACACCGACATCCCGCCATCTGCGCTGACTTCTCCAGATCTTTCGCCAGCATCTCCGGAGGTTGGGCCAGCCTCTCTGGATCTACGCCGGCATCCCGCTATCTGCGCCGACTTCTCCCCGTTCGGCCCAACGGGCCGGGAGAACGGAGCCCAGGGCTGAGGCTGTCAGGCCGATGCCCTGGGTGGAGAGATTGACAACGCGGTGCGGCCTGGAAGGTACGGGTCTGCCGCCCTCCGGGCTGGGGTGACGTTGCTGAAGCTTCCATGCTGAGCCGAGACCCCCGACCGGCAATCCTCCACGATTCCACAGAGCTGCACGCGGTTCATGATCGGCGAATCTATCCCACCGAGACGAAATTTCCCTCTTGACCCTCACGTAGCGTGAGGGTCTATCGTCTATTTCGTGGCCGGATGAACCGGCTGGAAAGGAGATTGCGAATGCGGCCCCCGCCCTGGAAGGTGGGCGAGCTGGCCAAGCGGACCGGAGTGTCCGTGCGGGCGCTCCACCACTACGACGAGATCGGCTTGCTGTCGCCGTCGCTGCGCTCGGAGTCGGGCTACCGGCTCTATGACGAGGCCGACGTCATGCGACTGCAACAGATCCGCTCGCTGCGGTCTCTCGGATTCTCGCTCGACGAGGCCCGGGAGTTTCTGCAGCGACCCGACGTGACTCCCGACCGCGTGCTGCGGCTTCACATCGATCACCTGAAGGAGCAGATCGAGTTGCAGCAGAGCCTGTGCGACCGCCTGGAGAGAGTCGCGACACGCTGGCGGTCGGACGAAAAAGTTCCCACGGAGGAATTCCTCCAAATCATCGAGGTGACGAACATGTTCGATAAGTATTTCACTCCCGAGCAGATGGACGAGATCAAGAAGCGAGGCGAAATCCTCGGTCCGGAAAGAATTCACCAGGTCGAAGCCGAATGGCCGGAGCTCATCGCCCTGGTCAAGGCGGAGATGGACAAGGGCACCGATCCCGCGGACGAGCGCGTGCAGCAGCTCGCCCGCCGCTGGATGGGCCTGGTCCAGGAATTCACCGGCGGCAATCCCGGCATCACCGAGTCGGTGAAAACCATGTACAAGGAGGAAACGACGATGCAGGTTCCCGGCATGGACATGAGCGCCATGCGCCAGGCGATGGGGTACATCAACAAGGCGATGGCGGCGAAAAAAACGGCTTGATCAGAAGGGTCTCGACCCCGCACCGTTGGCCCTCATCACCCTCGGCCCTCTTCTCCCAGCCTCCCCCTCGGTCCGCCGGGAGAAGAGGGAGAAAGGCAACAACAAAAACGCCCCCTCTCCAACCGGAGAGGGGGGCGTTCGTATAGGCGTTTGGTTTATCTAGACCGGCGGCGGCGGCGGTGTGGGCTCGGGCTTCCTTTCCCGCTGCTGATCCCGGTTCCTCTGCTGCTGCTGGTTTTGATTCTGCTGGTTTTGCCGGTTCTGCTGGTTTTGATCGTTGGGTCTCGGGGGACGAGGAGCCTGAGCGGCCTGCTTTTCGCGCTCACGACGCGCCTGGAGCAACTGCTGCTCGCGCTGGTTCTGCTCCTGAAGGGCCTTCTGCTCAGCCTGGCGCTGCGCGGCGATCTGCTGCGCGTTGCCCTGCGGCTTCTGATCCCGCTCCTGCAACTGCTGGAGACGATTGCGCTGCGCCTCCTGGCGGGCCTGAAGCTGCTGCTGCTGGGTTTGATACTTGCGATCCACCTCTTCCGGAGAGGGCGCCGGACGGGCGTTCGGCGGACGCTGCCACTGCCGCTGATCGTTTGGCTGCTGCGGCGGCTGCTGGGCCTGGCGAGACGGCTGACCTGGCCTCGTGGGCTGGCCGGGTTGGCCCTGTGGCATTGGTTGTTGCTGACCTTGCGCCTGCTGTCCGCGCCCTAACTGTCTCTGCTGGCGCCGCTGGATAACCGCCTGCGGAGTTTCGTTCGCCCGCGGCTTGGGCAGGTTGGGTGCGGGCTGGAAGATGGAGATCTGATTCCCCTGAACCTGCGCCACCCGGCCCCGGACGCGATCCCGTGTCGGCGTGAGCTGGTAGTGCTGCACACGCTGACCCGTGACCTGCTCGATGCGTTGCGCCGGAATGCCTTCGTTGAACACGCGATGGTTCACCATCCGGATGTTGGTGAAGTTGCGCGTGCTGCGAATGAACGTCACGTTGCGTGCGGGCGGCAGAATAACGGTATCGAGCCGAGCCTGGAGAAACTCCCGCTCCGGTACGAAGGAGTAAGCGTAGGGATCGATCTCGGCGCTCAGGCGTAAACCGCCGATCTGGATGCCAATGCTCGCCTGGAAGCCGACGGAAGGCGGCAGCGGCGCCCAGCCGATGTAGCCGTTGCCCTCCTGGAAGGACACCCAGGCCGGACCCCAATCGGTCCCCGGGACCCAAAGCCAGCCATATTGAGGATCGAACAGCCAGCGGCCGTAGTGATAAGTGGCCCAGCCCCAAGGCTCATTCGAGAGCCAGGTCCAGCCATAGTCGGTTTGGGCCCAGTGGCCGCGAGTGTAAGGCCGCCAGCCCACCTCGACTCTTGTCGGCTCCCACACCCAACCGTAGCTGCCGCGCTGAATCCAGCGGCCGTAGGGCGAAAGCTCACTGTAGAAGAGGCTCTCGTCGACCGGCCCCTGATCGTAGCTGCCGGAGTCGTACCCCTGATCGTTGTAAGCATTCGGGTCGTCGTAGTTGCCGTCCGGCCGCGGATCGTAATACGGCTCCTGGTTGTCATATCCCGGATCGTTGGGCGGCTGGTTGTAGCCGCTTTGACCCGGATCGTAAGGCGGCGGAGGCGGTGGATACGACTGAGCGTGGGCAAGGCCGCCCATGGCCGCAGCCGCCGTAAGAATAGCCAAGGTGAAGGTGCGAGTTTTCATAACGTACCTCGTATTTCAGTTGAAGGTCAGCTTTCGGCCGAATAGGGCCGGAGCTGCCTGCTGAAAGAGGTGAGTGCAAGAAGCGGGCCGGGAGGGGTGGGTAGGGTGAGGAATTGCTAGCGTAGGGGCGGGTCTGGACGGTGGGTTGGGGGCTCGACCCGCCCTGCAACGCCGACGGCGTGGCAACCAGGGGGAAAGGTTCTTGCGCACGGTTGATACCCGCCCCGCAAATATCGGGTTGTGATATTCCAGGGCGGGTCGAGCCCCCAACCCACCGTCCAGACCCGCCCCTACGCTAGCCCTCAAACAGCAAGGTAACCGGGCGGTTCAGCTCACGGACTACAATCGAAAATCATGGAGACCTCCGAGCAGGTCCTCGCAGCCACGAAGCAGTGGCTCGAAAAAGCGGTCATCGGCCTCAACCTTTGCCCTTTCGCGAAAGCCGTGTACATCAAGGATCAGATCCGCTACGCGGTCAGCCGGGCGGCGACTCCCGGAGACTTGCTGGCCGAGCTGACGGCTGAGCTTCAGGGGCTGGTGGCGGCCGATCCGCTGGTGACGGACACGACATTGCTGATCCATCCGCGAGTGCTGGTGGATTTTCTGGAATACAACGATTTCCTCGGCGTCGCCGATGCCGCCGTGGCGGAGCTCGGGTTGGAAGGAGTCCTGCAGATCGCCAGCTTTCATCCGCGATATCAATTCGCCGGCAGCGATCCGGAAGATATCGCAAACTACACCAATCGCAGTCCTTACCCGATGCTGCATCTACTGAGGGAAGCAAGCGTGGATCGCGCGGTGGCCGCTTTTCCCGAGGCCGCCGAGATCTACGAAAGAAACATCGCGACGCTACGGCTGCTGGGCCGCGAAGGCTGGAGGCGCTTGGGTCTGCGCTAGCTGCCGACGATTCGCAGCTCGAAATCCTTGTACTTGAGGACGTTCAGCACGTAGGTGAACGCGATACGACTGGCGGTTGCGTAGTCTTGAGCGCGGACAGGAAAATCATCTTCCTGCGTCTGGCCAGTCGTGTTCTGGTAGGCCACCGATACCGTAAAGGGACGAATCCTGAGCATGGGGACATGGGCTCCTAAAGGGCAGAGGCGTTGAAAGCCTGCTGTGTTGCACTGCGGTTCGGGAGTATAGCACCAATCTTCCCCGTTGCAAGGGGTTTTATACAAACCCAGGATCTTCATAAAACCTTTACATCGACGGCCCAAAGACCCTCATCACCCCGGCCCTCTTCTCCCGCCCCCGCCCAACCCCCCACACCGGGAGAAGAGGGAGACAAGCAAGTAGACGATTAGCAGTAGGTTCCCCCTCTCCCGGTGTGGGGGGTTGGGCGGGGGCGGGAGAGGGGGTTAGGGGGTGAGGGTCTTGGGCGGGGGGCCGAGTCGCGGATCCACCTGCGGTCACTCGGGCATGCCCACGGTCACCCGCAGCGCTTCCGGGTGGACGTGGCGGCGGGCGGCGGCTTCGACGGTGGGACGGTCGAGAGCTTCGAGCTCGGCCTTGCGATGCTCGAAGTCGTCGAGGGGGAGACCATACTCTTCCGCCTCGATGAGCAGGTCGGCCCACTGGCGGGCCGTCTCGCGGCGGAAAGGCTCGCGGCCGAGGAGATAGGCGCGAGCCTCTTCGAGCTCGGCGTCCTCGATGCCGTCCGCCACCAGCCGGGTGATCTCCTCGACGACGCCCCGCTCGGCCTGCTCGACGGTGGCCGGCGAGGTGCCCACGTACATCACCAGGCGGCCGGCGTCGATGCCGGAGCCGGACGCGGTCTGGGCGTACGTCGTGTAGGCCAGCCCCTCGCGCTCACGGATGCGGGCCGGAATGCGGCCGGTCAATCCCGCACCCGAGCCGAGGATGACCGCCAGCAGCTCCAGGGCGGCGTAGTCGGGATGCCGCCGGTCCACCGTGAGATGGCCGATGTAGAGGTGAGCCTGATCGCTGGCTTCGAGTGAAATGTCGTGCCGGGGCCCCAGGCCGATGGGCGCCGGCGGCTCAGGGAAGCGCTCGACGTCCGCCGGCGGGCCGCCGACGAGGCTGGTGAGGCGGTCGCGCACGGCGTCCTCGTCCACCACGCCGGTCACCGAGGCCAGGATGCCGTGCGCCAACGCCCGCCGGTGGAAGGCGGCGCAGTCGGCCGGGTTGAGGGCCAGGAGACTCTCGACGCTGCCGTGCACCGGGCGGCAGCGGGGATGCGGCGAGTAGAGCTGCTCCAGAAATCCCCACGCCGTCTTGACGTCCGGCTGATCCGCCAGGCTCTCGAGCTCGGCCGCGGCCTGCTTGGCCGTCCAGGCACAGCGGTCGGCGGGGAACACGGGGTCGAGCAGGATTTCGGCGGCCCACTCCAGCGCCAGCTCCCAATCCTGGGCCAGGGCGTCGACGGAAACGCCGATGGACTCGAAGTTGCCGGAGCTTTCGAGCGACATCCCCTTGTTCTCGGCGTCTTCGGCGATGCGCCGCCAGTCGCGGCGTTTCGTTCCCTCGGCGAGCATACGGCCGGTCACCAGCGACTGACCGGGGAGGATCTCCTGCCGCGCGCCGGCCTGGAGGGTGAGCCGGACGGCCACCACCGGAGCGCCTTCCACCCGCCGCACCCGCACCCGGGGTCCCTGGCGATCTCGTTCCACCGTCACCTCTCTCTCGCCAGCCCGGCGATTGCCGCCGTGGCGGTCTCCACCTCGTCGCGCGTATTGTAGTAGTGAGGCGAAATACGGATCGCCGTGATCGTTCCCGGACCGGGGGCGTTGAGCGGGCCGTAACCCACCGTGGCAGAGCTGGTATTGATACCAATCGCCCGCAGGCGCTGGACGGCGTCCGGGGCAGCCCAGCCGTCGATCACGAAGGTGGCGATGGCGCCCAGCCGCTCGCCGCGGTCCGCCACCCGCACGCCGGGAACGGCGGCCAGTCTCTCACGAATGTAGGCCGCCAGCTCCACGGCCCGCCAGCCGCATCGCTCGACGCCGGCGTCGAGCGCGTAACGGACCGCTTCGCCCAGGCCCAGCACCAGGGCGTAGGCGAATTCCCAGTTCTCGAAACGGCCGGCGCCGTCCACCAGCTCGAAGCGGTCGGCGCCGGTCAAGAAAGCGCCGCCCATGTCGACGCCCAGCGGGTAATCGCCGCGCTCCAGGGCGCGATCCGAAACGTACAGGAAGCCGATTCCCCGCGGCCCGCGCAGGAACTTCCGCGCCGTGGCTGCCAGGTAGTCGCAGTGCAGACGGTCCGGGCTCACCGCCATCTGGCCCACGGCCTGGCAGGCGTCCACCAGATAGGGCACTCCCGCCTCGCGGCAGATCTCCCCTACCTCTTCCGCCCGCTGCACGAGGCCGGAGTTGGTGGGAATCCAGGTGAGGGACACCACCCGGCAGCGGGGATGGCGGACGAGCTCGCGCACGGAGCCGGGATCCACGCCCCCGGCCGGCAGCTCGGCGGCACGCAGCACCTCGATGCCCCGCCGGCGGGCGAGAGCCAGGTACATCAACTGATTCGAGGTGTAGTCGCCGCGGGTGGTCACCAGCACGTCGCCGGGCTCGAAGTCGAAGGCGGAGAGGGCCTGGGAAACGGCCACGGTGGCGTTCTCCACGATGGCGACGTTGCGGGGAGCGCAGCCAAGGAGGCGGGCGACGTGCTCATAGGCCTCCTGGATCCGCGGCTTCGCCTCGTCCGCGGCCTCATAGCCGCCGATCTCGGCCTCGCGTTCGAGGTGAGCGGCGACGGCCTCGGTCATCGTCCTGGGAGGCAGCGCGCAGCCGGCGTTGTTGAGGTGCAGCCGCCGGGCGCAGCCGGGCGTGTCCCGGCGCCAGCGAGCGATCTGTTCGTCGCCGATCCGCTCCTCGGTGAGGATCATCGGGCTTCCCTCCAGAGCTTGGGCCTCACCTCGGCAGCGACCAGCCCACCACGCCGCCGCGCTCGGGGCGGAGGTAGCGGTCGGCGACTTCGAGGAGCCGGTCGGTGCCGGTGGCGAGGATCTGGTCCAGGTGGCGGTCGAGGTGCTCGAGATCGAAGATCGCCATGGCCAGACCCGCCGAGACGGCCTGCTGGTGCACCTTCTCGTGGCCGAACACCCAGTCGGCGGCGGCCATCTGCCGGCAGCGCTCCAGCTCTTCCTCGCCCGGGGGCCGGCTGCGGACCTCGGCGATCAGCTCCAGGACGCGGGCCTCGACGCGGGCCGGCTCGACGCCGGGCACCACCTCGGCGGCGAAGCTCAGCAAGCTGGCGTCCAGTCCTTCGGAGAGGTCGGCCGAGGCCCAGACGCACAGCTGCTCGTCTTCCACCAGGGCGTGCTGGAGGCGGCTGGTGCGGCCGTCGCCCAACAGGGTCGAAGCCAGGCGCAGGGCCGGATGATCGGGATGCGAGCCGGCAGGTGCGGGCAGGGCGATGAGCATGCGGGCCACCTCGCCCTTGCGGCGCTCCAGGCGCACCAGGGAGGTGGGCAGCACGTCCGCCGGCGTCGGACCGCGGCGCGGCGCCGCTCCCGCCGGCAGGGTTCCCAGCGTACGCTCGACGGCGTCCAGGGCGTCGTCCCCGAGATCGCCCGCCACCACCAGCACGGCGTTGTCGGGGCGATAGAAACGGCTGTGGAAATCACGCAGGGCCTTGCCGCCGGTGGCCAGCAGCTCCTCGCGCGTGCCGAGCACCGGCCGGCCATAGGCATGGCCGTCGAACAGGCGCTCGTGGACGGCCATCTCCAGCGAGTCCCACGGCTCGCTCTCGTACATGGCGATCTCTTCCAGGATCACCTGCCGCTCGCTCGCCACGTGCTCGGCGTCGAGGGTGAGGCATTCGATCCGGTCCTTCTCGATCTTCAGCGCCTCCGTCCAGCGGTCGGCGGCGAAGTTGAAGTAGTAGGCCGTGCCGTCGTGGCTGGTGAAGGCGTTGTTGACGCCGCCGAGGGCCTGGGTGATGCGGTCGATCTCTCCCGGCCCATAGTGCGCCGTGCCCTTGAACATCATGTGCTCGAGGAAGTGGGCGACGCCGCCGTGGCCGGCGGGCTCGTCGCGGGTGCCGGCGCGGTAGAAGAGAGCCGAGGTCACGACCGGCGCCTGGCGGTTGGTGAGCAGGCAGACGGTCAAGCCGTTGTCCAGGCGCTCCAGCCGGATCTGGCCCGGCAGCGATTTGAGGCGGGTCGGCGCCTCGAGAATGGCAGAATGATGGCCCGGCACTGGTGCTGCCATCGGACTCGGACCACTTCTAATCACCGCCACCTCCCTGGGTCAAAACGATGTCGATGCGCTCGCGGTCGTTCTCGGCCGTCGGCATGACTTCCACGAGGATGTCCTGGCGGCGGTGGCCCGGGGCCACGAGCGATATCCGGTGCTTCCCCTGCGACAGCTCCAGCCACTCCTTGTGGCGCAGGACGCCGCCGCTGTAGCGCCGGGCCGGCCCCACCGGCTGGCCGTCCACCAGCACCTCGGCCATCGGCGGCCGGACGCGGAAGGCCACGGCCTCGCGCACCCGCACGACCCGCAGGTCGGCGTTGTCGATCTGCTCGGCGGCACGGGCCCGAAGCTGCGCGGTGATGGGAGTGGTTCCCGCGGCAGCGCTGGCTTCGACGGCGAGCTTGAGCTCGTGCATGCCGTCCTTCTTGATCTTCACCAGGTAGGTCCCCGGTCCGGGGAAGGTGTAGGTGCGGGCGTCCTTCTGGCCGCTCCAGTCCTCCGCCGTGCCAATGACCCGGCCGTCGATGACGACGAAGGCATCCGGCGGCGTGACGTGGAAGGCCACGGCAAGCCCGCTGTGGATGGTGCGGTCCGCCGCCTGGGCGGCGGGCGCGGGCGCCTCCGGCTCGGGCTCAGGCTCGGGCGCGGCGGGAACGGGCGATGGAACGGCAGTGGCCGGCGCCGGTAGGCGGTCGTGCGGGCGCGGGCGATCGGGCGGCGTCGCCGTTGTCGGTGCCGGCATTCGCGGGGTGGGGCTCGGGCTCACGGCGGGCGCGGGCCGCGGTCGGGGCTGCACCGGAGCGGGAGCCGGCGACGAGGACGGCGGGGGCGCCGGTCGAGCCGGCGATGGCGATGGCAATGGCGAGCTTGAAACCGGATCGCCGGCGGCGTCGCTTCGGGCCTGACCGCCGGCGTCTCCTGGGCCGCGCTCGACTGCGCGAGCTGCATCAGTTTGGGCTTCACCCAGTGTTGGTAGGCGTACCACCCGCCGCCCGCCACCGCGGCCAGCAGCACCAGCAGGAAGACGGCGACAAAGATCAGCGGTCCCTTCGAGCTCGGGGGACGCGCCGGCAGCGGCGGCGGCGGTGCGGACGCGGCCTGGACGGGAGCTGGAGGCGGCGCGGCGGGAGCCGGCGCGGGAGGCATTGCCAGAGCTGCCGGCCGCGGCGACATCGCCTCCGGCCGGGGGGAGCTGGGCGTGGTGGCAGGCGACGCCGCCACCGTGCTGCGCGTGGGCGGCGCGTCCGCGAGCCAGGGAGGCGGCGGCGGGATCGGCGAATCGTGCGCTACCGGCGCGCCCGTCGAGGCCTTGCGGGGAAGGGCGAAGGTCTCCTCCAGCGCGGCGGCCGGGGCCGACAGCGTCTGATCGGAGAGCTCCATCTCGATGACGCCCAGCTCGCGGGCCGCCTCTCCCGCCGTGGCCAGGCGATCCTCCCGATCCTTGGCCATCATGCGGCGCAGCAGCGATTCCAGGCGGGGAGGCACGGCGCGCAGCTCGGAGATCGGCGGCAGCTCCTTGTGCAGGATCTGATAGACGAGCGAGGTGATGGTGTCGCCCTGGAAGGGCCGCTTGCCCGAGAGCACCTCGTAGATCACGACGCCGAGCGAGAAGATGTCGCTGCGGCCGTCGAGATCCTCGCCCTTGATCTGTTCGGGCGACAGGTACTGCGGGCTGCCCATCACCGAGCCGGCCATGGTCAGCTCGGTGCTCTGGCCGGCCATCTTGGCGATGCCGAAGTCGGCGATCTTCACCTTGCCGGCGCGGTCGAGCAGGATGTTGCTGGGCTTGATGTCGCGGTGGACGATGCCCTGGCTGTGGGCGTAGTCGAGCGCCTCGGCGGACTGGCGGGCGATGCGCAGCACGTCGCGCAGGCTCAAGCGCGAGCCGGAGTCGAGGCGGCCGGCGAGGTCGACGCCCTCGACGAGCTCGAAGGCGAGGTAGAGCAGGCCTTCCGCTTCGCCGGCGTCGAACAGGGTGACGATGTTGGGATGAAGGAGGCGGCCGGCGGCCCGGGCCTCGCGCAGCAGGCGCTTCTTGCGGTCGTCGATCTCCTGCGGCCGGCCGATGAGGCGGACGGTCTTGATGGCGAGCTGGCGGTCGATCTGCGGATCTTCGGCGAGATAGACCTCGCCCATCGCGCCGGCGCCGAGAAACCTGACGATGCGATAGCGGCCGACGCTGCTGCCGCCCTCCAGCGCGTTCACGGTTTACCCGGACCTTCTCCCGGCGGGTCCTCTCCCGTCTCGTCGTCCAGCGGCTCGCCGGAGTCCTCCCCCTCGTCTCCGGTGGCAATATCCTCGCGCGAGTCGAGCAGGGCGCGGGCGTCGTTCGCCTGTTCGGACGGTACGCGAATACGGATCTCCGACAGGTCTCCGAGATCGGTCGGAAACTCGCTGGCGTGCAGTGACTCGGCCTCGGCGTCGATACCGCTGCTCTGGAGGAATCCCACCACGATGGTGGCCTCCTCGGTCGTGCCCACGACCTTGATGATGTCCCATTCTCCAGGCTCTTCAGCCATTCAGTCCTCCCAAGGTTGAACGAAGATCATAGCGCAGGGCCGCCGGCCTCAGGCCGTCGAGAGTGTAGGGGAGGACCTCCTGCCGGGGGTACCAGTGGCGGCTGTGCTCGGCGAAGCGTTCGAGGTTGGGATGCCAGCGGAAGTGGGAGACCACGATCGTTTTCTCGTCCGCCTGGATCCAGTTGCAGGTGTTGCGCTCGCGCTCGCCGCCGCGGCCGCGGCTGGAGGTCGTCGTCCCCGAATGCAGGATGACGACGGGCGGCCGGCCCCTGGGATAGAACTCCTCGGAGTTGCCGATATAGGTCTGATGCAGGTGCCCGGACAGAACGAGGTCGACGCCGGCGCTGGAGAACAGGTTGATGGCCTCGTAGGCGTTGATGAGCACGTTCTGGGTGCCGAAGTTGGGCGGCGGAATGAGGTGGTGATGGGCCACCACCACCTTGAAGGTGCCATCGGGCACGGAGCGCAGGACCTTTTCCACCTCCAGCAGGCGCCGCAGCGTGATGCGGCCGTCCTTGATCGTCCAGCCGAAAGCGGTGTTGATCCCCACCACCAGCAATTCGTCGTCGCGATAGACGGGCTCGAGCTCCGGACTGAAAAACTTCTTGTAGGCGCCGAAAGGGTTGAACAGCCGGTCCCAGACGCGGTAGAGGGGAACGTCGTGATTGCCCGGGACCGCCAGGCTGGGCACCGGGATGCGGTCGACGAAGGCGCGGGCCTGCCGGAACTGCGCCGGCTGGGCGCGCTGCGTCAAATCGCCGGAGATGGCGACGAAGCTGGGCCGGAGGCGGTCGATCAGCTCCAGCACTCCCTCGGACACGCGAGGCAGATGCGGGGGTCCGAAGTGGACGTCGGAGATGTGCAGGATGGTGCGCAGGAACTTATCCGAGCTCCCGGCCCAGGATCTCGCGAACGTTGGCCGAGACCTGAACCGCCGCGATGGTGGAGACGGCACTGAGGATCTCGCGGCCGTGGCGGCGGCCCAACCAGAAGCCGCCGAGGGCGGCCAGCGCCAAAGCCGGCAGCGGGTAAGTCACCACCAGCCGTTCCCAATCCAGCTCCGCCGGAACAAGCTCGTCGATCAGCTCGTCGACGATGGAATCCCGCTCGATGATTTCCATGGAAGTCTCCTAGAGGTTCTTAGAGTATCTCAACGGCAAAAGAGACGCCCCTCCGGGGCCGACCCTCACCCCCTGGCCCCCTCTCCCGCCCCCTCCCAACCCCCCTCACCGGGAGAGGGGGAAATCCGGTTGTCAGAGGTCTTGCTGTTCTCCCTCTTCTCCCGGTGTGGGGGGTTGGGAGGGGGCGGGAGAAGAGGGCCGGGGTGATGAGGGCTAGTCGTCGTCCCGGGTGGCGCGGCGGGTCAGCAAGCCGAGGAGGAAGCCGACGCCGGCGGCGATGAGCACCGACTTGCCCGGATTGTCCCGAACATAGAGACTGACCTCGCGCGAGACGTTGTGGGCCTGCGAGCGCACGCGGCGGTAGCTCTTCTCGGCCTTCTTCGACACCTCGTCGTACGTGTCCTTGGCCCGCTCCGCCCCGCGGCGGATCTCCCGGGAGGCCCGCTCGGCGCCCCGCCGTACGTCGTCGGATACCTTCCGGTAGCGATCCTGAACGTCTTCGCCCAGTTTCTGGAAACGCTGGCGCGCGGCGTCAACACCGTCGGAAACCACTTCACGTGCCGTTTCGGCACTGTCTTTGAGATCAGATTTGAGGTCGGACATTTGCTGCCTCCATATCCCAGAAGGGATTGCGGGAATTCAAAAGAGTCCGCCGGCGCTCCCGGCAGAGCCAAGCTCCATTGATAGCAGAAATCGTGCCGAGCGGGCAGGTTTTTTCCGGTGCTAAACTCGCGTCCGCCAGGAGGAGCCATGCCGAGCGTGACTTTCTACGGCGCCTGTGGCGTCGTGACGGGCAGTTGTAGCCACCTCGACTGGGGCGGACACCGGGTCCTCGTCGACTGCGGCCTCTATCAAGGCGGCGAAGAGCTGGAGATGCGCAACTGGCAGCCATTTCCGTTCCGCCCCTCGGAGCTCGCGGCCGTGGTGGTCACCCACGCCCATCTCGACCATACCGGCCTGCTCCCCCGGCTGGTGGCGCAAGGATTCTCGGGACCCATTTATTGCACCGGCCCCAGTCGCGGGCTGATCTCGCTCGTTCTGCTGGACGCGGCTCAGCTCCAGGAGGAGGAGGCCCGCTACGCCCGGCGCAAAGGCTACAGCCGCCACCCAAATCCTGAAGCCCTTTATACCGAGGAGGACGCCCGGCGGGTCCTGAAGCTGCTGCAGCCGCTGCCGTTCCATGACGAGCACGACCTGTTTCCCGGGGTGAGGATGCGATTCGTCCGCGCCGGCCACCTGCTCGGCGCGGCGAGCGTCGAGATCACCGCCAAGGGCGCGGACGGCGAGCGGCGCACCTGGTGCTTCTCCGGCGACGTCGGCCGCTACGGCGTGCCGATCCTCAAGGACCCCGAGCCGCCGGCCGCGGCGCCGGCCGCCCTGCTCCTCGAATCGACCTATGGCGACCGCCGCCACTCCCAGGAGGATGCGGCCCAGGCGCTGGGCGCGATCATCGAGGAGACTTTCGCGCAGGGCGGCACGGTGATCATTCCCGCCTTCGCCCTGGGGCGGACCCAGGACGTCCTCTTCCATCTCTCCGCTTTGGTCGACGCCGGCCGGCTCGATCCCAGTGCAGTCTTCCTCGACAGCCCGATGGCGATCGAGGCGACACAGCTCTACGAGCACGCCGCGTCCGAGCACGATGAAGAGCTCGACGCCCTGGACCACGATCCTCTTCGCCCGGGCCGCTTCAACCAGGTCCGCACGGTGAGCCAGTCGAAAGCGCTCAACACACGTGGCCAGCCGGCGGTGATCGTGGCGGCGAGCGGCATGGCGAACGGCGGCCGGGTGGTCCACCATCTTCTCCACCGCCTGGGCGATCCGCGCAGCGCCGTGGTCTTCGTGGGCTTCCAGGCCGCGGGCACCCGGGGGCGGGCGTTGCTGGAAGGCTCCGAGACGCTCGCCATCCAGGGTCAGACCGTGTGGGTGAAGGCGAAGATCCGCCAGCTCCAGAGCCTCTCCGCCCACGCCGACCGCGACGAGCTGCTGCGCTGGTGCAGGGCGCTGCCGGCGGCGCCACAACGGATCTTCCTGAACCATGGCGAGGATCCGCCGCGCAAGGCCCTGGCGGTGGCCATCGCCGAAGAGCTGGGGTGGCCGCGCCCGGTGCTCCCGCTGACCGGAGACTCCGTACCTTGGTAGACGTCGAAACCAACGGCGACATGACGATCGTCGGCCGGCCGCACCGGCGCGACGAGGGGGGACCGTCGCTGGTGGGCCGGCTTGCCCGGTACTTTCACCTGACCTTCCGCCAGTCCTACGAGGACTCCATCCTGCTCACCGCCTCGGCGCTGGCCTGGGTCACCGCCCTGTCGCTGGTGCCGTTGATGTCGGCTTTCACCTTCATCGGCGCCCGCGTCTTCAGCCAGTATCCGCAGCGGACCCTGGAGGTCTTCGTCCAGATCATTCCCTACTCGGACAAGAGCGTCGTCGACAAGATCGCCGAGTTCCTCGACCAGGCGGAGACCATCCGCGGCTTCGGCATCGTCCTCTTCTTCGCCACCACGCTGCTGCTGTTCTCGACCGTCGAGGAGTCGCTCAACAAGATCTGGAACGTCACCAAGGGACGGCCGCTGCGCATGCGGCTGCTCTCCTTCATCCTGCTGCTGTTCTGGGGGCCGCTGCTCCTGGGCGCGACGTTCTCCAGCCTCATCCTGCTGCGCCAGGCGGCCGCGCTGCGGCTGCTCTTCGAGCGCTCGTTCCTGCTCAACGTGGTGCCCTTCGCCGCCACCGTCGTGGGGCTGACGACCCTCTACTGGGTCGTCCCTCACACCCGCGTCAGGCTGCGCAGCGCCTTCACCGGCGGCCTGCTCGCCGGCATCCTGCTCGAGATCCTGCGCCAGGGCTTCGGTTCCTACGTCGAGGTGTTCCGCAACGTCAGCATCGTCTACGGCAGCTTCGCCTTCGCCCTGCTGTTCATGATTTCCCTCGAGCTGATGTGGACCATCATCCTGTTCGGCGGCGAGGCCGCCTACACGGCCCAGCACTTCTCACTGCTGGCTCGGGGCCTGCACCGCCATCCGCCGGTGCAGGCGAGTTGGGTGGGTCTCGCGGCCCTCCTCCTCATCGCCCGGCGGTTCGCCCGCGGCGAGACCTCCCTCTCCCGCGAAAGCCTGGCCGACCGCCTCAGCCTCACCAACGGCGAGCTCGAGCGCATCCTCCATCCGCTGGTTACCCAGAAGGTACTGAAGGTCCACGGCGACGACGAGTACGGACTGACGACCGATCCCAACGAGCTGGAAGTGGATCAGGTGCTGGCCGCCTACGATCACCGGGCGAAACGGGGAGCGGAGCTGGCGGGCGGAGAGATCGAGCGGCGGCTGGACGAGATCATCGGCGACCTGGCCGCGGTCCGGGGCGAGCACCTGGGCGATCTCACGCTCTCCGGCCTGCTGAATCGCTGCGAGGGCTGCGAGCCGTCCAAAACCTCGCGCTTGCCGGGGGGAGGCCCCCCGAGTACAATACCGCCCTCCCGCACCGTGGGGCAGTAGCTCAGCTGGGAGAGCACCACGTTCGCAACGTGGGGGTCGAGGGTTCGAATCCCTTCTGCTCCACCATTTTCAGTCTCTTCGTCCGGTCTTTCCAGGATTCGCCAGGGCTCAGCCACCGCGTCCCATGACGGTCCACATCCTGGGGTCGCGTCTACATGCGATCAAATCGCGGCGGACGATTCCTTACTCCTCGCGACCATGGACTGTCCGTTCCTCGTCCATCTTCGTAGCGAATGCCGTCACTTTTCCCGAGCTTGATTACCCCGCCTCAACATTTCTGACTGACTTGCGTAACCTACTGATTACGTTGGACTTGGATTGCAGCGAGAGAAAAAAATCTCTTATGATCCTTGCGTGATCAAGAACGAAGACGTCGCCCGAACCTTGAAACGTCTGCGGGGAAGCCGGACCCAGGCGCAGTGCGCCCGGGAGGGCGGCCTCAGCGCCAATGCCTGGACCCACTACGAAAAGGGCCGGCGCCTGCCGGGCGAAAAGCTCTCGGCCCGGCTCGCCAAGGGACTCGGGGTCACGCTCGCCAAGCTGGAGGAAGAGATCCTGGTCAGTCGCAACGAGCGCATGCGGGACGAGGAGAAGGCCCGCGAAGTGACCGCTCCCCGCCCCGCCGAGGTCGACGATCCCTACCAGCGCGCGGTCCGCGAGGGGCTGGACATCATCCACCGCGAAGTCGAAAAGCTTTTCCTGCTCGCCCACCCACATCGCGGGCCGCGTTGAGGCCACTCGCTTCTCCTACCCCCCGCGCCGCTGGGAGGCCGAGTCGCGACGTACTGGGATGGGCAAGACTCAGGAGCCGGAGAGCCCGCCCACCTTGGTGGCGCCCCAGACGGAAACGATCGCCAGGCTGACGCCGAAAAAGAGCAGGACGCCGAAGAACAACGCCCGGCCCAGGCGCTGCCGCCGGCCCGAAGCGAGCAGCGTGAGGCCGACCACGAACTCCAGCAGGCACAGCACGGGCAGCAGGCCGATGATCGAGCAGCCGCCCTGCTTGTAACCATGCGTGAACAGCCAGGCGAACAGCCCTACCAGCCCGAGATCGACGAATGCCACCACCATCGCCCAGGGCCAGGACGGCGGATCAGGTGGCGGTTCCGTCCCCTGGAAGACGCGGAGGGCCTGCTCGACGGCGGCGGGCTTGTGTCCGGCCTTCTCCATCTGGGCCCGCAAGGCGTCCAGGGAGAAATGGCCGGCGTTCTCCCTCAGGTAAGAGAGTAGAGCGTCGAGATCGCGGCGCGGCATGAAGGGAAAGGATAGCTGACGGGCGAAGAAACCTCAGGCCTCGGGAGGGACGAGCGCCTCCGACCTCATCTCAGCACAACTCTTCCTCTCTCCGAAAATCGGTTCAAGGAATCGAGATCAAACTTGATTTCAATCCGGCCATCGATACCGTCATAGAGAAATTTGGCATGCCGGAGTATATCCCGCCCCAAGAGACCGATCAACTTCACGGGTTGGCCAGAATGCATGAGACCAAGCGGCTCCACACTCTCTTCTAAGCTTGGAATCTCCTGTGCCTCCGACTCCCAATGAATCTCCGTTACGCTCGTTTCGTTAGCAAGCCGAATCGTCATCCTCACGCGATAGACAGCTGATTCGTGTCGCCCACCTGCACCAAATCCCGGCTGTAGGCGCACAGGGATCAGGCCGAGCTCTCGGGCCGCACTTTGACCAATACAAGTCCGGCTTGCACCCGTATCCAGAAGCAACTGACCGAGAACAGGAGACGGCACTGCCCTTCCTGCTGCCGCCAAGCGACTCGCCAGGACCCGGGGGACGGACCACTCGCAGGGGACCAGGGGTCCTCCGGTCTCCAGAATCAGAGGATGGGCGTACTCATCAATGTACTTGGACGGGCTCTGCTGCTGTTTAGGGCTATCCTGGTCATCATCAGCCAAACATCACCCCTGAATGCCAGGAGATCGAGGCTGGCGTGTTATTGCGCTCCATCACCTCTGAGATAAGAAATACCGCGTCGAGCCCGAAGTTATCGAGAGCGAATGCATAAGCCTCATCGTAGGTAGTGAAAAAGCCACGCGATTCCTCTCCGTAAACCACCACGAATTGCCCTCGGTGCTCCTTGAGCATCTTGGGAAGGAGACGGTCAAAGGCCGCCTGCTCAACTTTAAGTTCCGATAGGCTTGGCGCGGTGACATTCATGGATGGTCTCCTTGGATCGGTTGAGCATAGCAGAGACGGCGAGACTATCCTCAGGAATCCCGGTGCACCAAGTCCGGCGAGAAGGACGGCAGACAGATGGCGACGTACTCCGCTCCGCCCGGCTCGGGACTGCTGTAGCGCACCCATTCGCCGGGCACCGATACCACCGCCTGCCCGGAGCGGACGTCGAGGAATCCACCCTCGTGCTCGACGCGGATCATGCCTTTGAGCACCACGGTGATCTCCTCGAACTCGGGCCGCTGACCGGGCTCCAGCCAGCCTTCGGGGGACACCATGCGGGCCACGCTGACACTCTCGTGGCCCGAGTTGACCCGGCCGGCGTACTCTTCGATCCGCTTTGGCTTGTTGCCGGCTGCGGCGATGACGGTGGGTTTCTCGATCAGTCTCGGCATCGTTCCTCCTCTGTGAGCTTCAATCTATCTCGCCGCGCGGGCCGTCGCCAATCGGCTCTTGCTATTTTCGCAGCACGGTGCTACTTTCGCAGCATGGCTGCCAGCGCCCAGCTCGACCTCAGCCGCCGTGAACGGCAGATCATGGACGCGATCTACCGGCTCGGCAGCGCCACGGTTGCGGATGTGATGGCCGAGATGCCGGACCCTCCCAGCTACTCGGCCGTGCGGGCCATGATCGGGAAGCTCGAAGCCAAGGGCTACCTCGAGCACCGGCAGGAAGGCCCGCGGTATCTGTACCTCGCCACCGTCCCGCGCCAGGAGGCTCGCGAATCGGCTCTCGCGCGGCTGGTGCGGACGTTCTTCGACGGCTCGACCGAAAAGGCGGTGACAGCTCTCCTCGGCATGGGGGCCGGGGAAATGTCGGACGACGAGCTGGACCGCCTGGCTACCTTGATTCAAGATGCCAAAAAAGGGGAAACGTGATGCTCGATCTCTGGCTCGCCGCACTCGTCGACGCCTCGCTCAAGGGACTCGTCCTTTGTCTCGCCGCCGCGGCTGCGGTCCTGACCTTGCGTCGCTCGTCCGCTGCCGCCCGGCATCTGGTGTGGCGACTCGCTTTGGCTGGGCTACTTGCTCTACCGATACTGGCGGCTTTCCTCCCCTCCTGGCGCGTTTCCCTTCCAGATTTCAGAACGGTCGTTGCGGCACCGGCAAATCTCGATACGGTGCCACCCTCTCTCGCCTCACACGCCTCCTTGGCTGACACGTCCAAGCCTGCCGAGGTCACGGTCCCAGACTCTCGCGCGACCAGGCGCGTCGCTCTAGAACCCAAGAGACGCATTGAAGCGGTCTCCTGGCAGGCGATTGCGTTCGGGATCTGGCTCGCAGGTGGCCTCGCGGTCCTGGGCTCGCTCGCCGTCGCTCTCCTCCGGGTAACTTGGCGGGGGCGGCACGCGACGCCTGTCGTCGATTCGGACTGGACCGCTCTCCTCCATCGGGTGTGCGCAGATCTGAACGTCCGGCGGCCGATCAGTCTCGTCCAAGGCAACGCCAATGCAATGCCGATGACCTGGGGCTGGCGCCGGCCCGTGGTCCTGGTGCCGGCCGGAGCCGAGACCTGGCCCGAGTCGAGGCGCCGGGCGGTGCTCCTCCACGAGCTCTCCCACGTAGCCCGCGGCGACTACGCGGCACAGATCGCTGCCGAGGTGGTGAGGGCGCTTTACTGGTTCAATCCCCTGGTCTGGACGGCCGCCCGCAGGCTGCGTCTCGAAAGCGAGCAGGCGTGCGACGACAAGGTGCTCACGGCCGGCGCCCAGGCCGCCGACTACGCCGGGGATCTGCTGGACATCGCCCGCTCCTTCCGCGCCGGCCGCGCCGCCGGGCTTGCCATGGCCCGCCCCTCGCAACTGGCGGGACGCCTCCTTGCGGTGCTCGACGCCAGCCGGAATCGAGGCGGCGTTTCCCGCCGCCTCGTCGTCCCTGCCTGGCTGATCGCAGCTTGTGTGGTGATCCCGCTGGCTGCCCTGGCGCCGGCCGCGGAGCCGGTAACGGCACCTCCTCCCCCGGCGCCCCCAGCTCCTCCTGCCAGGCCGGCGGTGCCGTCCGCCCCATCGGCACCCGCGGCGCCCGCGGCTCCGACGGCCCCTGCGGCCCCGGCCGCTCCCACGGCCAAGTCCTCGCACCGGTCAATTTTCAGCATCAACGGCGACGAGACCTACGAGTGGTCGAAGAACGGACATCGGGTGCGAATCCGCACGGAGGGCAAGTTCCAGCTCACCGACGACTGGACCGGCATCGCTCACCTCGACCGCGGCGCCGAGATCAGGTTCGAGGAAGAGAACGGCCGCGCCGAGCGGCGACTGGACGTCGAGCCGGGGGATGACGGTCGCCCCGTCTACACCTGGAAAGTGGACGGCACGAAACGCGCCTTCGATGCCGAAGGGAAGAAGTGGCTGCAGGACATGCTCCTCGACTTCGTCCGCGGCTCCGGCTTCGCCGCCAAGGAGCGGACGGCGTCGATCCTGAAGCGCCAGGGACCGGACGGGGTGCTCGCCGAGATCTCGCAGATCCCCGGCGACTACGTGAAGCGGCTCTACTTCGCACAGCTCTTTGCCAGCCGTGGCCTGGGGATGGACGTCGTCGTGCGCGCCCTGCGGCAGGCGGGGCGCGAGATCAAATCGGACTACGACCTCGCCGAAACGCTCGTCACCTCGGCTCGCTCACAGGCTCTCGACGACGCCGGCGTCCAGGCCTACAGCGAGGCGTCGCGGTCGATCCAGTCGGACTACGACCAGCGGCGCGCCCTCTCCGAGCTGGTGGACAAGGTGCGGCTCAGCCCCGCGGGCCTCGCCTCTCTCCTGCATTCGGCACTGGAAATCGGTTCTGACTACGATTGCGCGGAGCTGCTGGTGAAAGTCGCCCACAAGGACGCGCTCGGCGATGCCGGAGTTCAACGCGCCTACGCGGAGACCACGGACGGCATTGGTTCCGCCTACGACCGCCGGCGCGCCCTCTCGGCCGCCGTCGAGCGCGGAGATCTCTCTCCGGAAGCGCTGCTCACGGTGATTCATTCGGCCCGGGGGATCAACTCAGCCTACGATCGCGCCACGCTGCTTGTCGAAGTGGCCCACCGATACTCGCTGTCGGGACCGGCGCGCGACGCCTACCTCGAAGCCTCGCGCTCGATCAACTCCGAGTACGACCGCAAGCGGGCCGAGGACGCTCTGGGCCATCCAGGGAGGTAGTGCCGGCGGACTCGGCGCCATCTTCTATTTGACCAGCAGGCTCTTGCCGTCCAGATTCGTCGTCGGCTTGACGTTGTAAAGGTCGAGGATCGTCGGCATCACGTCGCCCATGTAGGCGCCGCTCGGAGTGTTCAGCTTGAAGCTGCTGAAAAGGATTCCCTTGACGAGCTCGGGATACACGGAGCAGTGGTCGCCGCTCCAGATGTCCAGGTTGGGCTCGACGATGGCCTTGCCGATGCCGCCCAGGCTGTCCTGCCAGCCCACGCGGTAGCCCTCGCTGTTCGAGGGAATGAGATCGGGAATCAGCACCGGATCGTAGACGCCGTTGTAGGCCTCGTCACGTGTGAACACGTGGGCCACCGGGTGCTCGCCAGTTTCGGCGTCCACGAAGGCCTCGAGCCCGGCTTTGATCTGAGCTGTCACATTCTTGTAGTCCTCGCCCGGCTGGACGATTCCTTTCGCTTCGCGGCCCACTTGATTGATGTAAATCTGGCCCAGGCCCAGCGCATACGCCTTGGTCTTTGACCAGTCGACGTTGACGAAGAAGTTCCCCTGCTCGAAGAGATCCTCGAGATTCATCCGCTTGGCGTCCTGGCCGTTCAGCGTCATGAAGCCGTTTTTCACCAGCCAGGTGTTGTAGTTCATGCCGCGCCGGAAGGAGGCGAAACCGTGATCGGAAACGACCATGATCGCCGCCTCCGGCCGCTTCTTCATCGTCTCGCCCACGATCTGGTCCATGTCCTGATAGGCCTTGAGGATCGAGCCGCCCCACTTCGCCGCGCCGTCGGCGGTGTACAGCGGGTGCTTGGGATCGAAAAACCGGAACATGATGTGTTGCACGCGGTCGGTGAACTCGAAGTAGTGGACGAGCACGTCCCAATCGTCCTTGCCCAAGGCGCCGTTCAGGATCTCCTTGTCCTTGTCGACCGTCTGTTTGACGTCATCCAGGAAAGTCTGTTCGTCGATGGTGCCGGCGGTGGGCGACCAGGTATCGATCATCCAGCCCCGCGTCTTGAACAGGCCGTGCTCGCGGGTGAGGTCGTGGACGAAGCTGGCGGGCGTCGTGACGTCGAAACCCGGAGGCAGGTGCTCGGGATCGAAGTCGAGAGGAGAAAGATAGAGCTTGATTTCCGGATCGAGGGAGAGCAGCTTGAACTTGCCGATTCCCTTGACTTTGATCAGCGAGTTGAACGGGAAGGTGAAGTGCACCCAGTCGCTCCACTCACCGGGTTTCAGCGTGAGATCGTTGCCCGAAACCTGAATACGCAAGCTCTTGCGATCGGGGGCCACCGTCAGGCTCATGGGGAGCTTGAGGTGATCGGTGCCGCCGCCCTTCTTGGGAAACAATTCGTTGGGTACTTCCTTGATCTCGGTCTCGATGGTGCCCCGGTTGTCCACCAGCTCGACCACTTCGACCTTGAAATCGCCGCCCCCTTTGGGCGTGAAGAACAGCTCGGAGGTGAAGTAGAAGGGCTTGCCGATGCGCTTCGAGAGGTCGGGCACGCCCAGGCCCGAGAGCAGCTTGCCGTGTTCGAAGTCCTTGGGCGGGAAGGTCACGGGGATGCGCATCACCCGCACCCGCTTGCCGGCCTTGCCCAGGAGCGCCCAGAAGGTGTCGCCGTGCTGATTGTTGATGGCGATGGGCCGCGAAACGGGCAACAGGCGGCCCGCCGCCATACCTCCGGCGATTCCGGCCGCGATACCCAACACCACGGCGATGCCGGCGGCCACGGTCGTTTTCAAGCGGAAGAGCTTGAGGATCAACCAGAGCAGCAGGGCGAGCACCACGCCGGCGATGGCGCCAACGAACCAGCCGTTGCGGGCGCCGAAGAGAAACGGCGCCTTCCCCTCTTCGGCGGCGGCGAAGGCCGGGACATAGGTTTTGGGGTTTCGCTTCAGGAAGTCGAACACGCCGTGACGGCCGGGGTTGAGGCCGGTGGAGAACGTCGACCAGGAGACCGGCGTCTGCGACGGAATGGTGGGCCGCAGGGGCGCGAAGGTGCCTTCGGCGCGCAGCTTGGCGAGATTCGGCAGCTTCCCCTCGTCCATCCACTGCTGGGTGAGCTTGGCGTCGGCGCCGTCGAAGCCGAGGATGATCAGCTTCTTGGACGGCTGGGCGCCGAGGGGCGCCGAGAGTGCCAGCAGCGCGAGGAGGGCAAGGGACAGGGAGCGGATCTTCGTCATGGCGTCAGCGGTTTCCGGGTTAGGAGGTAAGCGAACCGTCGCGAGCGGGCGATTCTAGCAAACCGCTGCGATCGAGGTCGCCGGGAGGGGCGCCAGCTCGGAACTTGGCGGCCGATTTGCCGTACTCTTTCCCAGGATGACAACTCGAACCGGCATTCTTCGCCCCCTCCTGGCCCTCGCCGTCGGTGCCCTGATTTTCGCGACCGGCGTCATTCTGGCGCGGCGGTGGCTTCCCGACTGGCAGTCCGAGCGTCTTCCCCCGCAGGCGTTCTTCGTGCAGCGTTATGGAGAGCTGGCGCGTCAGGCGGGAATCCGGCCGGCCCCGGGCGCCCCCCGCATCACCTTCGCCAAGCACGACAAGAGCATCGATCTCGACGAATCGGTTGTCGACGGTTTGGCTCCTGGAATGGCTGCGGAGGTGGGTGCGGGCCTGATCGTCGACGCCAGACATAGGGGGACGCTGGAAGCCAAGCACGATCGCCGCGAGCTGATCGCTCACTTCTCCGCCTCCGGCTACCCGCTGCTCCTTCAATTTGGCAGTAGAGAAGAGACCGTCAAGGGCGCATTGCAGAAGGGCCCGCCACCCTCTCCCGAGCTCCAATCCCACCTGACCAGCCTGCTGCTCCGGCCCGGGGAGAAGCTCGGCCCGCCAACTCAAGGCGCTCAAGGGGGCCTCAAGGGCGTGGCTGGAGAGAGCTTTCTGATCCAGGGCAGCCAGCCGCCGCAAAGGATCACCGCCGGAGTGCTGCCTGGCGGCACCATCGTCGTCGTTCGCCAACTCGTGGAGCCGGCAGAGAGTAGCTCGGGCTTCACCGCCGGCAAGGTCGCCGAGATCATTCTCATGGCAGTGCCCTTTCTCTGCGGGATCCTCACCGCCGTCATCCTGTTCTTCGTTCTGCTCGGGCGGCGCCGCATCGACCTCGTTTCCGGCGCGCGGTTGGGAGCTCTCCTGCTGGTTACGGCAACGGTGCCGACGCTGGCTGATGACCTGTCCTGGGCGGGTTCGCTCGCGGTTCTCGGCGCTTTCTTCATCGCCTTGTGGGCATTCGTGGTCTGGTCCTCGGGCGAGTCGTACCTCCGCTCGGTACAGTCGAACCTGACCGTGAGCCTCGACGCTCTGCTCCATGGCCGGCTCGGGCCCCGGGGAGGCCGGGCGCTGGTATGGGGCGTGGCCGGCGGCGCCGCGCTGGCGGGGCTGCGCCTGGCCGCCGAAGCTGTCGCGGCACGCCTGCCAGGCGCCTGGCCCGAGGAAGGGTCGCTGCGGTTACCGATCTTCGGCGTTCAGACTCCGTTCAACGACGGCGTCGTTCTGGCAGGAGGCATTGCCCTGGCACTGGGGCTCGCCTGGAAATTCGTGCCCGCGCGCTGGGCCACCGCGGCCGCGGTGCTCGCCGCCGGCCTGGCCATCCCGTTCGTCAACATCCACCCCTGGCCCTTCCAGATGGGAGTGGACATCGCGGCCGCCGGCCTGCTCGTGGTTCTCTGTCTGCGGGCCGGCCTGGCAGCCGGTCTCACCGCCGCTCTCGGGGCCTACCTGCTGCAGGCCGCAGCCTTCGCCGCTCTCTATCCCGCCTGGCTGCCGGCGTCTCTGGCGGTAACCGCGGGCACTCCGGCCCTCCTCCTCCTTTTGGGTTTCGTCGGCTTCAGACGGAGAGGCGAGGCCGAGATCGAGCAGCTCAAGCAGCCAGCCTTCATGAAGCGCATCGAGGAGGAGCGGCGGATCAAATACGAGATGGACCTCCTCGCCCGCATGCAGCTCGAGCTGCTGCCGCAACAACTGCCCCGCATTACGGGTTGGGAGATCGCCGCGACCTCGCTGCTGGCGACGGAGGCGGGAGGAGATCTCTACGACTTCTTCCCGGACGAGGAGGGCTTCCTCTGGATCGCCGCCGGCGACGTGGCCGGCCATGGCTACTCCTGCTCCATCGCCCAGGCGATGACCGTCGCCTCGCTGTCCAGCCTGATCACCTCCACCCAGACTCCCGCCGGTGTCCTGCAACGGGTGGACCGCGTGCTGAGGCGCAATACCCACCGCCACTTCACGACCCTCGTCCTGCTGCGCCTGGAGCCACGCTCAGGAATTGGCCAGCTCGCCAACGCCGGCCATCCCTACGCCATGTTGAGCGCCGAGGGATTGGTCTCGGAAATCCCCCTCGCCGGCCTGCCGCTGGGTCAGGGCCCGAAGCGGGACTACGCGAACGTCGAAGTAGAGATCCCGCCCGGCGCCGCCCTGGTCTTCTGTTCCGACGGCCTCTTCGAAGCGACCGACTCGCGGGGGATCTCCTACGGCTACGAGAGGCCCCGCGAGGTGCTGCACAACCTCGCCGGCAAGTCCGCCACGGAGATCCTCGACGGCGTGATGGCGGACTGGCGCCGCTATCGCGGTGCGGTCGAGCAGGAAGACGATACGACGGTGGTGGTGGTGAAGCGGCTGGTCAAAGCAGCCGCAAGTCCCGCTTGATCTCGTTGACCCGCGCCTGGATCTCGCCACGGTCCAGAGTGCGGAAACGCTCTGGCAGCAGCTCGCGGCTGGTGCATTCGAGGACGGCGCAGAGGATCTGCATCTCCCGCTCCCGCGAGTTGGCCGGCGGGATGAAATCGCTGAAGGCCTTCTGGAGATGCTCCACCTTCAGATCGTCCGAGTCGGCCGCTTCGGCTTCCAGGACGGCCCGCACCAGCACGGCTTCGAGATCCGATCCGGAGAGGCCCAGGTACTGATCCTCGGTCGCCACGTCGGAGATCGTGCTCACCGCGGTCTTCAAGCCCAGCTTCTTCACCATCACGCGATAGATCTCGTCGTACTCGGCGGCGGTCTCCGGGTAGAAGAGGGGGATGTGCTCCTCCGCCCGCCCCTGGCGCTTGAGGTCGATGGGCAGTAGGTCCGGCCGGGCGGTGATAAGGAACCAGAGGATCCGGCCGCGGTAGCGGGTGTCGCCCATGAAGGCGGCGATCTGGGCGAAGACGCGGTTCTGGGTTCCCGAGTCGCCCTGTTGATCGCGATTGCCCAGGGCGGCGTCGGCCTCGTCAATCACCACACCCACCGGAGTCAGGGAAGCGAGGATCTTGAGGATGCGTTCCAGGTTGGACTCCGTGGAGCCCACCCACATGGAGCGGAAGTTCTTCAGCTTCACGCAGGGAAAGCCGATCTCGTTGACGAAGCACTCGACGAGAAAGGTCTTGGCGCTCCCCACCGGGCCGCAGATCAGGTAGCCCATGGGCACGGCGCTGGGATTTCCCCGCCCGATGGCGCGCGCCGCGCGGCGCAGGCGATCCTTGACCGCCGGCATGCCCGCCACCATCGAGAGGTCGAACTTCGGCTCCAGATACTCCAGCAGACCGAGGCCCTCGGTTTCGATGACCTCTTTCTTCATCGCCCGCACCCGTTCGCGGGTTAGATGGTCGCCGTTGGCGTCGGCGCCCTCCAGGAGCTGGCCGATCTGCACCCGGGTCATGCCGGCCGTCAGCTCGGCGAGGCGCTGGGGCGGCAGGTCGGACTTGCCCGCGTACCACTCGGGCGAGCGCACGGCCTGGAGATAGGCGAGCCGCTCGGCCGGATCGGGACGGACGATCTCGATCTCCCGCGTCGAGTGGGCTCGCACCAGCTTGGGATCGAGCTCGGCCAGGCTCTCCGTCACCATCACGACGACGATGTTCTTCGCCAGCAGGACCGGGTCCTGCGACCACTTGCGGAGATAGACCAGCACCGCCCGGTCCTCGGGCGTGCGGTAGGCGACCTCGGCGGCGGGAACGATCGTCTCGGCGAACGGCAGCAGCAGGACGACGGGCCGGGCCGGCTGGCAGGAGGCGCTCTGCAGGTAATAGGAGTCGAGCAGCGCGAAACAGTTGGGAGCGTCGCGGGGGAGGCCGTCTGCCCAGCTCGTGCCATGAACACCATCGTAGCCCTTGACGAAACCCTGGAAACTAGAGCGCGCTGCCGGAGTCGCAAAACCCAGACCCTCGGCCCGGTTGTAGGTGACGATGGACGGCCAACCGGCGAAGAGCTGATGGCTCAGGAAGTCGTCGAGCGACAGGAAGCGCAACCCGTCCGCGCCGCGCACCGGCACCAGGTCGGCCGGCACGCCGTGCAGGACAAAGGTGTTCGCCTGCTTGGCGGTGACCGTGCGCACCAGCTCCGATGCCCAGGGCGGCAGGGAGTCGAGGAACACCGGCGGCGAGGGCACGGCGGCTTCAGTCATCGGCGGCGGCGTCTGCGGCATCGATCAGCCCGCGTCCGGCAGCTTCTGCGGCGTCGCCTGGCCCGTGGGCTGGGTGGGGAACGGCGCCGCCTCCTTGGTGGCGTCCGGCTTCTTGAGGCCCATCTCCACCTCGAACTCGGAGAGCACGCTCTGAGCCTGGAGCTGGCGGGCCTTGCGCTCGTTTTTGATGCGATCGACGTCGAGCCCGCCGGTGGCCACCTCGACGGCGGCCTTGGCCTCGGCCGAGCGCTGCCGAATCTCGTCCAGGTACTTGTCGTTGGTGGCGGCGGTGCCGTAGGTGTCGAGCTCGGCGATGGCCGAGGCGGCGCTCTTGAGCGCCGAGGCGTTCTTCGACTCGGTAATCGCCTTGCGGCTCTCCTCCATCTTCTGCCGCAGCTTCTGCTTGATGTCCTCCACCGTGATCTGGGCGTTCTCGAACGCCTTGCTGGCCGCCGTCAGCTGATCGGTGGTGGTCGCGAGCTCCTGACGGACCTGCTGCAAGCTCGCCGCGTCGTCCTCGGCGAGGCGGCGGGACTCGGGGCTGCCCTCGGTGAGGGCGGCCTTGATCGAGTTGATGAGCTGCTTTTCCCGCGACTCCAGCGCCTGCTTGCCCTGCTCCAGGCGGATGACGGTGGCGCGGGTGGTGATCAGGATCTGGTTCAGCTTCGGCAGCGTGTTACGCATCTCCTCGATGGACTCCTGGAGCATGACCTCCGGGTCCTCGGCGAAGGAGATGAAGTAACCGATCCACGATTTGAACACTCGGGCAAGGCGTGCAAACATGACGGTCTCCTGGGACGGGCTGGCGCCTTCGCGGCGCCGCGGCCAGCCCTATTTGGGGAGCGCTTCCGGCGCGGCGGCAGCCGCGGGGCGGGGCGATTCCGCGGTCGTGATGGGGTTGGCCTCGACGAACGGGTTGACGGCATCGTACAGCTTGCGCTCTTCCACGCGCTTCACCGCCTGCCAGCGGGAGAGGCGGGACTGCTCCGCCTCCAGGGCGACGCGGTTGGCTTCCATCTTCTCCCGGTTGCGGCGGCTGACCTCGTCGATCTCCGCCTGAAGCTGGGCGTTGTCCTTGTCGATCTGATCGGAGCGGGAAGTCAGCTTGGAGCGCAGGAACTCTTCGAACTTGTCCAGCGCCTGGTCGCGCCGCACGGCGTCCTGGACGATGTCGGTCACCGGCACCGGCCCGGAAGGATTCATGTTGAGGAAGCCGGTGAGTGCCCCAGCCTTGGCCCGCGCGTCCAGCGTCGCGAAGCCCGGCGAAGCGAAGATCTCCAGCACTTTATAGGCGGTATAGCCGTGCGGCGGATCGGTGACTCCGGCGGCGCGGTAGATCGCCGCGAAATCGGGAATCTCGTCGCCGCCTCCGTCCGTCGGGGCGGGGAGCTTCTTCTCGTCGATCACCGGCGGTTCGGGGAGCGTCCCGAGCAGGTCGCGGATGTCCGCGGGAGGACCTGGCGCCCCCGTCATCCCGGGCGGCGAGGAACGGCTCGGCGGTGGCGGCGCAATGGCGGCGGCCTCCTCCGGCGACATCTCCACGAGCTTCATCTTGCTGAGCACTTCTTTGAGACCCATGGCGTTTCCTTCGCTCCGGGGTGAATTGTCGCCGAGAGACCGAGATTTGAAGCCTATGGCCGGGCTTATAGGGTGTCAAGGAGCGCCCAAGGATCAGGGCACCCGGCGGTGAAGACGCGGCAGGGGCAACAGGTTCGAAAGCGACACCAGCGATCCGGCGAGCGGGCTGAGCTCGGCCATCTCCAGCGGCGTCAGCGGCCGGATCACCATCACCCGGCGCGGCCGGCGCACCGTCGTGGGGTCGCATCCGCGCTCCAGAAAAGCCGCGAAGAGCCAGCGGCCGAGGGTACGGCGAGCCGCGTTCACGGGGGGATTGTACTGCTACTTCGTCGGGTCATCGCTGGGGCCGGACCCCAGGCGGGACACATCGCCGATCCGAAGTTCTCCACGGCGCGGGCGTCATCCGTGCCGCCGGGACCCTCATCACCCCGGCCCTCTTCTCCCAGCCTCCCCCCCACCTGACGGGAGAAGAGGGAGAACAGCAAGGGCAACTCCGCCTTGGTAGGACTTCCGGCTCCCCTCTCTCCCGTCAGGTGGGGGGGGAGGCTGGGAGAGAGGGGCTGGGGGAGTGAGGGCCTCGAAGCGGCGGACAGAGGTCCGTCCACCAGATGGGTGGGCGTCCCGATCAGGGCTCGCGACGGACCTCACTTATCCCCCTTGCGCGCAGTTCATCATCCCTGTATCATTCAGCCATGAACGATGTTTCGACCACCGTCTGTCCCACGGCCCTGGCCTTCCAGATGCTGGGCGCGGCCCATGAGGTTGAAGCGCGGCTGGAAAGCGCTTTGGATCGGATCGGCCTGTCGGTGGCGAAATTCGGCGTCCTCGCCAAGCTGGTGGAGGCCAGCGAGCCCCTGGCGTTGGGGTGCCTCGCGGAGCGCTCCTGCTGTGTTCGGTCGAACATGACCCAACTGGTGGATCGCCTGGAAGCGGACCAACTCGTGGAACGGATGAACGATCCCAGCGACCGGCGCTCCGTGCGTGCCGCCTTGACGGCCGCGGGCCTCGAGCGTCACGCCGAGGGCCTCCGCATCGTCGAGGAAGCCGGCCGGGAAGTCTTCGCCGGCTTGAACGACGACGAGCGCGCCACGCTGAGGCGCGTCCTGGCGCAACTGGGAAAGCAAACCTGAGGCCCCCTTTTTTTGACCCAGTAGTTCAGCCATGCACTTTTAATGGACAAACCTTTCTTCGATGAACGACAGAGGAGAAACCCCAATGACCGAAGCTCAAGAGCAGCCCTCGCAGCATTCACATCATCCGATATTGACTCCCGTCCAACTCGGCTCCTACACGTTGCCCAACCGCATGGTGATGGCCCCCATGACCCGCAACCGCGCCGTCGAGGGGCTCGTCCCGGCACCGATCGCCGCCACGTACTACCAACAGCGGGCCTCGGCAGGGCTGATCGTCACTGAAGGCTCGCAGGTTTCCGCCCAGGGCGTGGGCTATCCGAACACGCCGGGGGTTCACTCCGAGGCTCAGGTGGAGGGTTGGAGGAGGGTGACCGCGGCGGTGCACGAGCGGGGCGGGCGAATCTTCCTCCAGCTCTGGCACGTGGGGAGGATCTCCCACCCGTCGCTGCAGCCTGATGGCGCGCTGCCGGTGGCGCCGTCGGCCATCGCCGCGGCGGGAACGGTCCGCACCTCCAGCGGGCCGCAGCCGTTCCTGGCGCCGCGGGCGCTGGAGCTCGCCGAGATTCCCGGCATCGTCGAGCAGTTCGCCCACGGTGCCCGCACGGCCCTCGCGTCCGGTTTCGACGGCGTGGAGATCCACGGCGCCAACGGCTACATCGTCGACCAGTTCCTGCGCGACGGCACCAATCACCGGACCGACGAGTACGGCGGCTCCGTGGAGAACCGGGCTCGCTTCCTCGTCGAGGTGGTGGAGGCGGTCGTGGGAGTCTGGGGCGGTAATCGAGTCGGAGTGCGCGTCTCGCCGACCGGCGCCTTCAACAGCATGTCCGATTCGGATCCTGTGGCGACCTTCGGCCACGCCGCTCAGGCGCTCGACCGCTTCGGCCTCGCCTATCTTCATGTGGTCGAGCCGGTGGGCGGCCCCATGGCGACGCCGGGTGCGCCCGCGGTGGCTCCGGCAATCCGGCAGCGCTTCCACGGTCCACTCATCCTGAACGGCGGCTTTGACTTGGCGACGGCCGACGCCGCAATCGCCGAGGGCAGAGCCGATCTGATCTCCTTCGGCCAGCTCTTCCTGGCCAACCCGGATCTCCCCGAGCGTTTCGCCGAGGGAGCGCCGCTTAACTCGCCCGACTACGCCACCTTCTACACGGGCGGCGAGCGGGGCTATATCGACTACCCGGTCCGGACCGAGGTGGCGGCGGCGGTATAACGGCTTGAGGTGAAAGGCGGCACGGGGTAAGGGCCCCACCCCGTGCCGCAGGGGAGCTCAGCGGACGGGGTCGACCCGGATGCGGAAGTTGATCACGTTGCCCCACTGCGGGATGAAACCGCAGCCCGTCGGCGCCGCGTTCCACGACAGGATGGCCCGCGCTGCCACGGTAGGACCGACGGTGACCGTGGTCGCCGTGCCAATGTTGGCCGCGCTCGTGCGCAGACCGCCGGCGGGCACCGTGTCCCGGTAGACGGCGTAATCCCAGGGCACTACCGCGCCCGCCGACTCGTCATGGATGGATAGCGCGACCTCGCCCGCCACCTCGTCCACGCCGTATGCGCCGTTGCCGTTCCAGTCGACACAGAACAACACGTGCTCGAAAGAGCCGGCGGTATCGACGCCGCCGTTGTAGCCGGCAACCTGTTTGATCTGGAGAGTGCACGCGAGACGGCTCTCCTGAGGATAGAAGCCACACCCCTTCAGCTCCTCGTAGGTCGTGACCTCGGTCGGCGGCGGGCAGCAGGGCAGGATCCTGGCGACTGGAATCTGTGCTTTTGCCGACCCGGCAAAGCCTCCCAACACTACCAGCAGCAAAAAGAGGGGAAGGTGGAACCGATTCATACGGATCTCCTTTTCCGGCCGTGGCCGTCGTTCTGCACGGGCCATCATCGGCGTGCAGAAAGTCGGAAGCGGAGCTCCAGCGGGGCGGTCCAACCCGGAGCGCCGCCTGAGGACGGATCTACCGATGCATAGTTACATTTCTATAATTAGCTGTCAAGCTATTCTTGAATCTCTGGCAAGGGCTTCCAGCGGGCGATCATGCCCAGACGGGGAACACGGGGCAGGTGAGGAGGGCGACCTGAGACAGCTTACTTACTCGGCTTCCAAGCGTAGAATCTCCGCAAGAAGCTGCCGCAAGGACAACAGTTGGTATCGGTCCTTTGGACGATCGGCATGCTCCTTGGTCTCAATGATCGTCTCGAGATCGAGAACACGCATACGAAGCTCCTCGACCTCGAGCACCCTGGTTTTTCCTACCAGATCGTGGAAGGCGAGATCCTTGCCCACCGTACGTAACACGTTGACACGGCCACACCTTGTCTTCAGGAAGTGAACTTTCAGGGCGGCCAGCCGGGAAGCGTCCGGCTCGATTTGCCGGCCCGCAGGATCGAAGTAGTACGCCTCCAGCTCTCCGAGCGCCTTGGCCAAGCGAAAGTTGTTCTTTTCGGAAGAAAGATAGACGACGTCCATGTCTTTGGTAGCGAGAGGAGATCCCTGAAAGATCGCGGCGATACCGCCGACGACGATGAAGTCCACCTCGTTTCGGATGAATACTCGGAGGACTTCATCAAACCTTAGCTCGGTAGCCATTCTGAGCGCGGATCCGGATTATGGTATTCATGAAATCCTGGGCAGTCCTCAAACGCTCCGTTGGCGTCAGCTTGAGCTTGTCGCGAATCTGACTGACGTCGCCCCAGTCCAGGCCCCACTCCGATACCTCCAACTGGTCATAGTCGGTGGGAATCCCTTCCATCTCCGGGTCCGTGACTCCGTCGTCTCGTCGGTCCATGACCGAATCGTACCAGAGATCGAGCGGGACTCTCCTGCGAGCGAGCTGCCGACGCCCGGGGCTGGGAGAAGCCGCTGTCGAGCACCAAGCCACCGAGAAGGTTGGCGAGCGGGGCCGCGCGCACAGTGCCAGCGACTCGAGCCAGCCCGAAGGCGATGCCGGGCCCGCCCGAGGTGGCCCTAGCGATCCGGCAACGCTTCCACGGTCCTCTCGTCCTGAACGGCGGCTTGGATGCGGATCTCATTTCGTTCGGCAAACTCATCCTGGCCAACCCAGACCTCCCCGGGCGCTTCGCCGAAGGAGCGCCGCTCAACGCGCCCGACTTCGCCACCTTCTTCACCGGCGGCGAGAAGGGCTATTTCGACTATCCGGTGCGAGCCGCGGTGGCTGCGGCGGTATGACGGCTGGAGGTCAAAGCGGTACGGGACAGAGGCCACGCCGTGCCTTGGGGGAGCTTAGCGTCGACTCGGATAGGGAAGTTGATCACGCGTTGTCCCACTGCGATAGGTCGCGACCGCACGACTCCAAGAGCAGGCCGAACAGAGACTCAGGCCGGCTCTTGCTCCCATCGCCTAGCTGATGAGGGATTCGCTCTACTGGGAATCGAGCTGTCGGTGCAGGCGATTGCTGGAGGAACGGTCGCTCTCCGGAGGATGAGGTTGGCTTCGGCTTCTCCCCGCGATTCTAGAAAGACTCTCGCCGCCCAAGGAGATGCTGTTCAGCGGCAGCGTAGCTGTCCGCTAAAACAACTGAGTTGGGCAGTAGAAGTAGGGAGGATCGGACCTCAGCATCTATCGTGCCTCCAACAGCCGCATAATCAACTCCAACCATTAGAGAAGAATGACGCCCACGGACCATCGGTACGGACAACGACCGCGCTATCGGAAGCATCGGCCACAACCCGCGGGCCCATCGGAGCTCCAACGAGCATTTCCCGAAGAACACCGAGATCGTACAGCTCGATCCTATACCCGGCTTCCATTAGGTTCGGCCGTTGCGCGAGCTGTCTTGCTTGATAAGTGAAATGATTTGCCGTAGAGACCACAATGCCGCGAAGCTCATCCTCTGCACGCAGGGTTCCGAGCAACTCCCGAACGACGCGCACACCTTCAGACGCTTTGAGTGAAGCGCGCCGTTTGCACTGGATGAGCCAACGAGTCTGATCCACCATGATCAAAAGCACATCCGTGCCACCATCGGCGGGACCGCCGACGTACTTGACTTCGACCGGAGCCCAGTTGGCGCGGAAGCACTCTCCGACCACCTTCTCGAACTTCTTCGGATTCACCTGTGCAAGTCGCTCAGGATTTCTGCGGAGGTATTCAAATAGCTCGCGTAGCGGCGCATCAGGCGCGTCCAACGGAAAGACCCGCTGGACCGCGGCGGCGTACGTGCTGCACATTCCGCGGGCGATTCCCCTCGTCTGCTCGTTCGACGCTCTCCAGAATCCACAGTTGGTGCACAGTCTCAGCTCTTCCGAGAACCTCGTCGCGTTTGCCGAATCACCTTGCAGAGCCTTCGGCCGCTGCCCACTTGCTACGCCAGGGAAATGGCCTATACGAAGTGACTTTTGACAGTATGGACAGGGCAGCGACGGTTGCAACACTCGGCAGAGGTCGCTGAACAGTGAGCGCGGAACCTCTTCACCGTTTATCAACCAGATCTCCCAAGCGATCTTCGGGTCGAAGGTCAGACAGCGATCAAATTCGCTATAATAGGTCACAGTCATGTCGCGCTCATTTCGTGTGCTGTTCGCAGCCTGGTCTCCATTGTCGGCGTCTGCCTGCTCTGCGAGCCGCACGAGACCGACCGGCCCCGCCGCCCAACCGAGATCGCCGCTCACCGGCGCGCGAAGCGCGTTCAGCGGCCGGGGTTAGGCTCCCGGCGGTTTAGGCGGAAGGCCATAATTTTCTCCGGCCTGTTCAGCGAACTTCGCGGCGAAGTCGCCGATCTGGGAGAACAATTCGTCATCACCGAATGCCTTTACGGCAAAGGCAAATCCCAAAATTCCCCGGTAAAAGTAGTTCCACAAGTCTTTGCGATGTTCGTTCTGCCGCGGGGTGCCGCGCATCCCTCGTAGGTGAAAACGTGGCGGATCGCCGCAATACATATCCATTATGTGCGGAGAGGCCACGTGCACGTAACCGGAGTACGCCTTACTAACTGTGCGGGAGGCTTCGACTGCTCTACTCGGATCTATCGGTTGGCCTTCTGCGCGAGCATTGTAGGCGCGGATTTTTTGACGGGAGACCATTGCGCGCTTCTGAGTAGAGGCGATTGCGGTAGGGGCGTCAAACTCCTCTTGATAGAACGCTTCAAGGTACTGAGTGTGCAGTGGAGTTATGTCATCGGAGATCGAAGCGAATGCTAGGAAAGTAATATCCTCTTGAATTTCATCGAGCATACGCTGAAGTGCCGCCTGCTCTTGGACGTAGCCATGCTCGAGCAAGAGGTGAGCGGCTTGCAGCCCGCTCACATAGCGAGCGAGCTTCTGGACAAGGGCCTGGTGAAGTGACTTCTCTACGTACCTGTAGGCGAAGCTCCCATGAAATTGTACTTCCTGAGGAGGAGGAAGGCGCCTGGCGAGTGCATGCACGGTCTCCTCCATGCTATTGATTGCTTGCACGTAGAGTGCCTCGTACCACATTCGGGAATCTACCATTTGGGAATCTTAACGGCTGAAGCTCACCGGGCGGATGGGCGCGCGCCAAGCCATCCGGCGCAGCGCAGTGTTATCGGCCACCCTATTATAAATCCCCCGGCCACGATGGTTATTGAGGTGCATTTCCAGTTACAACCCATATAGCAGCCCGCTCGGGATAGGAGCGTCTAAACTTAATATCAGGAATGGGATCATCCGAAATGACGCACGTTAGAGTGCAGACGATTTCGTCTCCCTTGGCTACCAGCCTTGCGAGCTTACGGATTCTAAGAAGCACTCCAGAAGATTCGGGCTCTGCTCCTGGTGGTTTCTGTAGCTTCAACGGAATGTCATGCACGAGAGCGTTGCGTGAACGCCTCGCCGTGTCAAGGTGGCTAAAAACCTTCGAGGTGCCTGGCGCAATCATCCGAGCGTGCTTTCCGAGAGTACTCTTCCTTATTCCACTTTCAAGAAGACCAAGAAACCCATCATCCTCGAGCGGGCTCTCGGCAAGAACTCTCGTTGCCAAATCCACGCCCATTCGAACGGCCACCTCGCGAGCGTTCCCCTCGAAACGGGCGCAAAGGATCAATGCGCGGCCAAGCGCGGAATAGGTATTGCCGCCAAAGTTCTGAGCTGGAGGAAAATCAACGCTCATATGCTACCTTCGCCCGATAACCTCAAGATCACCTGTATCCGCCTCCTCCCTCAATGCCTTCCCGTCGGTCTACATGCCTTCTCAGATTACCGGCGAAAAATGCATGCCGTTCATTCTATGGAATGTAAATATGTTACACCGATCCCTTGCTCCTCGTCAACTTCGGTGGTGCTGTCGGTTTGGAGCCTGGCCGCGCAGAGTCGCCCCAAACTTAGCCAGACCGACTTCCGGTGGCCTATCTTGTTGAGAAGGAAGTTAAGAGAGCCAGTGCCGGCTATACGATGCGACGTGCGGGTGAGGTGGAACGGTAGCCAACAGAGGAGTGTTGGGGTCAGCAGCTAATCGTTGAAGCTAAGGCCTGTCACGAATAACCTAGTAGCCGGCCGTAAAGCCTCCCCACCGGCCCAACGGGTCGGGAGAACCCAGCCCAGGGGCTGAGGCCGAAGGCCGATGCCCTGGGGAAAAAGGGCACCCCATCCTTGCGGCCTGACAGGCCGCGAGAGTTCTTCTCGCATAGACCGAGTCGCTGAGCCACGACGTCGGCCACTTCAAGAAGAGCTCAATTGACCGGCTTCGCAACCGCGGGCCTTCAAACGCCGGGGCCACGGTCTCGCGGCCCTTCAGGCCGCACCTCGTTGGCAATCTCCCCACCCAGGGCGTCGGCCTACGGCCTCGGCCCTGGGCTCCGCTCTCCCGACCCGTTGGGCCGGACAGGCCGGCCACTCGGCCAGCGTTCAACTGGAAACTAATAGGTTCTTGCCTTCTAAACGAACGAGGGCACGTAAACGAAGCCCTCATCACCCTAGCCCTCTTCTCCCATCTTCCCCCCGCCGGGGGAAGAAGGTGTGGCTACCGCGTCTTGACCAGATCCCCGGCCGGGCGTAGGTTGGCTGCATGCCCACAGAGACCTTCCCTATCGTGCCGTCCGGGGCCAAAACCTTCTGGTTCGTCGCCGCCCTCTTGCTGCTGATCCTGGTGCCGGTACTGGTAGCCGTGGCGAAAATCCCGCTGGTGGCCCCAGTCCTGTTGATCGTCCTCGGCGTCGGGGCCATCGTGGGTTATTCGGCGGCCTCCAGCCGGCGCGCCCTCTTCGAGCTGTCGCCGGAGGAGCTGCGCATCCGCCGCTCGATGTTCGGCAAGCGCATCCCCCGCGAGGAGATCCTCATCGCCGAAGCGCGGGCGATCGATCTCACGCAGGAGACCGCCTACAAGCCCTTCCTCCGCCTCTGGGGTGCCGGCCTCCTCGGCTACTGCCAAGGCTGGTTCCTCCTCCGCAACTACGAGCGGGCACTGGCGTTCCTCACCGATCGCGCGCGGGTGGCCTACCTCCCCACATCGAAGGGCTACAAGGTGATGCTTAGCGTCGAGGATCCCCAGTCATTCCTCGACGCGGCGCGGGGGGTGTGGGGCGGATAAGAATCCTCAGCGCCTGAGAAGCTTCTCAGGCGGCTGAGAAACTTGCCGGGTCGGCGAGAAGCTTCCCTGCGGGCTGGATAACTTTGACGCGCGACCGAGAAGCTTTCCCAGCGGCTGGCTAAGCCCTCAGTGGACCGAGAAGCTTGCCGCGGGACCGGGAAGCTTCCCATCGCCGCCGAGAAGCTTGTCGCGCAACCGATAAGCTTCTTCTGCTGTTGGATAAGCTTCTCAGCGGCCAGAGAAGCTTGTCTGCCCCCGGATAAGCTTGCTGGTGACCGGATAAGCTTCTCAGCGGCCAGATAAGCTTGGCGGAGGGCCAAATAAGCTTCTCCGCGGCCCGATAAGCTTGTTGCCAGCAGGAGAAGCTTGTCAGCAGCCAAATAAGCTTCTCAGCGCTCCGATAAGCTTATTGCTGGCCGGATAAGCTTGTCGGCGGTCAAATAAGCTTATCGGCGGCTGAAGAAGCTTCTCAGCGACCCCGATAAGCTTATCGGCGGCCAGATAAGCTTCTCGCCGGCCAGATAAGCTTGTTGGCGGCCAGATAAGCTTCTCGCCGGCTGGGGAAGCTTGTCAGTGGCCCGATAAGTTGCCTTCTCCCAACCGTTCGTTGACGAACACCACAACCTTCTGCCGGGGGCGCAGCACGTACTCCCGCCGCTGGTAGCGCTCCTTGAGCGCCGTCAGCAACTCGGTCTCCATGTCCCCCTCGACGATGAGGACGTCGGCGTCTGGATCGTCCGGGATGTCCTGGCTGTAGTCCAGCGTCTTCACGTCGCGGAAGTACCAGGGCAGGGGCCAGGCGTGATGCCCGAGCATCAGCAGCTCGGGCGGCTCGCCCTTCGGCATCCGGCTCAGAATCCCCCTCACCTGGACGAGAAGGTCGCGGATGTCGCGGTCGGTGGGGACGTAGACCAGCGCCAGCTTGTCGTCGTCATAGCGCAGGAAGGAAACCTGGACGGCGCGCCAGGTTCCCCAGCCGAGCCCCAGCACGAAGAGCGCGACGATCCCCGCTCTCACTGCCCGCGGCCAGGGCCTCCCGAACGCCTCCCGGAAGAGCACACCACTCACGATCGCCGCCGGCAGCACGATGTTGAGGTCCAGCCAGGGGGTCTTGTAGCGCAGCAGGGAGTAGGCGGCGAGCTCCCCGGCCGCCCAAAGAGCGCAAAAGGTGCCGAAGGCATCGCGCCGGCGGATCGCCAGGAACCCGCCGGCCAGGGCGCAGGCGACGGTCACCGTCTCGAAATTGAAAAGTAACAGAGGGAAGTAGTGCCAGGGCTTGGCGTGCTCCGCTCCCGCGATTCCCTTGCCGGCCCAAAGGAAAAAAGTGCGGACCGAGTCCACGAGACCGTGGGGATTGGTGAAGAAGGACGTATAGAGAAGGACGTAGGACACGGCGAACGCCACCGCCGCCCAGATCACCGCCTCCGGACGCGGCTTTCCCCAGAGCGCGCTCAGCCACGGACGGCCATAGACCCAGATCCGGGCCAGGACGGCCGCGATCGCCAGCACGGCCAGCGTCAGGACGTAGGTCTCCTTGATGGTGGCGAGCAGGCCGAGGCACAACGCGGCGAGAACCAGATCCCGCTGCCGCCGGGTCTCCAGGTAGAGAAGGCCCGCCACTACCAGCGCCAGGGTAAAGAACGCGAGGCAGGTCTCGTGAATGAGATCGCGGCCGTAGGAGACGAGGGACGGAGAGAGGGCAAGCAGCCAGGCGGCAGCGGTTACCCCCGCCACTCCCAGCCGGCGTCGCAGGGGCAGAAGCAAAGGCACCATGCCCGTGGAGAGCAGAGCGATGGGCAGCCGCAAGGCGAAGTCCCCCACTCCGAGCACGGCGGCGAAGGGGACCTCGAAAAAGAAAAGGAATGGACCGTGAAACTTGTCGGGATCGTAGTTGAACTGATAGCCGGTCAGGATTTTGTAGAGGAACCAGGCGTTGACCCCCTCGTCATGATGGAAAGGGCGGTCCCCCAGCTGGAACAGACGAAAGACCAAGGCGGCGGCGAACGCCACCCAGAAAGGCAGCCACCGGACCGTCAATACCTCGCGCCAGCTCTTTCTCGTCTCCGGTGCCACCACTGCGTTCGCCGCTCAGCCCTCCCCAGCAATGGGATGCAATGGAATCAGATGTGGCAGGTTGCCAGCCCGCGCTTCTCCAGATACTGCTGATGGTAGTCCTCGGCCCGCCAGAACTCGGTGGCGGGCTCGATTCGAGTGACGATGGGCCGCTTGTAACGCCCGCTCTTCTCCAGCCTTTCCTTCGAGGCGACGGCGGCGGCCTCCTGCTCAGGCGACTCGAAGAAGATCGCCGACCGGTATTGGGTGCCCACGTCCGGCCCCTGCCGGTTGAGCGTCGTCGGGTCGTGATTCTCCCAGAAGACGGTCAGCAGATCGTCATAGGCGGTCACCGCGGGATCGTACTCCACTTGCACCACCTCGGCGTGGCCGGTGGTGCCGGTACAGACGTCATGATACGTGGGGTTCTCGAGGTTGCCGCCGGCGTACCCGACCGCCGTCGACTTGACCCCCTTGACGCGGCGAAACGCCGCCTCCACTCCCCAGAAGCAGCCCGCTCCGAACATGGCACTGGCCATTCGAAATCCTCCTCTTGGAATGGGACCGGCGGCGACAAGGCCGCCGGCCCGTCCTCCTAGAACAGACTAGCTCGCGAGGATGTTTCACGGCGCCTCAGCCCTCGAATGGCTCCATGTGAACCAAGACCCCGAGGACAATGGGTACTGCGGCCTGAATTGCCCCCTTGACCTTGCCGCTCAGGATGTGGGCGTCGTGGAGGGACATGGCGGGATCGGCCTGGACGTGGATGTCCACGAAGAGGCCCAGGCCGGCCCGCCGGACCTTGAGCTTCTCCGTCGCCGCCACGTCCTGAACGGAGAGGGCCGCGGCGGCGATGCGCTCCACCACCTCGCCCTCGGGGCTGCGATCCATCAGATCGCCGACCGCCGGGCTGAGGATGCGGATGCCATTGAAGAGGATCACCGCGGCCGCCGCCAGCGCCGCCCAGTCGTCCGCCGAGGCCCACCCCGGACCGCCGATCAGGGCGACGCCGATGCCGATGGCCGCCGCCGCCGAGGTCAGGGCATCGCTCCGGTGATGCCAGGCGTCCCCCTTGACGGCCGTGCTCTCCACCTCCGCACCCACCTTGAAGACGCGGCGGAAGAGGATCTCCTTGACCGCGATGACCCCGAAGAGGACCACCAGGGTGAAGGGCGCCGGCGAGTGGTGGGGGATGCGGATCTCCCGCACGGCCTCGATCGAGATGCCTCCCGCCGCACCGACCAGCACGAGGCCCACGACCACCGCGGCGAGGGCCTCGGCTTTGCCGTAGCCGAAGGGATACTGCTCGTCGGCCGAGCGGATCGAGATCCGCAGTCCGCTCCAGACGATGAGCGAGGTGAAGACGTCGGCCAGAGACTCCACGGCGTCGGCCACCAGGGCATAGGAGTTGCCGAGCACGCCGGTCAGAAGCTTGACCAGAGCGAGGGCGGCGTTGACCAGCAGTCCTGCCTGCGCCGCCCTGGCACCCCGCGCCGCCCGTTCTCGGATTACGTCCTCGCCGCCGAGTTGCATCCTCTGCATGGCGGGGTAGGTTACCGCACCCGGCCCGGTCAGCTCCTCAGAAGGCGGCGCAGGAGAAGGTCTTCGACATCCCGCCGGCCATCCAAGACCGCCATGATGAAGACCCGGGAATCTGAGACGCGATAGATGATCCGGTAAGGCTTGGCGAGGATTTCCCGCCATGAATCGAGAGACAGATCCCGAAGCTCAGGAACCACCCGTCCACGATAGACCATGGAGGTCAGGGTTTCGGCTTGAGTCCTCAGCTTCATCAGGACTCGCTTGGCGTTGGCCGGGGAGTCCTCGGCGATGAAGGAGACGATCTCTTCGAGATCCCGGACCGATGTTTCGGTCCAAACGACCTCGAATTCCGGTTCAGTCATCCGCCCTTCGGTCGGTCGATGGAGCGGAAGGCGCGCTTGAAGGCCTCCTCCTGGCTCACGAGACGCCCAGCCACGACGTCAGCCTCTCCCTGCGCAATGATTTTCAGCAGGGCGAGAGCCGAACGCCAGCGGTCATAGCTCTCGACGTCCATCAGGACCGCGCGAGTCTCCCCATCCTGAATGATCGCAACGGTCCTTCCCTTCTCAGCGACATCTCGCACGAGCTCCGGAGCGTCGCGCTGGAGGTCTTGGACGGATCTTACGTCTTGCTTCAAGTTCATCGCGTTCCTTTCACCAGACTGGTAGATGGTAACAGCTTCCCCCCACGTCGGTCCGGGCTGAAACGAAAAAAGGACCCGATCCTCCGGGCCCTCTTTCCGCCTCGCGGCCGTCGCTTGCCGCCCTACGGGCAGGTCGCGAACGCGCTGCTGTCGGTCACCGCGGGAGCCGGCGGTCCGGCGTAGTTGAAGTAGACCTTGTTGCGAAGGGCGTGCGTGTCGAAGACCTCCATCCGGTAGAAGCGGTCGGTCGTCGCCGCGGAGTAGATCCAGTAGCGGTTGTTCAGGCCGCAGGCGTTGATCGCTTTGACCATCACCTCCCAGTTGTCCGAGCTGAAGAACCAGAAGATGCCCGAGTTGGGGCCGGCCACGACCACCTTGCCCGCACCGTCCGAGGGTCCGGGCGTCGTGGCGGTGCGGAACGTCGTGGTGATCTGGAAGCGGCCCTGCAAACAGAGCTGGTTCACGGTGCTGGCCGAGCAGGTCGGGCCGGGCGGGAAGTTCAGGTAGCCGACGCCCGAGCCCGTCAACGCGCCGTTGTGCCCCCCAACCACGTCGTTGGCGGTCGCCTGCAAGGACCAAACGGCCACCAGGCCCGTCTGAGACGTGGTAATGGGCACGTTGATCGTGCTGCGGATCTGATCCTGGGTGCGGGCCACGTTCCACAACCGCACTTCGTTGATGGCGCCGTGCGGCGTGTGGTTCGGGTAGGAGACGTCGCTACCGATCCGCAACGAATCCCCGGTGGCCGGCAGGGAGCCGGTATCAGCCACACTGAAGACGACCTCGCCGTTGATGTAGTGCTTGCGGGTGACGCCGTCGTAGACCACCGCGAAATGAGTCCATTGTCCCGCCGGAAGGGTCCCGCCGTCCTTGAGACTGCCGCTCCCCTTGAGGTAAGACCTCAAAGTCGTGCCGCAGATCCCAACCCAATAGGCCTGCACAAAGTTCTTGCCGACGATGTTGCTGCAGCCGCCGAGATCGGTGACGTTGACCCAGCCCTCGATGGTGATGGCGCTCGAGGGATTCAGCGCCGCGACGCTCGGGACGTTGACGTAGCCGCTGGTCGGCCCGGTCAGGGTCAGCCAGGCGCCGAACGGCTGCGCCTGGGCCGCCGGGGTAAGAAGTGCGGCCAATACCACAGCCGTCATTAGGGCGCCGAGCACAGCTCCCCGGCGCGCCGATTCATGATCCATTCCTGAAAATCGGGAGATTGCGTTCATCATCTCTCCTCCTTGCCTGGATACCGGATTTCCTATAGCTATTCGCCTATGTTACACCCTGGAGGCCCGCCTGGACGTCCAGAAGGGCAACAACCGTGCTGGATCTATGGGCGGCGGATGCCGAGGAAAGTTACCGGCGACTCTTTCGCGAGGACGACGCCGCCGGGGCGCCGCGGAAGATCGCCAGGTACGCTTCGAGCGTCTCCAGCGCCAGGCGGTCGGCGGGGCTGTTGACCACCTGCACGCCGCCACGGCGCAGGTGGCGCGCCAGGCGGCGGTTGGCAAGCTGGATCTCCAGGCTCGCCACCTGGGCAAAGGCCTGGGTCGGAGTCGTGGGTGGAGCGGCAGCGAGCTGCCGCAGCTCGGGGTCCTCCAGGTTGACCAGCAGCGCCCGGTGGCGGCGCCCGAGGCGCAGCAGCGACTCGCGCAACAGCTCGGCCGCGGCGAGATCCACCACCGAGGTCATCAGCACGGTGGTGGCGCTACGCGGCTCGACGTCGAAGACCGCCTCGGCGGCGAGATCGTAGGCCGGCTCTACGAGTTGGGCCTCGACGTCGTAGAGGGCCTTGTAGGCGAGCCCCGCGCCGCGGTCTCCGGAGCGCACCCTCACGGTACGCAGGACGCGGTCTGCGAAAGCCACGATCGTCACCTGATCGCCCCGCGCCGCCGCCACTCGGGTGAGGGCCAAGGCGGCCGCCACGGCGTAGTCGAGCTTGCTGCGGCGGCCGTCCATGGAGGCCATGGCGCGGGCGCAGTCGAGCAGGATGACGAGGCGGGCGCTGCGTTCCCAAGTGTCCTCCCGGCTCACCAGGCGGCCATGGCGGGCCGTGGCCTTCCAGTGGATTTTGGTCAACGGATCGCCCGGCAGGTACTCGCGAAGAGCGTAGGGCTCGGTGCCGACGCCGTGCAGACGCAGGGGGATCTGCCCCATCCGGCGCCGTTGAGCGAGTGCGAGCAGCATTCCCGCCTCGCCCTCCCAACGCACCTGGGGATAAACGCGCACGGTCTCGCCCGGCAGCAGCTCCCGCTGCGCCCAGGCGAGTTGCCAGGGACCCAGGACGCGGGCGGTCAACGGCCCGGTCGCATGCTCGCCGCGGCGGCGGGGAGTGAGCGTATAGGACCAACGCACCTCGCTCGGGCCGCGGAGGGCCAGCAGCCGGCGCAGCGGCGACGGGGCGACGCCGGAATGAAGCCCCTCGCGCAACAGCACGGTGACCAGGCCCGCCGACGGCGTGGCGACACGGATCTCCACCTCGCCGGAGGCCTCTTGCACCAGCAGGGGCGGCCAGTGCCGCTCCGCCGTCAACGGCGTGGCCGCGGCCCGCCGCCAATCCGCCACCGCCGCCACCACCACCAGGACGTCGAAAACCATCGCCGCCCAGGCCAGACGAGGGTCGAGGACCGACGCGACGAGCAGCAGGGTGATCAGGCCCAGGAGCTGGAAGGTGCGGGCGGCGGGCACGACAGCCTCAGGTTGCGCAGCAGTCGCGCATCAATGGGGAACGGGCACCGCGGCGGCGACCGCTTCGAGAACCTGGCGAGGAGTGAAACCCTCGAGCTCCGACTCCGGGGTGAGCAGGACGCGATGCGCCCAGCACGGTACGAGGAAGCGCTTGAGGTCGTCGGGAGTGAGGAAGTCCCGCCCCTCGAGCAGAGCGCCGGCGCGGGCCGCTTCGAGCAACGCCAGGGCGGCGCGGGGCGAGACCGCGAGGTCCACCTGCGGCGAGCGGCGCACGCCGCCTGCCAGCTCGGCAAGATAGGCCAGCAGGTCCTCGGCGACGTGGACCCGGCGCGCCGCCTGCCGCAGCGCCTGGGCCTCCCCCGGCCGCAGCACCGAGCCTGGAAGCTCGCCGCCGTAGCCCCAGAATCCCACCAGCGTGCCGGCCACCGCCTGGCGGTAGAGATCGAGCTCCGCCTCCGGCGCGGGAAGCCCCATCTCGATGCGCACCAGGAAGCGGTCGAGCTGGGCCTCGGGCAATGGATAGACCCCCTCGAACTCGATGGGATTCTGGGTGGCGATGACGAAGAACTCGGGCCCCAGCCCCAGCCGCACGCCGTCGAGCGTCACCTGCCGCTCCTGCATCGCTTCGAGCAGGGCCGCCTGGGTTTTCGGCGGCGTGCGGTTGATCTCGTCGGCCATCAGGACCTCGGTGAAGATGGGTCCCCGCAGCAGGCGGAACGACCCCGATGCGGCGTCGTAGACGTTGGTGCCGAGGACGTCCGCCGGCATCAGATCGGGAGTGAACTGCACCCGGCTGAAGCGGGCTCCCAGCGACGAAGCGAAGGCCCGGGCGAGGAGCGTCTTGCCGAGACCCGGCACGCCTTCGAGCAGCGCGTGGCCGCCGGCCATGTAGGCGACGATCAGCGTCTCGACGGCCGTCCGCTGCCCGAGGACGACGCCGTCGAGAGCGGTGGCAAGCTCCTGGGCCGCCGCCATCAGCCGCTCGGTGGTGGGTGCCTCGGATGCCTCGGAGATGTCGCTCATTCGTCTCGCTCCCATTCCTGTTCGTTCTCAGGTCCCAGGCCCTTGCGCCGCCGCGCCACCTCCCGCGCCAGTGCCACCAAGCCGCGGGCGTCGGCGGCCTCGGCCCGGCTGTCGAGGCCGGCGGGGAGCGCACCCTCTCCGTCGAGGCGATCGAGCTCGCGGACTCGCGCCAAGAGCTTCGTCGCCGCCTCTCGATGATGCCCGAGCCGGTGATGAATCGCCCCCAGGCCCATCAGGAAGGCGCCCGCCGAGCCCGTGACCACCGGCGGTGGACTCCACGCCGCGCCAAAAGGGCGGGCCAGGGTGAGCAGCGCCGCCAGATAAAGCGCCGTCAGGTGGAGGAGGATGAGGTCCAGCGTCCGGCCGAGGGCCGCCGTCTCCGGCAGCGAGCGGGCCGTCAAGCCGTGATGATACTCATCGAAAGTCCAATCGTCGCCCAGCCGGCGGCGCAGGGTTTCCAAAAGGTCGGCGTTACCGCCCGTACCCAGCCGGGCGTTCGAGAAGGCGTCGGCAGGCACCAGCCAGATCGTCCCCCGGTGCCAGGAGAGGGCGGCAACCAGCGGTCTCCCGTCCGGCCCCCGGTAGAGAGCGCGAGCCTGCTGCGGGATCACCGGGGCCCCGCGTGGAGCCCAGATACGCAGGGGCTCTCCTTTCGCCATGACCCCCGGAGCCGGCCGCAGCTCCCACTCTTCGCGGTTGAATCGACGCCAGTGCAGAGGATTGAGCGTCACCTTCCGCACCTCGCCGAGAGAGAGGCCGAGTCCCTTCAGGACCGCTGATTCCGCTGGATTCTCCGCATCGCCCGAGTACGCGAGAACCAGATTCCCACCCCGCCGCAAATGCTCGGCCAGCTCGTCCCCGGCATCTCCCGACAGCGCCTGCTGCCAGGGGAAAGCGGTCACCAGCGCACCGCCGGCCGGAAGCTGGTCCAGCGGCCGATCGAGCAGCCGCACCCGGACGCCCCGCGCCTGCAGGTAGTCTCGCGCGGCGAGCCAGCCTCCCGGTCCCCGTGAGAGCACGCTGCCCCGGGCCTCGCTGCGACCGGAGGCCACGATGGTGATCACGGTCAGCGCGACGACCGCGACGGCAGTGCCGGCGGCGAGGACGATCCGGCGCCGGCCTGGAGCGGTGGGAAGCCTCACGCCAGGCCTTCCTCCAGAAGGTTCACGAGGCTCCGCACCTCCTCCGGAGCGGGCCGGCGGGAACCGTAGATCAAGGCGTCGAGCCGGCGGATGGGGGCGGCGAGGTCCTCCCTTCCACCCCGAATCAA
>Ga0134121_10000477_pt1 | contig 46613 bp, 34 predicted proteins | sample KB301_FD_96463 | JGI IMG/M metagenome (GOLD analysis project Ga0134121, IMG submission 96463) | Terrestrial soil microbial communities without Nitrogen fertilizer from Kellogg Biological Station, Michigan, USA - KB3-0-1 | ecosystem: Environmental > Terrestrial > Soil > Unclassified ...
GAGCGCCTGCATACCGGCCGGCGGCGGCACGGCCCGCCAGCCGCCCGTCTGGGGGACGTAGACGTACCCGGTGGCATGGTCGGCGACCGTCGCCGCATCGCTGACGGAGGTCAGGCTCGCCGTCATCCCGAGCGGCGCAAAGATCTGTTGTTGGATTACGTTCTCCCAGCTCGAGTGATACGCGCTCCCGAGCACTTCCCCGGCGGCGCTGTACATCGCGTTCGAGTATTGGAAGGTGGTGCGAAATGGAGCCGCTGGCCTGGCGGCCGTCGCGGCGCGAACATACTCCTCCCGGTTCAGAACACCCGGCGTGGCGGCGAGGTCCGCCTTCGCCTTGAGGCCGGTCCGGTGGCTGAGCATGTCGCGCAGGGTCACCTCGGCTTCCGCCCGCGGATCCGCCATGTGGAACCACGGCAGGAAGCGACGCGGAGGGTCATCCAGCGAGAGCAGATGCTGGTCTCGAGCGATGCCGAGGGCCATGGACGTGAAGGCCTTGGTACAGGAGCCGATCGGGAAGACGGTGTCCGGGGTCACCGGAAGCGCGTGCTCGACATCCCGGACGCCTCGCACGATGACGAGCTCGAGCCGGTCCCTCCGTACCAGGGCGAAGGCGAAGCCGGGGATGTGCTGCTCGCTACGTTGAGCTTCGAGAATCTCCGCGATCCGCTCCGCGGCATCGCGTTGGGTCGCAGGCGCCGCGGCCGCCCAGCGTGCCGGCACGAGAAGGAAGGTGGCCAGCAACGAGAACAAAAGTCTCATCCGGTCGTGATATCTCTCCTCCTGTCGACAGCCTTGCCGTGCCAGCGCCAAACGCTCGGTGTAAACCTCGTCCGTGAGCAACACCGAGAACGAGAAAGTCGCAGCCGAGCCAGGTTGCCACGAGAAGCCAACTGCGCTCGACCCACCCAAGAACGACAAGGACGACGCCCAACAGTGCGAGAAAATGCCGGTAGCTCATGGCGCGTGAAGTGGACCCAACGACCCAAGCTCAGCGACGGCGGCCACGATAGTCTCTCAAATGAATCTCGTCGCCGACATCCAAAATATCAGCGATGCGCTCGAAGCGCGCATCCGCTGGACGCTTGCGAACACTGACACGGATGATGCCGAGATCTATCAAGGCAATCACCTCGACGCGAAAATCGTCCCAACCGTCGTAGCGAATCAGAGCACGGCAAGTATCCGCGCCTTGATAGTCGAGGTCGCGGATACGAAAATACAACTGCACAACTCTCGGCGCTCCGCCGGCAATCGCCAGCAAGTCTGTCTCGATGCTCGCTGCAATGTCGGCTGCATGAAGCCAGCACTCGCGATACATGCCGTCCTCGTCGGTCTCCACGAAGCGCGAAAGCGCGTCTTCCGCGGCCGGAAACGTGCAAAGAAAGCCGCGGAGGCTGAGACTCCATCCCCGGAGCCGGGCGATCCTTCCGAGTCGTAGGCTCTCGATCCCCGGGAAGGGCCTGGCTCTCTCCGGACAACGCTTCCTCTCCCTCGGTCCACACTTTCCTTTCCCGGGACAACGTCGTTTGGCATTGAGGGCACGCCTCGTGCCCTCCATACGACGTGATCTCGGACACAGGGCACGGCCTGTGCCCTGTGAATTACGAGACGATGTACGCAGGGCACGGCCCGTGCCCCGTGAACTACGAGGCGATGTTCGCAGGGCACGCCTTGTGCCCTCCGTTCGTTGTGACGTCGTACGCAGGGCACGGGTCATGCCCTTGCTACACTGTGACTTCGTACGCAGGGCGCGTACCGTGCCCTCGCTACGCTGTCACATCGTACGTGGGGCACAGGCCGTGCCCTCCTTACGTTGTGACGCGATAAGCGGGGCACGCAGCGTGCCCTCTTAAACACGAGACGATGTACGCGGGGCATGAGGCGTGCCCTCGGTACGCTGTGACGCGGTACGCAGGGCACAAAGCGTTCCCTCTTCAATACGAGACGACGTAGGCGGGGCACGTGCTGTGCCCTCCGTCGGATGTGACGTCGTACGGAGGGCACGGCATGTGCCCTCCGTACGGGAAGACGCTCTACAGCTTCCCGATCCCAGCACGACCGTGGTGCCAAGCCGCCGTCGCGCCCCTGTGATACCATACCAGCAGCTCAAAAACTTCTCAGCCCGATCTTGACGCCTGCGCCTTCCGGCCGGTTTTTCTCCTGTGTTGGAGCTCATATCGATCCCATGGATTCTTCCACTATCTCTGCGCCCGCACTGCGGGTTCGCTCCGGCGGCGAGCCGGAGCCTCTGACGGCCCGGGCCCTTCCTTTCGAGCACGCCCTGGGGAGCCTCGCCGTTCGCCGCTACGGACTGTGCGTGGCGTTCGTGCTGGTGCTCATGGCCGTGAACGTCTTCGCGGGCTTAAGCTCGGTCGCCCTCAACGACTCAGACGAGGCGCGCTACGGCGTCGCCGCGTGGGAGATGCTCCACAATAAGTCGTTCATCCTCACCACTTACGCCGGGCAGCCGGAGTATTGGAATCTGAAGCCGCCCCTCGGCTACTGGCTGATGGCGCTGTCGTTCTGGATCTTCGGCCCCACTCCCTTTGCGCTGCGTCTCCCCTCGGCGCTCTGCGCGATCGGGGCCGTCGCGGTCGCCATGGCCATCAGCCGGCGCTGGCTCGGCCGCCGGGCGAGCCTGCTCACCGGTCTGTTCCTCGCGACCGCCTACGGCTTCCTCACCAATCACGGCGCCCGCAGCGGCGACCTCGACGCCATGCTGACGCTGCTGCTGCTGGTGGCGACGTTCGAGGTCTCACGCCTCGAAAAGTCGCCCTGGCGGGTGGTGTCGCTGGGCTTCCTGCTGGGTCTCGGGTTCCTCCTCAAGAGCTTCGCCATCCTGCCGCTGGTGGCATCCGCCGGGCTCTATGTCCTGTGGAGCGGCTCCTGGCGGCGGCAGCGGGTGGTGCCCATCCTGCTGGCGCTCCTCGCGTTCTCCCTGCCGGTGGCGGCCTGGGCCGCGGCGCGCATTCACGCCGACGGCTCGACTTACTTTCTCGCGCGCATGGTCCAGGAGGACCTCCTCGCGCGGTCTACTAGCATCATCGACAAGGTCACCTACTCGCCCATCAGCTATATCGGAGCCCTGCTGGACCGCTTCGCCCCCTGGCCGCTGCTGATCCTCGTCGCGGCGTTCCTCATCGCCCAGGAAGAGCGCTTCCGCCTGCGCGCTCTCGGCCGCCGGCTGGCGCGGGGCCGGCTGCCGTTCCTGCTGCTATGGACCCTGGTGCCGCTGGTGCTGTTCTCCGTCTCCCGCACGCAGCACCACTGGTACCTCGATCCGAGCTATCCGGCCTGGGCCATGCTCGGCGCCCTGGCCGTGCTGGAGCTGGTGCGCCGCGCGCCGGAGGCCCGGCGGCGGGCCGTCGTCCTCGCCTGCATCCTGGTGCCGCTGGCCCTTTGCGAGGTGCGGGTGCTCTACCGTGTGCTCCTCGCCGAGAGGGCGCCCGCGTCGCAGCGCTTCCTCGCTTCGCTCGCGAAGCACCGCATGGAGCTCGGAACCGAGCTCCACACCGGCCCCCTGCACCATTCCGAGCGTTTCATCCTGGAGGCCATGGACGGCTTCGAGATCAAGGAGGTCAACGCGGAGAACGCCACGACGGACCGCAGCCCCTTCGACGCTCCCTCGGTCCTGATCGCCAAGGCGGCTCCCGGCCCGAAGCCCCAGCCGCAGCTCGGCTCCGGGATCTTCCTGGAGAGCCATGACTACCTGCTGTTCCAGGGCGCGAACGACATCGCCGGCCGCGCCGCCATCTCGCGCCGCTCGCGACCGCACTCGCATCACCTCGGAGGCCGCCGGCCGCGCCTCTGGCGGGGACCGCGCAGCCGGATCTTCCCCAGTTAGCTCAAGAACCTCGCGAAGGCGTCCGGGTGGAGATTCCAGCCCAGGAAGCCGGCGGTTCCCATCAGCACGCCGAAGCCGGCGAAGAGCACCGCGAGAGCCACCAGCCATTTCTTCCGGGTCAACGCGCTGACGCCCAGTAGGGCGATGGCGATGCTCAAGGCGGCCTCGGACATGTCGAACTGGTCGTCGTGCACGTTCAGCCGGTCGTACTCCTTCTGGGCGGCCTCGGCCTGCTTCTTGATGTCCTCCTTCTCCTTCACGTACTTCTTGACGTTGGCCGTATAGGTGACGATCTCCTTGTCGAGCAGCGCCGCGGCCGGCGCGGCGAGGCCCGGGCTCATCTGCTTCTGGATGGTGAGTTGGTCGAGCACGCTCTCGGCGAGGTTCTGCTTCGTGCCCTTCGCCTGGTAGTACGACCAGAAGTCGACCGCCTTGGACTGCTCCTGGGACATCGCCTGCACGATGTTGCCGTCCTTGATGTTGCACAGCGCCATGAAGGTGGCGATCAGCGCCACCAGGATGGCGATGACGTTGTTGAGGGTGTCGGGAGCTTCCTTGGCCTTCTCGATCGCCTCGGAAACCGTCTCGCCGATCTCACTCATCGGGGCACTTTCCTTCCTTGTAGAAATGGATTTGGGACTGAAGGCATCAAGGGTAGCCAGCTCCGAAGCCGGCGTCAACACGGGTGCACTATACTTAAGGCCTCGCAAAGGAGAGTTTTCCATGAAGAAAGTACTCGCGCCCGCCGTTTCCCTGGCCTGCGCTCTGGCGCTCGGCTCGGGGTTCGTCCTGGCTCAGCAAAAGACACCTCCCCGGCCGCAGGAAGAGCCGGTGTTCGGCGCCTCGGTCGACGTTCGGGTGGTCAACGTCGAGGTCGTGGTCACCGACAAGGACGGCAACCGGGTGAGCGGCCTCAAGCCCAGCGACTTCCGCCTCAAGGTCGACGGCAAGCCGGTGCCGGTCGACTACTTCTCCGAGATCCTCGGCGGCCAGTCCGTGGCCCCTCCCGCCAAGGCCGGGGAAACGGCGCCGGTCTCCTCAGCCGTGCCGGGCGTGGAACCCGGCGGCACGGTGGGCACGAGCTACCTGGTGTTCATCGACGACTACTTCCCCATCCAGATCCGGCGCAACGAGGTGCTCAAGTCCCTGAAGGACGACCTCGTCCATCTTGGCCCCGAGGACCGGATGGCGATCGTCGCCTACGACGGCGGCCGTCTCTCGATGATCTCGACCTGGTCGCACTCCCAGACCGAGCTGGCGAGCGCTTTCGACAAGGCCATGGCGCGGCCAACCCACGGGCTCGACCGCGTGACCGAGTTCAAACGCCTCGCCAACAACGTGGGCTTCGCGAGCTCCTCGACGAGCGACAGCACGGCCCGTGTTCCGGGCGAGGGGAGTACGCCCCTCGACCTCAACACCCGCATGGACAACTCCGGCCTGAGCCCTCTGGAGAGCGACTACGCCAAGATGCTTTTCCGCCAGACGGAGGGGGCGGTCAAGGCCGCGGCCCGGACGCTGCGAACCTTCGCCTCACCGCCGGGACGCAAAGTGATGCTCCTGCTGGACGGCGGCTGGCCCTACTCGATCCAGAGCTACATTCGCGGTGACTCCGCACAAACCCTCTCGCGGGAGATCAAAGACGGCGCGGAGCTCTTCCGTCCCCTCACCAGCACGGCCAACCTGCTCGGCTACACCGTCTACCCCATCGACGTCCCCGGGACTCCGGCGACGGCCAACGATGCGTCGGTGCAGGGCTCGACCGGCTCCGGCGCCATGTCGTTCCGCGATCAGGAGATCAAGGGCACTCTCGAGTTCGTGGCCACGGAGACCGGCGGCAAAGACCTGCGCAACGGCAACCGGATCGCGGCCCTGACCCAGGCCGCCGCCGACACCCGCTCCTACTACTGGCTCGGCTTCTCCCCCACCTGGGAACGCAACGACGCGAGGCACAAGGTGAACGTCACCGTCGACAAGCCGGGGCTCAAAGTGCGCTCGCGGGAGAGCTTCCTCGATCTCTCCAAGAAGTCGGAGGTTTCGATGATGGTGGAGAGTGCCCTGCTGTTCGGCAACGTCCCCGGCGGCATCCTCCTGCCCATGCGCGTGGGCACGCCGGTGAAGACGCGGAACGGGACGGAGATCCCCATCACCCTGGGACTGCCGGCGGACGTGGTGACCCTGGTCCAGGTGGGCAACAAGTACGCCGCCCACTCCGAGCTGCGCTTCGCGGCTTCGGACGACAACGGCAACGACTCGGAGCTTCCCATCATGCCGATCAGCATCAACTCCGACCACCCGGCCAGGCCCGGCGGCTTCATCAAGTTCGAGACCAAGGTCACCCTCAAGGGCAAGGCGAACCACCTCGTGGCCACCGTCTACGACCCGATCAGCGGCAAGCTCGCGACAGCGGAGGCGGACCTGGTGATGCCGTAAGGTCGGATATCATCCGCCCCGTGAACGACGACAACCGCAAGCTGCGTTTCGGAGTGATCGGGGCGGGCGCCTTCGCCGCCGCCTGCCATATCCCCGGCCTTCAGAGCCATCCCCAAGCCAAGGTAGTGGCCCTTTGCGGGCGCCGCCGCGAGGGAGCGGAGGCGCTCGCCGAACGCTTCGGCATCCCGTCCGTCCACGACGATCCCGCCGAGTTGTGCGCGCGGGACGATCTGGATGGCGTCACGATCTGCACGCCCAACGCCGTCCATCGCGAGCAGGCCCTGCTCGCCCTCGATCACGGTAAACACGTCTTCTGCGAGAAGCCCCTGGGGCGGACTGTTCCCGAGGCCGAGGAGATGGCCCGCGCCGCTGTCGCCAGCGGACGGGTGCACCAGATGGCCTTCACCTACCGCTATCTCTACGGCGTCGAGGAGCTGCGCCGCCGAGTGGCGGCCGGCGACGTGGGCGAGCCCTTCCTCTTCCGGGCTCACCACGAGTATTGGGACGGTCTTAGGGCCAGTGGCTGGCGGGAGCTGATGGGACCTTCCGGCGGCGGCGTGCTCTATGACCTCGGCTCCCACTTCTTCGACCTCGCCCGCTTCCTCCTGGGACCGATCGACTCGGTCAAGGCGGACCTCCAGCTCCTGCCAAGGCCCGGCGTGGAGACGGACGACATCGCCACCGCCTCCTTCCGCTTCGCCTCGGGCGCCTGCGGCCACTGGCAGAGCAGCCGGATCACACCCCAACGGACGCAGAACCACGTGCAGGTGGTGGGCCGTGAAGGGGCCCTCGAAGCCCTGCTCTCCCGCGGCAGCGTCGACGCGCTGAAGCTGGCTCGCCCGGGAAAGCCGGGCTGGGAGGATCTCCCCCTGCCCGAGGAATCGCGCGATGGCCAAGCCCACTCCCTGGGCCGCATGATGCGGAGCTTCGTGGACGCCTGCCTCAGGGGGCGGACGGGCGAGGGAGATGCGACCTTCGAGGATGGCTTGGCGGTGCAGAAGGCGCTGACGGCGGCGGAGACGTCGGCGGCGGGCGGGTGGGTGGAGACCTAACTCCCCAGCACCGCCGCCACCGCCCGCAGAACCCCCGCCTCATCCAATCCATTCTGCTCTTCGAGATACTGCTGGCTCCCCACGCGCGGCGAGAACGCCGAGGGGAGACCGATGCGTTTGAACTTCACGTTCACATCCGGCGCCTCGGCGAGGACCTCGGCGACGGCGCTGCCGAGGCCGCCGAGGATGCTGTGCTGCTCCAGGGTGATGACGACGCCCGTGTCCCGCGCCGCGGCGAGGATGGCCTCGGTATCCAGGGGTTTCAGGGTGTGCATGCTGAGGACCCGCGCCTCGACACCATGCTCGGCGAGACTCCGGGCCACGCCCACTGCGGCTTTGAGCATGCCGCCGGTCGAGATCAGGGTCACGTCCTTGCCGTCGCGCAACTGGATGGCGCGGCCGAGCCTGAAATCGACCGGTCCTTCGTGGACGTTCGGCTCCCCTGCCTTGCCCAGCCGGATGTAGCAAGGGCCGGGATGGGCCACGATGGCCCTGGTGGCGAGCCGGGCTTCGATGGGATCGGCCGGGGCCACGACGGTCATCCCCGGCATCATGCGCATGACGCCCAGCTCTTCGGTCGCGTGGTGGCTCGCGCCCAGGGCGCCGTAGGCGAAACCTCCTCCCACCGCCACGATCTTGACGTTCGCCTCGTGGTAGCAGACGTCGTTGCGGATGTGCTCCAGGCAGCGCAGCGTCGGAAAGTTGGCGATCGAATAGGTGAGGGCGATCTTCCCCGAAAGCGCCATGCCGGCGGCGATGGCCGTCATGTTCTGCTCGGCGACGCCGGCGTTGACGAACTGCTTCGGAAGCGCTTGAGCGAACGGCTCGATGACGGAGAATCCGAGATCGCCGGTGAGGAAGACGATCCGCTCGTCGGCCTTGGCGAGCTCGAAAAGGGTCTCCAGAAAGGCGGTCCTCACTTAGACTCCTCCCCGATCTCACGCAAGGCGGTTTCGAGATCCGCGCCGCGCGGCGCCCGGTAGTGCCAGAGGAGCTGATTTTCCATGTAGCTCACGCCCTTGCCTTTGATGGTATGGGCCACGATGCAGCTCGGCCGGTCCGGCACGAAAGGCACAGCGGCGAACGCCTCGCGGATGGCGTCGAGATCGTGGCCGTCGATCTCCCGCACGCCCCAGCCGAAAGCGCGCCACTTGTCACCCAGGGGCTCAAGGTCCAAAACTTCCTTGACGGTGCCGAAGCTCTGGATCTTGTTGTAGTCGATCATCGCCACCAGATTGTCGAGCTGGTGATGGGGAGCGAAGAGCGCCGGCTCCCAGGTGGAGCCCTCGTCGCATTCGCCGTCGCTCAGCAGCACCCAGACGCGATGCTTCTTGTCGTCCCGCTTGCCCGCGAGCGCCATGCCGGTGCCGAGCGAGAGGCCGTGGCCGAGCGAGCCTGTCGAGACCTCGACACCCGCCACGTCCTTGTGCGTGGCGTGGCCGGCGAGCGGCGAGCCGTCCTGATAAAAGGTTTCCAGCCGCTCGACGGGAAAGTAACCCGTCTCGGCGAGCACGGCGTAGAGGGCGGCGCAGCCGTGCCCCTTGCTCAGGATGAAGCGATCGCGGTCCGCCCAGTCCGGACGCTCGGGATCGAAACGAAGAAACTCGCCGTAGAGCACGGCCAGCAGGTCCGCCATGGAGAGCGACGAACCGATGTGCGAAGCGTTCGCACGGCTCGTCATCATCACCGAATGGCGGCGGATACGGCGGGCAAGCTCCGCGGCCGCCGGTAAGGAAGAAGTCGGCATCGTTCAGTGTCCTTCTTTGGTTTCGCTCAGCCGCCGCGCCACAGCCGCCAGCAAGTCCGCTGCTGGGGCCCCGTCCGTCACCCGGTGATCGAACGTGAGGCTCAGCACACAGGTCCACCCTACGGTAATTCTTCCATTCTCCACAACGGGCCGCTGGGCAATACGGCCGACGCCGAGAATCGCCGACTGCGGCGGGTTGAGCACGGGCGTGAAGGCGTCGACTCCGTACGCTCCCAGGTTCGTCACCGTGGCCGTGCCGCCGAGGACATCCATAGGCCGCAGCGATCCGGACCGCGCGCGGTCCGCCAGTTCGAGGATGTCCTGCGCGATCTCGGCCAGCGGCCGGGAATCGGCGTTTCGTACCACCGGCACCACCAATCCGCCCGGGAGCGAAACGGCGAAGCCCACGTGCACCTCGTCCAGCATCAGGATCTCGCCGCCTTCGATCACCGCGTTCAGCTCCGGCCGCTCCCGCAGCGACTCGGCGAAGATCTTGACGAACATCGCGTCCCAGGAGATCGCAAGGTTTTTCCGCACCGCCACCAGTGGATCGACTCGCACCTCGCGGGTGAGAGTCAGCGAGACCGCCGTGTCCACGGTCCGCCGCAAGCGCTCGCCGATCGTCTTTCGCGTACCGGCCAGCGGTATCCGCTCGCGCACCTTCCAGGCGGACTCGCGCGGGGCGGCCGAGGCAGCGGCGAGCACGTCCGCCTCCACGATCCGCCCGCCGGGTCCGGTACCCGTGAGAGTCGCGAGATCGACACCCTTCTCCGCTGCCAGCCGCCGCGCGATGGGGCTCGCCCTGAGCCGGCCCGGCTCGTCCCCTGGCCCTGCTGTCCGCGCCGGAGCCGAGCGCCCCTCCTCTCGGGGAGAAAGCTGCGCCTCCGGTGGAGCTTCGCCCTCGGCTAGAAGCCAGCCGATCAATCCCTCAACTGTCAGGTTTTCTCCCTCGGCGGCCACGGGATGAAGAATTCCGGACCCCGGCGATTCCACTTCGTAGGTGGCTTTCTCGGTGACAACCTCGACGATGAGATCGCCCGCCTCGACCGCGGAGCCAGCGGGAACGAGCCAGCGGCCGAGGTTCCCCTCGGCAGTGTACATCCCGAAGGACGGCATGACGATGCGCTGCGCCATGGATCAGCCCATCTAGCCGAAAAGCTCTTCCACCGCGGCCACGACGTTCGCAGCCTGCGGGGCGTAAAGGGCTTCGAGAACGGCGGCGAAGGGAACGGGAGCCTCGGGAGCGGTGACGGTCTTGATGGGCGCGTCGAGCCAATCGAAACCTTTATCGGCGACGCGGGCGGCGATGTCGCGAGCCATCGAAGCGGTCGGCGTGTCCTCGTCCACCACCACCAGGCGGTGGGTACGGGTGACGGACTCCAGAATCGTGGCCTCGTCGAGCGGCGCGAGGGTCAGCACGTCCACCACCTCCGCGCTCGTGCCCCGGGCGGCTAGCATCTCCGCCGCCTCCAGACAGACGTGCGTCATGCGGCCGATGCCGCACAGGGTGACGTCCGTGCCGCGGCGGACGATCTCCGCCTTGCCGATGGACACGAAGTACTCCCCCTCCGGCACATGCCCCTTGGCCGCGCTGCCGAGGAACTTGTGCTCCATCACGACCACCGGCCCATTGTCGCGAATGGCGGCGAGAGTGAGCCCCTTGGCGTTGTAGGCCGTCGAGGGAACGATCACTTTCAGTCCAGGGACGTGGGCGAGCACGGCGTAGAGCGTCTGCGAGTGCTGGGCCGCGGCACCCCCGCCGTAGCTGCGTTTGAAGCCGTGCATGCCGTAGGCGGTGCGGATGACGAGAGGCAGGTCCACCTGGCCGCCCATCATGTAGTGCATTTTCGCCGCCTGATTGATGATCTGGTCGTAGCAACAACCGATAAGGTCGGCGAACATGATCTCCACTACCGGCCGCAGGCCCGTCATGGCCGCGCCCACGGCGGCGCCGACGAACCCCATCTCGGAGATCGGCGTATCGATCACCCGCTGCGGGCCGAACTCGCCGATCAGGCCGCGTGTGGCGCGAAGCGGGCCTCCCCAGGCGTCGGAGAGCCCTAGATGGGCGCGTCCGGCGGCGCCCGCTACGTCCTCCCCCATCACGATCACCGTGGGATCGCGTCGCATCGCGAGCCGCAAAGCCTCGTTGATCGCCTGGCTGAACGTCAGCTCCCGTGTCGCGACCTCAGTGCTCAAGACAGAGTCTCCACATACACGTTCGCCAAAAGCTCCTCCGGTCCGGGGAGAGGGCTCGCCTCCGCGAAGGCGACCGCCTCGTCCAGCCGCTCCCGGTTGCGGGCATCGAGGCCGTCGATTTCTGAGGCAGCGACACCTTGAGCCGAGAGGACCTCCCGGAACCGCCGCAGGCAGTCGCGCTCGCGGGCCGTCCGCTCCTCGTCGGCCGTGCGGTAGCGCAACGTCTCGTCGCCCTGGTGGTGGCCGTGATAGCGGTACGTCATGCACTCCACGAGGCTCGGCCCGTCTCCCGCCATGCCCCGGCGAACCGCCTCGCGGGCAGCCTCGTAGACGGCGAGCACATCCTGCCCGTCGACCGTAAGCCCCGGCATGCGATAGGCCGCCGCGCGGTCCGAGATACGGTCGGCGGCCACCGCGTACTCGACCGGGGTCGCCTGGGCATAGCCGTTGTTCTCGCAGACGAAGACCACGGGCAGGGACCACACGGCGGCCATGTTCATCGCCTCGTGGACCACGCCCATGCTCGTCGCGCCCTCCCCGAAGAAGGCCACGGCCACCTCGTCCGTGCCGCGCACCCGGGCCGAGAGGGCGGCGCCCACGGCGTGAGGCACGCCCATGCCCACGATGGGGTTGACCCCGAGCATCCCCACCCGCACGTCCGTGATGTGCATCGACCCGCCCTTGCCGCGGTTGGTCCCCGTGGCCTTGCCGTAAAGCTCAGCCATCATGGGCTTCACGTCCACCCCCTTGGCGATGCAGTGGCCATGGCCGCGGTGCGTCGAGGCGATCCAGTCCCCCGGCCGAAGCGCCGCGCAAACTCCCACCGCCACCGCCTCCTGTCCCGTATAGAAGTGAACCGGCCCCACCGGAACCCCCCGCTCCACAAGGCTCTTCAGCCGCTCCTCAAACTCGCGGATCAGCCCCATCCGCTCGTACATCCAGAGCAGCAGATCGCGGTCAGGGAGGGAGGGGGACGGTGAGGTCGTCATCGGCGGGGGGATCGTATCAGGGACGGGGGGGCGGGGTGGAAGAGGATCCGCACAAACCCTGCCCCCCATCTGGCTTGAAAATCCCCCAACAGTTGGGGGATTTTCAAGGCAAGATGCCAAAATGGCAGTCCCGGACCTCGTTCCCCGCTGCCGGCGTAGCCCTTCCCCGGAGCCAGAACGGTGCCCAGCCCATGTAGAGACGCCCCACGGGGAACCCCGTGGGGCGTCTCCGGTGCGGCGACATCGTCCCAAGCATCCCAAAACGCCCCGCGGGCAGGCATTGATCAAGGCCGCCTTGCCGAAGAGCGTCTGGCACCTTTCCGGAGGCACCTTTCCGGAGGTCGAAGAGACTGTTCCAGCGCGAAGAAACAACGAAGGCGGCGAAGCGAGCCTGGAGGGGCGGCATTCCCCTAGGAGCCTGTCGGTTTACCCCGGCCTAGACCAGGAAATCCTTCCAGGGGGGCCCCCTGGCGCTTTTCGAATCGGCGATCTTTACCGGGCATCGCGTAGAGGGTTTGCGGGGAATGACGAGCTCTGATCCGAAGGCCCTGCAACGTTGCGGGGCGCTGAGAGCACCTTCCCCGCCCTACTTAGGCTAGCCGGGGGGTCCACCCGCTACGGAACAGCTTCAAGAGATTGTGAGTGGTGCAGATCAGGCTCCATTCGGCTTGGACAGAGCCCAAGCCGCGCAGTAGAAATCTGCGCACGCCCCGAGCCTCCTTAATTTGCCCGAAGACAGGCTCCACGGTCTCTTTCCGTTTGGAGTACACCTTCTTGCCAGTCGATGTTTGGAGCTTGACAGTCATCCGGCCCCGAATCGTCCCGCTGTCAGGAGGCATCTCCGCCGTAGCGCTATGCTTCTGGCGGCCTGTAGCGATAAAAGGATCTATCTTCTGCTCTTCCAGATAAGTAATGTTGTCGTCGCTGAAATAGCCTGCATCCGCGCTCAACTGTCCCGGCAGCCGGCCCTCCAGATTCGATTTTATCTCCTCCACCAAGGGTTTGACTTGCTGCTTGTCATTAGCTTGCTGGGTGACCTACGCGGCGACGATCACCTGAGCTTGACTGTCGACGACCGCTTGGCAGTTATAGGATTGTTCGAAGGACTTCGTGGCACCATCTCGCATGATCCGAGAGTCGGGATCGGTGAAGTTGCGCTGGGCTTTGGGCGCAGGCTTGACCTTCTCTGGGGGCGCAGGCTGGGTATTGGCGCAGGGCGGTTCCTCGCCCCGGCTCTCGGCCTTGGCTCTGGCTTTCGCCTCCTTCTCCTCCCGAAGTTTCTGTGCCTCGGCTTGAGCTTCGGCCTCCAACGCCGCCTTGGCCTGCTGGATTTTCTCCAGGCGCTGCTGGCGAAAGCGCAGTTCTTCCGGCAACTCATCCCCACGCCGCGACCCATGTTGGGCATCTTCCGCTTGATCGGCGGCTTCGGCCTCGGCCAGCAACTCCTTCACCTGCGCCTCCAACTCGGCGATCTTCTCTTCCATGCGCCCGTAGCTCATCGCTTTGTGTTTTGAGGCGTTGGCGCGTAGCTTTGTGCCATCCAAGGCCACATGGCCGAGACGAACCAACCCCGCTTTCTCACACAGGCGAAGCACCTGCACGAAAAGGCGCGATAATGCTTCCAGGTGACGCTGGCGAAACTCCGCGATCGTGGCGTGGTCGGGGTGCTGATTGGCGGCCAGCACGCGGAACGGTATGGATTCGTAGGTCGCCTTCTCGAGTTTGCGCGAGCTGGTCACTCCGACGCAGTAGCCATAAATCAAGAGACCTACAAGCAGCCGGGGATCAAACCCGGGACGCCCGCCACGGGAGCCGTCGTAGGAAGAGAAGATCTCGGAAAGATCCAACGTCTCCACGACGTCCAGGATGAAATAGGCCGCATGCCCCTCCTCCAACCAATCCCGAAGGTCCGGAGGGAGAAGCAATAACTGCCCAGGCTCGTAGCTGAGGAATTTGGTCGTCTCCATGCCGACCATTTTACCTCAACTAGGAACCTGGGGCGGTTTCCCGACAGGCTCCTAGCCCAGTGCGCAAGCGCTGGGACCCACGCGAAAACCTCCCCTCCCTTGAACCCTGCCTTGAACCCTGCCAAGGGTGGCGCAGTCCTGACGAAGAGGCTGCACCCTCTCAGGCAGCACTCCTCAGGTGGGAACCGCAGCCCGGGTCCCCTCCAGCGGCGGCACCCCTTCCCCGGAGCTGGAGAGATGCCAGCCACGGAAGAGACGCCCACGGGGAACCCCGCGGGGCCTCTCCCGGAGCGGCGGCATCGGCCCCGATATTCCCGACGCTCCGCGGGCACCATGGCCGGACCGTCCTCTCCTTGGTCTTGACGACAAGGTTATACCGAGCACCAGACTGACGGGCAAGATCACGATTTCGCTCCCGGCGCCCGAGGTGCCAAGTGGGCGTCGCCGCTGTTCGCGCCGCGACCGGACTTAGCCCGACTTAGCCCACATAGACATGCAAATTTGACCATGAATGGCCGTATCTAATCTAATCAGAGAGCCACTGAGGACCAAAGTGCCGGAAATCTCCAGACGCCAGACCCACGCGGACGTGCTGATTTTGTGCGCACTGCCGGAGGAACTCGCAGCGGTTACCGCGCTCCCTGCCGCTGATGGCGGTTGGCAGGCGAAACATGACGCTTCTGGATATCCCTACCATACCGGCGACTTCGCGGACCTTGACGGCAGACGGATACGGATCGCCGCCGCACGCGCCGCAGATATGGGGGGCACGGACGCTGCTGCCGTAGCCGCCGCCCTCAATCAAGAGCTGAAACCGCGCTGCCTCGCGATGTGTGGCATTTGCGCCGGGCGGCGCGGCAAAGTCTTCCTCGGCGACATCATCGTCGCCGATCGCCTCTTTCGCTACGACAGCGGAAAGCTGATGAAACTGCGCGGCGGTCGTGGCCGCCAAGAGAAAGTCTTGGAGGACATCCAGACTTACAATCTCACCAAGGACTGGAAAGTGGAGGCGGATGCATTCGGAACCCACTGGTCTGGTGCCGCCAACGCGCAACAACGACGACCGCTCTCCCTCGTTTATCAGGAACGCTGGCTGCTCGACCAGCTAGCCAAGCATACGTGTGACGGAGGCCCGCCGCCGCAAGATTCACCCGAGCGAAAAGCGCAATGCCCACGCTGGCGCGAGGCTCTTGAGCGGGCGCGCAAACACGGATTTATCAGCCAAGAGGGTCTGCAGCTCTACGACAAGGGAATCACTCACCTGGAGGAGCTTCGGCTGCAGTATCTCGACGGCTTTCCGCCGCCCGACCCTCCCTTCACCGCTCGTGTTGGCGCCCTCGGGACCGGTGAAAGAGTGATAGTCGACGCCGAGCTGTTTCAGCGCCTCGAGAACGTCGAGCGCAAGATCCTCGGCATCGACATGGAATCGCAAGCCATTGGAGTGGTGGCGTCCTACGGGCGCATCAAGCACGCCATCGTCGTTAAGGCGGTGCAAGACTATGCAGACCCAGACAAGGATGACGCCTTCAGGAGTTTCGCGGCGGAGGTTTCGGCATGCTTTCTGCTTGACTTTCTTCGCGCTCACCTCCCTGCGGCGCGCGGAGCCAGCTCGTCCAAATCGATCACTCGCACGCGGGTCGGCGCCGGAAAGCCCAAGCCCGGCCCTTCGCCTGGCGCCGGCTTCCAGCCTGACCATTACGTCGCACGGCCCGCGGAAGAGAGAGAAATATTCTTCGAACTCGACCGCCGCAAGCCGGTGGTGATCTGGGGGCCACTCGGCTTTGGTAAAACTTGGCTCCTAAAGCGTACTTACCGAATCCTGACGGAGCAGAGTGCCGGCTACCGTCTGGTCAAGCTGTCGGCCGCCACCCTGGACGCCCCTGAAACCCTTGACGGATTCCTGCGGTTGCTGGCCGAGGCTATCGTCAGTGCGGTCGGCGGTGAGGCCGGCTGGATCGAGTCGGCCTGGTCGGGCCTGGGTGGCGCCAAGGCCAAGCTGACTCGCCTCATGGAAGCTCATATCTTGCCCCGCCTGCCGGAGACGCTGGTTATGGGCATCGATCAGATCGATGGCCTCATGGCCCAGCCCTTCTGCAAGGATTTCTTCTATCTTCTGCGCGAGTGGTGCGATTTGAGTGGAGAGCCCCCTTGGGACTCCTTCCGATTGATCTTGACGATCTCAACCCTGCCCTCGCGCCTGCGCGCGCGATTTCGCAACTCCCCCTTTAATAAAGCTGGCAACATCTCGTTGCGTGAATTCGACGCACCGCAGCTCGGGCAGCTCGCCGCCAGCTATGGCTGCCAGGTGTCGGCCGTAGAGCTAGAGCTTCTGAAGAAAGAGACCGCCGGACATCCGCTCCTTGCGAGCATCGCTTTTTATGAGATCGAACAGCGAGGTGGATTGCTCGCGCAGGTGTTGGCAGACAGCAGGTTCTTCAGCGGCTACCTCGAGCGTCTCCGAGATGAGCTATCGGACAAGGATGCCTTGCGTAAGGCATGGAGGGAGGTCCGGCGCTCTCCCGGCGCGCGGGTGGCCACCGATCTTGCTGAAGATCTCTTGCGGGCGGGCTTGGTCCATCAGCGCGACCGGCGCCTTTGGCCGCGGTGCTCGCTGTACGAACGCTATCCAGGCTGGTGATGGGAAAGCTTCAGGACGGCGGTACGCTAGTAAAAGACGCGCTCTACGTCGAGCGCTCGGCTGACGAGGAGGCGACGGCAATCCTCCGATCGGGTGAGCTTTGCCTAATCCTCGGCTCGCGCCAGACCGGGAAATCCAGTCTCGCTTTGCGTAGCGCGCGGCACCTCGCGGCCGCAGGCCGGCGATGCGCCTACCTGAATCTCAATGGCATCGGCGGGGACAATGTCACGCCAAGCGAATGGTTCTACGATCTTGCCGCAATGCTGGCGAGCCAACTGCGGCTTACTCACGACTGGGAACCCTGGTGGCAGCAGCAGGCGGAAGCGCCAGTCAACGTGTGGTCACGCTTCCTGCGCGAGCGAGTCCTTACCAAGGAGGACGACGCGGTCACCATCCTGTTCATCGACGAGACCGACGATCTCCCTTCGCGTGGTAGCTGGAGCGATGATTTCTTCGCGTCGATCCGCGCCGCCTACAACGACCGGGCAGAGGATTCGCGACTGCAGCGTTTGGTTTTCTGTCTCATCGGCTCGCGGCCTCCCGCCTGGTTGATTCGCGATCTGGTGCGCACTCCTTTCAACATCGGCCGCACCGTTCTGCTGCGAGACTTCACCCTAGAGGAGATGCGCTGCTTTCTGCCGGCCATCCATGATGTGTGCGCCGACCCCGAGTCTGTAATTCTTGAGACGGCACGCTGGACGAGCGGCCAGCCATACATGACTGCCCGAATCCTGGTGCTGCTTATCCGCGGCGCCTCGGTGCCAGCTGGCAGGGTCCGGCGTGCCGTGCAGGATGCCGTCAACGAGGCGTTCCTCCGGGAAGGGCTCGCGTTGGAAACGATGTTCAGCGAGGCTCAAGAGCGCTGTCTATCGCAGGAGCTCGGCGCTTCGCCTTTGGCCAAGCTTCAACTCTACGAGCTACTTCTTGAGCACGGTCGCCTCGACCTGAGGCGCGACGATTCGGTCCAGCTATCTCTGCGGTTAGCCGGCCTTGCCGGTGAGGAAAGGACGAGCGAGGCCGCCTTCCTGATCCCGCGCAACGAGATCTTTGCCACTCACTTCGACAGCGACTGGGTCAAGGAGTCCTACGAGAGACTGCTCTCCAGCCAAGCGCCGATAGGAAAGCCGTCGGTGGCCGAGCGAAGCGCCGTTCCCGGCAGCGTGCAGGGCAAGATTGACGAGCTGTTCTGCAACGAGAGCGGGAACCCTTACGGTTCCTTTGAGAGACGCGACGCGGGCGAGGAGTTGATCGGGGGCAAGCTCTTTCACTACAAGCTCAAGGATCTCGCGACAGGCGAGATGGTGAGCCTGCAGGCATTCGCAGGAGTGCGCGGAATCGCTGGCGAGCTATGGGAGCAAGAGGTCCGTGCGCTGGAGAGACTGTCGGGGAGGAAGCACCCTACGCTGCCGGAGATCCGCCTCGGTGGCTTCGATGAGGAGAAGGATCTTGCCTTTGTCCTGACCGCGAGTGCGCGCTACACCCTGGAAGAGCCTGGAGCGATGGAGAGCTTACGGGCCGACAAAGTGGAAGCGCTCCGCCAATTGGCCCTCCTAGCCGAGGGGCTGAGCCTGTTGCACAGTGGCGGCCTAGTGCACCGCAACCTCTGGAATGGCTCGGTGGAGGTGCTAGAGACTCCAGGCCGTGATAGATTTCAGCTTCGCCTTGCCCGTTTCGAGATGTCGACCATGGTTAGCAACCTTCTGCGCCGAGTCGATCCGGCTCATCGCCGGGAGTACGAGCAAGCGAACCGCTGGGCACGCGACTACTTCCCGCGTCAGGGGCGCATGGCGCTGGCATGCAGCCCACCCGAGCGTCTGGAGTTCATCTTCGAGCAAGCGGAGGGGATGCTGGAAAGCGCCCGGGGCGATGTCTACAGCCTCGGCATACTGGCCTATCAATGGTTCGTCGGACCCCTTCCGGAAGAAGCGCTGCTCGCGGCGTTTCCGGATTCCGGCCCCGAGCGAGTCGCCGGTTATTTGCGGGACGCCTACGGCAAAAACTTCCACGAGGAGTTGCTGCGGCGGATCGGCCGGGCACGGTTGCCCAGACAACTCGAAGAACTCTTGCGCGGCATGCTGGCGGTCGATCCGCGAACGCGCTCGACTTCGTGGCTGGTGGTCGACTCCATCGCCCGGAACTATGACGCTCTCGCTCTCTTCTTTGCTCCTGGTGAAAAGAGACGATACCTCCTGGCTTACCTTCCGCTCGAGACTGGCCAGCTATTGCGAAATTGGGGTTTCGTGATCCACGATCCGGCCACCCAGGAGGGCAGGGCCGAGCTCCATATCTGGCTCGAGAACGATCTGCGAGGCGGCGAACTCTCCTTCTCGGCGACCGGATTCACGCGCTACTCGTCGGGGGAGACCGAGACGCGCTTCCGGTCGGCCAGATACGTGCTCTCGGGGCGCGAAGTGGCGTACTTCGCCACACCCTACGTGGATCGTTTACCCTGGCAGAAGGAAGGCGGCGTCGAAGTTCCCCAAGTGCTCCTCATTGCCTTCACCAAAAAGAAGCGAGAGGTCCAGGTCGGCCGCAACCTCTTCCGGCGGAGCCTGCCACCTTTCGAGCTGATTCCAGTGGGCTCCGAGGAGCTGAAGCCTGAGCCGGCCACCGCCTTTCCGTCCTGGGAGCCGCTGCGCAACTCCGTCGAGCAGGGACACCTGCCGCCATGGCATCAGACGGTAGAGGATGCCCTGGGATGGCTGCTCAGGTTGGATTCGGTGCGGATCAAGGCGCGGCTCTATCCCATCGAAGTGATCCAGGGGCAGGACGGACCCACTGGCGAGCTGCGCTTGGACGAGCTGCGGGAGAAGGATTGGGTTTATGGCGATTCCTTGCTGTTCGTCTTCGCGACCGATAAGCGCCGCCAAGCAATGGGCGACTTTTTCGCGCAGGTCACGGCCGAGACCGGGACGATGATCCTCTTTCGGCCGGATTATCAGGGAGCGCCGGGGGAACGTTTCTCGGAGCGCCGGGAGGGCCGCTTGGCTCGCGCCGAACTCGGCAGCATCTGGGTGAATTGGAAAGAGGGCCCCGACACACCCTTGCCCCGGTTCGGGTGGGTTCAGCCTGCCGATGACGAGGGCTCGCGCTACCAGCTAGAACGCCAGAGTCAGGCCGTTGTGAAGCTGCTGCAGATGCCTATGCTGCTGGATCAGCTAAAGAAGCCGACCGCTGGCCGGCTGCTGCGACAGCACTGGGCTGATGCGGGAAAGGGACTGTTGGGAGATGCCCCCAAAGTAATCCGGCGCATGCTGGACAGCCGTCCATTCTTCGCGCTGCATGGACCACCGGGCACTGGCAAGACAACGGTGGCGGCCCATGCGGTGACCGAACAGCTAAAAGCTGACCAGAGCTTGCGCATCCTGGTGTCTGCGCAGTCGCATTTCTCGCTCGACAACTTGGCCGAGCGAATCCTGGAAGAACTCTCGGCCCAAGGCCAGAAGCTCATCGCCTCCATCCGCATCGCCTCACCGGACGGCCGCCTGAAGGTGAGCGAGCCAATGCGGCGGTTTCTCCCGGAGGCGCTGGCCCGCCAGACGGTTGACCGCATCAAGAGCGAAGCCACCAAACTGCTCTCCGACTACCGAGACCGGCCGAGAATCGCCAACGTTATCGCCCGCTGGAAGGAACTGGCCGAAGACTCGCTGCCCGAGATCAAGGAGCGGCTGAAGCGCGGCGCTAATCTCGTCTTCAGCACCACCGGAACCGCGACGGAGAAATACCTTGGTCTCGAATCAGATCTCGACAGTTGCGACTGGGTGATCGTCGAGGAGGCGGCTAAGGCTTGGCCCACCGAGCTGGCGATGCCGCTGGTCCAGGGAGTGCGCTGGACGCTGATCGGCGATCACCGGCAACTCCCTGCTTTCGGGAGATCGGACGTCGAAGCGATCCTCGATGAGTGCGCTCAGAGCGGCGATGAGGAGCTCCACCAGGCTTGGGAAAACCGGACCCAATACCTGGAAGTCTTCGATGCCTTCGCAACACTGTTCAGAGCGGCTGCCGGGGCGTCCAGCCCGGCAGGAAGCGATGGAGCTCAAGCAAGACCGGTGGAGCGCTTGACGACGCAGTTCCGGATGAGGCGTTCAATCGGCGACACTGTGAGCAATGCATTCTACGAGGATGCGCTGATAACCCACCCCAAGGCCGAGCAGCAGCGCCATCAGTTCGAGGCACCGGGTTGGATCAAGGGGCAGTCGCTGCTGTGGATCGATACTTCCGGATTGCTGGATGCCCAGGAGGAGCCTCGCTGGCAGAACCGGCGGGAGGCCGACGTAGTGCGCCGTATCGTGCTCTCCTTGCGGCCCCGCCCGCATGGGGAGGCCCAGATGCAAAAGCTCTCCGTGCTCTCCCCCTACCTTGCCCAGGTCGAACGGCTGCAGGCGCACATGGGCCCCGAGTTCCGGGACTGTGTGCATAGCGTCGACTCGTTCCAGGGCAAGGAGGCCGATGTCGTCATCGTCTCGCTGGTGCGGAACAACGAGGCGAAGACGGCACGCTTGCGCCTCGGGTTCCTCGCCTTCGAGCCTCGTATCAATGTGATCTTTTCTCGCGCGCGCTGCCTGCTGCTCATCGTGGGCTCCTACACCCATTTCAAGGACAGCGGTATTCCCTTCTGGAACCGGGTCTGCGCCAGCGTCTACACCCGGGGAGGCGGCATTGAAAAGGCCTCCAAGCTCGGTTTGGTGGACAAGGAGGCACCGTGAGAGAAGGCGCAGTTAAGGAGGTCTACCTGCCTTGCGAGCTCTTCCCCGTACGCGTAGCTCTTGGCCCGCGGCCTGGGCTGTCGAATCTGGAGCGGCTGGTCCTCCAGGCAGTGCGCGAAGGCGTCGACAATTTCGATGAGCTGGTGCGGATCTTCCAGATCGGCTACCGGCCAAGCCTTCATCTCGTCGCCGACATGTGGCACAACGGGCACCTCTACCTCGACCTAGGCAACGGGCGCATCCAACTGACGTCGTTAGCTCGGGAGAAGCTAGGGAGCGAGCGCGATGGCGAGCTCGAAGGGGGCCAGCGATCCTCCCGCACTGTCCCGTTGATGTTAGATCTCATCGCCGGCCAGATCTTTCCGGAGAGGGGACGCCCGCTGCAACACCCGGGAGAGCACCTGCTGCCGATGGTCCTCGACCGGGGCTACTTCAGGCGCTGCGAACAGATCGCGATCCGCACCGCACTGCGGCAGAGCTCGAGCCTCAAGGAAGACCCTGGCGGTCAGCCACGCGAGATCTTGAGCGTCCACCTCCCCTTGGCCTCCCTTACTGAGGAGGCGGGAGGTGCCGCCTTACGCTACTTGAAGCTGAAGGTTAGCTGCTCCTTGTCGCCGAGCGGCAGACTGCGGATCAGCCTCCTGCATCCAGACTGGATGGGGGGAGCACTACGGCGGCGGCTTGAAAACCAACTTGTCAGCTTGGCCGACGAGCGCCCCAACGAGCCCGTGTTCCAGATGCTCCGCGACTCGGCTCCAGCCCAGGTGGAAGAGCAGGCAGAAGGCCTGGAAACCTACCTCGTACAGTTCCGCGCGATTCTGGATGATCTCGCCGAGGTAGCACCGACAGGAGGCCGTGAGGTCGAAGAAGCCAGGCTTCGCCAGCCCGAACTCGAGTCCCTCGTCGATCTCGTGCTCGACGAGTTGCAGGAGCGCGAGAAGCAGCATATTCGCACCAGGGTTCTCGAGGGTTTGGAGACGATCGATGGAGCCATTACCACGGCGATCGGCGAAGCCAAGTTTCAGATTGTTTTGAGCTGTCCCGCGGTCCACTGGTCGCGCTTCAGGAATTACATTCAGGTCATCGAGCGGTCCTTGAAGAATGACGTTCGAGTGTTCGTTCTGTGGGGCTTGACCCCGGACGAAGAGCTTGAGCCTGAAGTCAAGAATGCTTTCGTCGATCTCAAGCGTAGAGGTGACTTCCGGTGGTCACGGTACTCGTTGCGCACGAACGGTCGGTTCTTCCTTAAGGATTACGACCTCGCCGTATTCACCGGAGTCAATTTTCTAGGGCCCGCCCGCTTCGCCTCGCCAGCGCTAGCCGTGCTGGTGCAAGGAGAAGGCAAAGATGGCAAGCGATGCCAATGCAAGGTGGTGCACGACCAGCTCGAGCAGGTCAGTCGCACGGCGCTCGAGAGCGATATCGCCCATGGTCTATTCTTGCCCGAGCCTGAGCCGTGGCGCGACAACAACTCCTCGCACGACAGCAGGCCTAGTATTCCCACCTCCGCGGCCCCGGCCTACGGTGTTTCTTTTTTTAATTCTTGGCGCGATGGCTGGCTCGACTGCAGCAAGCAACTCGAAGAGCGGCTGGGCGGACTCGGCCACTGGGCCGAGGTGGTCAGCGGCGGCAGGCACCGCGAGGTCATGGAACGCTTGCTGGAGCAGTGCCGCCGGCGTCTGGTCCTGGGGAGCGCACTGGTCGCAAGCCGGGGACTTGACCCGCTTTTGTGTGAGGCGTTGCGCAAGGTCGCGCGGTCCAAGGTGTCGGGTCTAATTTTGTATGGCGAGGCGCAGCAGGACGACGAGGCCGCGGTCGGTCGTCTGCAGCACCTAATTGAGGAATTCCCAGTTCAGTTCCTGATCGCGCGCGCGCCGCTGCAAGGCGGCGTGTTGATCGCCGACGATACTCTGCTGCTGACTAGCTTCAGCTTTTTGGCGCGGGATGCCTACGAGCCGGTGACGGAGCGGCGGCGGCGGCGGCTCGAGACAGGGTTGCTGCTCCACAGCGGTGAGGTTGCTGACACGGTCGCCGCAGCGCTGTTCAAGGCGGCTGGCTATTCCCATTCGCGCCGGGCCGGGCCGGCCGGCCAACTCGCGGACGTTGGAGCCGCATCGCGGCCATCGGCAACAGCGGTTACCAGGGGGGCCGTCCCCGCGCGCCTGCGCGAAGTCATCGTCCAACTCAGCTCTCGCGGCCAGGCCTCCCCAGGTGCCTGTCTCAACCGTTGGTTTAGTGTAGCTGCCACATCGGAAGCGGCCTTCGGCGAACTTGAGACGCTGGTGCCAATGCTGCCGGAGGTTGATCGGCGGGCGGCGGTCGCCGCCTGTCTGAAAGTTCATGGCGAAGCAGTCTCGACTGAGAAGCGTCGATGGCGGCTCTGGTTGGCCGAGGGTCTATGGCACGAGGAGGCTTTCCACGAGGCGGCAGTCATGCTGGAAAGCCTGCGGCTCGACATTAGTTCGGACCGCCTTCCTCCACCGTGGATCGCCGACTTGGCGAGCGCCGGCAGCGAGAGCGGGCGGCTCGCTGCGCTTCTCGCCGAGGCCGCCCTACGCAACGAACTCGACGACCGTGAAGCAGCCGCGGCGACATGTATCGCCTGTCCGGCGCTACTGATTCACGGCATCGGTGACGCCTGGGATTTGCTGAGCGCCGCGGAAGCGCAGACACCTGCTCCGCTAACCGCTTGGTCGCGCGCCGTTCGAGAGTATTGGCTGGAGTGCGGCCAGCCGATTACATCCAGTGTTCTTCTGCCTGAGAGCGGCACCCGGCGACAGCAGGCCGCGTTGGAGAGTCTCCGCGAGGCCCATCAGGACGCTGCCAACATCGACTTCCGTTTCCCGCTGGGACAGTTCACCTGGGGTCGCCTGTTCGGGCCTCTCGGCGACATAGCCTCCCTGGCGGCCGGCATCACGAAGGGGGATCTAGCGAAGGTCGAGCGCTGGCTGAACGAGTTCGACCGGGAGGGCCTGAATCCGGAGAGGCTTGTCGACAGGACCGTGGAGGCAATCAACAAGGAGCATCCAAACCTCCGTGGCCAAACGATCGAAGGAGGTAAGAAGCGGATTGGCGTTACGAAGCTCGGCGCGCTTCTGGATGCCGCGCGCGCTTGGATTCTGAGCGAGCGCGCCGCCCGCAAGGAGGATGGCCTGCCGATCGAGCAGGCTCAGAAGTTGGGTCGCCGCCTAAAGGAAAGCCTACCCGAAATGGAGGAGCTGGTGCTTTCCTGGAAGAGTTCGACGCTCTATCCGGCGCCGCTCGTCGGCCATCTGATGGCAGTGGTCGCCGGTCTTTGGAAAGCACAGTGAACGGCATGGCAACCGCCACTCCTATTCTTAGCGACGCGTTTCCCCGGCTCTGGCGCTTTCCGAGCCTATTGTCAGATGTCTGCAAGGGCACCAAGGTAACCTTCGAAGATGCTGCCAAAGCGCTGGTCGACGGATATGCCGAGCCGGTCTCCGCCGCGGAGGCCTTCGCTCTGCTGATCGAGCGAGGCGAGTTCGACATCGCTGGCGGCCTTCTTGATCAGCGCGACTTTCTCGAATCGCTGGAGGATACCACGGCTGAGAGCCTGAGACACAAACTCAATGAAGAGCGCAAAGTCTTGCGCCAGCGTCGCCTGATGCGCTTCAACGAGTTGCGCGAGAGTGCGTGCCGCTCGGGAGTTTCCGGCGACTACGAAGGGCGAATTGCCAAACTCGAGAACAGCGAGGTGACCAAGTACACGGAGGTCGAGGAACAATTGGCACAACTCGGCGCGGAGCTCGATCGGATCGAACGGGTCCGTGGCGAGGAGCTTCGACGTCGCTTCGAGGTGCGGTGTCCGATCGACCAGCGGCAGGCTTGGCCAGCGATTTGCTTCGCTCTCGAGCGGTCTCTCGAATCAAAAGAGCTCGACCGCGCGGTCTGGCTGCTGGATCAGAAGACGCGAAGCCATAGCGCAGCCGGCGCGGTCTTCTTCGAAGGACCGCCACCGTGGCCCTTCTCGGAAAGTCCACGTACTGTCTGCTCCTGGTTCCTGGATCGTGCCGCTGCGCGCCAGGGATTCCTGGAACGCTGGGGCCCGCCCGCAGACGATGTTGCAGCCTGGTCCCTGTTGAGTAGCCTCGCCCAGGTCCTCGACCAAGAGAGCGAGCTCACTGCGGCTTGGCTGGGACGATTCGTCGTGACGCTCGATAGCTTCCTATCCCGCGGCTTGCCGGCGGAGAGCCGGCCAGTCGAAGCTCGAGACGGTTTCTTCTGGACTTATCTGACCGAGACGAACTCACCATGGTTGCCGGCGCTAACTATGCGACACGGCAGCCGGCAGCCTCTCGTGGTTCCCGATCCGGCAGTGGCGAATCCTGGCTTGGAGGCGCTTGGGAGTCTAGTGCTGGTGTTCGACCCCTGGAACATGTTGCCACCGCCGGAAGGCGCACTACGCTTGACACTGCCTACCCTCTTTCGCCTGATGAAGGATCCATCCACGCGGCGTCAGACATTGAATCGGGAAATTGGTTTCCAAATCCCGCTGCAGCAGGCGCTTCCCAGTCCGCTTCCCTCCCCGCAGAGCCGGGTCGTGGAAGTGGAAGATCTTGATCGACTTGCCTCTCGCCTCCTGGCGGAACCGCAAAAGGGTGAGGATGAGCGACTGGAATTTCAGCAGGTCAGCGAATTCACCAGAGTCTTCCTCGAGACCTTGGGCCTCCGCTACCAACGTGCCGAAGATGTCGATCTAATCGCCTTTCTTGCCAACGGTCATCCTGCGCTGCTGCAGGAGCTGCTGCGCGCGTTGCTTAGCGTGATCTCCGGCAGCGGCGGCCGGCATCGGCGCGCCGTCGGCCGTGCGATCATCGACGAGGCTTGGCGGAGCGAACCCTTCCGGCAACGGGCGAGAGAACTCCTGATGGGGACCTTGGCGCACAAACCTGATTTGCGGCTGACTCTCGGAGTGCTGTACTACCAGTTGGTAACCGGACCGATCGGCTCTGGCAGCACGGTGGGTGAACTTGCGCAAGATGTACGGGCCTATTCCGACAGGGTCGCCGTCGCCGACTGCCTTACGGCGTTGGAGGAGCTTGGTCTGATCGAACTTGCCTCCGGCACGGGGCGGGACGAGGAGCGCCGTTTCCTCCTGCGACGCGGCGGCATCGGGATGTTGCTTGCAGACTTCCTTCCAAACGATCTTGATGTCTACCTGGCCGAAGCCGGTGCAGATCGCCACCAATAACCACCCTTCGGTTGTGTTGGAGCGCTGCTGCCAACAAGCTCGTGGGAGGCCCAAAGGGTCGCCGTTCCTCAGACCAGAGCAAACTCCTGGACCGTCCTGGAACGGTGCCAGCCACCTGTAGAGACGCCCTGGGCGTGGGATTTGCACCGGTAGTTCGATGCGGCCTGAACGGCCACGCTGAGAGGGGGAAGGGTCCGGCGAGGCGTATCGCACCAGGACTACCGCGCCCCGTCATCCCTCCTTCGTCGTCGGTTGTTGGTGAAAGGAGGACAATCCGATGCCTACGACACAACCGAACGTGAACGTGGAGTCGCTCTACCGGCCTCTGTGGCTCACCTATGGGCTGGTTCCGCTGCTCGCGGGGCTCGACAAGTTCTTCAACCTGCTCACGGACTGGCCGAAGTACCTTGCCCCATGGGTCGCGAACCTGCTGCCAGTGTCGGCACCGACCTTCATGCACGTGGTGGGAATCATCGAGATCGCCGTCGGCCTGCTGGTGCTCACGCGCTGGACGCGGATCGGGGCCTGGATCGCCATGGCGTGGCTGGTCCTCATCGCGATCAATCTCTGCACCCTGGGCCTGTTCGACATCGCCGTCCGCGACGTCGCGATGGCGGTGGGCGCGTACACGCTCGCCCGGCTCGCCGAGCTGCGCCAGGAGGCGCCGGCGGCGGTGAATGTGTCCAGCCTGCGGGAGAGCCGGGTTTAGATCCGGAAAAACGGCCCGGCGGCGATGCCGGGCCGTTCAACGGAGCGGCTGTGCTTATTGCAGCACGAACGTGATGCTGCCGTCCGGGCAATGCATCTCCGAGCAGGAAGAGTCCGCGCAATGGCAGTCACCGCCACCGACGGCCTTCGCGAGAGGATCCCTGGCGGAAGTTGGCTGTCGTCCCTTCGAGGAAGGCGTCCGGAACGCCATCGCCGTTGGTATCCACCTTCACGAAGCCTTGATGGCTCACCAGGGCGGACGATGGCTTGTTGGTCCATGTGGCGCCGGGGGCCGGCCGGAACTGGATGTTCTTGCGCAGCACCAACGGGCGGGCCGACGGGTCGCCGACGGGCGTGAAAACCATCTTCACGTTCAGCGACAGCGGGGCGATGTATCGGCCGCCGGTCGCCGAATCCTGGAAGATGCGCATGCGGGTGATCGGCTGGTCGCCGTCCAGGGTCGCCTTCACGTTGAACGAGCCGCAGGAGGTCTTCACCGGGAACATGCTGACCAGGCTCAGGGCCCGCAGCTGGATGCGGGTCGTGGCCACATTGCTCTTCTCGAAGGCCGCGTCGTCGAGGCGCTGCACGATCGTGTCAGTCCTGCCCAGGGCGCCGGGCGTGCTGGTGGCAATGGGTGAGCCCTTGAAGAAGATGATGTCGCTGAAGGCAGCAGAGCTGGCGCAGAAGAAGCCGGAGGGAATCGGGTTGCTGGAAAAATCGTAGTGGGTTCGGCCGTCGGCCTTGGTCGTCCAGACGTCAATACCGCTGCGGATGGCGAAATTCGCGGCGATGGCCGGAACTGCGACGACGAGACAAAGAACAGTGATCAGAACTGCCTTTTTCATGGTTCCTCTCCTTGTTTGAACGAGAATCGTTGCCTGACTTCCTACCTGACGGGGAATGGCGAACGAGCCTCAGACGGACCGCGGCGGAGGCGGCCGGGCCTTCAGAGGAAACCAATCAGAAATGAGAAAGGGGCTAAGCACAATTTAGCCCGACGAAGCCCCTGAATGAGTTTGATCAACGATCCGTTACGCTGGGCCTCCTAAAAAGACAGGTGCTTGAGCGATCGTTTACGGGACAAGGGCAGGGCAAAGGCCTTGCCCCCAATCCACTATCGATCTTTTACAGCGGGCAACCCGAGCCGCAAGGGCTGCAGCTCCGGTGGGGAACTCCGTTCGAGCAGAACAGCGTGCACTGGTAGCTGTAGGTGACTCCGAACAGGAAGCAGGAGTTGCAGGTTACAACCGGCTCGGGAGGGCAGAGGTTGAGGGCGGAGGCGGCAGGCTGCGGATTGACCGCGAACAGGTCGGTGGAAGCCGGCGACGGGACCACGGGGGCCGCCGCGCTCGCGGGGTTGGAAAGATCGGCGGCGGCGGGTTCCACCGCCAGGGCGGCCGACGCGATGGAAAGCAGCGCCAATCCCAGGAAAGCCAGAGTCAGTTTACGCATCGTGGTTGTCCTCTCAGAAGATGCCCCTCGGGGCGGGTTGATCGGCGGTCCGTCGCGCCGGACCTCCTAAGATCACCAGTGCTCGGCCGTTCCTCTCGCGGGACAGTCGCCGGGTTGCATTCGCTTTAGCCCCCGACGAGCGGCACAAGCTTCAGAAAAACTACTTCCGTCTCGCTCCGCAGCCCGATCTCTTGCGTGAGCGACTCCACCTGCCGGCCATCGACGAAGAGCAGGAAGCCGTTTCCCTGGAAGGCGTCCAGGGCGACCTGAGCCTGCTCGTGCCAATCGACTTTGCGCCGGCTGCGGTTCTTTTCAGCCGCGGAGCGATTGAGCACCTGCTCTTCAGGGGCCGGCTGGACGAGTCCCCGGTAGGGACCGAAGGGGGCTTCGTTATAGGCTTTGACCTCTTCGAAGACTCGGGCTCGGATCAGCTCTCGAGCCGTAATCGTGGGCTCGGGCAGGTTCAGAGTGATGGCGGGCCGCCGGTCCCCCAGGTTCGATTCGTCGCAGACGGTCAAGGTGACAGGCATGCGCTCTCCCTTCTGGTGCCCCTCATGGTAATGAATCTCGCAGCTCTGATCGACGCCTTTCTTGCCGAGGCCATGCCGCCGGAGGAAGCCCGCAAGCGCCTCCAGCGAGTGGCGGTCCGTGACTTCCCCGCCGGGCGGAGCCTCCTCGGCCTGGACCGTCCGCTGCGTGCCGAGGCCGCGGCCATGGTGCTGGAGCGGCTGCTCGCGGCCTCGCGGGCGAGCTCCGGAACCTTTGCGTTCACCAACCGCCGGACCCTCCTTCAGGCCCTCGCCCTGCGGCTGGTCAACGGCTCAGCACCGCTCGAAGAGCACGAAGCCATCCGCCTCGCGGAAGCCGCCGGCGGGCTCACCGGCTATCTGTTCTGGGACGCTCCCGCCGCCGCCCTCGTCAGGGTCTTCGAGGAGCATATCGCGGCGCATGGGCTCAGCGCTCGGCTCCGGGAGGCGCTGGCCCAAATCCGTCCCACTCCTTTCGGACCTTCGATGACGGCCCTGTGCGATCAGCTCCAGGCGCTCGGGCACGGAGAGGTACGCCAGAAGCCGGCCAGCGTCGAGATCCGCCCCGGTGACGCCTGGGCCAACGCGCTCCTCGGCGAGCTCGCAGGGGCTCCCGAAGGAGGGGCCGCCTGGCAGGAGCTTCTGCGGCATTGCGAGTCCGCCACGGCCTCTTCCCCTTCGGAGAGATGGCTGAGTCGGGCCGGCGATCTCGTGCGCGCCGTGGGAATGGACGATTTCGCCGGCAAGGCAGCCCTGGCCCTGAGCCGGATCGGCTTGCCCGGTACCCGCCCGATCCCCAAGTCCACCGCGGTCGCCGGCACGCTTGCCGACGCTACGCTGCTCGATCCGGAGCAGACGGACCTGCTGCGGGGGCTCGTCTGGGCCACGGCGACGGTCGCCGACCCGCGGCTCATTCCAGCCTTGGGCTATGCCGCCCTGGCGTGTTTTCAGAAGATCCCCAACCTCGGCCCGCGCAACGTCAAGATCGGCAACGCCTGCCTCTTCGTCCTGGGCCGCTCGGCGGACCCGTCCACCGTCGTCCAGTTGAGCCGCCTGCTGCTCAAGTTCAAGGCCGGCTCGATCCGCAAACAGATCGAGAAGACTCTCCGCGAGGTCGCCCGCCGCACCGGCCTGACTCCCGCCGAGCTCCAGGAGATCTCGGTTCCCCGGCTCGGCCTGAGCGGGATGGGCGTGCGGCGAGAGGCCCTCGGCGACTTCACCGCCGAGATCCTCGTCACCGGTACGAACGAGTCGGAGCTGCGCTGGATCCGGAGCGACGGCAAGGTTCAGAAGGCCGTTCCCGCAACCGTGCGCGCCGAGCACCCCAAGGAGCTTGCCGCTCTGCGGAAGGTCCAGAAAGAAATCATCTCCCTTCTCGCCAGTCAACGCGATCGAATCGATCAACTTTATGTATCCTCGGCCTCCTGGGACCTGGCGACGTGGCGCGAGCGGTACCTCGATCATCCGCTGGTTGGAGTCGTGGCCCGGCGCCTGGTCTGGAGGTTCGGCGAGGAATCGGAGGCTCGCCTCGGAGTGGCCCTGGACGGGCAGCTTGTCGATGTCCACGACGAGCCTTTGGGGGACATGCCCGCCGGAACCCGGGTCGCTCTCTGGCATCCGCTCGAGTCTCCACCGGAGGAGGTGCTCACCTGGCGCCGCTGGTTCGAGGAGCGCCAGATCCGGCAGCCGTTCAAGCAAGAGCATCGCGAGATCTATGTCCTGACCGATGCCGAGCGTGAGACCGAAACCTATTCGAATCGCTTCGCCGCGCACATCCTCCGGCAGCACGCGTTCGCCGCCCTCTGCGCCCAGCGCGGCTGGAGCTATCACCTCCAAGGGGCCTGGGACTCCTACAATCTTCCCTGCCGCGCTCTCCCGGAGCATGACCTGCGCCTGGAGCTCCAAATCCAGCCGGCCCAGGAGGACGAGAGGTCCGAGACTTCCGTCTTTCTCTACGTCACGAGCGGCCAGATGCGCTTCTCCACGCTTTCGGGAGAGCCGCGGTCTCTGGAGACCATCCCTCCCCGGGTATTCTCCGAGCTCCTGCGCGACGTCGATCTCTTCGTCAGTGTAACGAGCATCGGCAACGATCCTGCCTGGGAGGGGCACGACTGGGGTCTGCCGGCTTGGGAGCACGATTCATTTGGCGAGCTCAACGCCACGGCACGGACCCGGCGCGAGATCCTCGAACGCCTGTTGCCGCGGCTCAAGATCGCCGGCCGCTGTTCCCTGACCGATCGCTTTCTCGTCGTCCGCGGCGACGTGCGAACCTACAAGATTCACCTGGGCAGCGGCAACGTGCTGATGGAGCCGAATAATCAATATCTCTGCATCGTTTCCGGGAAGGCCTCCGCCGCCGGATTCTTCCTTCCTTTCGAAGGAGACCGGACGTTTTCCATCATCCTGAGCAAAGCCTTGCTGCTGGCCGAGGACCGAAAGATCACCGACCCGGTGATCCTCAGGCAGATCGGACCCGGCTGAGGGTTACCGCACCAGCGCCCAGACCGCCCCGATCGCCGCGCAGGCCAGCAGCGTGCCGATCATTCCGGTCTTGAACCGGAAGAGGGCCACGGCCGCCGCCACGGCGAGAACCAGCGCCACGGGATCGAGGGTCGACAGGTCGGGGATCAGGATCCTCGCGCCGAGCACGTGCGCCTCCCCCACCCGGGCGAAAAGGGTGTGGATCGAGAACCAGACGGCGAGATTGAGGACGACTCCCACCACGGCGGCGGTTACTCCGGAGAGCGCGGCGGTGAGCGAGGCCCGGCCCCGCAGCGCCTCGATGTAGGGAGCGCCGAGAAAGATCCATAGAAAGCAGGGGACGAAGGTCACCCAGGTGGTGATGGCGGAACCCGCGATCGCCGCCGCCAGGGGCGACAACGGCGCGGCGTGGCGCCAGGCGGCCAGGAAGCCCACGAACTGGAGGACCATGATCAATGGACCGGGCGTGGTCTCGGCCATCCCCAGGCCGTCCAGCATCTCGCCGGGCCGCAGCCAGTGGAGATCCTCCACCGCGTGCTGGGCCACGTAGGAGAGGGCCGCGTAGGCGCCGCCGAAGGTCACCACCGCCATCTTGCTGAAGAAGACCCCTTCTTCCACCAGCACGTGCCGGCGTCCCAGCCCGAGCGCCAGAATCAACACCGGCCCCCACCAGAGGACGAGGTGGATGGCGAGCACCTTGACGCTGCGGGACCACGACGGGCGCAGCGCCACCGCCGCGGCGTCCGCGATGGGCTGATCGACTCCCTCGGCGGGAGCGGCGGCCGGAGCCGGGTCTCGCCGCCCGGCGATCCAGCCCACCAGGGCCGCGGCGGCGACGATCGCCGGAAAGGGAACCTGGAAGAAGAAAATGGCCACGAACGACAGGATGGCGAGAAAGACACGCAAGCGGTCCTTGAGCGCCCGCCGGCCGATGCGCACCACGGCCTCCACCACCACGGCCACCACCGCCGGCTTGAGGCCGTAGAACACGGCGTTCACCAGGCTCGACTCGTGAAAGCCGGCGTACAGAATAGACAGCCCGAGAATGGAAGCGAATCCTGGAAGGACGAAGAGGACGCCCGCGATCACACCGCCGAGCGTGCGGTTGAGCAGCCAGCCGATGTAGATGGCGAGTTGCTGCGCCTCGGGTCCAGGCAGGAGCATGCAATAGTTGAGAGCGTGGAGGAAGCGCTCCTCGCTGATCCAGCGCTTCTCCTCGACCAGCGTCCGGTGCATGACGGCGATCTGCCCCGCCGGGCCGCCGAAGGAGAGGACGGCCACCTTCGCCCAGACCCGGATGGCCTCGCGCAACGGAATCACGGAGCGGGCGGGGGTCGGCACGGCGGGAAGTATCGCACGGCCTTTTCCCCAGAGATGGAGATAGACTTGAGACCGGCCGTGTCTCGCGGACCCAAGGAGAGGCGATGAAGAGATTTCGGGTGGAACCCGGCAGCAAGGTCGATCTTCGGAAATTCAAGCCGGATTCGACCAAGGGCTTCAAGGGCGGCAAGAAGGAGGCGGAGAGGCTCATTCCAGATCTCTGCAAGCGTCTGGATGCGGTGCAGGAGGCCATGTGGGCCGAGCACAAGCACAGGGTGCTCATCGTCCTTCAGGGGATCGACACCAGCGGCAAGGACGGCACCATCCGCCACGTTTTCCAGAACGTCAATCCGCTGGGCGTGCGGGCCGTGGGCTTCCGGGTTCCCACCGAGGAGGAGCGGGAGCACGACTTTCTGTGGCGGGTCCACTCCAAGGTGCCCGGCGCGGGCGAGATCGTGATCTTCAACCGCAGCCATTACGAGCAGCTCCTGCCGGTGCGGGTGCTCAAGCTCGAGCCGCCCGAGGTCTGGCACCGCCACTTCGATCAGATCAACGATTTCGAGCGCCTGCTGGCGGAGACCGGTACGACGGTGCTCAAGTTCTTCCTCCACATCTCCAAGGAGGAGCAGAAGCGGCGTCTTCAGGACCGTCTCGACGACCCGGCCAAGCAGTGGAAGTTCCGCAAGGGCGACTTGGTCGATCGCGCCCACTGGGACGAGTATATGAAGGCCTACGAGGACATCCTCGGCCGCACCAGCCAGAAATGGGCGCCCTGGTACGTCGTGCCGTCCGACAAGAAATGGTTTCGCAACCTCTTGGTGGCCAAGGTGCTGGTGGAGACGATGGAGGATCTGGGAATCCAGTCGCCTCAGGCCGAGGAGGACCTGAAGGGTATCGTGATCGATTAGGGAGCTAGCCCTGCCGTCCGGGCCGCGACGATGTAGCCGAAGATATATTCGAAAAGCTCGACGTGGTGAAGGGCGGCTTCCGCGTCGCGCCCCCAGGCGGTGAGGCCATGGTCGCGAATCAGGAAACCGGGAACCTGAGGCGGCGCCTCCGAGAAGCGGGCCAGGAGCTCCTCGGCGATACGCGGGACATGGAGGTGGTTGGGAAAGACCGCGAGCGCGACGTGCGGGTCCTGGTCCCAGACGCCCAAGCCCTTGAGCATTTCGAGCGGCGGCAGGAGGAGACTGTCCTCCTCCGCCCCCTCGGTCAGCCGGGCGGCGACGTTGCCCGGAATCGAGTGGACGTGGAAGCAGGCGCCGGCCTGGGGCACCAGCCGGTAGATCGCATCGTGCAGGCTGGTTTCGGCGGACGGGCGGTCGTCCGGCCGGCCCTTCTCCACCACCTCGCCGCCGGGCGCGATGCGCAGGAAATCCTCCGCTGTAAGCCGTCCCTTCGCCTTGCCGCTGGCCGTGATCCAGAAGCTGCCGTCGGGCAGGCGCAGGGAGAGATTGCCCGCCGTGCCCCACATCCATCCGCGGTCGTAGAAGAGACGGGCGACGGCGGCGAGGACGGCGCGGGGATCTTGATTGGGCTCCATGGTGGAACCGACTGTAGCAAAACACCCCGGGGGATGAGAGCCTGTCACCTTTCTGCTATATTCAAACACCAGAGAAGTAGGACGCGCCGGAGGCGCGAGGAGGTACGTGTATGGCAACTTTGACGTTTCCCCAGGAAAAGCGGGTGTTAGAAGACCCTCACGAGATCTTCGGCTTCCTGGCCGGAGTGGGTATCTGGTATAGCAAGTTCGAAGGGACCGACTCGCTCGCCGACGACGCGAGCGACCAGGAGATCCTGGACGCCTATCAGGAGCCCATTCAGCGGCTGATGAAAGAGGGCGGCTACGTGACGGCGGACGTCATCAACGTCAAGCCCACAACCCCCGGCATCGGCGCCATGCTCGCCCGCTTCAACAAGGAGCATTGGCACGACGAGGACGAGGTGCGCTTCATCGTCCACGGCCGCGGGCTGTTCCACATCCACCCCACCGAGGGGCCGGTCTTCAGCCTGGAGATGACCAAGGGCGACATGATCCGCGTGCCGCGCGGCACCCATCACTGGTTCGACCTCTGCATGGACAAGACCATCCGGGCCATCCGCCTGTTCCAGGACCCGTCCGGCTGGGCGCCCCACTACACCGAATCCGGCGAGGACGCGAAGTTCCAGCCCCTCTGCTTCGGGCCGGCCTACATCCCCTTCAACCGGACGACGCTGTAGGCAAGTGACCGAGGGTGGCTGAGCCAGGGAAGATCGGGGCCGTCCTGACCGATATCGAAGGCACGACGACCTCGATCTCCTTCGTCTACGACGTCCTCTTCCCCTACGCCGCCGCCCGGCTGGACGACTACTGCGGGCGTTTCGAGCCCGATCCGGATCTCGCGGCGGCGCTCGCCCGCCTGCGCCAGGAGCAGACCGACGAGGGCGCCGGCGTGGACCTCGCCGGTAGTCTCGCCGGGTATGCCCGCCGTCTCATGGCCGAAGACCGGAAATCGACCGGCCTCAAGCTCCTCCAGGGAGTGATCTGGGAGGAAGGCTACCGGAACGGCACGATCCAGGGGCACGTCTTCCCCGACGTGCCGGAAGCTCTCGCTTCCTGGCGCGCCGCCGGTCGCCGCCTGAGGGTCTTTTCCTCCGGCAGCGTCCACGCCCAGAAGCTCCTCTTCGGCCACACCGCCTACGGGGATCTGACCCCTCTCTTCGAAGGCTTCCACGACACCACGACAGGCCCCAAGCGCGAAGTGGCCGCCTATGCGGCCATCGCCGCCGCCTACAACCTGCCGGCCGGGGAGATCCTCTACCTGAGCGACGTGCGCGAAGAGCTGGACGCCGCCGCCGCGGCCGGGATGCAAACGGGATTGCTCGCGCGTCCCGGAAACCGCCCGGCGGAGCCGGGAGGTCATGCCCAGTATGGGGATTTTGGGGAGATCAGCCGATGCCGTTGATCTCCAAGCCCCGCCTGGCGAGGATGGCGGCTCCCGATTCCGGTGAAACCGACGAGGCGGTCCTCGCGACGTTCGAGGCCTACCGACCCAGCCTGAATGCGGACGCCGCATTTCAGTGCCTGCTCGGCGCCGCGTGCGCAATCGGCCGCCACCGGCCGCATCTCCTCGACCGGCTGCTGCCGCGGCCCCTCGACGCTTGCGTGTGCATGGGCGTGGTGACGCTGGAGAACTTTTGGCGCTACGCGGAGCTCTGTATTCGAAGGGATCAGGAGACGCCACCGCCCTACGTACAGGATTTCACCGAAGCCACGACGGCGTTCCTTCGCCAGGAGCTCCCCAAGCACGAGGCGCTCCTGGCGCGGCTGCTCCAGGAGCGTCTGGATCGTCCGGACTAGGCCAGCCCGCCTCCCTACCGCTCAACCTGCAACCCCAGGTGCTTCTCGAACGGACCATAGTACTCGGGCGAGGAGTGCAGGAGCGCGTACCCCTGGTCGAGGCAGAAGGTGGCGATGCGGCACTCGGCCGTGCGCACGGGGATGCCCCGGGCGCGCAGGGTATGGAAGTGGACGGCCGACTTCTCCGCCAGATCGAACCCTCCCAGCTCCACCCGCCAGAACTTCCCCATCGCCTCGCGGGCCAGCTTCCTGTGCAGCTCGTCCGGCATTCCGTGAAGGACCTCTAACAACACCACGTCCGCTACCACCAGGGGAAATCGGCCGAGGAGGGAGTCCAGACGGTTCGCCTCCGGCGTGGCCGCCCCCGTGAAGTAGTCGATCCAGACGGACGAATCAACGAGAACCTGCACCGCGCTCCTCCCGGATCGAGTCCAGATCCGCCTGCCACACCAGCTTGCCCCGGAGAGAGCGCACCCCGGCCTGCTCGTGGAGCTGCACGTACATCTTCAGCGCCTCCTCGACCAGTCCTTTCTTCGTCGTATTGGCGGAAAGCGCGAACGCCTTCGCGAACAGCCTGTCGTCAATCTCCAAACTCGTGAACAAGGTCCCCTCCTCACATCGCCGCATATGGCTTTGCCCCGAAAGTATATACTCGGTGGACACGGGTGGCCTCCCGGGTGCTTCTGGCATATGAACTTTCCGCTCCAATATATGAAATCCTTCCAGGAAGACGCCTGCGGTGATCACTCCACCTCTTTTGGGGGGTTCTCCAGCTTCGGAGAGGCGCCGCCATATGGAGAAATCAGATTCTCATATAGCTAGTGGCATCATCTATATGAAATTATTTCTCTAGCATATAGGATGAGATTTGATACCTGTCCAACGAGCGCAGTTCTATATGGAAAACACCTAATTTCATATGCCTTGGACGCAGGGATGGGAGTCCAAGGCACCCATCGGCTTGGGAGAATGCCTCCCTTGCGGGCTCAAGAGGTTGCGCTATATGGAAACGTAGGGATCTTATATGGTGGGGAGGGTCCGGAACGGCGCAGGGACGGAACAGCTCGCCGGGCAGCGGCTCAGTTCGGCTCGCCGATGACCGAAGCGGCAACAGCGGCCTTCTCCAGCCAGCGGCCCAGTCGCTCCGGATCCTTCTGGGCCAGGATGAGCTCGCGGGCCGCGTCCGGCACCGCGATACCGCGGGCCCGTAGCACCGTCAGCACGGCGCGCGCCTCCGCCTCGGTGCGGCCCTCGGCGCGGCCCTGGGTGAGCCCCTGGGCGACGTACTTTTTCGCGAAATCGCTCTGGTATTCGTAGCCCTTCATCTTCGCCTCCAGCGCGCGGCGAGCCGCGTCATTCAAGGAATTGTACACGAGATCGAAGTAGAGCCTCGCCCTGTCCTCGTCGAGTCCTTCGATCGCGGGCAGCACCTTGGAGGCGATCGTGGCTCCCTGCTCCGTGTCGCCGTGCGCCAGGGCGGAAAGCACTCCGAGCTCAGGACGGCGAGCGGCCTCCTCAAGGTCCGTCACGACCGGAACCGCCGTGCGGCGCAGCACCGGAGGGTTCAGGACGAAACCGGGGACGCCGATTGCGATCGGCTCCGCGCACCACTCCGCGACGGCCGGATCGGGCGCGACGACGAGAAGGTCCGCGGGACATCCGTGGATGGCACGCGAGACCGTCACATAGGCCGGCCAACTGAAGCGCTTCCTGGAATCGACCGCCAGTTGGACCTCGACGATAATCGTCCGGACGGGGATGTCGTGGTCGAGAAGGACCACGACGACATCGGCGCGGTATTCGGCGGGCTGGATCTCGGTCAAGTCGGCCGAGGCGAGGCGGGCTTCCGTGTAGGCCGGAAGCGAGACGCCCAGCACCTCGGCCAGGATCTCGGCGGCGAGAGACGGACGATTCTTGAAGAGATCCACGAGGATCTCGTGAGCCATCGAAGGCATAGCGGCGCGGTTCCTTTCCTGGAAACCGCGACAAGATAACATCTCCCTGAGTTAGGAGATCCGAAGGGCCGCCGCAGACCGAAGCGCGGGCCAAGTAGGGGCGATCTCCCGGTAGTCTCCGCTACGACAGCCGGGACCGGCCACAGGGCCGCGAAGGGCCTGGCACTTTTCCCCCGGACCCATAGATTCACTCCCAGACACCTTCGTCGTCCGCCTGGAATTCCCACATGAAACCGATCAGTGCGTTTATATCACCGGAATGAAGACCGGCCGATTCAAAACCGCTCCGGAGCTTCCTGAGACAGCAATCACGGAACCTATAGAGGCTTTTCTGAGGCTGGCCGAGCAAGCGGGATATTGTCGCCATGCTGAGGCCGCCGCGGTAGTGAAGCTTGAGCAGAAAGCGGCTTTCGGCAGGGAGTTCGCGAAGCAGAGAAAAGAAGACGTCGCGAAATCGGGCCGCAGTGCAAGCCAACTCTTTCTGCTCCACATAGTCTTCGATCCTCCCATCAACCGAGATCCGACGTAGTTCCTCCTCGCCAACCCGCCGCCGCTCGGCGCGCCATGGAAGGCCTGCCGCAAGTTTCTCCAGCGCCATCCGGGAGAGGGTAACTCGGTGCAAGTTATGCATTTGGCGGATCGCTTCCTCGAGGGAGAGTCCATCGCGGAGCAGGAGCCGTTCGAGCAGCACCGCTTCGGAACCCTGTCGGCGGGCTGCCGCAGAGGATCTCCACTTGCCCCAGACCTTTGTGCGGTAGTCTCGCATCAGGTTGACGAGGACCACAGTCAGATAGGTCGAAAACGAACTCCGGCCCTTCCAACCGGCCAGTATCCGGTAATCGTTTTCAACGAGCTTGAACAAGGCCCAGGAAAGGAACTCGTCGGCTTCGTAGTCGGGCAGGCCGCTACGCCGGCCCAGAGACTGGAGTCGCTGCTGAATGAGTCCGAAGTGCCTCTCGAGAAGTATCCTTCCACGGCTGACTTGGTCGACTGGACCAGACGCCAACTGTCGGCGAGCCGGCTGCGAGGGTGAGCCTTCAAGATCTTTCAGAACCGGTTGATCAAGGACAAACTCACACATCATCTGGGTCTCCGAAGTGGGAGCCGAGGAATTAGGCTAAGCTTCTTCACTCCGACCGCTCACTATGAGGGGTAGAAGTTGCCTGATCGAGGGGCCTTTCATGCCCATGCCGCCGGGCGTTTCTCTCTTCGCACGCTTCTTGGGATCACCTCTCCGGCAATCGGCTAACCAGGTTGGAAAAGACCCAGCGAATTGAGGGCCTCGAAGAGGTGATCAGCAATCGCTTTGCTTTCATCTGGATCTGCACCGATGGGCGACGGGAAGTTCGCGCAGTATTTTCCATCTGTTGCAGCGGGTACCGGACAGAACTTCATCAAAGACACCAAGTAGCCAGCGAGCAAGGCACTCTCCAAGTCGACATAAGTGGGAAGCCTCCCTACGGATGAGAGCGCCTTTGACGAGGCCAGTGTAGCTGCCAAGGCTCCAACCAGTGTCGCGAGGACTAGCACCCGCGGACTATCCTTATCCCAATCGGCATTCTGGTCGTACTGCTTCTTGAAGTCGGGTCGGTAGCGTGTCTTGTACTCATCCAGTGTCTCCGCCATGAAGGGCAGTGTCGACCCTACCTGGATCGCATTCACGACCTTGTTTAGCGCGTCCTCGATATCCCAGTTTGGTGCCATCTGTTACCTCTCCTTTCTTGTCATCTCAAGTCTCAACGAGTAGGCCTTCGTTTTCGAACAGCCGAGGCCAGTCATTCGGACGTGTACTTATGCTATGGTCTCAATGGATTCGCGAGCGACATGCGTAGATGGTTGCATACTCGGCGCTAGGGCGAAAGGCACTTGGAATCGCATGACGTTTCTCCTGGGGGTTGTCGCAGAGTCTCCCTACCGGACTCTACTTCCATACTCAGGAGAACGAACGACCCATTATTTCTGAACAGGCGAAGCTTGACCAGGGCGGTCAATTGTCGCTACCATGCCTACTCAGATAGCTGTCATGGCCGGTGAGCGAGAGTCGATGGAGCCGCCAATTTCGCAAGAGTCCGCGAGATCTGTGTCGACTTCGAGCGACGGAGCCCCTAGACAGACGTTTGATGATGGGGACTCTTTTGGGAGTTCGCGTCTTCTTCTCGCCCGAGCACAGGAGGGGCGGACAAGCGCGGTCAGCCGCCTTTTTCGGCGCGTGCTGCCGTCATTGCGACGGTGGGCTCGCGGTCGGCTTCCACAGTGGGCGCGGGCACGGATGGACACAGAGGATCTGGTCCAGGAAGTCGCAGTGAACGCCTTCCGGCATCTTCGGAGGATCGAGCCAAGGCGCCGACACGCCTTGCAGGCCTATCTCCAAGAGTCAATCAGGAACAGGATTCGCGACGAGGTGCGCAGGGCTGGGCGTGTCGAGGTTCCAGCATCAGTCGGTTCCGAGGTTCCTGGCGCCGAATCCTCGCCTCTCGAGCGCGCGCTGTCCGCCGAGAGGCTTGCGCGGTATCACACCGCCGTCGCATTGCTTCCCGAAGGGGACCAAGAACTGATCGTGGGACGGTTAGATCTCGGGCTTTCCTACGAACAGCTCGCCCTTGCGACCGGTCGACCGTCTCCGGACGCTGCGCGCGTCGGCGTCCGGCGAGCGCTGCTCAGGCTCGCGCAGGAGATGACGTCTGGCTAGCCGGCAGAGGCTCTTGCAGCAGTTGGCGAACGCCGTAGCGGACGGCACGGCAATCGACTGGACCGGGGTAGAGCGGCGCTACAGGAATCATCCGGAGAACTCCGCGGTATTCAATCTGCGGCTACTTCATGAGTTGGGCGTAGACCGCAAACCCTCTGCCTCGTCTCCGCGACTGTCCGCGTCCCTCTCGCTGGCGCTAAGGCTGCTGTTCGGCTTGGCCGGGCTCCAGGTCTTGCTTGCCAACGCGATCTTCGCGTTCAGTGCAACCGATTCGAAGCCGATCTCCGGATCGCTGGTGATCACTGTGACCCTTGTCTTCGCAGTGGCCGCGCTGGTTCTGCTGACAGCTGGCGCCAGAGACCGCCGTACATTACCCCTAGCAGGTGCCTTCCTCTGCGTTTCGGCTGCGACGGCACAGCGCTTTCTTCCACAGATCGCGACTCTTGCACCTTGGTTTCCTTCAGGTTGGTTGAAGGCCTTCCTTCCGGAGGCCTTCCTTCCCGCCTTCCTCTGGGTCTTTACCCGAGACTTCCCGCGGGTAGTACGGTTCAGTCGCTGGTCCCGTGCTCTCGAGCCGATGATCTGGGTTAGTGCTGGAGTTGGGGCTTTCCTTTTTGCAGGGAATGCCTATGCGCAGCTTAGTGGTCTCGGAGAGGGAACCGCGTATATGCTTCTCCGGCCCTTTCTGCGTCGGTCGACTGGAACTTACTGGACAGCCCTTTCAATTTTGACACTCCTTGCTCCTTGCCTATCGGTGCTGCGCCAAACGAGCGCCTCGGGTGATGAGAGGAGGAGAGTAAGAGCCTTCGTCACAGGGCTGGCTATCGGGATCGTGCCGCTTTTCGCGCAAGTGTTAGCAGAGAACCTGATCCCCGCGTATGACCGCCTCACGGACGTGCCTCGGTGGCAGGCGCTCAGCGGAGGGATTCTCTACGCGTTCCTGCTTTCTGTCCCCGTCACCACAACCTACGCGGTTGTGGCTCGCCGGGTGCTCGATGTTCGGCTAACCCTCGGTCTGGCCGCCCGACTCGCCCTCGCGCGAGGTTCGCTGGCGATACTTGCCGCCTCGCCGATCCTCCTCCTCGTCTACCAGGCCTACCGCCACCGGGATCTCCCTTTAGCAGTGGTCTTCTCCAGAAGTGAATCGCGCGGCTGGTTTCTCGCTTCCTTGTGCGGAGTTGCTCTTTTGCTCTTTCGAGCGCCAATGCTTAGGATCGTAGAACGCAGGCTTCTTGGCCGCATGGTCACGGCGGGCTTTGCTCTAGCCAAGTTCGGCCAGGAGGCTCAACGTGCGGGAGGTATAGCGATCCTGCTCCAGCTCCTGCGACGAGAACTCTCAGGCTTCTTGCGTTGTGAAACCGTGACGCTCTTGATTCGTGAGTCGAGTACCTCGCTGCTGAGCGATCCAGAGGGCTGGACGAATTCCCTAGCGACCGACACATCGCTTGTCCTCATGGCGGAAGCGTCCTCCAGCCCAATCTTCGTCGATCCCGAGGGGCGCACCTCACTCTACTCGTGGCTGCCTGAGCCGGAACGAAAATGGGTCGAGGAGTCCGGCCTCTACCTCTTAATTCCTCTCGCGACCATGGACGGAGCCCTGCGCGGCCTCCTCTGCGTGGGGCCAGCCCGCACGGGCGCTCGCTACTCGCAGGACGAGTTAAGCGGTGTCACCGCGTTCGCTTCGACAACGGCTCTTACGCTGGAACGTCTGTCGCACGAGGGAAGTCGGCTTGCGGAGGGAAGCACCGAGTTACGCAATCTCCCGGCCGGCGAGTGCACGAGATGCGGGTGCGTGGTGGAGTCTGCGAACGATAGGTGCCGGTGCGGCGGAATTCTTGTTCCTGCTCCGCTTCCCTATGTCCTGCACGGGAAGTTCCGCATCGAGCAGATCCTAGGGAGGGGAGGGATGGGCGTGGTCTACCGCGCCACGGATCTCGTGCTGGGTCGCATTGTGGCACTCAAAACCCTTCCGCGGCTCGAGATCAACGCGCTACAACGACTCCAGCGAGAGGCGCGCTCGATGGCGAGCGTCGTCCATCCCGGCCTTGCGACGATCTTCGGAGTCGAGACTTGGCGAGGCGTGCCCGTCCTCGTGGTTGAGTGTCTCGAAGGAGGAACACTCTCGCGGCGGCTCAAGGGCCCCATGGATCCCCGGACCGCTGTCGAGCTTTGCATTGACCTGGCAGCCGCTCTCGTTGCGATGCACAGCCGAGACCTTCTGCATCGGGATCTCAAGCCCTCGAACATTGGATTCACGGACGATGGGAAGCCTAAGCTGCTCGACTTCGGCTTGGCAAGGCTCTTCGAAGAGGCGGGAGGACTGCCCGAGCGGCCTGCCCGATCTGGGCTCCGTCCAGAGGGAGACGAAGCACTCTGCCTCACCCTGAGCCGGCACATCGTCGGAACGCCGCTCTATCTCTCGCCCGAGGCGCTAGCGGGAGTTCCTGCTTCACCGTCGCAGGACGTGTGGGCCTTGTTCATTACCTTGTGGGAGACTGTCGCGGGAAGGCATCCCCTCCACGGCAAGTCTTTCCCTGATGCGATGCGAGCGCTGGCGAATGCGGAGATCCCCGACGTGCGCGAGGCACGTCCAGATTGCCCACTGTCGCTTGTCGCGCTACTGAACTCTGCTTTCGACCCACGGCCGGATAGGCGTCCAGCAACGGCGGAAGTTGCGCGTCAAAAGCTCCTGGGCCTGATTCATGGTCTCGCGTAGAGACCATTGACAGGTGCCCCCTCTCCCCCCGAGAGAGGGGGGCCAAGCAGGGAATGAGGGCCTTGGGCTTCCCCCTACACCGCCTTCGCCCGAGCCTCCGCCTTGTCCACCACCATCTCCGTCAGCTTCGCCGTCTTCGAAACCGCCTTCCCGATCGCCTGGAGCAACGCTAGGCGGTTGGTGCGGACGGCTTCGTCGTCGGTCATCACCATGACCTGGACGAAGAAACGGTCGAGCACCGGGGCGAGGTCGGCGACATGGCGCAGGCAGCGCTCGTAATCTCCGGCCGCGGCAGCACTCTCGATGTCGGTGCGCAGCTCGTTGAAGGCGGCGGCCAGCTCCTTCTCCGCCGGCTCCACGAGACGGGCTTCGTCGAAGGGTCGCTCTTCCGCGTCCTTGACGATGTTGGCGATGCGCTTGGCCGCCAGCACGACGGAGAGGAAGCCGGGGGTCTCTCGCACCTTGTGCAGGGCGTCCACTCGTGCTCGAAGATCCGGCAGGTTGCTGCTGCCCACGGCCAGGGCGGCTTCGATCTCGTCGTAGGCATAACCCGCGAGGCCCAGCAGGTAACGGATGCGATCGTTGAAGAAGGCCCTGAGATCGTCCAGGATCTGCTCCGACTTGCGGGTCAGACGGTCTCCGAAGAGCTCCGCCGCCGCGACGGCGGCTTTCTCCAGGTCCAGGGCCAAGCCGGCCTCCAGGCAGATGCGCACCACGCCCTGGGCGGCGCGGCGCAGGCCGAAGGGGTCCTTGCTTCCAGTGGGGATGAGCCCCAGGCCGAAAATACCTACCAGGGTGTCGAGACGGTCGGCGAGGGCGGTGACCTGGCCCACCCGGCCTCGCGGCAGCGGGTCCTCGGTGGAGGCCGGCAGGTATTGATCTTAGACGGCCTGCCAGACAGGCTCCGGCTGCCCCTCCTCGCGGGCGTAGATGCCGCCCACGATTCCCTGGAGGGAGGTGAACTCCTTCACCATCTCGGTCGCGAGGTCGACCTTGAGGAGCCGCGCGGCTTCGACCGCGGACACCTTCTCCGCCGCCCAGCCGAGCTGGTCGCAGATCGTCGCGGCCAGCGACTCCAGGCGCAGGGCCTTGACGGCGTAGCTCCCCAGACGCTCGTGGAAGTTGAGCGACTGGAGCTGCTCGGCCCGCCGGGCCATCCCCGCCTTGTGGTCCTCGCCGTAGAAGAAGCGGGCATCCGCGAGGCGCGCCGCCACCACCCACTCGTTACCGGAGCGGACGCGTCCCACCGGATCGTCCGGACGGTCCATGACGGTGAGAAAGTAGGGCAAGAGCTTTCCATGACCTTCAGGAGAGGCCACGGTGAGGGCGCTCTGATGGTCGCGCAGGCTGGTGGCGAGCACTTCGGCCGGCAGCTCCAGGAAGGCGTCGCCGAAGCTCCCTTCCATGACTCCGGGGATCTCGCAGATGGCCGCCAGCTTCTCGAGCAGCGACGGATCGTCCACCAGCGTGCCGCCCAGGGCCTCGGCGCGGCTGCGCATGGTTTCGAGGAGGGCGCGCTGGCGCTCGGCTGGCCGCACTTCGAGATGGCGAACGGCGAGCTGGCGCCGGTACTCCTCGACATCCGTGACCTCGAAGCTGTGGGGCGACAGGGTGGGATGGCCGCATGTCGTGTTGCCCGCGGCGATGCCGAAGAGCTCGAAGGGCACGACCTCGCCGTCGAGCAGCGAGATGATCCCGTGCACCGGACGCACCCAGGGACCCGGGCCGCTCCCCCACCGCATGGTCTTGGCCCAGGAGATGCCGATGAGGATGCGGGGGACGATCTCCGCCAGCACTTCGCGGGTGGGACGGCCGGCGATCTTCTTCGTCGCTCCGAGATACTCGCCCTTATCGGTCTGCACCCGCGTGAGCTGGTCCGGCTCCAGGCCCGTCCGCTTGGCGAAGCCCAGGAGGGCGGGCGTCGGCTGGCCGTCGGCGGTGAAGGCGGCGCGCACGGGCGGCCCCATCACCTGCTCCTCGCGGTCCGGCTCCCCTTCGGGCAGGCCGGAAAGGATGAGCACCAGACGCCGCGGCGTGAAGCCGGTCTCCACCTCGCGAGGGCCGATGCCCCGCGCCATCAGCTCCTCGAAGACGCGGGTCGCCAACTCGCGCATTCCCGGCTCCAGCATGCGGGCCGGAATCTCCTCGCTCCGAACTTCCAATAGATACTCACCGCGCGGCATCGGTCACCTCCGCTGCAACTCCATAGGCCTCGCGATCCGCGCCGCGCAGCATGGGGTATCCCTGGCGCTCGCGGCTCTCGACATACGCCCTTGCGCAGGCGACGGCGAGATCCCGCACCCGCTTCATCAAGCCCACGCGCTCGGTCACCGAGACGGCGCCGCGGGCGTCGAGGACGTTGAAGGCGTGCGAGCACTTGAGGGCGTTCTCGTAGGCGGGAAACACCAGCCCGGCCTCCAGGCAGTGCTGCGCCTCTTTCTCCAATCCATTGAACTGGTTCTGCAGGAAGGCGACGTCCGCCAGCTCGAAGTAGTACCGGGAGAGCTCGTACTCTTCCTGCTTGCGCACCTGGCCGTAGGCGAGCCCCTCCACCCAGTCGATCTCATAGATGCTCTGGGAGAGCGAGAGGAACATGGTGAGGCGCTCCAGGCCGTAGGTGATCTCGGCGCTGATGGGC
>Ga0134121_10000478_pt1 | contig 46554 bp, 26 predicted proteins | sample KB301_FD_96463 | JGI IMG/M metagenome (GOLD analysis project Ga0134121, IMG submission 96463) | Terrestrial soil microbial communities without Nitrogen fertilizer from Kellogg Biological Station, Michigan, USA - KB3-0-1 | ecosystem: Environmental > Terrestrial > Soil > Unclassified ...
CGTAGAGGCGCGTCTCCTGCACGATGGTGCCGCCGCCGTCGAGCACCGCCGCCTGGCGGACGATCTCGTGCTCGATGCCGAACTGGACGAACTTGAACGAGTTGAGGTTCTTCAGCTCGACCTTGACGCCGAACTTCGTCTGCCCCTTCGGCCGCAGGGACACGTTGGCGTCGCAGCGCAGCGACCCCTCCTCCATATTGCCGTCGGTGACGCCGATCCAGACGAGGGCATTGCGGAGCGTCGAGAAGTAGGCGTGCGCTTCCTGCGGCGATCGCAGGTCCGCCTCGGAGACGATCTCGATGAGCGGCATGCCGGAGCGGTTGAAGTCCACGTACGAGCGCGTGGCGGAGTCGTGGAACCCCTCGTGCAGGAGCTTCCCGGCGTCCTCCTCCATGTGGATGCGCGTCAGCCGCACCTTCTTGGGCCCGCCGGGCGTGTCGATCTCCAGCCAGCCGCCGGTCATGAGAGGCCGGTCGAACATCGAGATCTGGTAGCCCTTCGGCAGGTCCGGGTAGAAGTAGTTCTTGCGCGCGAAGATCGAACGCTCCTGAATGTCGCAGTGGAGCGCCAGCCCGGCCCGCACCGCGAACTCGACCGATTTCCGGTTGAGCACCGGCAAAACCCCCGGCATGCCGAGGCAGACCGGGCAGACCTGGGTGTTCGGCGGCGCGCCGAACTTCGTCGGGCAGCCGCAGAAAATCTTCGAGGCGGTGAGGAGCTGGCAGTGGACTTCCAGCCCGATCACCGGTTCCCAGCGTTCCAGGGGATTGGCGTGGGGGTTCGACATGCTGACCCGGTCGGAGCCGGGGCGGCATCGTAGCAGAAAATGCTAGAGTACCGGCCGCCGGACGCGTCGCTCCGGCCGGGAGAACAGCGTGGCCAGCGTGCGCGTCGCGATTCTCGGCGCCGGCAATCTGGGAACGGCGCTCGGCATCGTCCTGACCGGCGGCACCCCCGGCATCCGCGCCGGGCGCAACCGGCACGTCGTCGTCTGGACCATCGAGGGCGACGTCGCCGAAGAGATCCGCACCCGCCGGCAGAACCGCAAGTACCTCCCCGACGTCGAGCTGCCGCGCGGCCTCCAGGTCACCATGGACCTGAAGGAAGCGCTCTCCGGTGCCGACGTGGTGATCTTCGCCCTCCCATCGAAGGTGGTGAAGGAAGTCGCGCGGCAGGTGGCGGCGATCTACGGCGCATCCGCACCGGTGCCGAAGCCGGCCCTGGTCAGCGCTTCGAAGGGTCTCGAGCCCGAGACCGACCGGCGCATGAGCCAGGTGATCGCCGCCGAGCTGCCGGCGGCGCTCGGGATCCCGGTGATGGCGATCTCGGGCCCGTCGATCGCGCACGAGCTGAGCCGGGGCGTGGTCACCGCGGTCACCCTCGCCTACAGCGACCCGCGCCCGGCCCGCGCCGTGCGCCGGCAGATCCAGACGCCCATCCTGCGCTTCGACATCAGCCGCGACATCGCCGGCGTCGAGCTGGGAGGGGTGCTGAAGAACGCCTACACGCTTCTCTTCGGGCTGTGCGACGGGCTCGGCCTGGGACTCAACACCAAGGCGGCCCTCCTGACGCGCGCCCTCCCCGAGATGACCCGTCTCGGGGTCGCCCTCGGCGGCCGGCGCGCCACGTTCCTGTCGCTGCCCGGGCTCGGCGATCTCATCGGCACGGGGCTCAGCCACCACAGCCGCAATCGCCGCATGGGCGAGGAGCTCATCCGCCGCGCCTCGCACGAGGAGGCCCTCGCGTCGATCCCCGGGGTGGTGGAAGGAGTCGGCTCGCTCGCCCTGGCCCGCGCGCTCGCCGCCAAGCGCAAGATGAAGCTCCCCATCCTCGAGGGGCTGGCCGCCATCCTCGACCGGAAGGCCGACCCTCTCGCCACGATCACCAAGCTGGCGGGGTGAGGTCGTCCCGTGAGACGATCGGCCCTCGCGCCCATTCCGGAGACGATGACATGAAGGGACCCGCCGATCTGACCCGGCCATGGCTTCTGGCCGCGCTTCTCCTGCTTCCCGGCGTCACGATGGCGCAGTCTCCCGCCCCGCCGCCGGCTGCGCATGGTGCCGCTCCCGCCGCGCCCACCGCCCCGACCGGTCCGACCGAGAACGTCCTGGTCACGGCCTCCCCCATCACGACGCAGGCCGACATGGAATCGATCTTCGACCAGATCTACACGGTCCCTCTCGACACCGAGAAGCCGTATGCGATCGCCGGGCTGACGATCAAGCGGGACACCATGGAAATCGCCCTGACGCGCGGCACGCTGTGGCTGGCGAAGCCGATCGCCGGGCAGGTCACCGGGGCCTACTTCACCGGCACCGCGACCATGCGCCTGAGCATCCCGAGCGCCATCGACCGCAAGCGCCTCGAGGAGGCCATTGGCCGGCCGACCATCGACATGCCGATCAGCGAAGTCGTGCTGCGCTTCGACGACGGCAGCGAGAAGGAGATCCTGGCGGCGGCCAAGCCGGCCGCCGGGGTGCCGCCTCCCGGGACCACCTGGAACGACAGGCTCAAGGTGGACGCCTTGTCGGATGAGGCCACCCCGATGGATTTCCTCCACACGTGGATCAACAACCTCAAGTACACGACGCTCTTCACGGCCGATTTTCCCGGGTCGGACGGCAAGACCTGGTTCCGCTACGTCCACAACGGCGGGCACCGCATCGAGGACGCTCTCTACAAGGAGGAGTTCCTCGGGGCGGGGGGCAAGCGCCTCGACCGCATCCTGGCGCACTTCCACCGGCCCGAGGACTACGACGCCAAGGGGAACTACGACCTGATGCCCGAATCGGACGCCAAGGAAGCCGCGCTCGTCCGCAACGTCGAGATGACCGTGTCGATCCCCAACACCAAGGCGGTGGCGATCGACGCGAAGCTCACCGTCGAGGCGCTGCGCGACAACCTGCGCGCCGTCCGCTTCGACTTCATCAACAACCTGGACGACTCGGGTCTCTGGGACGCCAAGGGGCGGCTCGTGACCGACGGCTTCGTCGGGGACGGTTCCGGCAACGCGCTCCCCTACCTGCACCGCTGGCACGAGCTGATCGTGCTGCTGCCGAAACCCCTGGCGAAGGGCGAGCGGACCGTCGTGAGCGTGAAGGCGAACGAGGACACCATCATCCAGCTCACCGAGAAGTCCTACGTCATCTACACCACCTACCCGTGGTTCCCGCAGATCGGCGAGCTGGGAGGGCGCTACACCATCGACTGGACGGTCAAGATCGCCAAGCCCATGGTCGCCGCCGGCACCGGCGACGTGGTGAAGGAATGGCAGGAGGGCGACCTCAACTGCGCCCGGTGGAAGAGCGACGTCCCGGTGCAGTTCGCCTCGTTCATCTTCGGGTCGTTCAAGGTCGCGCAGGGGACGTACAAGCGCGAGGCGCCCCTCACCGGCGAGATCCCGATCCGCGTCTACACCATCCTCGGAGGCGACCAGCATTCCAAGGCGAACCCCGACGCGGTCATCTACAACATCGGCCAGGGGATCAAGATGTACGAGACCATCTACGGTCCCTTCCCCTACGGGCAGCTCGACGTCGCCGAGATGGCGAAGTACCAGGGCTTCGCCCAGGCGCCGGCCGGCGTGCTCCTCATCAGCAGCGTGGCCGTCGGCGGGACGGCGCTGGCCGACCAGGACGGCGAGGTCTACGCCGTCAACATCGAAGAGCAGGGCGGGCTCGGAAAGGTCGGCGGCGGCGGCACCGGCGACCAGTTCGTCTTCCACGAGCTGGCGCACCAGTGGTGGGGCCACAACGTCTCCTGGGTCGGGGCCGAGGACCAGTGGATGAGCGAGGCGCTCGCGGAATACAGCGCCGGCATGATGGTGGACGCCATCGATCCGAAGCGCTTCGATCTGATGCGCAAAGGGTGGCGGAAGGAGGCGATCAACGGCGATCCCTTTGGAACGCTCGCCACCGCCAACACCTCCGAGACGCCGGAGCACCCGGGGGAGCGCTTCCGTCTCGTCTACTGCAAGGGCCCGTACGTCATCCACATGCTGCGCACCTGGATGGGCTGGGACAAGTTCTCGCAGTACGTGACCGCGGTGCAGACCAAGTACAAGGGGCAGAGCATCAACAATGACACCCTGGCGCGCGAGGCGGGCAAGATCATGGGCTACAGCATGTTCCCCTTCTTCGATCAGTGGGTGCGCGACCGCGGCGTCCCGAAGGTGCACTACACCTGGACCGCCGCCCCCGACCCCGAGGGGAAGCAGGTCGTCACCATCAAGCTGCGGCAGGAGGACAAGGACAACCCGAAGATCCTCATGCTGCCGATCGCGCTCGACTTCGGCAAGAAGGACCCGACGATCGTGCAGAAGCCGCTGCTGAAGGCCGAGGGGGAGATCCAGCTGCGCGTCCCGGAGAAGCCGAAGGGGGTTTCGCTCGATCCCTCGGAAACGCAGCTCGCCTTCTTCGTCGACGACGCGAAGAAGTAGCCCGCCGACGCCGCGCGGTCCTCGGACAGCCCACGATCCATGAGGATCATCGCCGCCATCGTCGTGGCCGCGATCGTGCTGTTCCTCCTCCTGAGGATCGGCGTGCGGATGCTCGAGCCGCGCCTGGCGTTCTTTCCGGTCCGGGAGATTGCGACGACCCCGGCCGCGATCGGCCTGCACCACGAAACGCTCGTCGCCGTCACCTCCGACGGCCTGCGCCTGAACGGATGGTACGTGCCGCCGACGACGGGAGCGCCCGCCTGGACGATCCTCGTCTTCCACGGCAACGCCGAGAACATCGGCTCGGGTCTTGCGCTCGTGGAACGGGCTCACGCGGCCGGCTTCGGCGTGGCGCTCGCGGAATACCGCGGCTACGCCGGCAACCCCGGTTCTCCTTCCGAGGAGGGGATCGCGCTCGACGGCGAGGCCTTCTGGCGCGTGCTGACCTCCCGCCCGGGCATCGATCCCGCGCGCGTCGCCGTGTGGGGCCGTTCGATCGGAACCTCGGTGGCGGTCCGCCTGGCCGCGGCCGGGCATGGGGGCGCCCTGGTGCTCGAATCCCCTTTCCGGTCGGCGCGCACGCTCCTGCGCGACGCCGGTGCGTGGTTTCTCTCGACGCTTTCCGTCTTCGGACGCTACCGCTTCGACCAGGAATCGCGCATCGGAGAGGTGCGCGTCCCGCTCCTCATCGTGCACGGCACGTCCGACGAAGTGGTCCCCTTCTCGCACGGCCGGAGGTTGTACGAGGTCGCCCGGGCGCCGAAGGTGTTCGTCGCCATCCCGGGCGGGGGCCACAACGATCTCTGGGCCCGGCACGCCACGGAGGTCTGGACCGCGGCGGAGACCTTTCTCGGGAAGCCGCCGCCGTCCTGAGGCCCGGGCCGGGTCGTCGGGGCTTGGAGCGACCGGGCCTCGTCAGGCTCCCGGAGCCCGCCCGCCAGACAGCCGCGCCAGGCCCTCGACGGCGGCGCGCGTCTCGGGGTGATTCTCGCCGAGCGTGACGCGCAGGTGATCGAGGGCGGAGCGGTACGAGGCGCGCGCCCCCGCCGCATCCCCCGTCGCCGCCTCGATGGAGGCGATGCGCGCTTCCGACAACCCGATGAGATAGGACGGCGTCCCGGGCTCGACGAAGGTCGCGGCGATCTCCCTGGCGTGCGCGGCGGTCTTCGCGGCGGCCGGGAGATCGCCGCTCTCCTGTTCCGCCCGCGCCAGCTCCTGGAGCGCGAAGACGCGCAGGCTCAGGTGGCTGTTGCGCTTCTCGAACGTGTCCACCACCCCGGCCAGAAGCGGCCGCGCCGCCGCGACGTCGTGCCGCGCCAGGGCGAGGCGCCCGCGGTAGTACGCAAGCTGCACCTGCCGGAAGGCGTTCGGGTTCGGGCCGGTGAGGAGCGGTCCGCGTCCCGCTGTCTCGAGCTGGGTCGAGGCGCGCGCGAACTCGCCGCGACGCGTGTACAGGTCGGCGAGCTCGAGCAGGGCGTCTGTCTCGATGAGCGGGAACTGCCGCGCCCGCGCCACGCGGATGGTCTCCTGGTACAGGGGCTCCGCTTCGTCGTAGCGCGCCAGCTGCAGCAGCACGCCGGCGTGGTTGAAGATGACCGAGGGCGCGATCCCGTCCGCCCCCTCCACGGCGCGACGCAGCTCGACGGCCTTCCGGCAGAGCGGCTCGGCCCGGCTGAGGTTCCCCTCGTAGTGCACGAGCGACCAGTTGTTGTACGTGTCGGCCGCGAGGGTCGTGCGTTCCCTCCCGGCGCGCGCCAGCCCCTCGGCGATCTCGGTGTACTCGGCGTCCGCCTTCGCCATCTGGTGCGACAGGTAGAAGCCATACGCCAGGAGCGCCTTCGCCTCGATGACCCGGACCGGAGGAGGCGGCTCGAGCCGGGACAGGAGCGCGAGCGCCGCCTCGCCGTCACGCAGCATCGGCGCGGGGTCCTCGATCATGTAGCCGGTCGCGCCGCGGCCGAGAAGACACTCCGCCCGCTGCAGGGTGTTCTCGGGACGATCGGGGAGCAGGGCGAGGGCTTTCTCGATGAGCGGAGCCGCCCCGTCGACGTCGCCGGCCCCGAGCTTGGCGTTTCCCAGCGGACAGAGGGCCTGCGCCTGCAGGATCGGGTCGCCGGTGCGGGCGGCGATGGCGGCCGCCTCCTCGAGCACCTGCACCGACTGGTCGTAGCGCTCCGAGTCGTAGTACTGGCGGCCTATCGCCACGAGCAGCTCGGCGCGCAGCGGATCGTCGGCCGGATACTGCCTGTCGATCACCGCCTTCCCCTGTTCGAGCAGGTCGCCGACCGCCGGCTTGGCGCCGACCGGCTGGGCGGCGCTCAGGAGGAAGCCCATGAAGTCGCGGGCGGCGTTGGCGCGCGCCAGCTGCGCCCGCGCCGCGTCCCGCTGCCGGCGCGCCTCCCGCGCCTGCCAGGCGATCGCCGCGGTCAGCACGACGGCTCCCGTCGCGGCGAGAACGGCGAGGGCGACGCCGGTCCGGTGGCGGCGCACGAACTTGGCGGCGCGCTCGGCCGCGGAGACGGCGCGCGCGCTCACCGGTTCGTGGTTCAGGTAACGTCGCACGTCGTCGGCGAACGCGGCGACCGACGCGTAGCGCTCCTCCGGCCGCTTGCGCAACGCCTTCGCCACGACGTTGTCGAGATCGCCGCGCAGCACGGCGCGGCGGGACGGATCCGCCACCTCCGACATCAGCGGTGGCTCGACCTCGACGATGGCCCGGATGCGATCGACGGGTGTCGTGGACGACGCCTCGAGCGGCAGCCGGCCCGCCAGGAGCTCGTAGAGCAGCGCCCCGAGGCCGTAGACGTCCGTGGCGGTCGTGACGTCCCCGCCCGTCACCTGCTCGGGGGCGGCGTAACCGGGGGTCAGGCCGGCTCCCCCCTCCCGGGTCGCGGTGACGTCGGAGTCCGGCCCGGGCTCGATCAGCTTGGCGACGCCGAAGTCGAGCAGCCGCACCTTCCCGTCGGCGTCCACCAGGACGTTCTGCGGCTTGATGTCGCGGTGCACGATGAGGTTGCCGTGAGCGTGCGCCACCGCTTCGAGCACCTCGAGGAAGAGCCGCAGGCGCTGCGCCACGTCCAGGCCGTGCGCGGCGCAGTAGCGATCGATCGGCTCGCCGTCGACGTGCTCGAGGACGATGTAGGGCTGGCCGAGCGGCGACAGGCCGGCGTCGTGCAGCCGCGCGATCCCCGGATGCCGCAGCCGCGCCAGGATGCTCCCCTCGCGGCGGAAGCGCCGCTCCCCTTCGTGGCCGATGAGGCTGGCGTTGAGGAGCTTCACGGCGGCGGTCCCCTTGAAGCGGCCGTCGCTGCGATCGGCGAGCCAGACGCTCCCCATGCCCCCCTGGCCGAGCGGGGCGCGCAGCGTGTACGAGCCGACGACGAGCCCGGCGAGCGACGGCGCCGCGGCGGGCACGACCGGCGCGCTGCGCTCGAGGAACCCTTCCCGCTCGAGCACGCCGTGATCCCTGAGCAGCGCCTCGATCTCGGCCGCCAGCTTCGGGTCGCCCGCCCGCAGGGACAGAAGCCACGCGGATCGCTCCGCCGGCTCCATCTCGAGCGCCCGATCCAGGTGCGGGCTGAGGAGGCTCCAGTGGTCGGTCGCGCCGGAGCCGGGGTCGTCGCTGTTCACGTCGTCAGGCGGGAAGGGTCCCGCCGATGGCGGAATGGAGGTAGATGCGGGCCTTCTCCCACTGCCGCTGCACGGTGCGCTCGCTCTGTCCCCACATCTCGCCGATCTCGGAGAAGGTGAACCCGCAGAAAAACTTCAGATCGACCACCTGCGCCAGCTTCGGCTCGACGGCGGAGAGCCGCTCGAGCGCCTCGCCGACCCGCACGAGATCAGGCTCCGCCTCCACCGCGGCGGCGAGCGCCTCGTCGAGCGGCGTCATGTCGATCTCGCCGCCGCGCTTCTCCGCGTGCCGGTCGCGCGCGTGGTTCAGGATGAGCCCGCGCATGGCGCGCGCGGCATACGCCATGAAGCGGGCCCGGTCGGGGAACTCGGTCCCCTCCCGTCCCGCCATGGCGAGATAGGCCTCGTGCAAAAGCGTCGTGGTGCCGAGCGTCGGCGCCCCGGAGTTGCGCGCCAGCTGCGCCCGGGCCAGCCGGTGCAGCTCGGTGTAGAGCAGTGCGAACAGGGCGGACGCCGCCGTCCCGTCCCCCCTGTCTGCGTTTTCGATGAGCGAAGCGACCGATGAATCCATGACCCCGTGCGGTCAGGGTACCACGCAACGTGAACCCGAGAATGTGGTGAACGCGGCTGAGGGCGGGGGATCGAGGCTCGTCCGGCGGCGGACACGGCCTGCGGCCAGGCCCCCTGTTTCCTCAAGAATAGCGGGGGTTTCCCGCCGGCACGGGGTTTGGTCTGGGCGCCCTCATGCAATGGCCGGGGACGCCGATCGAGCACCTGTCGAGGTTTCAACCTGCTTTCTGCCCCAGGCGGGGGTGTCCCGAGCACGTTCGTCTGGCTCCCGGTTTCCGCTTCGAGCGCCATGGCTTCTACAGCACGCGGAGGCGGTGGCGAATCCCGAGGTTCCGCTGCGTCGCGTGCCGTGCTTCCTTCTCGAGGCAGTCGTTCGCCGTGTCCTATTACAGCAAGCGGCCGGAGCTGCTCATTCCGATTGCCGCGGGACTCGTGGGCGGGTCGGCGCACCGGCAAATTGCCCGCACGCTCGGCTGCGCGCCGTCGACGGTGACGCGAAACGCGGCGCGGCTGGGACGACATGCCGTCCTGCTGATGGCGCTGACCCGGCGTGAGCTCCCCGGATCGTCGAATGAAGCGTTCGTGTTCGACCATTTCGAGACCTTCGAGTTCACGCAGGATTATCAATTCGGCGTGGGGACGCTCGTCGGCTCGAAATCGTGGTTCGTGTACGACCTCGACCCCGCACCACACGTGCGCACCGGGCATGTGAGTCCAGCGCAACGTCGCCGACTGGATCTGCGGCCACGACGGCCCGGACGCGGAGGCTATCTCGGCTCGAGCAGGAGGGTCTTCCAACGCTTGCGGGACGTGACTTTGCCGGGGACGACCATCACCGTCATCGGAGACGGTCACAAGGCCTATGCGCGGGCCCTGCATGACTCGTCCCTGGAGCGGGACATCATTCTCGAGAGCTATCCGAACCCGCCACGGGGCCCGAAAGGGTCACCGCGAAGCGAAGCGGCGCGACTCCGCGACGAGAAGCTTTTCCCGGTGGATCTGCTGCACAAGATTCTGCGGCACTCGCTGGCGCACCAGCGTCGCGAGACCATCGCGTTCGGCCGCCGGCTCAACGCGGTGATGGAACAGATGTTCCTGACCGCCGTGTGGCGCAACTTCGTCAAGAAGAGAAGCGAGCGGGTGTCGCGGAGCGGCACCCCGGCCATGCGCCTCGGCCTGACGCGCGAACGCTGGCCCTGGTCCCGAGTCTTCTCACGGAGAATCTTCCCGGCGCGCACGCCCACTCCTTCGACCTGGGCGGAGCTGTATCGGCGCCTCTGGACCAGCCCTCTCTACGAGAACAACACCCGGCACGAGCTGAGACTCGCCTTCTAGATGAGGTCCGGACAACTGTTTCGCCGCCCGCAGGCCATCAACCGGCCATCCCCAATCTCGGCGGCACGTTGACGGGCCTCCAGACCTTCAGGTAGAGCAGCGGCAGTACCAGCAGGTTGAGGAGGGTGGACGACACCAGCCCCCCGACGATCACCACCGCCATCGGATGCTCGATCTCCTGCCCGGCGCGGGCCCCGCCGACGACCAGGGGGACGAGGGCGAGACCGGTCACGAGCGCGGTCATCAGGACCGGGGCGAGCCGGTCGAGACAGCCGGCGAGCACGAGATCCCGCCCGGGCGCCATCCCCTCGACCGTCTCGAGGCGGCGGAAGCGCGACACCAGCATCAATCCGTTGCGCACCGAGAGGCCGAACAGGGTGACGAACCCGACGAGCGAGCCGATGGACAGGCGCCCTCCCGAAAGCGCCGCGGCCGCGACCCCTCCGACCAGCGCCAGGGGCACGTTGGCGAGCATCACGAGCGCCAGGCGCGACGAACCCGACTCGAGCAGGAGCACCAGGAAGACCCCGGCGCCGGCGCAGAGGGAGAACAGGAGCAGCTCGCGGCGCGTCTCGCGCTCGACCTCGTACTCCCCGCCCCAGGCGCGTACGTAGCCTTCCGGGAGGGGCCGCGACTCGACGCGGCGGCGGGCCTCCTCGACGAATCCGCCGATGTCCCGCCCCTCGACCGAGGCGGCGACGATCGCCTGCCGCGTCCCCCCTTCGCGCTCGATGGCGGCCGGCTCGCTGCCGATGCTCACCCGCGCCAGCGAGGCCAGCGGCACGCGGCCTCCGTCGGGGGTGTCGATGGCGAGCGCTTCGATCGCCGACACGTCTCCCGGCGGCCCTTCGCCGGCGCGCACCCAGATGTCGAAGACCCGCTGTCCTTCGAAGACCTGCCCGGCCCGCACCCCCCACAGCGCGATCGTCACCGCCCGGCGCAGTCCTTCCATGGTCAGCCCGTGCCGCGCCGCCGCCGCCCGATCGAAGGCGATGTTCACCTGCGGGATGAAGGCCTGGCGCTCCGCCTGCACCTGCGCCGCCCCCGGCACCGCGGCGAGAGTCGCCGCGTCCCGCTCCGCCTCCGAGCGCAGCACCTCGAGGTCGGGGCCGGCGAGCCGCAGCACCACCGGCGCCCGCACGCCGGTGATCACCTCCTCCATCCGCTCCCGCAGGAATTGCCTGACGGTGAAGACGAACCCGGGGACTTTCTCGAGCCGCCGGCGCACCGCCCTTAGCACCGCGTCGTAGCGGCCGAGGGACGGGTCGAGCGCCAGGAGCAGCTCGCCGTTCTCCGGCCCCCAGGTGTCTTCCCCCAGCTCGGCGCGCCCCGCCTTGAGCGCCGTCGAGCGCACCCCCGGTACCGTGCGCAGGTTGCCCTCGAGCTCGCGCCCCGCCGCGACCGAGCGCTCGAGCGCGGTGCCGTACGGGGCGATGAGGTGGACGATGAGGTCCGCCTCCTGGAAATCGGGAAGGAGTTCGACGCCGAAGCGCGGGACGAGCAGCGCCGCCGCGGCCACGAGGGCGCCTGTGGCCGCGATCGCCGGCCACGGGCGATGGAGCAGCGGCCGCAGCGCCGCCGCGTAGCCGCGCTTGAGCGCGTGCAGGAGCGGGCTGCCGCTCCGCGCGGCGCTCTTGTCCGTCAGCAGGAACGACGCCAGGGCCGGGGTCACGGTCACGGCCACGAGGAGCGATGCGAGCGTGGCGAGGACATAGGCGGCGCCGAGCGGCGCGAACAGGCTCCCCTGCAGCCCGCTCAGGAAGAACAGCGGCGTGACCGCGATCACCACGATGCCGGTGGCGTGCACGATGGCGCCGCGCACCTCGACCGACGCGGAGAGCAGCACGCCCTGGCGCGGCTCGTCCGTGCCGCGCGTCTGCCGCTCGCGCAGCCGCCGCAGGATGTTCTCGACGTCGATGATGGCGTCGTCGACCACTTCTCCCAGGGCGATCGCCAGCCCGCCGAGGGTCATCGTGTTGAGCGTCGCCCCCGCGCCCCGCAGCACGGCGATCGCCGCGAGCAGCGACAGCGGGATGGCGGCCAGGCTGATCGCGGTCGTGCGCAGGTCGAAGAGGAACAGGAACAGCACGATGGTCACGAGCAGGGCGCCGGTGAGAAGCGCGTGCCGCAGGTTCCGGATGGCCCGCTCGACGAAGGTGGCCTGCCGGAAAAGATGCGGCGTGAGGGTCACCTGGGGGGGGAGGGCGCGGCGGATCTCCTCGATCGCCGTCTCCAGTGCCCGGGTCGCTTCGAGGGTGTTGGCGCGCGGCGCCTTGTCGATCTCGAGGATGACGCCGGGCGTCCCGTTCACCGTGGCGTCGCCGACCTTGTACTCCGCGCCTGCGCGGATGGTGGCGACCTGGTCGAGCCGCACCGGGACGCCGTCCCGAAACGCGACGAGCGCGGCGCGCAGGTCGTCGATTGACGCGATGCGTCCCTCGGCGCGGATCGGCAGCGACTGCTCCCCCGTCTCGACGAACCCCGCCGCCGCCAGGGCGGTGCTGTCCGACGCGGCGGCGACCGCCTGGTCGAGCGACAGGCCGAAGGCGCGCAGCGAAGCGGGAGACAGGAGCACCTGGTCCTGCCTCACCCCCCCGCCGAAGACGGTGACACGGGCCACGCCGGGTACCGCCAGGAAGCGCGGCTTCAGCGTCCAGTCGGCGAGCGCGCGCAGCTCGAGCGCGTCGAACCCGGCCGCCCCGGTCAGCCCCACGTCGAGCAGGGTGCTCGACGCCGAGACCGTCGGGGTGATCGCCGGTGGCTCGACGCCGGCCGGCAGCTGGCGCGCCGCGATCGCCAGCCGCTCGGCGACCGCCTGCCGCGCCTCGGGCACCGAGACGGCGTCGGAGAAAATACAGGTCAGCGCCGAGATCCCGGCCGCCGACGTCGAGCGCATGGTCCGGAGCCCCGGCGCCCCGTTGATGGCGTGCTCGAGCGGGATGCTGACGAGGGATTCGACCTCGGCCGCCGAGAAGCCGGGGGCCTCGGTCTGGATCGACACCTCGGTCGGAGCGAACTCGGGGAAGACGTCGATGGGCGCCGTCGCCGCCAGGCGCACGCCCGGCAGCAGGAGAATCAGCGCCGCGGCCACGACGATGCCGCGGTGCGTGAGCGAAAACCCGACGATCCGGGCGAGCACGGCCGAGGCTCCTAGGAGCCGCCGGCATCACCGCCGGCCGGCTCTTCGTCGTCGTCCCCGGCGAGCCCCTGCCGGGCCTTGAGCCACTCCCCCCAGAGGCGGCTGGCGCCGCGCACCACGACCGACTCGCCCGGCTGGAGGCCGGAGAGGATTTCGCTCCGTCCGGCCGCCTCGGCCCCGACCGTCACGTCGGCACGCTCGTAGCCGCCGGGGCGGCGCACGAACAGGACGCGTCCCGCCTCGGCGTACAGCAGGGCCGCCGTCGGGACGCTGAGGGCCTCGCGCTTCGCCACTTCGATGGTCGCCGTGCCGAGGCTCTGCGGGCGCAGGACGCGGCGCGGGTCCTCGACGGCGATCCGCCCGGTGAGGGTGCGCGTCTGCGGCTTGACGAAGCGGGCGAGGGAGACGACGCGCCCGCGGAAGCGGGCGTCGGGGAGCGACTCGACCGTGATCCAGGCGGTGTTCCCGGCGCTCACGGCGCTGGCGTGCGCCTCGTCGATCTCGGCCAGCGCCCAGATGGCGGCCTGGCCGCGCGCCGGAGAGTTCCCCGGTCCCAGGCCGAGGCGATCGAGCGCCGCTTCCGCCCGCTGGCGATCCACCCGCGCCTGCGCCGCCTCCGCCTCGGCCGCCTGCACCGCCTTGGCAGCCACCACCTCGCGCGCCAGAAGCCCACGGAGCCGCTGCAGCTCGGCGTCGGTGCGAACCTCGCGCGCCTTCGCCGCCTCAAAGTCGAGCCGCGCTTCGATCTCCTCGGGGGTGTCGGGGGTCGGAGAGAGGCGGCACGGAACCGTCACGCCGACCGCGAACGGTCCGGGCTGCACCACTTCGGTCTCGATCCCGGCGGCCTGCTCGGCCTCGGGAGTCAAAAGGACGAGCCGCGGCCCCTTCGCACCCTTGTCGTCCGCGGCCTCGTGGTGCTCGTTGTCGCTCTGCGACTCGCGCCGGCAGGCCGGCGTGATCGCCGCGACCGCGAGAAAGACCAGGAGGGCCGCGGGCCGGAGCCTCATCGCTCCTCCGTGCGGGCGTCGCCGCCGAGGGCGCGGGTGAGCCGGGCCGCCTGCAGCGCGGCCTCGAGACGGGCGCGCAACGACTCCTCGCGCAGCGCCAGGACGGTGCGCCTGGCGTCGAGATAGTCGAGCAGGCCCGTCTCGCCCGCCTGGTACGCCTGGCGCGCCAGGTCGAGCATGGTCTCGGCGTCCTTCAGGAGATCCCCGGTGAGGAGCGTCTGCTGATCGCGCGCCGCCCGGAAGCGGTGCCAGGTCTCGGCGACGGTGCGCGTCGCCTGCAGCCGCTCCGCCTCCACGTCCGACTTCGCCGCGTCGCGCGCCGCCTCGGCCGCGGCGATGCCCCCCTGGTTGCGATCCCACAGCGGCAGGCGCACGGCGAGCCCGAGCCCCACGTACGACTGCCCTTCTTCGCGTCCCAGCGTCGGGCCCAGGGCGAACTCCGGGCGGCGCTCGGCGCGGGCGCGCTCGGCGCCATGGGCGGCCGCTTCCGCCCGGTGCGCCGCGGCGGCGAGGCGCGGCTCCGACGCGAGCGCTCTCGCCACGAGATCGTCGAGCGCCTCTTCCGCCGTGGTGTCCCCCGGCGGGGCGACGAAGCGGGCCGGAGCGTCAGCCGGACGACCGAGGAGCAGGTTCAAGGACGCCGTCTCGGCCCCGAGGTCGCCCCGCGCCCGGGCGGCCTGCGCCTCCGCCCGGCTGGACTCGATCGCCGCCCGGCGCGCCTCGAAGGGCGGCGCGTCGCCGGCCGCGACCCGCGCCTCCGCCCCCTGCCGCAGCTCCTGCGCCGCCTGCAGGTCCTCTTCCTTCACCCCGGCGATGGCCGCCGCGAAGGCGGCGCGCATCCAGGCGCTGCGAATCTCCAGGAGGAGATCGCAGCGGACCTGCTCGCGCGTCCGCTCCGCCGCGGCGAGGCGCTCCTGAGCCTCGGCGCGCGCCGCGTCACGCAGCTTTCCCCACGGCAGCGGCTGCCGCAGCGACAGGACCGTCTCCTTCGGCCCGTCGCCGTTGGTGAACCGGGTCCCGTCGAGGACCAGGTCGGGATTGGGATAGAGACCGACCTGCTCGAGGCGTCCCTGCGCCTCGCGCACCTGCGCCTCGGCGGCGAGAAGCGACGGGCTGGCCGCCTCCCCCAGCCGTTCCGCGTCGGCGAGGGTCAGCGGTGCGTCGGGCTCAGGGGCCGCGATCGCCGGCGAGGCGACGACGAGCGCGAGAAGGAAGGCAGCGGACCAGCCGGCCCCTGAAGGCCGGCTCCGGATCACGATGCGGCGCGACGCGCGTGCCCGCCCAGGGCGCCGCGCTTCTTGAGAGCGCGCGCGGTCGCGTAGCCGAGCAGGGCGAGCCCCCAGACGCCCGCGAGCAGCACGACGCGCGCCTTGAAGGCCTCGGGCTCGAGCTGGAGGCGCGACTCCAGCGTCACGATGAGCACGAGCATCGTCACCCACGCGAAGGTGGAGCCGTACTCCTTGCGCACCACCTTGGCCCAGTCGAAGGAGAGCCCTTCGAAGGTGCGCCCGAGACCGCGCAGGTCCGGCAGGAAGCGCGGCACCCGGCGCAGGTAGTCCTCGTAGGCCGCGCCGAAGCGGCCGGCGAGGAACGCCTCCTCGGCCAGCGTGATGGCGAGGTAGGCGAAGACGAAGAAGCCGATGCCGAGACCGACCACCCACGGCGAGCCGTGCACCAGGAACAGCCCCGCCAGGATGAGGACGTTGCCGACATACAGCGGGTTGCGGCAGTGTGCGAAGAGCCCGTCGGTCACGAGATCGTCGGCGTGGATGCGGCGGTTCTGGCCGCCCCGCTTGATGTAGGCGAAGCCGATGACCGCCACCCGCAGCCCCTGCCCCAGGACGAGGAGCAGCAGGCCGAGCGCGTCGCCGTCATCGGGACCGCCGGCCCGCGGCCACGGCCGCGGGGCGAACCCGAAGACGAGCAGCACCTGCACCGCCGGGAAGAGGATCTCCCGCCAGCGGAAGAAGAAGTTCCCGGCCGGAACCAGGAGGCGCTTCACGTCGACGCCACGATGCCGCAGAAGTTGTACCACTTGAAGAAGGTGTCGGCCTGCGAGAAGCCGCAGCGCGCCAGGAGCTCCCGGTTCTCGTCGAGACGGTAGGGGATGAGGACGTTCTCCAGCGCCTCGCGCTTCTGCGCGATCTCGAGGCGCGTGTAGCCGTTGCGCTCCTTCAGGCCGTAGTAGTGGTCGATCCACAGGCGGTTGAAGAGGGGCGTGTCCCCCAGCACCTTCTCGACCATGATGAGACAGCCGCCGTCCACGAGCCCGCGCCGCACGTCGTGCAGCAGGCGCTCGCGCTGCAGCGGCCGGACGAACTGCAGCGTCAGGACCAGGAGCGCGACCGACACCCCCTCGAGCGGCAGGCTCTTGTTCAGGTCGGCGCACAAAAGCTCGACCGGGCGGCGCACCTTGCGCTCGGCGAGCTTGGTCCGCGCCTTCGCCAGCATCTCCTCCGACGAGTCGACCCCGATGAAACGCAGATCGAGATCGGCGGGCAGCAGGCGGTCGAGCGCCACGATCGAGGTCGCGGTGGAGCAGCCGAGATCGACGACGGCGGTGCCGGGCCGCGCGAAATCGCACGCCAGCTCGGCGACCATCTCCTGGATCACCCGGTAGTGCGGCACCGAGCGGTCCAGCATGTCGTCGAAGACCGCGGCGGTGTCGCGCCCGAAATCGAAGTCCTCGATCTTGCCGCGCTTCTCCGCGAACACCTGGTCGCGGGCGACTTCGGGCGACATCGCCTCGCGCACCACCTGGTCGCGCGCGGGCGCCGGGACGCGCTGGGTGGGATCCGCCAGGGCGGTCTCGCGCTCGAGTGCCGGGCGGGGGGGACGGGAGTGTGTGTCCATGCGGCTCACCTCGTGTGAAGGGTCTTCGTCGCGGTCGTGGCGAGGCCCAGCCCCTCCACCAGGGCGGAGTAGGCGGGCAGATCGAGCTGCTGGAAGCCGTCGGAGAGGGCCCGGTCGGGAGCGTCGTGCACCTCCACCATGATCCCGTCGGCCCCGGCCGCGAGCGAGGCGCGGCCGCAGGGCAGGACGATGTCGCGCCGCCCCAGCGCGTGGCTCAGGTCGACGATCACCGGGAGCGAAGTCTCGAGCTTGAGGATCGGGATGGCCGAGATGTCGAGGGTGTTGCGCGTCGCCCGCTCGAAGGTGCGGATGCCGCGCTCGCACAGGATCACCCGGTCGTTGCCGTGCGACAGGATGTACTCCGCCGACAGCAGCAGCTCCTCGAGCGTGGCGCTGAAGGCGCGCTTGAGCAGGACCGGCTTGCCGATCTTCCCCAGCGCCTTGAGCAGCTCGGTGTTGTACATGTTGCGCGCCCCGACCTGGAGCATGTCGCAGTACTCGGCCACCAGCGGCAGGGTGGCGACGTCGAGGACCTCGGTGACCGTCGCCAGCCCGTGCCTGCGTCCGACCCGCTGCATCAGCCGCAGCCCCTCCTCGCGCAGCCCCTGGAAAGAGTAGGGGTTGGTGCGCGGCTTGAAGGCGCCGCCGCGCAGGAGGGTCGGCACCGGCATCGAGGCCAGGTGCGCCGCCACCCGCTCCATCTGCTCCTCATCCTCGACGGCACAGGGGCCCGCGAACATCACCGGCTTGCCTCCGCCGATGGCCACGTTCCCCACCAGGAGACCCCCGGGCCCGACCAGCCCGCGCTGCCGCACCTTGAGGGCGTCCCGGCGCGTCTTCTCCTGCACGCCGAGGGAGGTCCGGAAGATCGCCTTGAACACCTCGCCGATCTCGAACGGGCCGAAAGCGCCGCTCGGGCGCGACTGCAGCGCCTGCAGCATCTCGTCCTCACGCCCGGGATCGTGCCCGTCGAGCCCCTGCGCCTGCTTCAGGCGCGCGATCGCCACCACGACGTCGGCCCGCTCCTTGAGCAGGTCGAGCAGCTTGTCGTTGAGACGGTCGATCTCGGCGCGCAGCCCCTTGAGGTCGCGATCTCCTCCCTTCACGTTGCCTCCCTTCGTCCGGCTCACGCCGACACCACGCGCGGACCGCTGACCTGGATGGACAGGACCCGATCGGGGCCGAGGCTCGGCTCGACCCGGTAGCCGAGGGTGGAGCAGAGCGAACGGACGAGCGTCAGCCCCAGCCCGGCATGCTGGCCGCCTCCGCCGCGCGCCTCGTCCTTGCGCCAGAAGCGATCGAACAGCCGTCCGACGTCCTCCTGGCGCAGCGCGGGGGCCGGGTTCGACACCGACAGGCGGAAGCCGGGCTCCTCGACGCTGACGGCGCAGGCGACCGCCGATCCCTGCGGCGCGTACTCGATGGCGTTGCCGAGCAGGTTCTGCAGGATGAGCCGCAGCATGCCGACGTCGGTCACGAGCACCCCCTGGCCGCGCGCCTGCAGATCGAGCGACAGGCCGCGCTCCGCGGCGCGCGCCTTCAGGCGCTCCCAGACGCCGCGCGTCAGGTCCTCGAGCACCGCCTCCTCCGGATTGAGCGTGTCCGCCCCGGCCTCGGAGCGCGCCAAGGCGAGCAGGTTGGCGATGAGCCCTTCCATCTGCCCGGCGACGTGCTCGACGTCGCCGAAGAAGGCGCGGATCGCCTCGGTGTCCCCCGGCCAGCGGGCCGCCACCTCGGCGAGGTTCCGGAGCTCGGCCACCGGCGTGCGCAGCTCGTGCGCCACGTTGCTCGAGAAGAGACGCTCGCGCTCGAGCGCCTGCTTGAGACGTTCGAGGAGATCGTCGACGCGGCAGGCCAGCGGCGTCACCTCCACCGGCAGCCCGGCCGTGCCGACGCGGCTGTCGAGGTTGCCCGGCTCGAGCGCCGCCACCCGGTCGGCCAGCCGCTCGATCGGCGCGACCGTCGAGGAGACCGCCCAGCGGACGACGACGATGAGACCCGCGACGAAGGCGATGGCGGCGCCGCCCAGGACCGCGCGCACCCGGCCGATCGCCATGCGGAGATCGACGACGTCGCGCGCCAGCGCCAGCGTCATGGTCGTCCTGAGGCTCGCGGGCAGCGACGCCGCGTCGACATAGTGCTCCTCGCCCCGGGCGTCGCGCACGACATAGCGCGGCTCGAATTCGAGCAGGATGTACCGCCCTTCGCGTCCGTCGGGCAGGCGCCGGTTGTAGAGGCGCGGCATGGCGCCGTCTCCACCGTGGCGCTTCAGGTGCTCCCCTTCGCCGAGGGAGGGGGACGTCCGCCAGCTGGCGCCGCGCCCGTCCCAGACCTCGTAGTACTCGGGGTTGCGGGCGCGCTGGAACTCCGGCAGGGCGCTGCCGACGGCCTCGAACTCCAGCTCCTCGCCGTTGCGCTCCGTGAGGGTGGCGATGACCCGCGCCTGTTCCGCCAGGTCGGCGTCGAAATCGCGCCGCAGCCGCGACTCCAGGACGAGGTCCGCCATGAGCCCCAGGCCCAGGGCGAGCGCCGCCGCCCCGCCGCCGGTCAGGAGTCCGAGCCGGCGCCGCAGCGACCAGTCGCCCGGGCGCGCCGGCTTACTCGACGACATAGCCGTGGCCGCGGCGTGTCTGGATGATTCCGGGGCTCTCGGGGACACTCTGCAGCTTCTTGCGCAGGCCGCTGACGAGCACCTCGACGATGTTGCTGGTGACGTCGCTCGTGCCGTGGTACAGGCGGTCGAGGATCTGCTCCTGGGAGGTGACCCGGCCGCGGCGCAGGACGAGCAGCTCGAGCACGGCGTACTCGCTCGGCGTCAGGTGCAGCGGCTCGCCGTCGCGGAAGGCGCGCTTCGCCGCCGTGTCCACGGCGACGGGACCGCACAGGATGCGGTTCTCCTCGCGGGCATGGGCGCGCCGCAGCAGCGCCTGCAGCCGGGCGCACAGCTCGTCGAAGGAGAACGGCTTGACGAGGTAGTCGTCGGCGCCGCTCTCGAGTCCACGGACGCGATCCTCCACCCGGTCCCGGGCGGACAGGATCAGCACCTGCGCCGTCGACCCCTGACCCCGGGCCCGGCGCAGGACCTCGAGGCCGGGAAGCCCCGGGAGCATGAGGTCGAGGACGACGGCATCCGGCTCGCGCTCGCGCAGCAGGGTGAGCCCCTCCTCGCCGTTCGAGGCGGTCTCCACCTCCCACCCGAGCTGCTCCAGCCCGTGCCGCAGCGAACGGCGCAGCCGTTCGGAATCCTCGATCACCAGGACGCGCATGGACACCCCCGCGGACCACCGAGACTAGCACCGGCACATGAAGATTCCATGAAATCTTCCTGTACGGGCAAGTTTCTTAAGACTAAGTGAAGACCGGTTTCAGGGGAAATCATGTCCCGCCGTCCGGTTCCGGACGGTGGGGTCAGGCGGCCGGGTAGGGTTCGGCGACGCTGGTGGTGGTGCGGGCGCCGCGCTCCTCGAGCTCGCGGAAGAACCGGGCCGCGTCGACCGCCCGCTCCGGGGGCAGGACTCCTTTTTCCTTGACCTGGCCCTGCGCCAGCCAGCGGGCGACGATGGCCGGGGGGGATCCGACGAGCAGGGTGCCGCCGGAGATGCCCCACTCCTTGTGCGGCCAGCAGGTGGTCTCGACCCGGCCGACGGCCGGCTTGCCGCCGCGCTCGCCGCGCACCTCGGTGACGATGTCCTTGAAGCCGAGGCTCTTCGTCCGCTCGATCTGCGGCGAGCGCTTCAGGACCTCGACGAGGACGTCGATCGGCCGCACGCTCCCGCCGCGCACCGCCACCGGGTCCTTCGACGCGAGCCCGAGCTGCGCCAGGAACTGCAGCTGCCGCAGCGCCTTCTCGGAGTAGCCGAAGAAGGAGATCTTGAAGAAGCAGTCCTTGATGCCCTTCGAAGCGTAGGTCAGCGGGAGGGTCGCCACCTCGGAGTGCAGCGACAGGTGCACCTTCGAGACGCCGATCGGCTCCTGGAAGCGGTACAGCTCCTCCTCGCCGAGGGCCGGGGTCTCCGCGAAAGCGCCGTCACGGAAGACCATCGGCGGCTGGGTGATCTCGTCGAAGATCGTCTGGATCGAGTAGGCCCAGGCGAGCGAATCGCCCTGGTCGGGCGTGGCACCGTTGTAGATGCGGATCGACTCGACACGGTCGAAGGAGTCCGCCAGGACGCGCGCCTGCACGTTGGCGATGCCGGGGCACGAACCGAGGCCGAGGATCGCGACGATGCCGGCGCTCCTGAACTTCGCATCCAGCTCGAGCTGCTTGCGCGTCGTGTGGAAGAGCCCCCCGAGATCGACGTACGGCACGCGCGCGTCGAGGCAGGCCTCCATGATCGGCAGGTTGAAGTAGTACTGCACCGAGTTGATGACCGCCCCGGCCCCGGTCAGGAGCTTCACGAGAGCCACGTGGTCGGTGACGTCGATCTTCACAGCGCTGACGCCGGGCCGGCCGAACGACGCGGCCGCCTTCTGCGCCCCCTCGAGGTCGAGGTCGGCGAGGACCAGCTCCTTCACATTGCGGTCGGAGGCCAGGTCGCGGCCGATGGCGCGGCCGATGATGCCGGCTCCTCCGAGGACGACGATGCGCATGGACGGCGGATGCTACCGCGCCGTCGCGCGGCCGGTCAATCACGCCCCGGCGGCCAATCACTCCGGAGCATGAAACAGGTTGCAGGCCGGTTCGATTGGGCGTAAGAGACTCGGCGATTCTCGAGGAGGCTGCCGTCATGTCGCTCCCTCGTTCGATGCGCCTGTCTCCGGGTCGCCGGCTCGTTGTTGCGACGGCGGTCCTGTTTCTCGCCACGACGGCGGCGCCGCGCGCGGATTACGTGAACTTCGAAGCTCCGCACGTCCACCCGATCGCGCTCACGCCCGCGGGGACGCGCCTGCTCGCGGTGAACACCCCCGATGCCACCCTCGAAGTCTTCGACGTGGCCGCCGATGGATCCCTGACCCCGCACGCCCCCATTCCGGTCGGGCTCGAGCCGATCACCGTGCACGCGCGCACCGAGACCGAGGCGTGGGTCGTCAACTACCTCTCCGACACCGTCAGCATCGTCGACCTCGCCCAGGGTTTCGTCGTGCGCACCATCGCGGTCGGCGACGAGCCGACCGACGTGGTCTTCGCCGCAGGCAAGGCGTTCGTCTCCGTCTCACAGGAGGATGCCGTCAAGGTCTGGAGCCTCGCGGCCCTCGATCAGCCTCCGCAACAGATCGACGTGTTCAACTTGAGAACGCAGGCGCTCGCGGTGTCCAACGACGGCACCAGGGTGTATGCGGTGGCGCGGGACTCGGGGAACCAGACCACCGTCGTCAACGGCGGGCTGGTCCGAAACTTGATGCCGTGGGGCCTGCCGTCCGGCCGGGTCGGCATCAACTTTCCCCGTTGCAGTGGGGCGCACCCGACCTACCCGCCGCTGCCGCCCGGAGTCGTGCGCAACCCGGCGCTCACCGATCCATCCGACGGCATTCCCAAGGTCTCCGTCCTCGCGAAGTGGGACGACGGAACGGCGAGCTGGCGCGACGACGCGTTCCAGAACTGGAACCCTTGCCTCGCCATTCGTTTGCCGGATCACGACCTGTTCGTCATCAATCCGGGCGACGCGGTCGCGCCGGCATCCATCGCCGCCCAGGTCGATCACCTCGGCACGACCCTGTTCGACGTCTCGGTCAATCCCGGCAACGGCCGGATCTACGTTCCGAACACCGAGGCGTTGAACTTCACGCGCTTCGAGCCGCGGCTGCGCGGCCACGTGGTCGACAACCGCGTGTCCATCGTGGATCCCTCGGCCGGCAATGCGGTGATCATCGTCGATCTGAACGCGCACATCGATCGCGGCAGCGATCCGGCGACCAACCTGATGGAGCGCCTGGCGAGCGTGTCGCAGCCCGGCATGACCGTCTGGAGCGCCGACGGCTCCGCCGGCTACATGACCGCCATCGGTTCGCGCAAGGTCTTCCGGGTGAACGGCGCGTGCACGTCCCCCGGGTGCATCTTCGGACCGAACCGCGCCGCCCCCGACGCCGTGACGGTCGGCGAGGGGCCGACGGGCGCGGCCCTGCTCGAGAGCGCCAATCGCCTGTACGTCCTGAATCGGTTCGCCAACACGATCGCGGTCGTGGACACTGCGTCATTCGCCAGGATCGGAGAGAGCCCGCTGCACGACCCGAGTTCCCCGACGATCCGCTACGGGCGGCGCTTCCTCTATGACGGGATCATTTCCTCGGCGCACGGCGATGCCGCCTGCTCCTCATGTCATCTCTTCGGCGACAAGGACGCGATGGCGTGGGACCTGGGGGACCCGGCCGGCGCGCTCGTCCCGTACCACACGCCCGGGGACAACGTCCGGTTCGTCAAGTTGGACGGGGCCAGCCCGCCGAACATGGTCGAGTGCGACCCCCAGCCTCCGGGGATGGGCTGCTCGAACCACGCCGGCTTCGATCCCCAGAAGGGGCCGATGGTCACGCAGACGCTGCGGGGCATGGTCGAGCCCATGCACTGGCGCGGCGACCGCGCGACGATGAACGCCTTCAATGCCACCTTCGTGAACCTGATGGGGACGGCGGACGTCGGTCCGATCAACGGCCAGCCGGCGGGACTGAGTGCGGAGGACATGGAGCTGTTCCGCCGGTTCGCCCTGGGGATGATCCTGCCGCCCAATCCATATCGAGGCGCGGACGATTCCATGCCCAATACCCTGGTGCCGATCCCGAAACACCCGGGGACCGGGAATCCGACCGCCGGCATGACCAATTTCCTGACCACCGCGCACGAGCTGAGCCTCCGGTGCGTCCAGTGCCATAGCTCCCCCTCCGGGACGAGCGGCGGAAAGCCCGAGGGGATCAACCCCGGCGATCCGCCCGACGCGGCCGCGGCGTTGATCAACGGCTCGACTCCTTTGACGAAATCGATTCACAACGACTTGAAGATTCCCCACCTGCGCAACCTTTACACGAAGGCCGGCCCTTTCTTCGGGCTCTCCACTGCACCGAGGGACAACAAGTACGGCTTCGGCACTGGACACGACGGCGCGGTCGCCGACGTGCTGTCCTTTCTCACCCTGGCGGGCTTCAACTTTAGCGACCAAGCCCTGAAGGACATGGCCGCCTTCATGATGTATTTCCCGGGCGATGTGAAGCCCTCGGTGGGACAGAACCTGACGCTTCCGGCGGGGGCGCCGCCCACCGGGAACGCCGCAGCAGAGGCACTGCTGGCGACGTTGCTCCAGTCTGGCAATCTCGCCGATTCGAACCGCCACTGCGAGCTGACCGTCGCGGCCCGCTCCGGCGGGCGCGAGCGCACCTGGCACCTTGACGGCGGCATCGCCTCGGGCGGGCTGTTTGTCTCCGACGTCGCGGGCGAGGTGCCGGTCGCGACCGCCGATCTCCGCGCCAACGCCGAGGGGCCGCTGACCTTCCTCTGCGCGACGATCGGCTCGGGGGTCCGGCTCGGCGGCGATCGCGACCTCGACACGCACCTGAACGGCGAGGACTGCGCCCCGGGCGATGCGGGGTCGTTCGCCCCCGTTCCCGAGACCGACGATCTCGCCATGACGGCATCGCCGTTCACGAGCCTTGCCTGGAGCGATCAGGCCGGCGCGTCGGGAGCGGGGATTGTCTACGACGTGGCCTCGGGGAATCTCGATGATCTGCGGACGGGCGGAACGGTCTTCGCGACCGCGTGTCTCGCCGGCGGCCTGCCCGCGGCCGCGTACGACGACATCCGCCCCGATCCAGCACAGGGCACCGCGTACTTCTATCTCGTGCGCGGGCGGAATGCCTGCGGCGCTGCGACGTTCGGAATGGACGGCGGGGCCGACGCGCTGGCCTGCAGCGGACCCTGAAGCGGAACGGCGCCGCCGCTGCTCAGGCTTCGGCGAAGCGCAGGTCGAAGATCGAGCGGCCGGCCAGCGCGGCCCGCGCGGCGTATCCGGCGAGCCCGGCGATGAGCAGGACGGCGAGGATCCCCGGACGCGAGTACCACGCCGACCAGTCGAGCGTCAGGCCGAAGGCGTCGAGGAGATTGTTCGCCACGACGCAGGCGCACAGGGCCAGCAGACCGTGACGCAGCGCGACGAGGATCAGGATCCCCGTGATCACGGCGGTCGGCACGAGGGCGATCGCCCCGATTCCGTTCCACGCCTGGAGGGCGTAGACCGTCCAGCCCACGAGCCAGATGGCCAGTCCCGCGAACAACACGCGCCGCAGGAGGAAGCGGGCCATCACCAGGACGACCAGGACCACGAGCGCCTGTTCGACCCCGCCGATGATCGCCTCGCCGGCCGGCGGCACCCAGTGGCGCAGGCCCATCAGGGCATCCAGCTCGAAGATCTCCGGCATCGACGCCGGGCGGCCGAGCCAGGCGGGGAGGTTGGCGGAGACGCGTTCGAGAAGGAACTGCAGGCAGCCGAACGAGACCCCCACGAGCACGTCGCGGCCCACCAGCGGATCGGAGGTGCGTCCCGAGAGCAGGCGCGTCCACGAGACGATCCGGTCGGGCCAGTGGCGCCGCACGAACGGCTCGATGGCGATGTAGAGCAGCCAGGCCTGTCCGCCGTTGTAGAGACCGGCGGCCACCAGCCGGACGAGCAGCTCCCACTCGTCGAGCAGGACGGCGACGTGATGGGCGGCGCACAGGCCGCGCCCCACCGACACGAGCACGATGAACGCCGCCAGCCGGAACGCCCCGCGCCGATCGCCGCGCCCCGCCAGGAGATTGCGCCGCGCCATGACGCCGCAGCCGACGAGGGCCAGGATGATGAAGGACAGGATGATGCGCTGCCCCATCGCCTCGGCCTCCCCCATCTGGAACGGCGTCGCGCGCAGCGGACGGGTCCAGGACCAGACGAGATTGAAGGCCACGGGACGGCCGCGGTAGGACGCGGCCTCCACGCGCACCGGCAGGTCGGGCGAGCCCGGCGTCGTCCCCTCCCAGGCCGCCCGGGTGTCGGCGTACTCGGGGGGCACCCATTTCGGGTCCACCGGCTTGAACTCCGGCAGGTTCAGCCCCGCCGCGGCGAAGATCGGCCCCCAGTCGGTTTCGGGCGCCGCTCCCGGCTCGGGATCGTTCTGCGGCGGCACGACATCGAGCTTCCACAACCGCCCCTCCGCGGTCAGGACGATCTGCACCATGCCGGGCCGCAGCGGCGCCGGATCCGTCTCCGAGATGCGCCCGCGCATGTTCCCCGGCTGCAGCAGGGAGGGGCTCTGCCTGTAATAGAAGTAGAGCGCCGGGGGAATCGATCGGGACAGGACGCTCCAGCGCTGCGGCGAGCGCTCCCGCGCCGCGATGTCCTCGAGGTAGGTGCGGTGCCAGCCGAAGCTCGCGTGGCTGTCGACCGCCGGCTCGGTGTAGCCGAGCGTCCCGAGGATTTCGACCGCCCGGTCATGGAGCACCTCGGGCGGCTTCGGAGGACGCGCCAGGTCGGTGATCGTCTGGGTCACACTCGCGGCGGCGAACAGCGTGACCGCGACCGCCGCGAGGCAGGCGCCGACGAAGGCCGGTCTCAGCCCGCCGACCTCGCCCGCCGCGGCGACCATCTCGGGCGAGGGCGTCTCGCCTGCGGCCAGCGCCATCGCCATCGGGTCGCCGCCCGGAAGCGACGCGGCGACGGCGAGCGCGCTCGCCGGGCGCAGGCGCGGGTCCTCCTCCATGCAGCGCTGGATCGCCCGCTCCACCGCCGGGTCGAGCCCCTCGACGAGCGACGACGGCGAGGCAGGCCCGGTCTGGCGCGAGCGGTTCAGCTCGTCCATCGTGTCGCCGCGGAAGGCGCGACGCCCGGTGTACAGCTCGTAGAGCACGAGACCGAGGGAGAACAGATCGGCCTTCGGGCCGACATCGCTCCCCTGGATCTGCTCCGGCGCCATGTAGGCGGGCGTGCCGGCGCGCGGCGCGTCCTCGCCGGCGTCGGCAAGGCTCGCGAGCCCGAAATCGGTGATGCGCGCACGGCCGCGGCCGTCGATCATGATGTTGCCCGGCTTCAGGTCGCGGTGGACCACGCCGCGGTCGTGCGCCGCCGCCAGGCCGGCGCAGATCTGCCGCCCCACCTCGGTCGCCTTGTCGGACGGCAGCCGACCGATGCGGCGCAGGAGGGCGGAGAGATCCTCGCCGTCGACGTACTCCATCGACAGGAACGCCTGCCCCTCCCATTCGCCGATGTCGTAGACGCGCACGACGTTGGCGTGCGACACCTGGCGGGCGAGGCGCACCTCGTTGTGGAACCGCGCCAGCCGTCCCGCGTCGCGGCTCAGCTCGGGCGGAAGGAACTTGAGGGCCACCGTCTGCTCGAGCTTCAGATCGTCGGCGCGGTACACCTCCCCCATCCCGCCGCGCCCGAGCATCCCGAGGACGCGGTAGCGGCCGAGCAGCAGGGTCCCCGGAACGAAGCGGCCGTGGTCGAGGGAATCGGACGACGTCAGGGAGCGATGCTTCGTCTTGGGTCGCGGCGTCCCGCCGGGGATCGCGTCCCGCACCGTCTCGGTCCCCGGGGTCCCGGGGTCCCCTTGGTGCAGCGTGCGGGTGGCTGTGGGGCCCGGCGCCTCGAGCACGCTGCCGCATCCGGGACAGAAGCGCGACGGGGCGGCGACCGCCTCGCCGCAGGATGAGCAGGTGCGCGAGACGGTGTCGGGCATCGCTCCTAGCCCACCAGATCGGGCCCGAAGCCGCGGGTCTCGTACGCGAGGTTGCTGACCTTCGTCAGGTTGCCGTCCTGGTTCTTCGCCACCCGGCGCAGCAGCCACCGGATGCGGCGCCAGGCGGCGTTGCCGAAGGTGCGGGTCATCAGGATGTCGCGGCGCGCCGCTTCGACCCCTTCTTTCTTGATCCGGGTGTCGGCGCGCGACAGGCAGGCGATCAGGGCGTAGAGATCGCCCGCCGCCTCGCTGAGCCGCTCGTGCAGGTACTCCCGCTCGATGAAACCCTTGCGGTGCGTCCGGAGCGCCGCCTCGGCGGTGGCCGACAGCACCTCGGCGTAGTGGGCGGCGCGCGCCGCCGTTTTCGCCAGGGCGGGGTCGATGTCCGGGAATCCCTGGTCGGTGAGCGCCATGCGCGCCTTGCGCAGGGCGAACTCCGACAGCACGCCGATCTGCCCGATCGGGTGCTGCAGCGCCGCGCCGACCTTCTTGAGCTCTTCGCCGAGGTTCTGCACCGCCGACAGCGCCACGAACAGGCGCAGGATCTCGTTCGTCCCCTCGAAGATCATGTTGATCCGGCAGTCGCGCAGCGCCCGCTCGTACGGGTACTCGCGGATGAAGCCGTTGCCGCCGGCGATCTGCACCGCATGGTTGACCACCCGCCAGGCGTTCTCCGAGGAGAACACCTTGCACAGCGCGGATTCGATCGACGCGTCGATGGACTTGTCCGAGGCGAGCGACGTGGTCAGGTAGACCATGCTCTCGGCGGCGTAGGTGCCGGTCACCATCTCGGCGATCTTGCCGCGGATCATCTCGAACTCGGCGATCGGCCGGCCGAACTGGCGCCGGTCGAGGGCGTAGGCGATCGCCTGGTCGGTCATCTCCTTGGCGATGCCGACCGACCCGGCGGCGAGCGAGATGCGCCCGTCGTTGAGGATCTCCATGGCGTACTTGAAGCCGCGACCCGGCTCGCCGAGCAGGTTCCCCTCGGGCACCGGCACGTCCTGCAGGTTCAGATCCGTGGTCGAGGAGCCCTTGAGCCCGAGCTTGTCCTCTTCCTTGCCGGTCGAGACGCCGGGGAGATCGCGGGTCACGACGAAGGCGCTGATCCTGTCGGCGCCGTTCACGGAGGTGCGCGCGAAAACGGTGAACAGGCCCGCGTGCCCGCCGTTGGTGATGAAGCGCTTGCCGCCGGAGAGCCGCCACACCTTCTTCGTGCCGTCCCACACGGCGCGGGTGGTGAGCGACGCCGCGTCCGATCCGGAGCCCGGCTCGGTCAGGGCATAGGCCGCAAGGAGATCGCCGCGCGCCACCGCCGGCAGCCACCTCTTCTTCTGCTCCTCGCTGCCGTAGAGGACGATGCCCTTGCTGCCGATGCCGAGGTGGGCGCCCACGATGGTCGCGGTGGTGGCGCAGTGCCGGCAGATCTCCTCCATGAGGCGGCAGTACGAGGTGAGCGGCAGGCCGGAGCCGCCGTACGCCTCCGGGATGGTCATCCCGAAGAAGCCCATCTCCTTGAGCTCGCCGACCTGCTTCTCGGGGAATGCGCCGCGCTTGTCGATGCCGGCGCCGTCGAGGTGGTCGTTCGCCCAGCCGCGGAAGGTCTCGAGCAGGAGGCCCAGCGTCTCGCGCCCCTCCTCGTCCTGCTGCGGATAGGGGAAGAGCAGGTCCGCATCGAGACGGCCGGCGAACAGCGACTTCATGAACGAGCGGCGCGCCGCGGCCGGTGCGGTCGCCGCGGAGGTTGCGGGACGGGACGCCATGGTCGTTACTCCACGAAGAAGCCTCGCCCCGATCGGGCGAGGTCGAGCAGCGACCGGGCGGGCTGGAAGCGGGTGCCGAGCCGCCCGGCGAGGAGCTCGAGGCTCTGGATGACGGTCGGGAGCCCGAGGGTGTCGGCGTGCCGCAGGAGGCCGCCGCGGAACGGCGGGAAGCCGGCGCCGAGGACCATGGCGAGATCGACCGCCGCCGGGTCGCGCACCAGGTTCGCTTCGAGGCAGCGGGTCGCCTCGTTGATCATCGGCAGCACCAGCCGCGACTCGATGGCGCCCGCCGCGACCCCGCCGCCGCCCGAGCGCCCGGCCGGCCGCAGCGCGGCCGCTTCCGAGTTCACGTCGCGCGGCGCTCCGGGCGCCGGCGCGTCCGCTTCGTCCCCCGGCGCGCCGTAGAGGTAGAAACCGCGGCCGCTCTTGCGGCCGAGCCAGCCCTTCTCCTTCATCGCGGTCAGGATCGCCGTCTTCGGCGCGCGGTCGGGGAATGCCTCGGTCAGAACGCCGGCGACATGCGCCGCCACGTCGAGGCCGATCTGGTCGAGCAGCGCGAACGGCCCCATCGGCATCCCGAACTCGACGAGGGCGCGGTCGATCTCGTCCACGCGCCCGCCTTCCTCGAACGCCAGCAGCGCCTCGCCGAGGTAGGTCATGAGGATGCGGTTCACGAGGAACCCGGGGGCGTCGCCGACGACGACCGGCGTCTTGCCGATGCGACGCGTCAGGTCCACCACCGTCGCCACCGTCTCGTCGGAGGTCTGCGGCCCGCGGATCACCTCGACCAGCGGCATCTTGTGCACCGGGTTGAAGAAGTGCATGCCGATGACCTGGTCGGGGCGGCGCGCCGGCGCGGCGATCGAGGCGATCGGCAGCGACGAAGTATTGGTGGCGAAGATGAAGCCTTCCGGGGCGGCCGCCTCGAGATCGTGCAGCACCTGGTGCTTGACCCGCAGCGACTCGACGACCGCCTCGACCACCACGGTGACGCGGCGGAAGCCGCTGTATTCGAGGGTGGGCAGGATGCGATCGAGGCGGCGATCGCGTTCGGATCGCGTGATGCGGCGCTTCACGAGCTCGGCTTCCTCGAGGCGGTGCGCCACGGCGACGCCCTTCGACAGCGCCTGCGCGTCGATGTCCTTGAGCCGCACCGGGAAGCCCGAGCGCGCCAGGGCGCGCGCGATGGCGCCGCCCATCACGCCGGCGCCGACGACCGCGGTCGCATCGATGGGACGAGGGCGGCTGGCGACGGCCGGATCGCGCCGCGCTTCCTGCTGCAGCGAGAACAGGGCGACGAGCCCTCTGGCCGTCGGCCCGACCGCGAGGTGGCCGACCGACTCCGCCTCGAACGCGAAGCCCTCGTCCCGGCCCGCCACCAGGCCGTGGATGACCGCCTCGAGCGCCAGGTACGGCGCCGGGTAGTGCCGTTCGTCGACGCGGGCGCGCAGCCGCTGCCGCGCCACGCGCGCGGTCATCGCCAGGGACGCCCGCCGCCACGGATTGACGCGAGCGAGCGGACCGTCGGAGAGGCGGCTCCGCGGCCGGCGCGCGCCTTCGTTCGCCTCCTCGATCAGCCGCTCGGCGGCGGCGACCAGGATCTCCGGCGGCGCGAGATCGTCCACGAGCCCCGTCGCGCGCGCCCGGCGCGCGTCGAGCGAGCGGCCGTTGAGGATGATGTCGAGCGCGGGCGCGAGCCCGAGGAGGCGCGGCAGCCGCTGCGTCCCGCCCCAGCCGGGCAGGATGCCGAGCTTCACCTCCGGCAGGCCGATCTCGACGCGCGGCGTGTCGGCGGCGACGCGGTAGTGGCAGGCGAGCGCCAGCTCGGTCCCGCCGCCGAGGCACGGCCCGCCGATGGCGGCGACGACCGGGAACGGCAACGCCTCGAGCGTGGCGAACAGCCGCTGGCCGCGCCGCGAGGCCGCCTCGGCGTCCTGGAACGACCGCAGCGCGCGGATCTCGCGCACGTCGGCCCCGGCGATGAACTGATCGGGACGGGCGCTGCGCACCACGAGCCCGCGCAACCGCTGCCCCGCCGCCTGCGCCAGGATGATTTCCAGGAGCGAGACGACGCCGGAGCCGAGGATGTTCACCTTCCCCGGCGGCGGCTCGAAGACGAGGTGGGCGATGCCGCCCTCGTGGGTCTCCAGGCGCACCGGCGGCTGGAGCGGCGGCGCGGCGAGCGGCAGGTCCTCCTGCGCCGCCGGCACGATCGACAACGGCTGCATGCGCCCGTCGCTCATGAGCGCTCCACGACGAGCGCGGCCCCCTGGCCGCCTCCGATGCACAGGGCCGCGAGGCCGAGCGACAGGTCGCGCCGCGCCATCTCCTTGAGCAGGGTCAGGGCCAGCCGCACGCCGGAGCAGCCGACCGGGTGCCCGAGGGCAATCGCCCCGCCGTTGACGTTGAGGATCTCCGGATCGATCGACCCGAGCGCGCCGTTGAGGCCGAGCTGGTCGCGGCCGAACGCCTCGGAGGCGCAGGCCCGCTGCACCGCCAGCACCTGCGCGGCGAAGGCTTCGTTGATCTCCACGAGCTGCATGTCGGAGAGGCGCAGCCCGGCGCGCTGCAGCGCCAGGCGCGCGGCGTAGACCGGCCCCAGCCCCATGACCTCGGGATCGAGGCCGGCGAACGCGAAAGCGCGGATGCGCCCGAGATACGGCGTCCCGAGCGCGCGCGCCTTCTCCTCGGACGCCACCACGACAGCCGCCGCGCCGTCGGTGAGCATGCAGGAGTTCCCCGCGGTGACCGTCCCCCAGCGGCGGTCGAACACCGGCTTCAGTTTCCCGAGCGCCTCGAGCGACTGGTCCTCGCGCGGCCCGACGTCGTCGAGCAGCGGCGCCTGCTTCGGCGGCGGGAAGTACGGCAGGATCTCCTCGCGCAGGCGCGCCCGGCCGGCCACGGCGCGACGGTGGCTCTCGAGCGCGTAGGCGTCCTGCTCGGCGCGGCCGATGCCGAAGCGGCGCGCCAGCACCTCCGCCGTCTCACCCATGTTGAGCCCGCTCCACGCGTCGCGCAGCCCGACCTCGAGCGCCGACCGGGGCGTCAGATCCGATCGGCTGAAGCCGAGGAGCGCCCCGGCGCGCGCCATCACCGAGCGCGCCTTCCGGAGCCCCATGACGCGCCGCGTGAACCCCTGGTTCAGCTGGAACGGGATGCGCGACATCGACTCCACGCCGCCCGCGAGGACGACGTCGGAAAGCCCCGACTCGATGCGCTCCCAGGCGGTGGCGATGGCCTCGATCCCCGATCCGCAGTTGCGGTTGACGGTGACGGCCGGGACCGATTTCGGCACGCCGGCGCGCAGCGCCGCGACGCGCGCCAGCGTCGTGGTGTCCGCCGGCTGCGCGATGTTGCCGACCACGACCTCGTCCACCTCGCGGGGGTCGAGGTCGACGCGCGCCATCGACTCGGCCATGGCCGCCCGCTGCAGCTCGTCTGCGGGCACGTCCTCGAGCACACCCCACGCCTTGCAGAAAGGGGTCCTGACACCGTCGAGGATCACCACGCCGCGGCGCGGTGCGATCATTCCTGGACCTGGTCCCGCGTGATGCCGTACTGCTCCAGCTTCTTGTAGAGGTTGCTGCGCGGGGTCTCGATCGCCTTGGCCATGCGCGAGACGTTCCAGCGGAACTCGCGGAGCTTGCGCAGGATGAAGACCTTTTCCGCCTCCTCGCGGTACTGCTGCAGGGTGGCGAACTGCGCCGGGTCGGGGCCGGACGGTACCGCCGGGCGCGGCGCGTCGAGGATCGCCGGGGCGGCGTGGCCGTCCCCCGCCGGCATCACGATGGGCGGCGGGGAGGACGAGAACGGGGAGCCGCCGGCCGCCTGCTCCACCTCGGCGACGTCGCGCTCGTCGATGACCTCCCCCTCCGCCATGATCAGGATGCGCTCGACGAAGTTGCGCAGCTCGCGGATGTTGCCGCGCCACGGGCGCGCCTGCATCTTGACCATCGCCTCGGGAGAGAAGGTGCGGCGGCGGTAGTTGTTGTCGGCGCAGAAGGCCTCGACGAAGTGCGCCACCAGCGCCGGGATGTCCTCGCGCCGGTCGCGCAGCGGCGGCGAGGCGATCGGCACGACATTGAGGCGGAAGAACAGGTCCTCGCGGAAGCGCCCCTCGCGGATCTCCACCGGCAGGTCCTTGTTGGTGGCGGCGATGACGCGCACGTCCACGCGTACCGTCTTCGCCAGCCCCACCGGCTCGACCTCGCCCCCCTCGAGCACGCGCAGCACCTTCGCCTGGGTGCGGGCGCTCATGTCGCCGATCTCGTCGAGGAAGATGGTCCCGCCGTCGGCCTGCACGAACTTGCCCTGCTGCCGGCCGGTGGCGCCGGTGAAGGCGCCCTTCTCGTGGCCGAAGAGCTCCGATTCGATCAGCTCCTCGGGGATGGCGGCGCAGTTCACCTTGACGAAGGGCTTGTCGGCCCGGGCGCTGCGCATGTGGATGTCCCACGCGATCAGCTCCTTGCCGGTGCCGCTCTCGCCGCTGATGAGCACGGTCGCGGAGGTCGGCGCGGCCCGCGCGATGGCCTCGCGCACCGAGCGCAGGACCGGCGCCTCGCCGATCATGCGGTACCCGGCCTCGACCTTGTGCCGGAGGACCAGGTTCTCCGCGCGCAGGCGCTGCCGCTCGATGGCGTTGCGCAGGGCCGCCAGGACCCGCTCGGTCTCGAGCGGCTTCTCGAGGAAGTCGTACGCCCCCTTGCGCAGCGCATCCACGGCGGTGGGGATGTCCCCGTGCCCCGAGACCATGAGGATGGGCGTGTGGGCGTCGCGCGCCCGCGCCTGCTGCAGGACCTCCATCCCGTCCATCCCGGGCATCTTGATGTCGAGGAGCACGGCGTCCGGCGACTCGCGGCGCAGGGTTTCGATCCCCTCGGGCCCCGAGGCGGCCTCGATCATGTCGTAGCCCTCGTATTCCAGGACCATCCGGAGCGATTTCCGGATCGCCTCTTCGTCGTCGATGACCAGGATGCGGGAGCGCATGGGAGATTCGCCGCGCCGGCAAGCGTTGCGCGCGGACGACGATGATAACAAAAAGCGGGGCCCGGAAAGTCCGGGCCCCGCATCCGATCAACTCCGTGGTTCTCGGCAGAGGCCCCGGCGCCGGCCGGGGCCGCCCGATCAGTCTTCCTTCGGGACGCGCAGCGTGACGTAGCGCGAGATCGGGTCGCCGCCGGTCCGCTGCGGCGGGTTGATGATGTAGAGCACCAGCAGGCTGTTCGGCTTCGCCTTGCGGATCTCCTTGCGGTACTCGGAGAGGCTCGACACCGGGACCCGGTTGACCTCGACCACCACGTCGCCGTTGTTGAGCTGCTTCTCCCAGGCCTCCGAGACGCGCGACACGTGCGTGATCACCACGCCCTTGGTGTCGCGCGGCAGCCCGATCTCCTGCAGGATCGACGGGGTCAGCTCCTCGACGGTGATGCCCAGCTTGGTCTCGTTCTCCTCCACGCCGGGACCCTGCTCGCCTTCGCCCTGGCCGGATTTCTCGCCGCCGGAGCCCGAGGGACGATCGCCCAGGTTGGCGGAGAGGTTGACGGGCTTGCCGTCGCGCAGCACCGAGATCTTCACCTTCGAGCCCGGGGCGCTCGCCGAGATCAGCCGCACCACCTCATCCGAGGAGGTGACCGGCTTGCCATCGATGGCGGTGATGATGTCGCCGCGCTTCAGGCCCGCCTGGTCCGCGGCCTGTCCCGGCGTGACCGACTGCACCAGGGCTCCCTGGTCGTCCTTGAGCCCCCAGGCCTCGGCCATGTCCGGGCTGATCTCGCCGACCGTGATCCCGAGGTAGCCGCGCGTCACCTTGCCCTTGGTGCGCAGCTGGGTCATGACCTCCTGTGCGATGCTGGCCGGGACCGCGAAGCCGATCCCCTGGCCGACGCTGCTGATGGCGGTGTTCACGCCGACCACCTGGCCCGACACGTTGACCAGCGGTCCGCCCGAATTCCCGAAGTTGATCGCCGCGTCGGTCTGGATGAACGAGTCGAGCGAGAAATCGCGCGACAGGCCGCCGAGCTTGCGCCCCTTGGCGCTGACCACGCCCACCGTGACGGTGTGCTCGTACTGCAGCGGGTTGCCGACGGCGATGACCCAGTCGCCGATGCGCAGCGTGTCGGAGTTCCCGAACCCCAGGTACGGGAGCTTCTTGGCCACCTCGATCTTGATGAGGGCGATGTCGGTGCTCGGGTCGGTGCCGACGACGTCGGCGTTGTAGTCGTGCCGGTCGTCGGTCAGGTTCACCTTGATGCGCGAGGCGCCCTCGACGACGTGGTAGTTGGTCAGGATGTAGCCGTCGTCGCTGATCAGGAACCCGGACCCGCCGCTCGTCTCGATGTCCGGCTCGTCCTGCTGGTCGGGAGCCTGCGGACCGCGCCGGTGCGGATTGGGGGTCTGCGGCCCTCCCGGGCCCTGCGGACCCTGCGGCCCGAAGAAGAACTCGAACGGATCGCCGCGGAAGAGCGGCTGCTTGCTCTTGCTGCGGTCCGAGACCTCGGTGGCGGTGATGCTGACGACGGCCGGGTTCACCCGCTCGGCGATGTCGGCGAACGAGCCGGGGACGGCGCCGGTGGAGCCGGCATTCATCTGGGCCACCGCCGCCGCGTGCATCGGCCGGCCGGCGTCGAGGCCGGCCTCGGCCGCGCGGCCCGGCAGGGTCAGGTTCAGCCCGCCCGCCAGCACCATCCCGAAGACGACCGAGCCGAGCGCGATGAGCGCCAGCGTGACGAAACGACCCTGCTTCTGCATGGATTGTGGCTCCTTGATCCCGCCCGGAATTCCGCCCGCCGAAGGAACGTCAGTATAGGACCCGCCGAAAGGCGTGGTCAAGAAAGGCGCGTCCTGCGCCCCGGCGCGCCGCTGGTCCGGGGCGCCCTCGGTCGCGAGCAACCGCTCGACGGTGCCGAGCAGGCGCGCCGGATCCACCGGCTTGTCGATGACCGCCTCGATCCCGAGACGCGCCGCGCGCTCCCGCAGGGCGGAGTCGGCGAAGGCCGTGATGAGCAGCGCGCGTCCGGAGAACTTCGCAGCCCCCTCCCGCAGCCGGTCGATCAGGTCGAGACCGCACAGTCCGGGCATCTGCTGATCGAGGATGAGGAGGTCGGCGTTGCGCAGCACCGCGGGGTCCTCGATGGCCTCGCACGACGCCGCCTGCAGCACGATCCGGTGCCCCAGCTTCCCGAGCAGCCGGCCATACGTCGCCAGGGCGGCGGGGTCGTCCTCGATCACGACGATGGTCTTGGGGCCGGAGCTGGAGGTCATCGCCGGCGGAAAACAGCAAGCGTTGTGCCACGGTCAGGAGCGCGCGATTCCTTAGGAGGACGGGCGTCCTCCTCGCCCCGGCGGGGTCCCCGACTGTCCCTCCACGTCACCGACCCGCGCCAATTTGACGCCGGGTCCGCGCCCGTCGGGTCCGACCCGACCCGGTCCGGGCCCGGGACGCCGGCCTAGAAGGAGCCGTCTCCCGAGCGGTCGTCGTCCCTCGTCCCCTGGTCGTATTCCTTCAGCTTGCGCTGCAGGGTCCGAAGGCCGATTCCGAGCAGCTCGGCCGCGCGGGTGCGGTTGCCGCCGGTCTCCTCGAGCGCCCGCAGGATCGCTTCGCGCTCGATCTCTTCCATCGTGCGCGAGGGGCCGGGCGCCGCGGTCGGAGCCTGCGTCGCGCGCGGCCGCGCCGTTCCCTCCGGACGGTAGGGATCGGGGAGATCCTCGATGCGCACCCGGGTCGTGCCGGCCGGGGCGAGGACGACCAGGCTCTCCATGAGATTGCGCAGCTCGCGGACGTTGCCGTCCCAGCGCGCCCGGCCGAGCGCCTCGACGACCTCGGGGTCGAGCACGAGATCGGTCCGCCGGTTCTCGTCCTTGAAGAGCGCGAAGAAGCGCTCCGCCAGGATCGGGATGTCCTCGGGCCGCTCGCGCAAGGGCGGCAGCGCGATGGTGACCACCTTGAGGCGGTAGTACAGGTCGCTGCGGAAGGCGCCGTTGGCGACGCGCGTCGCGAGTTCGGCGTTGGTGGCCGCCAGGATGCGCACGTCCACGTGGATCGTCTCGGTCCCGCCGACGCGCATGAACGAGCGCTCCTCGAGCACGCGCAGGAGCTTCGCCTGCAGTGCCAGCGGCAGCTCGCTGATCTCGTCGAGGAAGAGCGTGCCCTTGTCGGCCAGCTCGAACGTGCCGACTTTGCGCTGCAGGGCGCCGGTGAAGGCGCCGCGCTCGTGCCCGAACATCTCGCTCTCCAGGATGTCGGGCGGGATGGCGGCGGCGTTCACCGCGACGAAGCGGGCATCCTTGCGCGGCGAGTGCTGGTGCAGGGCGTTGGCGATGAGCTCCTTGCCGGTGCCGCTCTCCCCGGTGATGAGGACGCTCGAGCGCGTCGGCGCCACGAGCTGCAGCTGGTGCAGCACCTGCTGCATCGCCGGCGATCGCCCCAGGATCTTCCCGAAGGAGAACTTCTCGTCGAGGCGTTCCTTCAGCCGCGCGACCTCGGCCGACAGGCGGCGCTTCTCCACCGCGGCGGCGACGCGCTTCCGCAGCTCCACGAGATTCACCGGCTTCTGGAGGTAGTCGTCGGCCCCCTGCTTCATGGCGTCGACGGCCGACTCCACCGATCCGAACCCGGTGATGACGAGCACCCCGAGCGCCGGATCGATGAGACGCGCCTGGCGCAGCACCTCGAGGCCGTTCAGCCCCGGCATGCGCAGGTCGGTGACGAGGAGATCGGCGCCCCGCGCGCGCAGCATCTCGAGGCCCTCCTCGCCGCCGCCGCACGCGATGACGTCGTACCCGTCCTTCTTCAGCGCCATCTCGGTCGACTTGCGGTTGCTCTCGTCGTCGTCGATGACGATGATCTGCCCGCGTCCGGCCGTCATCGCTCCTCCGTCACGGCGGCGTCCCCGCCGGTTTCGCCGGCGCCGCCTCCGGCGCCCAGCAGCGCGGCGAGCTCCGCCGCCTCCACGATCTTCACCCCGAGCGCGCGCGCCTTGTCCACCTTCGAGCCCGGATCGTCGCCGGCGATCAGGAGGTCGGTGCGGCGGGAGATCCCCTCGGTCACCCGTCCCCCGCCTTCGCGCACCCGGCGGCGGAGCTCGTCGCGCGTGAACCCGGGCACCGTGCCGGTGATCACCACCGCCTTGCCGGCGAACGGCCCGGCGGAAGGTGTTTCGACGCGCGGCGACGGCTCCAGGGTCAGCTTCGCATCGCGCAGGCGCTGGATCAATCTCTGATTCTCGGGCCGATCGAAGAACTGGCGGATAGCCTCGGCCACCCTCTCTCCCACTTCCCGCGCTCCCGTCAGGTCCTCGAGGGAGGCCTTTTCGAGCTCTTCCATCGTGCGGAAACGCTCGACCAGCAGCTCCGCGGTCCGCTCCCCGATGAAGCGGATGCCGAGAGCGTAAAGCACCCGCTCGAGCGGCACCGCGCGGCTGCGCTCGATCTGGCGCATCAGGTTTTCGGCCGACTTCCTGCCCATCCGTTCCAGCCCGGCAAGCGTGTCGGCATCGAGCTGGTAAAGATCGGCGAGGTCGCGCACGAGTCCCCGCGCCAGGAGCTGGTCCACCAGCGCCGATCCGAGCCCGTCGATGTCCATGGCGTCGCGCCGGGCAAAGTGCAGGATCGATTCCTTCAGCCGCGCCGGGCAGGAGGCGTTGACACAGCGGGAGACGACCTCCCCCTCCTCCCGGACCACGTCCGAGCCGCATGCGGGGCAGTGCGTGGGCCAGGCGAACTCGACCGCCTCCGGTCCCCGCTCCACCACCTTGATGATCTTCGGGATGACGTCGCCGGCGCGCTCCAGCAGGATCCGGTCGCCGACGCGCACGTCCTTGCGCTTCAGCTCTTCTTCGTTGTGCAGGGTCGCGCGCTGGATGGTCGCGCCGGCGAGCCGCACCGGCTCGAGGATCGCCGACGGCGTCAGCGCGCCGGTCCGTCCCACGGTCACGTCGATGGCGAGGACGCGCGTGGTCGCCTGCCGCGCCGGGAACTTCCAGGCGCAGGCCCAGCGCGGCGCCCGCGCCGTGAACCCCGCCCTCTCTTGAATTTGCAGGTCGTTGACCTTGATGACGCAGCCGTCCACTTCGTACGCGAGCGCGTCGCGCCCGGCGCCGCGCTCCGCGTAGTACGCCTCGACCTCCTCGAGGCCGCGGCAGACCTTCGCGTGCGGCGTCACCCTGATCCCCAGCCCGCGCAAGAGGTCCATCCCGTCGCTGTGCGTCGCGGGCATCGGCTCCCCTTCCACGCGCGCCAGCCCCCAGGCGAAGAAGTCGAGCGGCCGCCCGGCCACCAGCGCCGGGTCCTGGAGGCGCAGGGTGCCCGCCGCGGCGTTGCGCGGGTTGGCGAACACCGGCTCCCCCGCCTCCTCGCGCCGCCGGTTCATCGCCTCGAAGGGCTCGAGCGGATAGAAGACCTCGCCGCGCGCCTCGAGCAGGGGGACCGGGCGCAGCAGCCGCAGGGGCACGGCCGGGATGGTGCGCACTGCCGCCGTCACCTCCTCGCCGGTGGATCCGTCGCCGCGCGTCACGGCGCGCGCCAGCCGTCCGTCTTCGTAGATCAGCGAAAGCGAGGTCCCGTCGATCTTCAGCTCGGCCGAGAAGGGGATCGGCGTCCCGCCGCCGTCCGGATCGAGGACCCGCTGCAGCCGATCGTGCCAGGCGCGGAATTCCTCGCCGTTCATGACGTTGTCGAGGCTGAGCATCGGCACCGCGTGACGCGCGGTCGGCAGGTCCCCCTCGACCTCCGCCCCGACGCGCTGGGTCGGCGAATCGGCGGAGACCAGGTCGGGGTAGAGCCCCTCGATCTCCTTGAGCTCGCGCTCGAGCGCGTCGTATTCGCTGTCCGAGACGATCGGGGCGTCGTCCACGAAATAGCGCTTGCGGTGCATCCAGATGTCGCGGCGCAGCGCTTCGGCGCGGGCCGCGGCCTCGCCGTGCGTCACGGCCGCGCCGCCGCCGGGGCCGGCAGGCCGGCGGCTTCCGTCCGCTGCCGGCGCGGCCAGCGCAGGACGAAGCGGGCGCCGCGCCCGCCGGGCCCGCTCTCGACCGCGATCCGGCCGCCGTGCACCTGCAGGATGCGCGCGGCAATCGGCAGCCCGAGCCCGGTGCCGCCGGGACGGCTGGAGTAGAAGACCTCGAAGACGCGCTCGCGGTCGGCGGCCGGGATGCCGGGCCCGTCATCGGTGATCGCCACGAACACCCCGCCGTCGGCGGCGATCCCGGTCTCCACCGTGACGCTGCCCTTCCCCTTGAGGATCTGCACGGCGTTGATCAGGATGTTCATCAGCGCCTGGCGGATGAGCCCCTCGTCGAGGTCGACCATCGGCAGGTACTGCGCCGGCTGCTCGCGCAGCGTGACGCCGTGCGCCTCGAACTGCGGCCGCACCAGCGTGCAGGTCCCCGCGACCACCTGGTTGAGATCGCGGTTCTCGAAGCGGGGGGCGGACGGCCGCGCATAAGAGAGGAAGTTGTCCACCAGGCTCGACAGCCGCCGGATCTCCCCCTGCAGCGTGCCGAGGTACTGGCGCGTATCGCCGGTCGCCTCCCCGCCGAGGCGGCTGACCAGGTCCTCCTCCAGCATTTGAAGATTCATGCTCAGGACGTTGAGCGGGTTGCGGATCTCGTGGGCCAGGCCGGCCGCGAGCCCGCCGACGTAGGCGAGCCGGTCGTCCATCTGCGCCTGCGCCTCGAGGAGCCGCGTCCGGTTCAGCAGGCGCAGCACATAGAGGAAGGCGATCACCAGGATGAGGACCGCGACCGCGGCGCCGATCCAGATCTTCCGCTGCAGGTCGGCGCGCAGCCCCTGCAGCTCGCGCTCGATCTGATCCTCGGGGATGCCGATCTCCCGCACCACGGAGGGGTCGCTCCCCATCGGCTGGCGCACCACGAGCACCGGCACCGGCTGCCCGTCGACGATCCAGACCTCGTGCCCGCCCTGGTGATTCGGATCGAAGTGGGGCTCGGTCTGCCCGCCTTCGCCCGGCAGCACCCCCTGCCAGAAGTCGCGCCACAGGACGCGGCCACGGGTGTCCACGAGGGCGCGCTCCAGGCGTCCCGTCAGGGTGCGGAAGAACCCGACCGGACGGGCGGCGGCCGCGGAGTCCGGAGCCTCCCAGTCACGCGACTGCGGCGCGCCGACGACGCACTCGGTCCCCGGGGCGGCGCCCGGCGGCGCGTCGCTCGGCAGCAGCGGCGCCACCGGCATGGGGCGCGTCCGGAGCGCGTCGAACGACTCGCGGAAGGCGCGGTCCACCACCTGGGTCCCCAGCGAGCGGAAGGCGAGCTGCGCCAGCAGGGTGACGTCCGCGACGAAGAGCCCGGTGAACAGGGTGGATGCAAACAGCAGTCGCTTGCCGTAGGCCGGCCGCGATCGGCAGACTTCCCGCAAAGAGCGCCCTCCGCGCGCCGAGAGGATGGGGAATCGAAGCGTTCACGATAGCACAGCCGCCGGAGGCGGCCGCGCGGCGCGGTGTCCCCTCCGCGCAGCACCGCACCGGCGCGGCTTCCCGTCGTTGACAGCCCAAAAAAGGACGTGCTAGCATCCGCCGCTTTTTCGATGCCAGAGACGCCTTTACCTCCGCCGCCGACACGGGCCGTCGTCCCCGCCGGTCGGCGGCGTTCTGTTAGCCGCGAATCGAGGACTTCGGCGCATGGTTCCTGACGCAACGCGATCGGGCAGCCGGATCGCACTCCGCGCACTCGCCCTGGCGTCGTCGTTCGTTTTCGCAGTCGCCGCCGCCTCGCCGCTGCACGCCGAAGAGCGCAAGCACTCCTGGGAAGTCGGCGGCTTCGGCGGCGCCACCATCTTCGGCCACGAGCTCGAGCTCAGCAACGAGTTCGACTACGGTCTGCGCGCGGGCTGGTACCTCGCGCCAACCTACGAGCTGGAGTTGCAGTACTACAAGACCGACTCCGCGACGATTCAGGGTGAGGACAGCACTCTGATCACCGACAAATCGGTGACCGCCGCCCACCCGGACCTCACCTGGGATGCCACCGCGTACACCCTCCGCTTCATCATCAACCCGCGCAACGATCGCCGCCGCTTCAAGCCGTATGCGCAATTCGGCGCCGGCCAGATGAACTGGAGTCCCAGCCCGTCCCTGACCAAGGCGGAGACCGGGGACACCGACGCGTGGATCGTCTCCCTCGGCGCCGGTGCGCACTACCGCTTCGGCGCCTACACGCAGTTCCGCGTCGAGTTCGAGGACCTGTACGCGGTCGCCGAGGTCACCAACAACTTCCACCTCAACTTCGGGCTGTCCTGGGTCTTCGGCGGCGGCAAGCCGGCCGACAGCGATGGCGACGGGGTCCTCGATCTGAAGGACCGCTGCCCCGACACGCCGAAAGGCGCCCTCGTGGACAAGCACGACGGCTGCCCGTGGGACATTGACCGCGACGGGGTGATGGAAGGCGTGGACCAGTGCGCCGCCACCCCGGCGGGCTGGCCCGTGGACGATAAGGGCTGCCCGCTCGACTCCGACGGCGACGCGGTTCCGGACGGCCTCGACAAGTGCCCCGACACCGTCAAGGCGGCGGTCGTGGACGCCAACGGTTGCCCCGCCGACGCCGACAAGGACGGCATCTTTGACGGCCTGGATCGCTGCCCCGGCACGCCGCAGGGCGCCATCGTCGACCCGGCCGACAGCCCGACGGCGGGCTGCCCGCACGACGCCGACAACGACGGCATCTTCGACGGCCTCGACCAGTGCCCGCTCACCCCGGTCGGCGCCCTCGCCGACGAGAAGGGCTGCCCGAAGGACAGCGACGGTGACAAGGTCCTCGACGGGCTCGACCAGTGCCCCGACTCGGCCAAGGGATCGAAGATCGACAAGGAAGGCTGCCCGCGCGTGCGGCTCGACAAGACCGAGCCGCAGCTCGTCCCGAACGTCAAGTTCCACGGCATGGAGCTGTACCCGGGCAGCGACGCGTGGCTGCAGCTGCTCGTCGAGGCGGCGAACTACTGGAGCGACGTCGTCTTCGAGGTCGGCGTGTACACCGACAACGAGGGCGGCATCGCCGCGAACCGCGCCGCGGCCCAGCGCCGCGCCGAGGTCCTGCGCGCCTGGCTCGTCAACCAGGGCATCCCGGATCGCCGCTTCGTCGTCAAGGCCTACGGCCCGGTCAACTTCGTCGCCGACAACAGCACCGAGGAAGGCCGCGACAAGAACCGCCGCATCGAGGTCAAGCGCCTGTCCGGCGACGTCCGCAAGCATCCGAAGCCCGAGCCCGAGCCCGAGGCCCCGCCGCAGCCCCCGCCCGCCGCCGCCGAGCCACCGCCGTCGACGCCGCCCGCTGCGACTCCGCCCACGACTCCGCCCGCGGACACGCCGCCGCCTCCGCCTCCCTCCGGCGGCGACGCAAAGCCCCCTGCCGCGGATCCCGCCCCTGCTCCGGCCCCCGGCGGCGATGCTCCCGCCAACCCTCCAGCGACGCCCCCGACCACCGACCCCGCCAAGCCCCCCTCCAGCCGCTAGCAACGACTCTCTCGACCAACACTCGCTCCGATTGAACGCTCGGGATACGAGTGCGCCGATTCGTGACGCCGATAGTTGGCAATAGGGATGGTCGTGACGAGCACGGCCATGAATACGAGCGGCGGTTGGCGGGTGAGAGGGAACCGGAACGACCCACGGGGTCGTTCCATATCAGGGGAGGGCTCGCGCAGCGTGGCCGGACCCGTCCCCGGCGGGGTCGATTCCTGTTCCCTCTGAGGCGGTGACTGAGGCTAGGTGGATGTTGCCGGCGTCTCGCCGCGGAGAATCCCGAGAGCGCAGCGATCGGGATCGAGATACCGCCAGATCGCATCCCCGACATCCTGATCGACGACAGCAGCAATGCGGCGGGCGTAATCGACCACGGCCTCCGCCCCCAGCCCACGCACCTCGGCGTCGGCGTAGCGCAGCGCCCGCGAGCCGTTGCCCTGCAGGCCGATGGCGTGTCCGCCGACGAGGTGGCGCCGGGCGCGCTCGATCTCGTCGCGGCGCGGGCCGTCGTGCCGGAGCGTCGCGATCTCCTGGAACAGGACGCGCCGCGCCTCCGCCTCGTCGCGCGGCGAGGTGCCGAGATAGGTCAGGAACGCGCCGCCGCGCAGCCGGTGGAAATTAAAGGACTGCACCGCGTACGCCAGGCCGCGCTTGCCGCGCACCGCCTCGAAGAAGCGCCCGCCCAGGCCCGAGGTCACCGACTGCACGATGTCGAGGGCGTGGCGCTCGGGCGACTGCACGCCGGGGGTCGGAAAGCCGACGATCTGCGCGGTCTGCGAGCGCCGCCGCGTTTCCACCACCTCCGCCGCGCCCCAGGGCAGGAGCGCCCCCGGCTCGGAGCCGCCGAACCCGTCCTGCGGCCACTCGGCGATCGCCTGTCCGACCAGGTCCGCCGCCTCGGTCGCCCCGAGCGCCCCGACGATGGTGACGATCATCGAGGCGGGCCGGATGGTGAGGCGATGCCAGCGGACCAGGTCCTCGCGCTTGAGCGACTGCACCGAGGCGGTCAGCCCGTACGCCGGCAGCGAGTACGGATGGCTTCCGAAGGCCGCCTGCCGGAAGAGCTGGAAGGTGTGCGGCAGCGACTGGTCGCGAATCGACTCCTGGGCCGCCAGGAGGAGCGCCCGCTCCTTTTCGATCTCCTCGTACGCGAACAGCGGGCGGCGCACGAGATCCATGAGGATCTCGAAGCCCTTGCCCGCGTGCCGCGAAAGCACGCCGAGCGCGAAGCCGAAGTAGTCCTCGTCCACCACGCGCTCGATGGCGGTCCCGAGGCTGTCGAGCTCCACCGCGACCCGCCGCGCATCCCGCGACGGGCTCCCCTTGAGGAGAGCCGCCTGCATGAGCCGGGTGATGCCGCTCTGCTCGCGCTGCTCCCCCGACCGGCCGCCGCGGAACGTGACGCACAGCGTGACGAGCGGCTGGTCGCGGCGCTCCTCGTGGACGAGGAGCGGACCGCTCTCGAAGCGGTGCCGCGTCACGCTGCCGGCGGGCGGCAGCGGACTCAGGCGCAGAAGGGGCGGCGGTCCCGCGGGAACCGCCGTGCCGGCCTTCGTGGCCAGCGGATCCTTGAGCGCCGGCCCGGCCTCGACGCGCAGGAACTCCTGAAGCCGGGCCTCGGCGGCGGGCACCGTCGCCGGCGCGCCCCCCTCCGGCAGGTACTCGAGCAGCGTGGCGTTGCGGATGTCGAGCGTCGACTCGGCGACGCGCCGCACGTCGCTCGCGGTGACCGCGAGCATGCGCTTCATCGACTCCTCCGCCAGGCCGTAGCCGCCGAGCGACTCGTAGTAGGCCAGGATCGCCGACCGCCCGAGCGCCTCCGACCGGCTGGCGTGATAGCGGAACTCGATGGCGGTGCGCGCCCTCTCGATCTCGGCGGCGCTCGGCGGCTCGGTCCGCAGCCGCTCGATCTCCGCGATCGTCGATCGCAGCGCCGGCGGGCCCAGCTTGGGGTCGCCCTCGATGTGCACGGTGAAGATCCCCAAGTCGCGGAACGCCTCGACCCCGGAGCCGATGCCGTCCACGAGGCCGTCGCGCTCCTTGACCGCCTGGTGCAGGCGCGAGGCGCGGCCGCCTCCGAGCACGTGCGCCAGGACGCGCAGCGCCGGATCGTCGTCGCTCAGGATCGGGACGGATCGGAAGCCCAGGATGATCTGGCCGCGCCGGATGTCCCCGGTGAGACGGGCCGCCCGGAACCCGGGGCGCAGCGGCTCCGCCGGCGATCCGAGCACGTCGCCCTCCCCCGCGGGAATGCCGCCGAAGAGGTGGCGCGCCGCCTCGAACGCCTTCGCCTCCGGGACCCCGCCCGCGATGGCCAGCACGATGCGGCCCGGCACGTAGTGCCGCCGGTAGTACGACACGAGCTGCTCGCGCGTCAGCGCCCGGATCCCCTCCTCGGTGCCGATGCGCCAGCGGCGGATGCGGTGCACGTCGAAGGCCTCGCGGTAGAGCATCTCGAGGGCGTAGGCCTGCGGCGTGTCGAGCTTGCGCCGGGCTTCTTGAAGGACCGCCTCCTTCTCGCGCTTCAGCTCGTCGGCGTCGAACAGCGGATCGGTCAGCGCGTCGGCCTGGATGGCCAGGGCGGCCTCGAAGCGGTCGGCCGGGAGGATGACGTGGTAGTTGGTCGATTCGTAATAGGTGCCGGCGTTGGTCTCCCCGCCGAGCGCCTTCAGCTCGGTGGCGTTCTGATCGGGACGGGGGCGCGCCGTCGTCCCCTTGAA
>Ga0134121_10000479_pt1 | contig 46453 bp, 38 predicted proteins | sample KB301_FD_96463 | JGI IMG/M metagenome (GOLD analysis project Ga0134121, IMG submission 96463) | Terrestrial soil microbial communities without Nitrogen fertilizer from Kellogg Biological Station, Michigan, USA - KB3-0-1 | ecosystem: Environmental > Terrestrial > Soil > Unclassified ...
AGCCGCGTAATGATCTCGCAACGACGTCGTTGTTTCTCATTCAAGGTGATTGTCCCCATGCTGTTAGCATGCGGACATTTTCACTGAGCAGTTAAGCGGACATTTTCATTAAGCAGTAACAATTGCGGCTAAATTTATTGACATTCCACGTCCGCTTTGTTAGTTATTCAGGGCGCTTCGTTGCCAATCCAATAATCCAACATAAGTTCAGGCAGTAGATTGCTTTCTGTCTGACGAGTGCAAATTAAATGAACAAACTAAAGCCGGCACTTTTGGGGGGCTTAATCGTCGGAATACTCTCCGCGATTCCTCTGGTTCAATACTGTTGCTTGTTCTGGGGTATAGGAGGCGGCATCTTGGCCGGCTTCTTGTACATCAAGTGGTCACCCACACCCATAACAGTCGGAGAGGGCGCCGTCGTTGGAGTGCTGACAGGAATCATCGGCGCGGTTCTCTACTTCATCATAGGCGTCCCAATCGCCTATTTCATTAGTGGCGCTCAACTCGAAGAGACGCTAACAAGAGCCGGCGTTCAGCTTCCAGCAGGCGTGTCGGGATTGCTAGTGTTTGTGATTTACGGCTTGATCATCGGCTGCATCCTTTTGGTCCTATCGATCATCGGTGGGCTCATTTCAGTGCCGATTTTCGAGAAACGAAAAGACGTGCCGCCGCCACCACCGCCTTCGCAGGATTACGCCGGCTAATTTCGCTTACGAACGATCTTCGAAGACTGGATTCAGGAGAAACTAAATGTCTCAAGAGTGGACTCCCCCGCCCGCTTCGGGCGCGCCTGCAAGCGTTCCTAATTATCTGGTTCCGTCAATCATCTCGTTGTTTTGCTGCTTACCGCTCGGGATAGTGGCCGTCATTTTTGCGGCTCGCGTAAACGGCCAGGTACAGGCCGGCGATACGGCCGGCGCGCTGGAGTCCTCTCGCAAAGCGAAAATGTTCAGTTACATCGGACTAATACTCGGACTGATTTGGATTGCCATCTGGATAATAATGACTGTGCTCGGCATAGGCATCGGCGCTTTGGGCAATATGTAGCAACGTCCTGTTATGTCCGCCGCAGTTTCTATTGAGTATCCTACTCGGACTCTGACGTGAGCCCTCGACCCGGGGCTCACGTTTTGGTGTGACGATCTTTAGCTGTTTTCAAACTCTTCTGCGAAAACCGGAAATGAGATATTGCACAAAATGCGGCGCGCCTAACGACGACTACGCGCAATACTGCACAAACTGTCAGGCTGTTCTGGTGCCCGTCGCCAACTACCAGCCGCCACTGCAGACTGTTAACCCCGGTTCGGTAGTGAACTGGGAATCAATGGGCGCGGACAAAAAAGTTCCGGCCGGCATCTGCGCGATCCTCGTCGGTGGGTTTGGTGTTCACAAGTTCATCATGGGTTACACCACTGAAGGAATAATTCAACTGGTGCTTGGTCTGTGCGGCATTGGCTGGATCCTCGGGTTGATCGAGGGAATTATTTATTTGACCAAGTCTGATGAAGACTTTGTGAGGACGTATTTTCAGAACCGGCGTGGATGGTTTTAGGATTACGAGATGTACCGGCGCTCGACCGTTATTGCTATCTGGTCAGTGTTACTCGCAGGATCTGCCTACCTGTTTGTGTTTGAGCCGGGTAAGACTGGTCTCTTTCCCGTTTGCCTGTTTCGATTCCTGACTGGTTACCAGTGTCCCGGTTGTGGTTCAACTCGCGCGATGCACCAGCTTCTTCACGGCCACGTCGTAGCAGCGTTCGAGCTCAATCCATTTTTCCTCGTCGCGATTCCGTTTCTGTTGTATGCGCTGATTCGTTACAGCGTCATCGTGATGCGCGGCGGCGTGCCAAGTCACAATAGGCTGCCGGCGCCTTACATATACGCGCTGTTCTTTGTCGTGCTTTCGTTTTGGATCTTCCGTAACACGTCGTTCTATCCGTTTGTCTCTTAATGAGGTAATTCAGATGCGCGCACTCGTTTTCGCTTTCGTACTGCTTACGCTCGTTGTTTCAAAGCCTGCTGTTTCCGGTGTTGCCTCCGATAAGCCGGCGGTTCCTCTACGACCGGTGCACACGTTTTCGATCGTTGCGCGCGATCCGGCGACAGGTGAGCTTGGTGTTGCTGTGCAGTCACACTGGTTTTCCGTTGGTCCAATCGTGCCGTGGGCGGAAGCTGGTGTTGGTGCGGTTGCAACACAGTCGTTTGTCGATCCGAGTTACGGAAAGAATGGTCTTGAACTGATGCGCGCGGGCAAGAGCGCGCCTGACGCGTTGAAGGAATTGCTCGAGAAGGATGAAGGAAGAGATGTCAGGCAAGTGGCGATGATCGATGCGCAGGGTCGCGTGGATGCGTGGACCGGAAAGAACGACATTCAAGCCGCTGGTCACATCGTCGGCAAAGATTTTTCAGTGCAAGCGAACTTGATGCTCAACGATAAAGTCTGGCCCGCGATGGCGCACGCATTTGAAAACACCAAAGGTGATCTTGCGGATCGTATGCTCGCGGCGCTCGATGCAGCACAGGCAGCAGGCGGCGACATTCGCGGGCGCCAGTCAGCCGCGATCATCGTTGTCACCGGAAAGCCGACTGGATTGGCGTGGAAAGATCGAACATTTGATCTGCGAGTTGACGACAGTCCGGAGCCATTAGTTGAGCTTCGCCGGCTTGTGAAGTTGCAGCGCGCGTACAACCACATGAATGCAGGAGACCTTGCAGTCGAGAAGAAAGATAACGAAGGCGCGTTGCGTGAATATGGAGCAGCGGAAAAGTTAGTGCCGGATAATGCAGAGATGGTCTACTGGCATGCAGTGGCGCTCGTCAATATGGGACGCGTTGAGGAATCCCTGCCGCTGTTTCGAAAGGTGTTTGCGATGGATCCAAATTGGATCACGTTGACGCCGCGGCTTCCGAAATCCGGCCTGCTGCCCGACGATCCGAAGCTGATCGATAGGATTGTTTCAGTTGGAAAAAAGAAATAGGCGCCATAGGTCTTCTCCGTATTATTACGCTTGACGCTCAACACCATCTCGCCTTATAAGAACAGGCACTGATTCGCCCCGTTCCTCTCGTCTGGAATTCGAAATCGAAGGACCTAAGCAATGCGCATGCTAACCCCCGGCCAATGGTATCTCCGTTTCACCTGCGAACACTGCCAGCAGAAGGAAATTCTTTTCGCCGATCTCTCTCGCGGCCAAACCAAGATCAAGGCAACGTATGTTGTCGAGTGTTCTAGCTGTTCTCACACGGGATCGTATGATGGCGACGATATCGAACGATATCAACATCCCTCAACTGCGGACACTTGAATCCGCAACTTGTTGATTGGTCCTTTCAACTACCAAACACAATCCCATAATGAAATAGAAAATCGTTATCACTTCCGAGTCGCCCCAGTTGTAATGGACTAGTCCACTCGTGAAGAATCCCAGCGCGCCGCCTAACGCGCCGACGGCCAGGCCACGCGCGAAATCATCAGTCGGTTTTTGTCGAATGATGCGCCAGAGCATGCGCAGGTAAACGCCGATCAGGATCAGCCAGATGATCAGCGCCGGCAGACCACGTTCCAACGCGATCTGCAGCAGGTTGGAATGCATGTGGCCGATTGGCTGGCGGCCGTTGTCAAACAGTCCCCACTCGCGCCAGTGTCCTTTGATCGAGTCGATACCAACGCCGAAGATCAAATGTCGCGGCTTGCTGACGAGCAGGTGAAAGCCGTCTCTCCAGGCCATCTCACGCCAGCTCGTCGATTGATCGCTCTTGTCAAAGAAACCGATGCTGCGTCGTTGTTGTAGCAGGACGACGCCGGCCAGTACGAGCGGGATTGCACACGCTCCGACGATGACGATCGTGCGCCGCGATGAAGTCAACAACAACATCGCTAAAGCCGAAACTGCGAAACCAATCCACGACGCGCGCGTCACGGTCATGGCGAGGGCAAACACGAGTCCGGCCACGGCAAGGAACAGCAACACGCCGGCTACGCTTCGCTTTTGTCTGAGCGCGAGAAAGATCCCGAGTGCGAGCGAAGCGATTAGTTGCAACACTTCAGCATAAGTGACCCAGTGGTTGTAAAAACCCGTGGCGCGCCAGTCGCGACCACGCGACCAGCTACTGATGCCGAGTTGTTCCAGTGCATTTGTTCCCTGTAGCAATTGTGCGCGGGGCAGCTCGAGTTCCGGCGTCCATTCAACGCGATAGATCCGCACTGTCGCGATTGTAGGTCCGGAAGCGAGTGCGGCGGCTAACTCTTCCGGAGTTCCAACCGGACTGCCATCGACTTGCCAGATCGTGTCGCCGTTTACGATCGGGGTCGGCTGCATGACCGATCGCGTGCGAAACACCGCTTTTGCGAGTGGGCTTTCGGGCTTCACGCCGTACACTTTTACGCCTTTACCGATCGCGAGCTGCCCGGCGGTTAGGAAGACGTTGATCATGCACGATGCGATCAAGGTCAGCGCGAGTAGTCGCACGAGTCGCAGCGAGCGCGTGTTTTGAGAAACGAGGTAAACAATCGTGAACAGGCTTGCCGCACGCATCTTTCCGATCGACATGATCGGGCTGTATGAAAAGATTCCCGAGACACCGCTGAGAATGAAAAATCCGAGGAGCGCAAAATCGACTGGCGAGCGGAGGAGCCGCGGCCGCGGATAAACGATCAAGCGTATGACCCAGAAAGTCATTCCGAGCAGCCACGCTCCCTGCGTCACTGCGATTGAGTGAGGTGCGAATAAGGCGATGAGAAATAGGCAGGCAACGATAGCTCGTTCAACCCAGGTCGAAATCTGCATAGATGGCATATTAGAATGTCGCTGGTCTACTAATCCATCTTAACCGGGAAATCCATGCGCATCATCCTGTCAGTCCTGTCAATCTTCGTAATCCTGTCAAATGGCTTTGCTCAAACGCCGGCCGATCACGTGAAATCAGTCCAGGAAGATCCGCGCGTCAAAGCCGCCTTCGATCATATCGACAAAGATCGCGATGCAATCCTGCGCGAGTGGATCGCTATCACTGAAATCAACGCGCCTTCAAAACAGGAACAGGAACGCGCCAAATACATCGAGAGCCTGCTTCGTAAATCGAAGCTGGACATTCGCTACGACTCCGCCGGCAATCTCATCGCTACGCGCAAAGGAACAGGCGGTGGTCCAGTCACTGTTTTCGACGCGCACATGGACACAGTCTTTCAACCCGGTTTGAAGATCAAAGCTACCGTTCGCGATGGACGCGTCTATGCGCCCGGCATCGGCGACGACACGCGCAACATCGAAGCGCTGCTCGCGACGATTCGCGCCCTCGACGCTGCCAAGATCAAAACCAAAGGCGACCTCGTCTTCCTGTTCACAACTGACGAAGAAGCCGGAATGACAGGCGCGAAGCAGTATACGAAAGATAACAAAGGCAAAGTGGATTACTACATCGCGCTTGACGGCGGTTACGAAGGATTCACTTATGCCGGGATCGGAATCAACTGGTATCGCCATCACTTCATTGGACCAGGCGGCCACACGCGCTCACGCACGCCACCCTACTCCGCGACACTGCCGCTCGCACGGGCGATCGCACGCATTTACGAATTGAAGGTGCCAACGAATCCGTCGTCTAACTTGAACATCGGCATGCTCGGCGGATCTGAAGTGGTCAACGCGAAGGCGTCAGACGCCTGGCTCACCGTTGACTTGCGTTCGACGAGTAATGACGTGATCGCCGATCTCGAGCAGAAGATTGCGGCGATTCTCGATGAAGAAGCGAAACGCGTGGGAATGACTGTGAAGACCGACGTGATCTCCGCGTCGCCGGCAGCCGTGTTGCCGGGTAATCGCGAGTCGAACCTCGTGAAGATCGCGGAGGCCGTGCATCGCGCGATGGGTTTCGATCCGCCGATTGGAAATGCGGGCTCGAACAATTCGAGCGCCGCGCTGCTTCAGGGAATTACGTCGATCTCGACGGGCGCTGGTCCGTGCAGCGATTCACATGCGCTCACTGAAAATTGCGAAATCGAGCCGCTGTATCGCGGTACCAAAAAGATCCTTTTACTGGCAGTCTCGTTGGCAGTTCTGGACCAGTGAAATCAGTGTCCCTGGCCACCAATCATCACGAAGCCTGTGCGCAGAATGATTTTGAGATCTAACAGCAACGACCAATTCTCAATGTAAAAAAGATCCAGCCGCACCATCTCTTCAAACGGCAGACGATTCCGTCCTGACACCTGCCACAGACCTGTCAATCCGGGCTTCATGTCGAGTCGCTTGCGATGCCACAACTCATACGCTTCGACCTCGTACGGAATCGGTGGTCGTGGACCAACGATACTCATGTCACCCAGCATCACGTTCAGGAGTTGCGGCACTTCATCGAGACTTGACCGTCGTAGTAGTTTTCCGACCTTCGTGATGCGCGGATCGGCGAGCAGTTTGTAAGTGGGCTTACTATCGTTGCCCACATTCGCTTCCGCGCGACCAGCAATGAACGCTTTTTGATATTCGCGATGAAGCTCGGAATCAGCGTCTGCTTTCATCGTGCGAAACTTGTAGAGCAGAAACAGTCGACCATCCATGCCGACGCGTTCCTGCGTGTAAAAGACTGGTCCGGTGGAATCGAGTTTGATGAGCAGCGCAATCAAGAGCCAAAGGGGAAACAGCAGCAAGATCGTGAGCGCGGCAACGATCAGATCGAAACTGCGCTTTAGTATTCGCGCGCCACTCGATAGCGGTTCGCGGAAGAGTCGGATCATCGGCAGCACGCCGATCTGATCGATCTCGGTCTTGCGTGGCAGGCAGTTGAACAAGCTTGGCGCGATCCGAAATTCGACACCGCGCCGCCGGCCACAGCGCATCATCACTTCAAACAACGCGTCGGCGTTCACGTCTGCGTCAGCGATGATCACTTCGTTTGCTCCGGAGTCGCGAATCAGTTCGGGAAGTGAGTCCAAAGTTCCGATCACCGGCACGTCTTCGTAAGCTACATGCGCGTCGACGGGCGTCGTGTCAACAACACCGATCACGCGATAACCGAGCGCGGGCCGTTCGCGCATCTCTCGAATGAACAACGTCGCTTCGGGGCCGCGTCCGACGACGAGCGTGGGAATCAGGTTGATCTGACGGCTGCGCACGAACATCTGCCCGGCGCGCATCAGGAACCGCAGCGCACCGATGCTGACAAGCACGAAAATAAAATCTGCGACAAAGACGCTGCGAGCGTAAGAGAACGCGCGAAACTCAAAACCGCCGCGATACAGGAACGCCGCGGCCACGATCAGCAGCGAGCCGATGGCAGTGGCTTTGAAGACACGAATGCCGTCATCGACGAATGAAAACTCGCCGCGCACGCGATAGAGGTTGCAGTAACGAAAACTCAACAACCGAATCGCGACCACGAACACGAGCAATGCACCGTAAGGCGCAAAACGATCGCTCCACGCGAAGCCTTCGCCCGTTGCGAATACGGAGACCCCTTCGCGCGTATAGAAGGCAAGCATGAACGAGAGCGCGGCAGCGAACGCGTCGATGGTGACTAGCGCCGCTTTCACGGTGGGCACGATCCAACGCGGCGCACGTGCAGGCACCCGCACCACGCTGGCATCAACTTTTGATTGTTTAATTCGCTCTGCTCGCACTCAAAATTATTTTCTCACGCAGCGGCGCAACGTCGCAGCGCAATGCGCTGAGTTCGTATTCTCCGTTGCGCCGTTGCGCCGCCGCGTGAGAAATATTCATTCAAATATTAACCTTACAACTTCTTCAATCACCTCGACCGATCGACGTGGACTAATTGCTGGTTTCTTCTTGATTGAAAGGCTTTTTAGATCCTCGATAGAAGAGATGCGCTGCAATCTCGCTTCCTTCACCAGCTCCTCATCCACCGCCGCCCAACGCCCGGCATAAATACTCGCCGCCGGCACACCCAACGCCGCGGCCTCACGATTGATCGTCCCACCCGCACTGATCACCAGATCACTCGCCGCAATCAGATTCGCTCCATCCAACGGCGCCCCCGGAACAATCACGCGTTCCTTCCCTGAATACATCGCACGCTGCACTTCATTTCGCGGCAACAGTATCACCTGAACATTCTCGCGGCTCTCGAACATCGCCAACGCTTCATCAAACAACGTGTTCTGAAACCGGTGATACAACGCCTCATGCGCGGGCGGTCGCATCAGGACCAGCACATTATCCGCATTAACTCCAAGCTCACACAACCGCGCGCCAAACTCCGGATCCGGTTGAAAGTCAGCCAAATAAACATCCTCTTTCGTCCCGTGATAGCGCCGCACCTTCCCCACACGCGCGCCGTACCGTCGCAAACGCTCTGCCGGAAAACTCGCGGGCACGATGATGCGAGACGCAAAACGAAACGCGAGATGGTTCGCCGGTTGATGCTCGTAATCCATCATCGTGATGGTCTTCAAACCCAATACACGCGCAGCAAGAATTTGTGAATATGAGTTGTGACTGATGGCGAGATCAAACTTGCGCTTGCGCGCCCAAGCGGCGAGTGCCCACGCGCGACTGCCGATACTGCCCGCCTTCTTCGATACAGCACGACCACCATGCGCTCCAACAACTTCCGCCGAGAACCCAGCAGCCTGCGCGAGTGGAACTGTTTCCGCAAACTCGCGGGCCGTGATCTCGATCTCATGGCCCTGAGAAACGAATCGTTTGGCTAACGCTTTGAAAAACGGAACGTGAGGAGAGTTGGCAAGATCGATCCAGAGGCGCATTTGGCAATCACCACTGGAGCTCAACCAGGCGGCCGCGATCGCGAAGCGAGGTTTCGGCCGCCTCGATCATGTTAACCATGCGCAGCCCTGCTGGTCCATCCGTCTCGGGTTGCTTGTTGTGCTCGATGCAGTCGATGAAATGTAGCGCTTCGGTTTGCAGTGCTTCCGTATTGTCGAGCTGTGGCGCCCACATGTCGCCCAAACGATAGCTCACCAGCATCTTGTACACATCTTCTAGTCCTGGCGTGACGTTAATTCCTTTGTCGTAAACTTTGAGCTTCTCGCTCGGCTCGAGATCGTCGTAGAGAATCATCTTCTCACTGCCGCCGATCAGCGTGTGGCGCACTTTCACCGGCGTTAGCCAGTTTACGTGCACGTGCGCGATCTGGGCGCTCGCGAAGAAGAGCGTGATGTAAGCGACGTTCTCAGGTTGCCCGGGCACGTGACTGATTCCGGTCGCTGACACCGCCACCGGTTTTGATGGAAGCACGTGATCGATAATCGAAAGATCGTGAATTGCGAGATCCCAGATGACGCTCACGTCGTGCTGAAAGAGACCGAGATTGACGCGTACTGCATCGTAATAATAGATCTCGCCGAGTTGCCCAGACGCGATCAGATCGCGAATCTTACGCACTGCTGCCGTGTAAACGAATGTGTGGTCCACCAGCAGCACGAGGTTTCGCGCCGCCGCTTCGTCGACGAGCTTGCGCGCTTGATCTGATCGTGCGGCGAGGGGTTTTTCAACGAGCACGTGCTTGCCGGCCTTCAAAGCTGACATCGCCAGCTCGAAGTGCGACGAGACGGGGGTTGCGATCACGACAGCATCGATCTGCGGATCGTTGATCAGATCGGATGAATCGGCGCAGGTCTTCAACGCCGGGTAAAGTTTGCCCAGGGACGACAGCCGCTCTTTGCGCAGATCGCAAACGCGCGCCACCGCCGAACCGGGTGCTGCCATGAAGTTTCGCACGAGGTTCGGTCCCCAGTAGCCGTAACCGATTACGCCAATTCTAATCATTAGTCAGCCCGTTTCTTCGAGCAAACGCGACAATGCGTAAAGCATCCAGGCTTGCGTCCAGCGCATGTAGGGTTTGCGAACCGTGTAGAAGCGTCGTCGTTGATAATAAAAGAAACCTCGACCATCGCGCAGGTTTTGGATCGTCCAGTTTGCAACTTTCTGGGCCAGGCTCAACGCGTCGTTATCGAGCTCTCGGCACTCGAGGAAAGTTACGATTGCACTGGCTGCGGCGTGCGCATCCGCCGGGTAAAGGTCGTGATCGTAGTATTTCGGCCAACCGTCCGCAAGAAAGAAGTTGTTCTTCCAATATTGATAGCCGCGCTCGAGCGCCGATTGAAATTCACTTTTTTGTATCGTGTCGGTTATGCGCTTCAGCGAGAAGAGTACGTAAGCGGTGTGGAAGTTGTCGATCCAAGCCTGCTTGGGTTCGGCGCCGTATAACCACGAGCCGTCTGGTTGCTGGTTGTTGACGACGTAACGAGCTGCGCGTTCGGCAAGATCTATCAATTCTCGCTCGCCTGTTACTTTGCCAACACTTGCAAGCACCTCCGCTGCAAGCAGACTCGCGTTGAAGATGCGTGTGTCTGTGTTGGGCGCGTAGCTGAAACAAACTTCGTTTTCAGTGTCGATTGTCCGTGGCAGGTCGTTGATGATGAAGTCACAAACACTACGTGCTTCGTCGTATCCAGCTTCGATCAACGCTCTTGCAGCGAACGCAGTTGGAACAATCGTCGGCGTTCCTCTCGGCGCAAAGAAATTTCGGCTCTGCCAGTCGAAGTTATACCCCCAACAAGCTCCGCTGTAACCATCGGCTTTCATTGCGAGCAGTGCGGTGAGAAAGTTGCTGGCTGCTGCCTCAGATTCTTCGGTCTTGAGTCTTCGATGGTTCGCAATCTGCGCTAGCGTGAACAACGCCATTCCTTTCGCGTTGCGCTCTGCTGGCACACGAATCACGTTGCGAAAGTCAGCGGGAGATCGCTTTACGAGTTGGGTAAAGACGAAGCGCGCGTTACGTGATTGGGCCAGCGGTGTCGATTGGAAGAGCCGACTGTTCAGCGCATCGAAGGGATCGTGTCCGGCGAAGTCATGTTCCTGGCACCAGGAAAAGAGTTGATCATACGCCGCCTGAATCATGTAATCCTGTCGCTAACTGAAGTCTCGATGCGCCGCGGCGTTTCGACGAAGCTCTCGTGCCACAGCTCAAACATCAACAGCGTCCAGAGTAGCTTGCGATGATTCGCGATGCCGCGTTCGTGTTCGTCCTGCAAACGCGCGACGTAGTTTGCGTTGAAAACTCCGGCGCGTCGAACGCGCTCGGGCGACAGCAGATCGCGCGCGAGTGGCCGCAACTTCTCTTTCAACCATTCCGCGACCGGCACGCCAAAACCTTTCTTGCCGCGTCGCGTCACGAATGGCGGCAGCATTTCCTTCACCGCCTTCTTCAAAATGTACTTCGTCTTTTGACCGCGCAACTTGTAATTGCATGGTAGCGACGCCGCGAATTCCGCCACGCGCGGATCGAGGAATGGCGCGCGCACTTCGAGCGACACGGCCATGCTCGCGCGATCGACTTTGGTCAGAATGTCTTCAGCCAGATACAGACGCGTGTCAACGCTTTGCATGCGCGTCACGAGATCTTCGTTGTCACACTCCTCGGCGATCTGACGTGCGTGCGCATAGATCTCGCCATCGCTGGCTGCGAGAGCCTCGCGTGTAAGTAAGTCTGTTTGCTCTTCCGGTGTGAAAGAGCCAAACCAAACGTGATGGCGTGCGACGGTGTCGTACTTTGCGCCGGTTACGAATCGCAGCGCTTTGTAGTCGAGTGAAAGGTTCTTCGTTTTTACCGGCATCAATCGAACAAGCGGCTCGATGACGCTGGCGCGAATTGATTGTGGCACACGTTTATAAACCTCAGCCCATCGAAGTCCGGCATACATCGGATAGCCCGCGAATAATTCATCACCGCCGTCGCCGCCGAGTGCAACAGTCACGTGCTTTCGCGTGAAGCGCGAAAGAAGATACGTGGGCACGAGCGACGGATCGCTGAACGGTTCATCCATCCACGCGCCGATCTCACTGACGAGATTTGCGGCAAGGTTTGCGCTCAAACGTTCCTCGTGATGATCGGTGCCGAGAAATTTTGCGACGCTGCGCGCGTACGCGGATTCATCAAACGATGCTTCAGCAAATGAGATGGAAAACGTCTTTACCGCTTCGTGAGAAGCCGCGACTGCGAGCGCCGCAACGCTCGACGAGTCAACACCGCCGGACAGAAGCACGCCGAGTGGAACGTCAGACACGAGACGCATGCGAACTGCGTCAGCAAGCAACTCGCGCAGGTGTTCCGCGGCTTCTTGCTCGGACGGCACTGGCTCGGCGGTTTTGTAACTGAGTTGCCAGTAACGTTCTACCTCTACACGACCATCTTCGAGTGTGAGTTTGTGCGCGGCTGGAAGTTTGTTGATTCCTTCATAGATCGATAGCGGCGCGGGCACGTAGTCGAACGACAAATATTGTCTCAACGCCTGGAGGTTTAGTGCCGGCTTTACTGACGGGTGGGCCAACAGAACTTTCGGCTCAGAAGCGAAGAGCAACGTGTTGTCGAAGATGCCCCAGTAAAGCGGCTTCTCTCCAAAGCGATCGCGCGCGATCAGTAGTCGTCGCCTGCGGCTGTCCCACAACGCAAAGGCAAACATGCCGTTGAGCTCGCGGATCATTCCGTCGCCGTACTCTTCGTACAAGTGCGGCAAGACTTCTGTGTCGGAAGCACTGCGAAATGCATGTCCACGTTTTTCGAGTTTCTCTCGCAGCTCGCGATAGTTGTAAATCTCGCCGTTGAGGATTACCGCGACGCTCCTGTCTTCGTTGAAGACCGGCTGTTCACCTGTGACGAGATCGATGATTGCGAGCCGTCGCATGCCGAGTGCGATGCCGGACGTTACAAATAAGCCTTCGGAGTCAGGACCACGATGGACCATCCGCTCGCACATCGCATGGAGCAAATCCCGCGCGCCGTCAGGTGGCGGCGTGTGAGAATCAAGATTGGCCCAACCGGTGATACCGCACATGTGATCTATTTGTGAGTCTTCGAGTTGTTGAAGCCGAGGCGTTCGCGCACGGCGTAGATGGCTTTCGCTTGTGATTCGTGATAGGTGCGGACGAGCATTTCGGCGAGCAGCCCCATCAACAGAAACTGGACTCCCACCGCAAACATCACGACGCTCAGAATCGGCAGAGGCGTCTGCACGAAGTCAGCTTTGTGAATGATCTTGAGAAACACGGCGTAAAGCCCGCTCAAAAGAGAGACGACAAACGCGAGCATCCCAAACGAGCCGAAGACGTAGATCGGTTTTGTTTGATACGAGGCCATAAACTTGATCGTCATCAGATCGAAAACGACTTTGATCGTGCGCGAGAGTCCGTATTTCGATTTGCCCATCGTGCGCGCGTGATGTTCAACCGGGATTTCCGTGACGCGCGCGCCCGCCCATGCGGCGTAAATCGGAATGAAGCGATGCATCTCGCCGTATAAACGAACGTCTTCGAGCGACTCGCGTCGGTAAGCCTTCAGCGAACAACCGTAATCGTGAAGCGGGACGCCGCCGATCCACGAGATCAGACGGTTCGCGAGCATCGAAGGTATCTTGCGCGTAACCATTTTGTCTTTCCGATTTTTGCGCCAACCAGAGACCACGTCGTAGCCCTCGTCGAGTTTATCGAGGAGACGGCCGATGTCTGCCGGATCGTTCTGAAGATCGGCGTCCATCGGGATCAGGACTTTTCCTCTTGCCGCGTCGATACCGGCGGCCATCGCTGCTGTCTGGCCGTAGTTCCGGCGCAGTGCGACGACGCGGACGCGCGGATCGAGTTGAGCGATTTGGCGCAAAATTTTCAGACTGCCGTCGGTGGAGCCGTCGTCGACGTAAACGATTTCCGCCGAGCGCCCCTGCGTTTTGAGAGTTTTGAGCGCTTCGTCCAACTTCGCGTGCAGCGGCAGGAGGTTGGGTTCTTCGTTGAAAACCGGGAGAAAGACCGAAATGTCAGGCGAGTCCGTAAGCACACTTGCCCGGTCTTCTGCTAGTTGTTCCTGTTCGTCGAGAATCTTCATGAGTGGCTGTGTGGACGGTTCCTGACGTCCGCGGGGCGCATGCACCGGACGACATTGTAGAACAGATTCACAAACCTCTCATCCTAAACCATTCGACAAAGCGGCGCAGGCCCTCTTCGATCTGTGTTTTGGGGTCGTAGTTTAGCAACGCTCGGGCGTGGGAAATATCGGCGTAGGTTTGCGGGACGTCGCCCGGTTGCGGTGGCTGGCGGTCGATAATTGCGTGCGTGTCGAGTTCTTTTTCGAGGAGTGAAATCAGCTCGTTGAGCTCGACCGTGCGCGATTCGCCGAGGTTGAAGATGTCGTAGTTGCTGTGGTCGTAGTGGATCGCGGCAATCACGCCGTCGATTATGTCGTCGATGTAGGTGTAATCGCGGCGCGTGGTACCGTCGCCGAAGACTGGGATTGGCTTGTGTTGGCTGATCAGTTTCGCGAATTTGTGAATCGCGAGATCCGGGCGTTGCCGCGGGCCATAGACGGTGAAAAATCGCAGACACACACAGCGTAGGCCGTAAAGATGTGAGTAAGTGTGACAGAGAAGTTCGCCGGCGGCTTTGGTTGCGGCGTATGGCGAAATCGGTTGGCGAATCGGATCGCCTTCGCTGAAAGGCACGTGAGCGTTGATACCGTAAACAGACGATGATGAGCCGAAGACAAACTGCTTGATGCTGTGATGTCGCGCGAGCTCGAGCAGATTAAGCGTGCCGTTGATGTTTGTTTCGGTGTAGAGCTGAGGTTCGGAAAGTGATGGTCGAACGCCTGCTCTGGCGGCGAGGTGAACTATGCAATCGAAGTTTGTTTGTTTGAAGATTTGTTCGAGTGCAGCGCGGTCGCGAATGTCGATTTCGTGAATACTGTAGCGGGCGTCTTTTAAATGCTCGCGAGTGTTTTCACGTTTTATGGCCTGTTCGTAGAAGTCGTTGAAGTCATCGACGACTGTTACGTTGGTGACGTCCGTTGATAGCAGTCGATCAACAAGATGAGAGCCGATAAAGCCTGCGCCGCCAGTTACGAGAAAGTTTTTCATCACTTCTTTGTAGCATAAATCCACAGATGCCAGCCCCATCGTGACGCGAGTTTCGACTCGAGAGAGTGTGGCAGGATTGGGCCAAGCAACGGCAGCCAGCGTTTATTGAGAAAGTACGTACGCAGTTCCACGTGTGCGAAGTCCTTAAAGAGCTCGCGTGCTTCGGCACGGGAATAGACACGCGCGAGCGGATTGCCGGCGCCGTCAGTATTCCTGCTCAGGAATTCTTCTGAGTTTGAATAGCCGGATTGATCTTTTAATCGTTGGGCGTGTTCGCGCAGGCTCTCCTCCGCTTCGCCCGTCAACAGGTGGACCAGCTTGACGCCTCCGTTCCATTTCAACAGGTTGACGCCAGCGCGACGCAGCATCGAGATGTTGACGCGATAATTGTAGGAGTCGCGATGGTAAAGCATGACGACAGCTTTTCCACCAGGACGCAGCACACGATGGATCTCGCGCACGGCTGCGGCGGTGTCAGGCGTGTGATGGAGAACACCGTGCGAGTAGACGATATCGAATGAGCTGTTTGGAAAATTCAGTCGTTCTGCATCGGCAACTCGGAAAGTGCCGGGCAAGCCGAATAATTCGAAGCGCCGTTTTGATAACTCAACTGCGGCGTGAGTGAGATCAATGCCTGTGTATTTCGCACCGGCTTTGGCAAACTGAGCGCCATCAGTTCCGAGACCACAGCCCACTTCGAGCACACTTAGGTCTTTGGAGTGGGCAAATCCTGCGGCCGCCGGAATGTGCCACTCCTTTTTATAGCGATGTTCTTCTACGAGCTCATAAAATCGGCGTGAGCCAGGAGGCGCATCGGCAAACTTGGTCCCGCAGGGATTCTGCTGCCAAAACGCGCGCACGCGATCTTTGAGTATGGAGTCACTTTGCGACATCTCGAACGTGGAAGGATACCAGTCACGGAAGGTGCTCGACAAAGATTGGTGTCTATCCATATTCGATTCTTGAGCGGCGGCGTCTTTCAAGTCTCGCTGCCTTGTGCCTCAAGGCCTGCCTTGCTGGGCGAAGCCGCATTGAGGCACAAGGATCAGCTGCGTCGTTGGGGTGAGGTACCCAGATCCGGTGAAGGACCCCACCTGTCCTACCAGTTGATTTTGCCCCCTCTATCAACTGGCCCGAATCAAACGCTCACTCGAGGACCTCTCGAAATCTTGCCAATCGTCAGACTTGCTCTTAAAATTTGCGAGCCCGTTGAAAAGCAATTGCGCTTAACGACGGGCGAACTATACTCAGCTACAAAGCAGAAATCCTTAGAACAATCTAAAAAAGTTCTTAGTAATATCTAAGGACTTCTGCCTCATCAGTCTCTACTATTGGACAATCGCAATTGGACCAGACTAAGTGGGAGTAGTCAGTCTATGCCTCATAACAACCTCTACTACGAATTTGGACCGTATCAACTGAGTGTAAATACACGCCTGCTCAAACGTTCGGGTGAAACGATCTCGCTCACGCCCAAGGCCGCCGACATTCTGGTCTTGCTTATCACGAGGGCTGGACAGTTGGTGGAGAAGGATGAGCTGTTGAAAGAGATCTGGCCCGACACTTTCGTCGAAGAGGCCAACCTTAGTCAGAATGTTTTCTATTTGCGAAAGGCTTTAGGGGATGATCGGGTTGATCCTCGATACATCGAAACTGTTACGCGGCGGGGTTATCGTTTCATCGCGGCGGTGAGAGTTGTCGAAGCTGAAGAGAATCATCTGTCAAGTGGTGTTCACGGTAACAATCGGCCAGTTGTTGCAGTTCTTCCTTTTACAAATGTGATGGGTGATCCGGAGGTGGAGTATCTCGTCCAGGGGATTACTGACAATATCATCAACAACCTGTCTCGAATTTCCAAGCTGCGTGTCATGTCGCGCAGTGCAGTTTTCCGCTACAAAACGCTGGAGATAGATCCGCAAAAAGCAGGCAGAGATTTAGGCGCACAGGTCGTGGTGGTCGGAAAGATTCGCAGTGGGCCAGGTCAGAATGTGATCGCGGTAGAACTGGTGGACGCGTCGACTGGTTGGCAGTTGTGGGGGGAGAGCTTTGACTCGGAGAAACAGGACCTTCTGGAAGTTCAGGATGCGATAACACGACACATTGTCGCGTCGTTAAAGCTGCAACTTAGCGGCGATGAAGAGAAGCAAATTGCGACTCGATACACTGAAAATGCTGGAGCGTATCAGGCGTATCTTGAAGGGCGGCATTACTGGAGCAGGTATACGCGGAGTGGTATTGAGCGGGCGATTAGACATTTTGGGAACGCGATTGAGCTTGATCCGAATTATGCGCTGGCGTATGCCGGTATTATTGATTGTTACCTGAGGTTGGCGACGAACTATTTGCCACCCGAAGACGACGTGCCCAGCACAGACGATGAAGCCAGTTATCAACCGGAGTTCAACGCGGCCGAATCGGACGCTCGAGTGAAGCTGCGCTTTGAGTGGGACTGGAAAGGAGCCGAGCGTGAACTCCGCCGCGCAAACGAACTACAGACGCACTACCCCACCGCCCCCCAATGGTACGCCGCTTACCGGTTTGCGAGGGGCATACTTCAAACATTTTTACAGAATGAAGAAACCTGTGGTAATGAGGGAAGCGATGACTTGGTTTACCCGCGCCAACTCTTTACGTCGACCTTAAGTCCTAATGAGGAGGTGCAAGTATTATGTACCATAGCTCGAGAACAGATTGAAATAGGAAATTATGACGCTGGCCGTGTAATGCTTCGTAATTGGTGGACGCCTGGAGACCGGCCAAATCTCAGCAATTTAAGTTCGCACGGTGCGGCAGACCTCTTGTTTACCGCTGGATCGTTAGCAGGCGCATTATCAAGTACTGGACGCATCCTTAAAGGACAAAAGCATGCCGAGGAACTGTTAAGTGGGTCCATCGGCATTTTTGAATTTCTGGGCGCAAAAAGGAGAGCTGCGGAAGGGAGGATAGAGCTTGCTTTATCGTACTATCGTCAAGGCTTGTTTGCGGTTAGTCGCAATTCACTTTTGAGAGTCCTTGATGAATTGAAATCCGAAGACAGCGAGTTACGCAGTCTCGCTTTAATCCGATTAGGAGTAGTGGAAAGACACGCAGGTCACATCTCGGACTCTCTGACTCAGTTCGATAAGGCTTATCCTTTCATTCAAAATGGAGGACCACTTTTAAGCGGGCGCTATTACCATGAGCTTGGAACCGCACTCCAAGAGATCGCTTTGGCGGAAAATCGTTCAGACCTTTTAGACACAGCTACCCATCATTTCCAACGTGCATTTTACGAGTTTGCGGCGATCGGTCATCATCGATATGCGGCGGTAGCAGAGAGTACTCATGGTTTTCTACTTCTAAGGCTAGGTCGTTTCGACGAAGCGGAATTGCGACTGAACCACGCACAGAAGTTTTTTCAAGATTTTCATGATCTAGTCCGTACGTCACAAGTCGATGACACATTAGCTCGACTATATTTGGCTACAAATCGATTAGACATCTCGGACTTGGCATCGCAAAGAGCTGTTACATGTTTAGAGGCCAGTGACGAGGAAGCTTTGCTAGCTGAAGCACTTACTACGAGGGGACAGCTGTTTTGTAGACTCAAACGCTTTACTGAAGCGCGTGCGGTTTTGGAAGGAGCTTGGCGAATAGCACAGAGATGCGGTGATTCTGAGGGGGCCAGTCGCGCACTGCTTGTATTATTTGAGGAAATGTATAGCCAGATGGATCTACCAGAACGATATTACATCGCTGCGCGCATGCGAGACCTTCTGGAAAAAACACAGACGGCATCCATACGTTCTCGGATTGCAAACTGCCTGATGCTAATATCTACCAAAACCACTTAGCCGATTTGCAACCGTCTGTTTATTCGACAGGAAAAATGAAGCCCCTTAGGGTATTAGTCTTATGGATAATGCCGAGCAGTGAAAAACGTTTAGTGTAGCACCAGGAATTCATATTAGCCCTCCAGAGGCACAGATATTGCTGTAGTGGAAGCGAGGCCTGATAATGACCCCGAGTTTCAGGCACATTGACGGATCTTTGAACGATGAAGAATCGAAATGACCGGATTTTGACTAGGAACAACCGTTCACAAGGCACCGTTCAAAACGACACTTATAAGGCGAAACAAAAACTCGTTGTAGATATTGTCAAACGAGCCTCTCGATGAGCCAACGGAAGACCCCGTAATCGTGCCCACTCGTGAACCAGTGATTGTGCCAGCGCGTGAGCCGGTGATTGTACCAGCGCGTGAGCCGGTGATTGTACCAGCGCGTGAACCACTCGCGCTGGTTCTAGAACCAGTGATAGTTCCCCCGTAAGAAAGAGTCGCGAAGCAAAGCAGCAGTATTCCCGAGGTAACAGTCCTTCGAAGCCGTGTCATGTTGATTCTCCTAGTAGATTATATTACTGGGGTGTTACGGGGGAGAGGACTACCGAGAAGCTTCGTCTCCCTCCGCAATTTCTTAGTAAATACAGATTTTTACCCTCTCAAGCGTCGTGCCAAAGGAGGGGTCGCATTAAACCTATCTTTATCAGGAATTTAACCGTGAGTTTCCGATTTAAAGATTACGCTAACCCTGTTTAGCTTCTAGACATCTGCTCTATACAGATTGGTTTTTCATCGTTAACTTAATTGTTTACTTGTAAATAGCTCACGGTTGGGATGCAAATGCAACACTTTGTATACTGGGGTAGCACTGCATACAACATAGTCAAAATCCACAGCTAGATGAGATTGCATGAGAGCTTTTAACTCTATTTCCGAGTCTCTCTTAAGTACCAGTGAACAGGTTTTAGCCTGCTGCGCTGTCGCGAGAGAGCATCTTGAGATAGGAGACTACGATGCGGGCTGCAACGCGTTGCAACGGTGGTGGACATTGGGGGCATGGCCAAGACTGCGAGGATTAAGCACTCTTGCATCAGCTGAATTGTTGTTCATAGCGGGTACGCTCAGCGGATGGGTGGCTAGTTCGAAAGGGATTCCAGGTGGAAGAAAGCCTGCAGAAGCCTTGCTCAGCGGAGCGATTGCTATATTTGAGCAGCTAGATGAACGGACGCGCGCAGCTGAAGGCAGAATTGAGCTTGCTTGTTGTTATTACCATCAAGGGGCATTTGACTTAGCGCGTACGACCTTACATTGGGCACTTTCCGAGTTATCACCCTGCGACCGGGAACTCAGGGGCGTTGGCCTGATACGGTTAGCCGTTGTTGAGAGACTAGCAGGTCGATTGCGAGATGCGTTAACGCTTTTGGATCAAGCTGCGTCATTGGTTGAAGAATCTGGTGATTGGCCGAAAGGACGCTTTCATCTAGAAGTTGCAAATACCCTAAAGGAAATTGGTATCACTGAGAATTTGGAAGTTTTTTTTGAAAAAGCTTTCAGTCATTATAGCCAAGCACTTTCTCACTTCAGCCAAATTGGGAATCATCGATATACCGCAATCGTAGAGAATAACCACGGTTATTTGCTGTCTTCATTGAATAGATTTGGGGAGGCTTGCATTCATCTCGACAAAGCCAGACGGTTATTTGAAATATTAAATGACCATGTTAGACGGGCCCAAGTTGACGAAACGCTTGCGCAGCTTCATCTGGCCTCCAAGAGATACGATCTAGCAGAACACGCCATTGACTTGGCTGTTGATACTCTTGAAAGCAGCGGAGAGGAAGCCTTTTTGGCAGAGGCATTAATAACCCGCGGAATTGTTCTATGCCGCCTCGGAAAGAAACATGAAGCTAAGCCCATTTTCGAGCGAGCCCAACGAGTGGCAGAACGTTGTGAAGACAATGAAGCAGCGGGGCGGGCGTTGCTGATCCTGATTGAGGAGATGTGTGAGCAACTGGCTGATGATGAGCGCCGGGAGATTGGGGCGCAGGCCAACCAACTCCTCGCTAACTCCCAACAACATGCCACCCGCGAAAGGCTGCGGAAGTGTCTAGAGACTATCGCTGAGGCCCATACACGCTACGAGGCCCAGCGCGAACAGGAAATCCACGCACAGAAGATGGCCGCGCTTGGCGAACTGTCATTCGGGGTCGCCCACAACGTAAACAATACCCTGACCGGCATCCTGGGTCGCGCCCAACTGATCCTCCGTAACAGCAACGACCCCGGTAAAGTCGAAGCGGGCCTCGAGTTAATCATCAAGAGCGCTGAGGATGGCGCCCATATAATCCGCCGCATCCAGGATTTCGCCCGCCAGCGCCCAAGCCGCGAGTTCGAAACCATCGCGGTGGCCGAACTGCTCAAGGACGCCTGCGAAATGACGCGCCCGCGCTGGGAGACGCGCTCGGAATTCGCCCCAATCCGCTTCGCCCTCCACGCAGACTGCAAGGCCAACATCCAAGGCGACCCCGTCGAACTACGCGAAGTACTGGTAAATATGATCTACAACGCAGTCGACGCCATGCCATCCGGCGGCGAAGTGCGCGTTTCCACCCAAGAAAACCGCGACCGCATCGTCATACTGATCACCGATACCGGCACCGGAATGGGACCCGAGGTCAAGCAGCGACTCTTCGATCCGTTCTTCACGACCAAAGGCAAAGCTGGTACCGGGATGGGGTTGGCCGTCAGCTTCGGTATCATCCGCCGCCACGAAGGCTCCATCGAAGTCGAAAGCGAACCCGGTCGCGGCACGACCTTCAAGATCTCATTGCCCAAAGTGACCCAGGAGACGCCCGTAGCACAGACGGACCAACCCTCGGAAGTGACTGTTTCGACTTCGGAAGACAAGGTTCGCGTGCTCGTCGTTGACGACGAAACACACGTCCGCGAAGTGTTAATCGAAGCCCTGGAAGCTGAAGGTTGCGAGGTCGTCTCGGCCCAGAGCGGCGAGATCGCCCTGGCACTTTTCGATCAAAACAACGGGAAATTTGACGGAATCTTTACGGATATCGGCATGCCCGAGATGACTGGCTGGGAGCTGGTCAGCGAAATCCGCCAACGCTCGAAAACCATGCCCATCGCCATTATCAGCGGCTGGGCTGACGCAATTAGCCTCGAAACCAAGAACGCCGTAAAAGCCGACTGGGTCGTGGCCAAACCTTTTGATATCGATCGGATCTCGAAAATCGCGCAGGAAATTGCGCAACGCAGGACAGTCAGCGTGACTTAAGCACTGACGCTGAGCTCGTGGCGCTCAAGCTTGAGATAGAGTCCGCGACGCGTCAAACCAAGTTCACGAGCCGCGCGTGAGATATTGCCGCCATGCCGGCGCAAAGCATCGGAAATCATTCGCCGCTCAACCTCAGCCAAAGCCTCGGCAAGCGTACCGGTTCCCGTGGTTTGGATGTTGGAAGCAGGTATTGAAGTAATTGACGCTGCTCCCGAAGGAGTTGTCGGAGATGATGTCCGCTTGAGTTCAGGGGAAAGATGCTCGGGTCTAATGATCGCCCCATCCTCGGCACGAGCCACAGTGCGCTGAATCTCATTGCAAAGCTGGCGTACGTTCCCCGGCCAATCACTCACCATCAACAGATCGACCGCCTGTGGCGTGATCTGAATGTCCTTTCGACCAAACTTCGCCGAGTAGTGATTGACGTAATAGTTGACGATGGTCGGAATCTCCGATCGCCGTTCACGCAAAGGCGGCACGCGCAGTCGAATCACGTTCAGGCGGTAATACAAGTCCTCACGAAAGCGGCCCTGGGCCACCATTTCTTCGAGATCCGTATTGGTTGCCGCGATGATGCGCACATCAACCTTGGCGGGTCGTTGTTCACCCAGCGGTTGAATCTCACCTTCCTGGAGGAAACGCAACAGCTTTGGCTGAACGTCGAGCGGCAAATCGCCTATTTCGTCCAGGAAAAGTGTTCCGCCAGCGGCGGTCCGAATCACACCGTGCGAATCGTTCACAGCACCCGTGAACGCGCCTCGGCGGTAACCAAACAGGTAGCCTTCCGACAACTCCTTCGGAACAGCCGTGCAGTTGAACGGGACAAAAACCTTCGCTCGGCGCGAGGAAATGGCGTGAATCGCGCGCGCGACCAGCTCCTTCCCAGTGCCCGACTCACCCGTGACCAACACAGTCACGTCTGACGATCGAATCTTATGAACTTCTTCGACGAGCTGCGTCATTGCCGGGCTCGAGTGAATAAACCCGGGCATCAGGCTCGTGCCGGTTAACTCGTCAGAATGCTCGTTAGTGCCACTCTTCTGCGCCCCCGCACGCAACGCACAAACGTCCATTCCCAACTCAACCACACGCAACAACGGCTCAAGCGAAACTCCATTCGGCAACTTCGATCGATTCCGTGGCGAAAGGTACATCTTCGCTTCCGGAGCATTTGACGACTTCAGCAAAATCACTTCCGCATCGTGCTTTTTACAGTAGCGGGCACGAGCCGAGTCGTCTTCAATCGAATCCAGCTCGATAGCGATATTTTCACTTTCAGCAGGCGTGCAACCCATCGCAACGACCACTTTCGGCTCGTCACGTTCACCACGCTCAGTAATGATCACTCGTTGCGCGCCGGTTTCCTGACGCATCACCGCTGCCAACTCGCGTAACAACAATTCGCGCGACGCAACTGCCTCCGCAAGTCGCAGCGTTAAGAGCTGCGTCAACGCCGACTGCTCCTGAATGCGCTCAGGTGTCGCCCGCGCAAGCTCTCTCAACTCTTCCTCGGTGCGCGTTAAATCAATCCGCGCACCTAAGTCACGAAATGTATTAAGCGCACGGCTGAGATGTTCGCCGGCGCGCTCGGGCCGGATGATCGCGTACGCACGACCCAGCTCAAGATGTGCCCGTGCCGCTCGATAGCGATCGCCGAGCATATCGAATATCGAAACGCTGCTGCCGAAATGCTGTGCGGCTGATTCAGCGTCTCCGCGCGCCATGTTCAGCATTCCGTTGAGCCGGTGTGCTTCGCCTGTGAAATTCAGATCAGCGGTAGCGTCAGACGTTTCCCCAGTAACGTGCTGAAGCTCTCGACTACAGTCTTCGAGTTCATGCGTTTTCAGGTAAGCTTCAGCAGCAATCAACCGCGACTCGCAAATCCCCTGACGGTCGCCGATGAGCTCAGCGAGACCGAGTGCTTCTTTCGCCTTAGCAAGTGCGTTAGCAGGATCATCGGTCGCTAGAGAACAGCGCCCGGAAGTTCTTAATGCCTGACCCGCATACCACTTATTTCCGTTTTCATTAGCGAGCGTGACAGCCCGGCCAAGATAATCTTTTGCTTGATCCAGATCACCGCGCAGCATGTGCAACTCGCCTAGTGAATCAAGGATCATAGGCACTTTTGCGCCGCGCTCATCAACTTCAGTCGCCAAAAACAGCGCGCGCTCCAATGCCTCTTGCGCCCTGTCCCACTGACCGATCAAGATCAAATTGATGCCGAGATTGTTATAACCATTGGCGGCATTTGTTTTGTGGTCGGTGCGCTCATAATAGGTGATCGCCTTCTTTAGAAAATCGATACCTTCCTGCGGACGTTTGAGGAACCAGCAGGCTCCGGCCATGTTTGCATAGACCTTGCCGAGCATATAGGCTGCAGGACGATCGCCTATGAGTTTTAGTGCCTGTTCGAGGTTTTCGAGACATTCCTCGTAATTTCCTTCGTGAATATCGGCCACGCCGACGCCGAAGTAAGACTCGGCAAGACCGCGCCAGTCGCCATTTTGACGAAAACTCTCAAGCGCCCGCTGTGCATAATCACGCGCAATCGGATACTCACTAATGGTTCGATACGTCCGAGACAGAGCCGCGTAAATGTGGCCTAAGTTGATCACGCCTTTTTCTGCGTGGTCGCGCAACGCGGCTTGAAGCATCGCAATCGCTTTCGGATGATCTCCGTTGTAATTGTAGGCAAGGCCAATCTGGACACGCAGATAACTCACCGTCTGATCGTCGAGCTTTGCGCGCGAATCGGAGTCTTCATACATCGCCACAGCAGCCAGCGAGTCACGATAATGCCCCTGCTGCTCAAGCGCTGTGGAGAGTTCACACCTCGCAAGTGCTAGTATCGTAGAATTATGACGAGCGTTAGAGATGAGTAATGCGAGACGATCTTTCGCTTCTGTGGAAAGCCCCTGGTCTAACAGCGAGCGGATTTCCTCTAGCTCACGCTTGAGCGACTCATGCGTAGGCTTCGCTCGTGAGCGAATTCTCACTCGAGCGTCAGAGAAATCGACCACACCTCGGTCTGTAGGGGACTTTTGATCACGCCCAAGGAGGCCGTGACCCACACGTTTATCCATTTAGTACCTATAAAAGATCAATCCGGCTGAATTTTCATGATGCGTGTTGGGAGGGAAAACCGTCAAAACTCGTTGCTATAGTTTTGCCGCGCAAACGTGTATTCGTGGTGAATTTAACACATGACTGCAATAACGTACAGTTTTCTTCCGCACAGAAGACACAAATTTTTTTTGTTGCTGGGGCAGGTAATTGCCGGGGCCTCAAATTAACTCGTCAAAACACAGAGGTTTACGCCCCAAGTTAATCAGTCCGCGCCTTGACACCCCAAAGGTCGGCCGCTATCATCGCCGTTTCCGTCTGCAGCGCGGAACTTCGCCTAGTGTTATATGTTTGAGTCCCTCTCGGACAAATTAAAACGCACGCTCAAGAACTTGCGAGGCGAAGGCGTGCTGACGAAAGAGCACGTTGATGCTGCGCTGAGAGAGATCCGTCTGGCGCTTTTGGAGGCCGACGTCAACTATAAAGTCGCTAAAGACTTTATTAGTTCTGTTCAGCAAAAAGCCGAAGGACAGCAGGTCTGGCAGGAACTCAAGCCGTCGGAACAAGTCGTCAAGATTGTTTTTGACGAGTTGGTTGAGTTGCTTGGCGGCCAGTCATCCCGGCTTGTTTTTACGAAGCAGATTCCAAACACGGTGATGGTGGTGGGCCTCCAGGGCTCAGGAAAGACCACCTCGACCGGAAAAATCGCGCGTTGGCTCGCGGCAAACCAGGATCGAAAGCCGTTATTGCTTTCGGTCGACGTTTACCGGCCGGCGGCGCGTGAGCAGTTAAAGGTCATCGCGAAAGCGACCGGCCAGCAGATCTTTGAATATCCGCAAAGCGACGACCCCTTGACGCTTGTGCGTGAAGCACAGAAACACGCACAGCAAACTGGCTTCGATACGCTTTTGATCGACACTGCCGGCCGTCTGCACATCGACGATGCCCTGATGGAAGAGCTCGTCAAGATCAAACAGGAAACTCACCCGGTCGAGATTCTTTTTGTCGCCGACGCAATGACCGGGCAGGACGCAGTTCGTTCTGCTGAAGAGTTTCACCGGCGCGTCGGAATCACCGGAGTGATCCTGACAAAAATGGATGGTGACGCTCGCGGCGGCGCAGCGCTTTCGATCAAGCAGGTAATCGGGCAGCCGGTGAAGTTTGTCGGCGTTGGTGAGCGTTACGACGCGCTCGAGCCGTTTTATCCCGATCGAGTTGCCCAGCGAATACTCGGCATGGGCGACGTTTTGTCGCTGATCGAAGAAGTACAATCGAAGGTCGATCAAAAAGAAGCTGAGGATCAGCTCAAGAAGCTTCAAAAAAACGAGTTCACGTTAGACGACTTTCGTTCGCAGTTGCGCCAGGTCAAGAAGCTCGGCTCTTTCTCAAAGATAATGAAGCTCCTGCCTGACCAACTGCTCGGCGGCATCGGCATGCCGCAGTTGGACGAAGAGCAGTCGAAGATGATGGAGCAGGAGCTCAAGCGCACTGAAGCCATTATCGACTCGATGACGTGGGAAGAGCGCAACGATCATCGAATTTTGAACGCCAACCGGCGTCGTCGCATTTCACGCGGATCGGGAACGTCAGTCGCCCAGGTCAATCAACTCATCAAGCAATACGTTGAGATGAGACAGATGATGCGACAGCTTTCCAGCGCCGGGATATTCGGCGGTGGAGGTGGAGGCGGACTGAAGGGCAAGATGCTGAGAAAGATGACGGGCATCCCCGACATGGCCGGGTTTGCCGGAGACGAAGGCGAAATGCCCTCGTTGCCATCGCTGCCGGCAGCGCCGTCACGGAAAAAGTTGAAAAAGAAAAAGAAGAAGAGACGCAGGTAAGCCACGAATCAGTGGCGCTTGAAGGAGGAAAGAATTGTTAGCGATTAAGTTAATGCGCACCGGAGCCAAGAAGAGCCCGTCGTACCGCGTGGTTGTGAAAGAGAAACAATCCAAGCGCGACGGCGCCTATCTCGAAAACCTCGGCACCTACAATCCGACGCGAAATCCCGCCGAGATCAAACTCAATTTGAGTCGAGTTAACTACTGGATTGAGAAGGGTGCGCAACCCACTGACACTGTCAGCCGGTTGATCAAAGCCAGCGCACGCGCTGAACAAACCGCGACTGAAGCACAGGCGTAAGCAGTTCGAATTATGCGAGACGTCATCGAGATGATCGTCAAGGCGCTGGTCGACGATAGCGAGAATGTAGATATTCGCGAAGTCGAGCAACGCGGAGCCACGCTCATCGAGGTGCGCGTTGCGCCGAACGATGTCGGCAAGATCATCGGCAAGCAAGGGCGAACGATTCGCGCGCTAAGATCTCTGGCGCGCATCGGCGGTAGCAAGAAGAACCGGCGCTATTTGCTGGAAATCGTTGAATGATCGATGGAAGACGCGGGCGCGAGTGAGTTGGTGGTTATCGCGCGAGCGATTAAACCCCGCGGCCTGAAAGGCGAAATCGTCGCGGAGCTTTTGACAGATTTTCCGGATCGGTTTGAAGACGTCGACGAACTGATCCTCGTTTCGCCAAGTGGCGAGCGAACGACAAAACAGCTCGAAGATTACTGGTTTCAGAATGATCGAGTCGTATTGAAAGTGGCTGGTTACGACGATGTCGAAACAGCCAAAGAGCTGGTCGGATTTGAATTCGCTGTTCCCGAACAAGATCGTGTGCCGCTGCCCGCGGATCATTACTACGACTGGGAACTCGAGGGATGCACGGTCAAGGTTGGCGCCGACAGTATCGGCACAGTCAAATCCGTGTTGAAAACAGGTGGCGCCGAGATTCTCGTTGTCACCGACGACAGCGGTAAAGAACGATTGATACCGCTGGCTGATTCGATCGTCGTGGAAGTCGACACTGCGGGAAAGACAATCGTGATCGACCCGCCTGAAGGACTCTTGGATCTTTGATTCTCAAGAAGGATGCATGCGCTTCGATATCATCACGATCTTTCCCGAGTTTTTTAGCGCGGTGATCGATTGTGGGATTTTGCGACGCGCTCGTAACGCCGGCCTGGTTGAAATCACGGCGCACGATCTGCGGCAGTGGACCACGGACAAGCATCACGTCGTTGATGACCGCCCTTTTGGTGGAGGCGACGGGATGGTTTTGAAACCCGAGCCGATCTTCACAGCAGTCGAGGCTTTAACCGGAGCTTCGCGACGGGAAGATTTTCCGGCCAAAACACGAGTGATGTTGCTGTCGCCGCAGGGTCAGGTCTTCTCGCAAACGCTTGCGCAGGAGATCGCTGAAAACACTGCGCACGTCGTATTGATTTGCGGGCGTTATGAAGGAGTCGACGAACGAGTCGCGGAAGGCTTAATCACCGATGAGATCTCAATCGGCGATTACGTGCTGTCAGGTGGTGAGCCGGCGGCAACGGTGGTGGTCGATGCTGTTGTTCGCTTGTTGCCCGGCGCGCTCGGTAGCGAGACTTCGGCAGTGTTTGAATCCTTCTCGGAAGGTTTGTTGGACCACCCGCAATACACGCGGCCGCCTGAGTTCAGGGGAATGAAAGTGCCGGAAGTATTGCTTAGTGGCAATCACGCAGAGATCGAACGTTGGCGCAAGGAAGCGGCAATCGCGAAAACAAGGCGTAAGCGTCCTGACTTGCTGAAAGAATAGAGCGGATTTTAAGGAGCATCGAGCAATGAATCGATTAGACAGAATTGAAGAGACGCAATTGCGTAATAATATTCCACAGTTTCAGCCAGGCGATACGGTCCGTGTGCATGTGCGGATTAAAGAATCTGAGACCAAAGAGCGATTGCAGGTTTTTGAAGGCGTCGTGATCGCGCGCAAACACGGCGGCGCGCGCGAAACGATCACCGTGCGAAAGACGAGTTTTGGCGTCGGCGTTGAAAGAATTTTCCCACTGCACGCAACGATCATCGACCACATCGATCTTGTAAAGCGCGGTCGCGTACGGCGCGCGAAGCTTTACTACCTGCGTGGATTGCGCGGCAAAGCCGCACGCATCCGTGAGCGCGACACGCGCGGCCACAGCGACGATGCTCAGGCTTCCGCAGCCGGCAAGAAATAAACCTGGCCACAAGAGGCACCAAAAGCACAGAACGTCTTCTCTCTTATCTTGTGCTTTTTGTGCCTCTTGTGGCTAAAAAACTCTTTGAGGCAAAGTGCGGATCGCAATCGATGCTCACACGGTCGGGACGAAGCTCGGGGGCAACGAAAGCTACGCTGTCAATCTCATCGAGGCGCTGGCAGCGATCGACAGCGTCAATCAATACACGATTTACATCACTACAAACGAAGCTCGCGAGCGCTTCAACAATCGTTGGCCCAACTTCAAAGTTCGCTCGACACTTCCCCACACACCTTTAATTCGAATTCCGCTGACACTCAGCGCCGAGCTCCGCAAAAATCCCGTGGATGTGCTGCACGTTCAGTTTACGGCGCCGCCGTTTTGCCCGTGCCCGGTCGTCGTAAGTATTCACGATCTCTCGTTTGAGCATCTGCCGCAGACTTTCAACCGTCGCAGCCGGACGCAGTTGAAACTGACAGTGCGGCATTCTGCCCGGCGTGCGGCACGGATCCTCTCGCTCTCGGAACACACCCGACGCGACATCATCGAAACCTATGGCATCTCGCCTCAACGCGTCACTGCAATTCCTCTCGCCGCACCGGACCACTTTGGTCCTATAATGGACAACAGGGAACTGCAACGCGTACGACACAATTACGGGATAGACGGTGAATACATTCTTTCGGTCGGTTCGATACAACCTCGCAAGAATCTGACCCGGTTGGTCAGAGCATTCGCCTCATTGCGAGAAAGTAGTTCAGCGGCTAAGCTGCCGAAACTCGTCCTCGTTGGAAAGTGCGCCTGGCTTTATGACGAGACCTTGCGCGCTCTCGACGAGACAAATATAAAAGATGCTGTGGTTTTGACAGGATACGTGCCGGAAACGGATCTCCCCGCGCTTTATTCCGGGGCATTGTGCTTCGTTTACCCGTCGTACTTTGAGGGATTCGGACTGCCACCGCTCGAAGCGATGAAGTGCGGCGCTGCGGTGATTGTCGGCAATAGGACCAGTTTGCCCGAAGTTGTCGGAGATGCGGCCCTCGCCGTTGATCCATTTGACGTTGACGCGATTGCCGGCGCCATAAAAAAAGTAGTAAACGATTCGGCACTTCGAAAAGTCTTAAGCGTTAAAGGACAGGAACGAGCAAGGGAGTTCAACTGGCGAGAGACTGCGCGTAAAACCCTTGCAGTCTATGAAGAAGTCTCACGGGCCTCGGTAAACCCCGTAATCTGATGCGCATCGCTATTTTAGGAACAAGAGGAATCCCGGCAAGCTACGGCGGGTTCGAAACGTTCGCGGAACATCTCGCGACGCGTCTCGTCGCTCGCGGTCACGACGTCACCGTCTATTGTCGCGCGCACTACGTTTCACCGCGGCAGTTGGAGTATCACGGCGTCAAACTAAAAGTGTTGCCGACGATCAGGCATAAGTATTTTGACACCGTCATTCACACATTCCTCTCCGCGCTCCACGCAGTGTCGGCACGATACGACGCCGCGCTGATCTGCAATTGCGCAAACGCTCCGTTTAGTCCGATCCTGCGGCTTACTGGAACACCCGTGGCGATCAATGTCGACGGGCTCGAGCACAAACGCAAAAAATGGGGCTGGCTTGGGCGCCGCTACTATCGTCTTGCGGAGTACTTGTCGACCTTATTACCAAACGAGATGGTTACTGACGCTCAGGTGATTCAGGATTACTACCTCGCGCGGCACAATGCGCCTTCGACAATGATTGCTTACGGTAGTGAAGTCGAGCGACGACCGGATCGCGCTGCGGTGCGGAAGTGGCGAGTGGAACCGAATCGTTACGTTTTATACGTGTCTCGACTCGAGCCGGAGAACAATGCTCACCTCGTAATAGAAGCTTTCAAAAAAGTGCGAACTGCTTACCGGTTGCTGGTTGTCGGTGACGCGCCTTACGCCGAGCAGTACATCAACAGTTTGAAGGCGAGCGCACGCGGCGATAAGAGGATCGTTTTCACCGGATTTGTATTTGGTCAGGATTATCGCGCGCTCCAGCAGAACGCCTACTGTTACGTACACGCGACCGAAGTGGGCGGAACGCATCCCGCGTTGCTCGAAGCGATGGGATATGGAAACTGCGTGCTGACGCTCGCTACACCCGAGAACATGGAAGTTGTGGGCGATGCGGGCGTTCCGTACATCGACGAGTATGATTTGTCGGAGAAACTACAACGAGTACTGCGCGATGGCTCGCTGGTCCAAGCCTATCGAAACCGCGCCCAGCAACGGATCCAAACTCACTACGCCTGGGACAACGTTGTCGACGAGTACGAACAACTCTTCGCCCGCATGTGCGGCCAAACAATCTCGCCTCAAGCACCACCACCGGTCGAAGCCGAAGTTACCCAAACAGTAAAGGCTTGAGTTCTTAACCTGCGAAGCAGGTTAAGAGTAAGGCTTTAAAAGAGGGGCGCCCCGTCTGTTCTTTGGGAACCGACGGGGCAAAAGCGTAACGGGTAGGTTCGGGCAAAACAGGGTGGCTGAAAGCATGAGAATCGCCGAACTGCAACGATTCCTACGGGCGGCGCGTGGTGCGGGGAATTAGTGCAAAATTTGTATAAACCGCACCCTGCCAAATAGCTTCAAACCAATCCAACAACCCTTGCTATTTGTTGTGTGCGAAATTATACGAATAAACTGTGACCTGTCAAGGACAATTTAAACGTTTTTGAAAAATGTTCGTGACAGATTCAGACGCGCGGAGTTAGAAATCTAACTTCGTTGAGGAAACATGGGCATTTCAATGCCATCTGACCTACAGAAAACTGCCGCTCGCTATTCCCCCGCCCTCACCTGTGAGAGCCGGTAGGCTTGGCGACGCACAGCCTCCGAAACATTTCGATTCTGCTGTAGGGCCTGCAAGTCTTTCGTGCGGATGCGCGGCAGGATATTCATCGCTGTAGGCACCGGTGTGCGAGGATTCTTGGCGAGGTTGTGAATAATGGTATAGGAGCGCACCCACGTGCGATTCATCGCGATAATCCGCAGCACCTCATCCGCAACTGTTCTCATCGCCGCGATGTTCTCGATTTCCTGCTCGGTAATCCGTGGGTTTTTGACAACCGCCGAACACACCACTTTATTCGAATCGCGGACCAGAATGCTGCGAGCCTCGCGGTCACCCTTCATCGCCAGCTTCATGCGATCCTTCGTGTTCATAAACATGATGCGCCGGATGAGCGAGACGCGCTCAGCACTGACCTCACCCGATTCGAGTCGTTCACTGTCGATGACGCGTTGCGCGTTTGCCGCGGCATCGGTCGTAGATTCCGACAAGAGTTCTTCATAACGCTCTGCCGGCAGCCATGAGTCGTCGAGATCCGAGTCGGAGACTTCGATGTGCTGTGCGATGAGCCACGCGTCTTCAACACTGAGCTCGCCGCCGACCGTCGTCAATTCCGCTGTTTCGAAAAACTCCGCCGCTGCAGTCTGACCGCGCGCTCTCAGCTCGTCCGCGATCTGTCGTGCGCCACGTTCTTTCTCGAAAAATTCTTTCCGCGTTTCGCGGGCACGTCTTTCTGCGTCGCCAGTGCATACTGGATTACTGAGGATCGCATCGATGATCTCCGGCGAACGAACGAGTCGCTGCTGGTTGATCGTGATGAGCTCGAGAAGTGCGTTATACGGCGTTGTGGCAGCCAGTTTCGCCAGCGCGTGATCCGGAGTTTGTGTGTTGAGGATTGTTGCTTCGTAGAGCTGCGTTGTTCCGTCTGTTCGTGTCGCGAGATACGCGAGAACGTTCGGGGCTGTTTCCTGATCCGAAGCGGCGCTCAAAAGATCGTCGGAGCTCTCGGCCTTCAAAGTCTCAGTCGCCGCGGCGGAGATTTGGGCGTCGTCACTGGTGGTGAGCGCAACAAGAACTTCAAGCAGGTCGTTTTGCGGCAACGGCAGGAGACCGCGCGCCGCTGCCAGACGAGCGGGCTGCGGAGCCTTGCCGGTAATGATGGCTTGAACGACTGGATTTGTAGATGTGATCTCGGCGGTCAATGGGGATGATTGGACCAATAGGTCGAATAGGACCTATTGGTCCGATTCTAGGCGTTGATGCCGTGGCACTTTTTATACTTCTTGCCAGAACCGCACGGGCAAGGCTCATTGCGTCCGACTTTCGGCTGGTCTCGGACCACTGTCTTCACCTTGCCGTCTTCCTCGCCCGCTGGAGCCGCGCCCTGATTTGGCCCTGTGAATCTCAACGAGCCGGGACGCCGCGGCGGACGTCTCTGCTGCAAACTCTCCGGGCTGCCTTGTTCAGAAACGATCTGCAAGTTGAACAACGATCGAATCGTCGTGGTATCGATGCGATCGAGCATCTCCTGGAACAGATCGAAACTCTGCTTCTTGTACTCGACCAGCGGATCTTTCTGTCCGTACCCGACCAGTCCAATGCCCTGTTTCAAGTGGTCCAGCGACAGCAGGTGGTCTTTCCACTGCGCGTCGATGATGTTGAGCATGATGATGCGCTCGTAAGTGCGCATCGCTTCCGGCCCAATCTGTTGCTCCTTGTATTCGTATTTGACCTTGAGCCGTTCCCAAATCGCATCGACCACTTCCTGCGACGTCATATTCGGAATGTCGATGCGCTCACTCTCAGTATCTAGATCGTAGATGGTCTTGATCTGTATCTCGTAGTTCTCGACGTCCCAACTATCGGGCGACACATCGGGATTCAGATACTGCCGCGTGATGTCAGACAACAAATCATAAGCAACACCAGACGACGGCGGATCGCCCATCAAATACTCGCGTTGATCCGGCTCCTCCATCAGTTGACGGCGCAAGCCGTAAATCGTCTCGCGCTGCTTGTTCATCACGTCGTCATACTCGAGCAGGTGTTTGCGAGCTTCGAAGTTGCGGCCTTCAACTGACTTCTGCGCCGCCGCGATTCGCTTCGAAACCATCCCCGACTCGATCGCGACGCCTTTCTCCATGCCGAGACGCTGCATCAGCGCCTTCACCTTGTCGCCGGCGAAGATCCGCATCAGATCGTCTTCGAGCGACAGGAAGAACCGCGACGATCCCGGGTCGCCCTGGCGTCCAGCACGACCACGAAGCTGATTGTCAATGCGCCGTGATTCGTGACGTTCGGTGCCGATGATGTGCAAACCGCCGAGGCCCACGACTTCATTGTGCTCCTCTTCGACGATCTGCTTCGCTTGCGCAAACGCGACTTTCCACTGCTCATCAGTCGCTTCGTCAGGATCGATCTCATCCTTCTTCAAAAACTCGCGCGCCATGAAGTCAGGATTGCCGCCCAGCAGAATGTCGGTACCGCGACCAGCCATGTTCGTCGCGATCGTCACCATGCCTTTACGCCCGGCCTGCGCGACGATCTCAGCCTCACGCTCGTGATACTTAGCGTTCAGCACGTTGTGCGGGACCTTCTCCTTCAATAGACGACGCGCGATCAACTCGGAGTTCTCGACTGAAACCGTACCAACGAGAGTCGGCTGGCCTTTCTCGTGACACTCCTTGATCTCCTCGATCACCGCATCCCACTTCTCCGGCAACGTGCGATAGATCACGTCGGAAAAGTCGGTACGAACCATCGGCATGTGCGTTGGGATAACGATGACGTCGAGCTTGTAAGTCGAGGCAAACTCGGCGGCTTCTGTTTCAGCCGTACCGGTCATGCCTGACAGTTTTTCGTAAAGCCGGAAATAGTTTTGCAGCGTGATGGTCGCGAGTGTTTGGTTCTCTTTCTCGATCTCGACGCCTTCTTTTGCTTCGACCGCCTGGTGCAAACCGTCAGACCAGCGACGACCTTTCATCAAACGTCCAGTGAAGTCGTCGACGATGATCACTTCGCCGTCCTGGACCACGTACTGGTGGTCTAACTTGTAAAGCGTATGCGCCTTCAACGCCTGCTCGACGCAGTGCAGCAACTCCATGTTCGAGGGATCATAAAGATTGCCGACACCGAGGAGACGCTCGGCTTTGTCGACGCCTTCTTCAGTCAAAACCGCGGTGTGTGCTTTTTCATCGACGACGTAATCGCCGGTCTTCTTTCCATCAATGTCCTCACCCTTTTTCAGGTGCGGAATGATCGCATCGGCGTTTTTATACTTGTCAGTGGCTTCGTCAGAAGGTCCGGAAATGATCAGCGGCGTTCGCGCTTCGTCGATCAGAATCGAATCAACCTCGTCGACGATCGCGAAGTAATGACCACGCTGCACACACGTGGCGAGGTCAAACTTCATGTTGTCGCGCAGGTAATCAAAGCCAAACTCGTTATTGGTGCCGTAAGTGATATCAGCGGCGTACGCGGTCTGGCGCTCGAAGTCGTCCATGTCGTTCTGAATACAACCGACATCGAGACCGAGAAAACGATGGATCTGACCCATCCACTCGGCGTCGCGCGAAGCGAGATAATCGTTGACCGTAATGACGTGAACGCCGCCGCGACCCGTAAGCGCGTTCAAGTAAGCAGGCAAAGTGGCGACGAGCGTCTTGCCTTCGCCCGTGCGCATCTCGGCGATCTTGCCCTGGTGGAGAACGATGCCGCCGATCAACTGCACGTCGAAGTGACGCATGCCAGTCGTGCGCACGCTTGCCTCTCGAACGAGGGCGAAAGCCTCCGGCAGGATTTCGTCGAGCTCGGCGCGCTCACGTCGCTTTCGCTCTTCTTTATCAGTCACATCCGCGACGGCTCTTTGCAAGCGCTCTTTAAAATGCGCAGTGCGTCCACGCAGCTCATCGTCAGAAAGCGCCTTCATTGACGGCTCGAGCAAGTTGATCTTTTCAACCGTCGGCATGATTGATTTCAAAAACCGCTGGTTGCTGCTGCCAAAAACTTTAGTAAGGAATTTATCGAAACTCATAGCTCAAATAGTTTAGCCAATCAGTAATAATCTGTGAATCGGTGGTTAAACGCCTGGTTCTAGATTTTTCTTGATCATATCGATGACGCTCTGCCGCGGCATTGAGAAGTTAACCATTACTCGCTTCCCGTCAGGCGTCGCATTCGTATTCTTCATCAACACTTCTTCATCGTGACCCGCACGCGAACTCGCTCCGAAGTAGAGCAGGTTGTTCAGTGCTTTCGCCAACGACTCCGCACGTTCCGTCGAAGACGCTTCTGACGCAACTGAAGCCAGCACGTCCTTCTCACCCTGTTTGACTGTGATCTTCACCGTCGCGCCGGGATTGTCTTTGCTGATCGGCTGCAAGTACGTGAGAAAGCCACTGTCGTTTAGCGCCGCCACCAGCTTGCCAAACAATTCAACGAGATTCTCGTCGCCGGTTTTCTTCGTGAACTTCGCATCCTTCAGTTTGCCCTTCTCGTCGAGCTTCGCTTCGATCTCGATCTCGAAAGGCTTCTCGAAATCGAGCTTGCCCTGGTTCTTCAAGTCGTTGGCGTACGTGGCGAAGTCTTTCAGGACCTTCTTGTTGATCTCGTTTTCTTCCGGCAGTGTGACGTTGTTCTGCTCGGCGGTCTTCTCCAGCTCTTGCTGCGCTTGTTCCCGAGTCAACGGCGAAGCAGACGGACTAGCTTGCGCGATAGCCGCGGCGGATGGCGATGGGCTCGCTACCGGTGAAGCACTCGGACTCGGCGACGGCGAGGCTTCAGGATCGACCTTCGATTCCTTACTCGCCTGCGAGATTATCCTCGGTGCGAACGGATCTACGGTAGGTGCTTGTCCTGGAATTTGTCCGGTAGTGATTTGCTGGTCGAGTGCGAAGTAGCCTTCGGGATAATGAAACTTGTCGCTCAACTGCACCATCTGCACATCGCCGATCTGCGTCGCCTCGTAATCTCTTTCAACGAACTTCGTGCTCGCAATCAGTGCGGCGATGTTCAATGTGTCGCGAAACGCGGGAACGTAAATCACCATCCACACAAACACCAGATGCAGAACGAGCGAAGCGCCAACGAGCTTTGTTAATACATGCCACCGCGGGTCGCGATTTACCTCAAACTTCTCGAACAACTCAGACATCCTGCAAAACCTGTCTTAAAAGCCTCCGGGTTTAGACGCCATTGTAACTCTCAGGGTTCGCGTTAGCACTTCGCAGGCCACACTCTGAAAGTTAGAATGGCTTCGTGCGCCGAAATACCCGAAAAAACTGGGATAAACGCCGGACCCGTAGCCGCCGCCCGCCGGAAAAACCTGCTCGCCAACGCGACCATGAGGCTAACGTACGAGCCCGAGGCATTGTTTCACCGTCGCGCGAAACGAAACGACTGCTCGAAGGCATCGGTACACCTCGTAAGACGCCTTTCAAGCCCGATCCGTTTCAACTCGAAGCACTCGCGAGTCTGGAATACGAAGACGTGCTGGTCACGGCACCGACAGGCAGTGGCAAAACGTGGATTGCGCGAGAAGAAATACGGCGTCTTCTGGAGAGTGGGCGGCGTGCCTGGTACACGTCGCCGTTGAAAGCACTCACTAACTCAAAATATCACGAGTTTATTGATGAATTTGGGGAAGATCGGGTGGGAATACTGACAGGCGACCGGAAAGAGAATTCCGAAGCGCCGCTCATTGTCGGTACGACTGAGATCTACCGCAATCTGCTTTTCGATTCACTGCGTGGTGGGAATGAAGTCAGTGCGGATCTCGTGGTGTTAGACGAGGCGCACTATCTCGCCGATGAAGACCGCGGGCACGTTTGGGAAGAAGCGATTATCTTGACGCCGCCGCGCATTCGATTGTTGTTGTTGTCGGCGACGATCGGCAATGCGCACGAGTTTGCGGTGTGGCTGGAAGAGATTCGCGGCGTGCGGTGCGGAGTGATCACCGGACCGATGAAGCGCCCGGTGCCTTTGCGTTCAGCGGTGTTATTACCAGACAAGCGATTGTTACCGTTAATGAATGAAGCCGGCAGGCTAAACCCGGAGATTGAAGCATTAGCCGCGGATAAACACGGATGAAATTACGGATGCCCGAGATGCCGTCAGCGACACTGCTGGCCGCACTCGAGGGTTACAACTTGCTTCCAGCCATCGTCTTCCTGCCGACGCGCCGGCGCTGCGATCAGGCCGCATCCGAAGCCGCACTCACACGCCGCGATCCGAACGATAGCCGTCGCGAGGCGCGCCGCGATTTCATGCGCGCGTTTGTCGAAGAACATCCGGAAGTGCGCGGTCATCGCCACTGGGACACGATCATTCGCGGTGGTGTCGCGTCACATCACGCCGGACACATTCCCGCCTGGAAATTGGTGATCGAAAAATTGATGAGCGCCGGGCTATTGGATGCCATATTCGCTACGGCGACGGTGGCCGCCGGCGTCGACTTCCCCGCGCGCAGCGTTGTTCTCACCGGCGCCGACGCACGCACGGGCAGCGGCTGGCGTTCGCTTTCAGCTTCTGAAATGCAGCAGATGACCGGGCGCGCCGGACGCCGTGGACGCGATAACGTCGGCTTCGTCATCGCCGCTCCGGGTCTTCATCAGGATCCGCAACGCATCGCACAGCTTTTGAAAGCGCCGCCCGATCCACTCGTCAGCCAGTTTCGCGCCACTTATACAGCTGCTCAACCTCCTCGACGCCTACGGCAGTTTCGTTTCAGTGCGCGAGATTGCTGAACGCAGCTTTGCGTATCGCGACTTCGCGCGCCAGATGACCCAACTCGAACGAAGTCGCGGCGAAAGCGAAGAAAAGATCCACAACGCTTTAAAAGAAGCAAATTGCGATATTCCGACGTCAGCAGTGCTCGGCCTCGAACGGCTCATCGGCGCACGCGCGCGTCTGCAGGAAGCGAAGCCGCAAACACGCGCGGAGGTTTTTCATCGCTGGCTGAACGAGGTGGTGAAGCCGGGCCGCGTCGTGGGAATCGGCCGTTCCGGTCGCAGGCTGGTAATCGTGACGGAGAAACGCGACGGCAACGTGCGCGGGTTTCGTGAAGACGGTCGTCACGCGAGCTTTCCGCAGGAGCGAATCGGTCGCGTGTATGCACCGGTTTTTCGTTTGAAAGAAGAAGAGATCGAACGCGCCTTCGACGAGATTCGCAAACGCGGACGCGATCTCACGCTGCCTGAGCCACGCCTGCGCGACGCTGACGCTGAAGAAACCGACGCACTCAAGATCATCGACGACTCGATCGAAAACCTGCTGCCGCAGAATTCCAACAAGCAGCGTTGCACCGATGTCGTCTGGCAACTTCACACGACTGCCGAAGACTACCAACGCGCATCGCGACGGATCGATGCGTTGCGCGAAGAAGTGTGGCTGCCGTTTGAACAGCGCGCGAAAGTGCTCGCGATCTTTGGCTATCTCGATTACGAAGCGGAGAAGGTCACTGATCGAGGCCGCTGGCTCGCGGATCTGCACATCGATCGTCCATTGCTCGTCGGCGAAGCGCTGGAAGCTCGTCTCTTCAATTCGCTCGAGCCAAAACAACTCGCCGGCATCATGGCGGCACTGACTGCCGATGAAGACCGCGATTATGGCGAGCTCGAACTGGCTGACGATCTCGTAACTTCACTCGCGCGTTTCGAAGACATTGGTTTCAAAGTGTCTGCTGAAGAATGGAAACACGGACTCGAGCCCGCGCCCGAGTTGAACTTCTCCGCAGCGGGCGCCGCGGTGCGTTGGGCCGGCGGCATGCCCTGGTCCGACATCGTTCGGGAGACTCGCGCTGAAGAAGGCGATCTGTTTCGTATGTTTTCGCGCACGGGCGAGGCGCTGCTACAGATCGCGGGCCTGCATCGCAGTCACCCGGAAGCCGCAAATATGGCTGCGGCCGTCGCTGAGATGGTCTTGCGTGACCCGATTCGATAGTATCTCCCGCGTATTCCCATAGATAAATACGGACTAAATAAAGAAAGGAAATTCATGTCTACTTCTTCCGCAGCCCAGCAACCATCACCGCAACTCTTCTTCCAGACAGTCAATGCGCACCAGCGCACCGAGGCTTTGAAAGCCGCCATCGAGCTTGAAGTGTTCACCGCGATTGGCGAAGGCAACACGACCGCATCGGCGATAGCGAACCGCTGCCAAACCGCCGAGCGTGGTATGCGCATTCTTTGCGACTACCTGACGATAATGGGAATGTTAACCAAGAACGATGACCAGTATGCGTTGACGCTCGACTCTGCAACTTTTCTCGACCAGCGCTCGCCGGCGTATCTCGGTGGCACGATCGGATTCTTTTGTACACCGGAGCTGCTCGAAGGCTTCCGCCACATGACCGAAGCAGTTCGCAAAGGCGGTACTGCTATTGATGCCCACGGCACGGTCAAGCCGGACAATCCAATCTGGGTGAAGTTTGCACGTGCGATGGCGCCGATGATGGCGATGCCGGCGCAGTTGATCCCCAAACTGGTCGATCCCAATCCTGATCGAAAGCTGAAGATTCTGGATATCGCTGCCGGGCATGGTCTATTCGGGATCGCATTTGCGCAGAACAATCCACAAGCAGAGATTCATGCGGTTGATTGGAAGGCTGTTTTGGAAGTGGCCAGGGAAAATGCGGAGAAGGCCGGCGTCGCTGATAGATATCACACGATTGACGGCAGCGCGTTCGATGTCGAGTTTGGTAGTGGTTATGATCTGGTCCTGATAACTAACTTCCTGCATCACTTTGATCCGCCGACAAACGAAGCGCTGCTGCGCAAAGTGCACGCCGCGCTGGCCGATGGTGGTCGCGCCGTGACTTTAGAGTTTGTTCCAAACGACGATCGTGTAACTCCGGTTGAGTCCGCAGGCTTTAGCCTCGTAATGCTGGCCGGCACGCCGAGTGGCGATGCCTACACGTTTGCCGAGCTGGAGCGAATGTTTGCCAACGCCGGATTCGCCAGCAGCACGATTCATGAGCTGCCGCCGACATTCCAACAAGTAGTTATCTCCGAGAAATGATGCGATGCGCTTGCTCATATTTCTGATGTGTGTGGCGATGTTGCTACCGCAAACTCAACGAACTGCACCACCGGAAACTGACTACCTGCTCAAGCCGGCTCGCGTCTTCGACGGCGAGTCGGCGCAGGTACACGATAACTGGGCCGTGCTCGTTCACGGTGACAAGATCGTTCGTGTTGGACCAGCAGACAGCATCAATCCTCCGGCAGGAGCGAAGGTGATCGATCTGCCGGGGCTGACGTTGATGCCCGGTCTGATCGAAGCTCACTCGCACATCCTGCTGCACCCGTACAGTGAAACTCCCTGGAACGATCAGGTCGCGCGCGAGTCTCTGAGTTTGCGGGTCGCGCGGGCCACAAACCACTTGCGCAACACGCTGCAGGCAGGTTTCACGACGATTCGCGATCTCGGTACGGAAGGCGCCGGGTATGCCGATGTCGGTCTCAAGCAGGCGGTTGAGCAGGGCATCATTCCCGGTCCGCGTATGATCGTCACTACGAGGGCGATTGTCGCGACCGGAAGTTATGGACCGAAGGGTTACGCGTCAGAGTGGACCGTGCCGCAAGGCGCTGAAGAAGCTGATGGCGTCGACAGCCTAACGCGCGTCGTCCGCGATCAGATCGGACACGGCGCTGACTGGATCAAGATCTACGCAGATTATCGCTGGGGCAAATCAGGCGCGGCGCCAACGTTCTCGCTCGACGAGATCAAGCTGGTGGTTGAGACAGCGAAGAGCGCCAATATTCCCGTCGCTGCACACGCGACGACGGCAGAAGGAATGCGACGCGCGGCGATGGCTGGAGTCGAGACGATCGAGCACGGCGATGGCGGCACGCCGGAAGTGTTTCGCTTGATGAAAGAGCGTAACGTCGCGCTGTGTCCGACCCTCGCGATTGCGTCGCGCGGGAATATTGAGCGGAAGCAAGCAGTTTTTCGGGCAGCACTCGAGGCCGGTGTGACGATTGCGAGTGGCAGCGACGTCGGGGTTTTCGCGCACGGCGACAACGCACTTGAGATCGAGACGATGGTGAAATTCGGCATGCCGCTGATCGATGCACTGCGTTCGGCGACGTCTGTGAACGCGCGCGTGCTGCACATGTCAGACAAGATTGGCGCGGTTAAGCAAGGCTTGCTCGCCGACGTGATCGCGGTGGAAGGCGACCCGACGAAGGATGTTGGGGCACTGCGAAAGGTTAAATTCGTGATGAAGGGCGGCGCGATTTACCGCGAACAGTAGGAAGGATTTCTCACGCAACGGCGCGGCGGCGCAGCGCCGGGCTTTTCGTTGCGCCGTCGCGTCGCTGCGTGAGAAATCCTTCCAGATCTTCTAACTTGAGTTTGTTTTTGAAACCAGCCGGGCCACCGTCAGCAGTAGTTCTTCCGTCCGGAACGGCTTGCCCACGAAGTCGTTGAATCCGGTTTGCAGAGCCCGCACGCGGTCCTGGTCCGTGTGGGCCGTGACTGCCACGCACGGAATGTGGGCCGTCGAGGAGTTGGCTTTGAGCTCCCGAAAGACCTCCCACCCGTCCAGCCCCGGCATCGACAGGTCGACCATAATCAGATCCGGCGGGTTCTCGCGCGCCAGTTCCAGGCACTCCCGCCCGTTCCGCGCCTCGCGAACGTCGTAATTGGCCCCAGCCAGCAGCAGCCGCAGCAGCTCGCGGTTATCGTCGTAGTCCTCCGCAATGAGTATCGTAGGTGGCATATTTAACACTGGACGACTATCGGGCTAATCCGTTAGATTACCAGACGACGCCTTTTGGCGAAAAACGATTTCTTGACTAGCTGAATACCAGCCGTTCATAATCATCCCCAGAGTTCCTGCGGCCCCTGCGGGACTCTCCAATTGCTAATAATCAACCTTGGGTTAGAAATCCCTACCTGAAGACCTTGAGGTTCGTCAAAACAACACCACGATACGGAGGAGCGAGCTGTGGTTAACGGACACCTGGAAGACAGTTTGCAGCGTGAGATCGAGAGCCATCTCGAAACCCGCATGAGTGCGGTAAAGCAGGAGATAACCACTCTGCAAAGTCTACTCAACGAGTCGCTTTCGGCTTTTCTCGAACGCCAGGCAGATGTGCAGATGGACGGCAGCATGCTCGCATCCATCACGGAGCACCTGCACGCGGCTCACGAACGAGGTGTCGAGCTGGCCGCGTCCGAGTCGTCCCGCGCGAAGGCGTCGAGCGACATGGCCATCGTGAAATCGGCCATTAGCGAGATAAACGAGCAGAAATCGCAGGCTGAGATTCTCAAGGCCCTCGTCAACCGTGCTTCTTCCTTTGCGCCGCGCGTCGCTTTCTTCGTCATCAAAGGTGAGCAGGCGTCGGGCTGGCGCGGTCGTGGATTCGAAGGAACTGTGGGCGACGATGCGATCCAGCAGATCTCGTTTTCAGTGAACGCTGACACCGTCGTCGGGAGCGCCGCGAAGCGACTCGAGACGTGGAGTGGTGGTCCGGGCTCGCATTCAGAAGATCACGTGATACTGAACCGGCTTGGCGAAGAGCCGGCGCAACGAATCGTGGCGATACCGCTGAAAGTTCGCGGACGCGCCGTTGCCGTTCTTTACGCCGATTCAGCCGGTCTCGATTCGGAGTCGATCAATCTCGAAGCCCTCGAAACGCTGGTCACCGTTTCGGGAATGGCCGTCGAGCTCTTGTCGGCAGCGCGTGGCGCAGCAGCTCCGAAACGAGCGGTTGAGGAAGCTCCGGCGCCGGTCGAACAACCGCAGCCGTCGTACGAGCCAACGAGTGAATACACTCCCGAGCCGGAACCGGAGAGCACTCCGGAACCGACTTTCTCCGGTGCTGAGACCATTGAGAATTATCCGCCCGCTTACGAAGAAACACCGTCGTATGAGCAGGCGCCGGTTGAACCATCGTCGTTCGTCGAGGCTGTGCCGGTTGAAGAGCCGGCGGGCATGTTTGAAGATTCTTCAGCTTCAGCAGAACAGCCTTCGATCGCCGGCGAGGAGCCGCCCGCATGGACGTCAGCGCCAGTCGAGACAGCCGCGACACCGCGACGACGTTATGGTCAGGATTCGGAATTGCCTGTGGAAGTCCACGGCGACGAGGAGCGGCGTTTGCACAACGACGCGCGGCGGTTTGCACGCTTGCTGATTTCCGAGATCAAGTTGTACAACGAGCAGAAGGTCGCTGAGGGTCGCATCGAACACGACCTGTACGATCGTTTGCGCGAGTACATCGATCGGTCGCGTGAGATGTATGATAAGCGCGTGAAGGCCGAGGTCGCGACTCGTTACGATTATTTCCACGGCGAGCTGGTGAACACCCTTGCAGAGGGTGATGAATCAAAACTCGGCGCGAATTATCCCGGCGCAACCGTGAACGTGTAAGTGTCATCCACAGATTAGACAGATGTTATTAATCAGTCTGTGTATCTGTGGATAAAAGTATTACAGTGGCCAAACATCGCTTACTCTTTATTTTTATCGGCGTTGCTCTGGTCGCTGTTGCCTCGCTTCCGTTCGTTCTCAGCGCGAGCTGTGTTACGCGGCCGCAAACCCTCGGAGACCAAAAAGCGCTCGATAGCCTGCGCAGCATGACGCGCAACGACGTGCTGCCGTCTGAAGATGTCGTCGCCGGAATCGAGAACCAGTTTCCCCGCACTAAAACTGCAGCGCTCGCACGAATCCTGCGCGCGCGAATTAAACTCAAAGCCGGAGACGCTGCGGGCGCGGCCTCTCTACTCGATACCAAACTGATCGCCGAACAAACTTCGCTCGCTGACTACGCACTCTCGTTGCGTGGAAGCGCTCTCGAACAAGCCGGAAAGACGCCGGAAGCACGCGCGGTTTACCAGGAATTGATGCAGTCGTATCCGACGTCGCTGCGCGCACGTGATGCGGCGCTGCGAGCGGCGGATTTGATGGCGAAGGCCGGCGATGTCTCGGCAGTTCCGCTGTTATTGAAAAACTTCGCGCAGGCAGACGACCCGGCCGCTTTGCTTCTGACGGCAAAGGCTTACGAGCAGACTGGTGATCAAACACGCGCCCTCGCTGCTTACCGTCGACTGTATTTCTTTGCGCCCGAAGCGGCTGAAAGTGCCGAGGCAGCGACTGCGATTACACGGCTCGGTTCAACTACGTCGCCCGCCACTACGGAAGAGGCGATCACGCGCGCTCAGCGGCTGTACAACGCGAAAAAGTATGCCGACGCGCTAAGCGCTTACACAGACGCCTTCGCTAAGTTTCCGGCAACAGCTACCAACGAGAACCAACTCCAGCGGGGCATCGCGGCTTACACGCTCAGAAGAACTCCCGATGCCGTCTCCGCACTGAACGCGATCCCGACTTCAGCCGCCGAGACACGCGCTGAAGCGATGTTCTACCTCGCGCAAACCTACGCGCGTGCGAAGCAGTGGGAACAAGCCCGCGCGACTGCCGAAGAGTTGCGACGCAATTTTCCGAACAGCAACTTCACGCCGCGCGCGTTTGTCGCTGTCGGGCAGATCGCGTCTGACGCAAACAACTCGGCTGACGCTTCGTATTTCAAGCGCGCCGCGGTTAATGGTTTTGGCAGTTCGATCGAAGTCGCACAGGCACAGTTTGATCTCGCGTGGGAAACGCACCAGGCGAAAAACTACTCGGAATCGTCGCGAATGCTCACCGAGCATCTCGCCAATTACGCCGACAAAAACACCGACAATCGTGGACGCGCAGGCTACTGGGCCGCACGCGACTCGGAGCGCGCAGGCAAACTGGCCGAGGCGCGGGCGCTTTACGAGGCGATGCTCGAACGCTACGACGCGAACTGGTACGGCTATCTTTCCAAGCAACGACTGGATGCAGCCGGTCGAACGTTGCCAGCTAAAACCTTTCCTCCGGACTCGATCGTGGCGCGTGCAGTCGCAAATCTGAAGACAGTAACGGTCGCAGAAGAAACGGTTGGACCAGAAGAAGACACGCGGATCGCCAAGGCCGATCAGTTGTCGAATATCGGGCTCGACGATTGGGCCCAGAAGGAACTCGCCAAAGCCGGTGAAAAAGCGCCAGACAGTCCGAAGGTCAATCTCGCGATCGCGAAGATCTATCGTTCTGACGACGACAACGTTCGTGCACTGAATACGCTGCGACGCAGTTTCCCCGATTATTCGCAGATGAAGCCGGAAGAGATGACGCGCGAGCAGTGGGACGTGTTTTATCCGCTCGCTTACTGGGACATCATTGCGCAGGAGTCGAAGGCACGTAATCTCGATCCGTATCAGGTGGCGGGTTTGATTCGCCAGGAGACGATTTTCGCGACGCGCGCGCGTTCGGGCGCGAATGCTTATGGGCTGATGCAGGTGCTCGTGCCGACAGCTAGATTCACGGCGCGAAAGTATGGCGTGAATCGTGAGATCACTGCGGAATCGCTTTACGAGCCGCGTCTGAATATTCAATTGGGAACAGCTTACCTGCGCGATCAGATCGACAAGTTTGGGCGCATCGAGTATGTGGCGGCGGCTTACAACGCTGGACCGCTGCGAGCGGTGCAATGGAAGGCGTCGCTGCCGTTGGAGATGG
>Ga0134121_10000480_pt1 | contig 46433 bp, 39 predicted proteins | sample KB301_FD_96463 | JGI IMG/M metagenome (GOLD analysis project Ga0134121, IMG submission 96463) | Terrestrial soil microbial communities without Nitrogen fertilizer from Kellogg Biological Station, Michigan, USA - KB3-0-1 | ecosystem: Environmental > Terrestrial > Soil > Unclassified ...
GCCTGACCACCCCGGCTCGCTGCGCTCGCCACCCCTCCTCAAGAGGAGGGGACACCCGCCCGAATACGTTCCGTGTAGTCCGCGTCGCCAGACCCCCAGATCCTTAGGCCCGCAACAACGGCCGCGTAAGACACGTCGGACCGCCCGCGCCAGGAATACAGATTTCCCTTCCCTCGAATTCAGACACGGTACAACCTGCTTCCCGCAGCCGCGCTAGAGTCACGGGATTTCCTGCCACGGAAATCAGATGACGGGGAGCTACCGCAAGAACATTGCAGCCCAACGTCATGAACTCCTCGGCGGGAACATCGACAAGGTCAATCTTCCTTTCCTGAAGCAGTTCGTACAGAGTAACTGGTAAAAGTCGCCTGTAGACCACCGCGAGATCGGCATCCAAAAGGCTGATGAACGACATCAGATGCAGGACGTCTTCCGGACCGTTCCAGTAGGGTAGCGGAACCGCAACAACAGCGACTCCCAGGGGACGCAGTAAATCTGCAAGACGCTGCACGCCGGCGCTGTTCGTTCGGAATCCTCTGCCGACAATCAACGTGTGGGAGTCCAACCAGACCATGTCGCCAGCCTCGGCGGTGGCCTCTCCATCGATCGTGCCGAAAATCGGAACGCCCCAGGCTTTCAGAGCGTCGGCCATCGCCGGGCCTTCACCACGACGGTCGGGCTTCCCGGTCTGAAGAATGACGGCTCCCGCATCGGTGATGAGCACCGGGTCGTGCGCATACAGGGAATCGAGACCGGTGCGGGAATCTGCGGGAAGGCAGACGGTCCGCGCTCCAGCCGCGTTCAGCACGGACACAAATCGACTGTGCTCCCTGGATGCGAGATCTACATCCGGAGGCCGCGTCCAGGCGAGATCCTGCCACTCGGTTGATGCCGAATGGCCCGAAAGACTACAGAACGCTTCCTCCGGACGTTTGACGATTACCGTCCGGAGGGGTGCGACCATGCTCTGACACCCGAAAGAGAACGCCACGCCCTAGCGGAATTGTCCGCTATCGATCATCCGCCCTAACAAGTCGAGACTTGTCGGTGAACCGGTGAATACCTTTTGAGGCATATGCGGGCCGTAGGCAACCATCTTCTGATAGATGTTGTTTGCCTGATAGAGATTCAGACCCAGACCTGCCAGATACTGCAGCCGCAGACTCTTGTCGTTATTGATAACAGCGTCCTTTGTCCAGGGCTTGAAATCGTTGGCGGAACCCGCATACGTCGCCAGCAGATTCGATGCGGACTGGAGGCCGATATCCCGGAGGGACTGCGCCATCCCCGCGTATTCCGGACTTTCCAGGCGTTTCGTGAGAGCGTCAACATCGATCGTGGTTGGACCGGCCTGACCCAGCATCACCAGATCGTAGCCGCCGCCATTAACGTTGTTCACAAACAGCATGCCGTCGGGAAACACCTCGAAGAATGTCGCGATCTCGCTCTTCGCTGCTTCTTCGGTGCTTTCGTAGAGCTGCACAAACTGCGTCACGACGCCTCCCGGCGTGAGGTGAGCCTTCGCTGCTTCAAAGAATTCCTTCGTATAGAGAGCCGCGGCGCCCTTCACCCACGGATCGAGAGGATCCGAAGTGATGCCATCGAATTTCTGATCGGTCGTCATCAGGAAATGACGTCCGTCGTCGATGCGGACCGTCACTTTGGGGTTCTCCGCCACTTTGAAATTGTGCTCGCCGAAGTATTTCGATACGAACTTGGGGACAAGGGGTTCGATTTCAACGATCGTTTCATGCTCGAGCTTGGGCTCGACACTGACAGCGCCAGCCGTTGCGCCCGCTCCGAAACCGATCACCAGAAAATTCTTCGATGTCGTCGGTACGAGAGTGGTGAGATGGCCCAGCATCCGCTGCAGACGCATGTCTGCCGGGTCGCTGGACGCCTGAATCTTCCCCGCGTTGTGATAGTTGAGTGTTCCGTCGGTAAGCTTGGAGACCGCCACGAGCCCCATTCTGCCCTCACCGACAAAGATCACTTCAGAGCGACCTGCGCGCGTGGGTGCGAAGCGGCCGTAGGCGACGAAGTTCTTGTCCAGTTCGGGTACCGCTACCACGAGGACTCCACTGATCACCATCGCGAACAGCACGGTCAGCGCGAAACTCAGGCGGGCTTTCGCCGTTTCGCTGCCGGCCGGAGCAAGAGCGAGCATCAACAAGCCGGAAATTGCAGAAACACCGATAAGGGCCTGTTGCGTGTGCTGAATGGCTCCTTCACCAGATTGCCCGCCAAGTCCGGGAACAAGCACCAGGCTCGCAGCCATCGCGCCAACGATCGCCCCGACCGTATTCGCGGCATAAACGCCACCCACCATCTTGCCTGCGTCCTGGCCTTTCGTGGCAACCGACGCCAGCGCCAGAGGGAAGCTGGCTCCCCACAGGATCGAAGCGGGTAACAATGCCCATAGGCACCGCACCATATCCAGCTGGAATTTCGCCGACATCGTGTAGGAAGAAAGCTCTACGTTGATGGGCCACCACGGCATCGACTGCATCGTTTGGTAAGCCGCCCAGGCAATCGCGGCGCATAGCAGCATCTGGCACCATCCCAGAGCGATGCGCGGTCTTTTGGTGTTGCGCGCGATCGCGGATCCTACGCTGCTGCCGATTCCGAGACCGAACAGAAATGCTGCGAGAACGAGCGAAAACGTGTAAACCGTGGCGCCAAACAGCAATGCCAGGAGGCGTGTCCAGATGACTTCAGCGGCCAGCGCCGCCATGCCCGAGAGGGCGATCGTGACGTAAACGGGCCAGGTTTCGTTTTTTTCTTCTGAAGCCAGCGGCTGGCCTTGACCTTCTGTAATCGGCGTCGGCTCGTACGGCGTGAGTTTCGCGATCAGCAGCGCGAAAACGGCGACCGCCACGTTAATGGCCACAGCGGCAAACGTCGCCACCGCGACGTCGAACACGCGCAGCAGATAGAAACCCGCAAGCAGACTGCCCGCAACCGCGCCGGCGATGTTTCCACCGTAAAAAAAGCCCAGCCACGACACGCCCTCGGGAGTAGCTTCAACCCAACGGGAAATGGCGGGAAGCGTTGCGCCCATCAGGAAGGTCGGGGGAAGAAGGCACACGCCCGCAACTATGCCGCGAAGCAGCATGCTCGCCCAACCCACGCCTGCCCAGGATGTATAGAGCCCGCCTACGAGCGGCACGGCGACGAGAATGATCAGCCCCAAGACCGCTATTCCTATCTCAAGAAATGCATAAACCCGCAGCGGGTGATGCATGCGCGACACGAGGCGCGGAGCAAACAGGCTGCCGACACACATGCCTCCCATGAACGTGCCCAGCAGGATTCCCAGCGATAGCGAGGAAGCTCCAACTACCAGCTCCAGAATCTGAAACCAGACAATTTCGTAAATCAGCGCGGCGCAACCGCTACCGACAAATAAGAGAACGAGAAGAGGCAGGTACCGTTGCGCCTTGGAGACGGGTACCGTCTGATCTGCAACCATTTCATTCATAATTGATGCACACCCCAGCAGAGCCTTCGACTTAACAAGAACTGCGGATAGTACCACAGGGTTTCGCGCCGATGCATCACCCTGCCGTATACTCTGGCCCATGGGTACATCACCTGAAAGAATCGCCATTCCGGACCTCGAAAAGAAGCTGGCAAGCAAGTCAAAGCCGTTCGTCGTCGACGTCCGCAAACCTGCCGAAATCGAGGACTCTGGTGCAATCCCGGGAGCCGTCCATATTCCCGTCGACAGCGTTGCGGAACGCGTCGCTGAATTACCCAAAGACCGGGAGATCGTCTTTTATTGCGGCGGAGGCGGCCGCGCTTCACGGGCGGCGCAAACCGCCTGGGATGCGGGATATCGCTCGGTGAGTTTCTGCGGAATGAGAGACTGGAAAAAACGGGGACTGAAGACGGCGAAGGCGGCGAAGAAGTTCTAGCCACCGACTACTCGAACAGGGATGAGCGGAGCGAATGCAAGCGCGAGAGCTAATTCAGGGACGGTCAAGGACGGTCACCAAATTCGTACAACATTACTTCTCGAGCGAAACGTTTTGCATACGAATTTGGTGAACGTCCCCGAATTAGCTCCCCCGTCCGGGTAGTCCGCGGCTTGATCGTTCATTTTTGTGGGCGGCGAGCTTCTTCCATTAGAGCGCGGGCTATTTCGGGTTTGCCGTCCTTCTCGTATGCCGGGATAACCACGTATTCCAACAGAAACGACGACAGCCGGGGCGTCGCCAACGCCAACAGTGCAGAAGCTGCGACGTTCAGCGTGGCTCGCGAACGATCGGTTTTGATTCGCCGTTCCATGTCGTCAAACACCATCCGATAGGCGATGGGCAAATCCCGCTTTTCACTCCGGACTTCCTGCGTCACCCTCAACAGTGCTTCGATCTCATTAGCAGGGTATACAGGTTTGTCCAGATACGCAGGCTTCATACTCAGCCGGGCTATATCCACGATCATTCTTTCGATCAAGTTGGAGTCTTGAGCAAGCTTCGAATAATCGAGCAGTTCCGGCCGGTCTCCCGCCCCGTGATAGTCCTTATGTGTGGCGTGACTGAAGAAAATGAAGGGAATCTGATGGCCGGCAAACGGCGCAAAGTCACTTCGGGGGCCGATCAGATCCGCTCCCGCAACCAGTGTGTCCGGCCGGTGGTATTTCGAGACGACTCCCGCGAGCGCCGAAGAATATTCGGTCCCTAACACGAACAGCGTCGTTTCCTTCAGGTCGATGAAGCTCCGGCCCATCGTGTCGAACACAATCGCTGCTGAAAGCCGCTCGAGCGGAAAGATCGGATTCTCGACGTAGAAGCTCGAACCGTTCAGGCCCTGCTCCTCATCGTCGAATGCGATCAGGACGAGCGAAACTGGAAGGTTCATGGCCCTCAGATCGCGGCCGAGTTCAATCACCATCGCAACGCCGGCTGCATTGTCGCTGGCGGCGGGCAATCCGGCCTGGCCGTCGTAGTGAGCGCCTATAAGGATGTGGCGATCCTCGGAACCGTACCTTGCCACCACATTCCGCCGGTTGTCGCTGAATTCCTGCAGTCGCACGTCGAAACCGGCCTGCTGGAACTGATCAAAAACGTATTGTGCCGCCTTCACCGCCCCCGGCTGTCCAGACCGTCTTCCGGCGAGTGACGGATCTGCGAGGAACGTCACATGCGATCGCAGCCGATCGATCTGGACCCCGGAGACCGATAAGAGCGCAACCAGCAGGCCGGCAACCAGAGCCGGCAGTCTGCGGACGCAGCCATCAAGAATAAAGACGGACGAACGACGAGTCACTCGTGCTCAATCAAAAGCCGAAGGTAATACCCACACTCGTTTCGGTGATGTACAGCGTCTGGCTTTGAACTTTTGGAACCGCATAACCTCGAACTCCGACGTTCACGCCGACAGGCCCGGCCATCAGCTTTACGCCGCCGCCGTAATTGGCGGCAAACTTGCCCCCGATATCCGATACTCCGGACCCCCAGCTGAGGATCGTTCCAACGCCGGCTGTAACGTAGGGCCTCACAACAGGAAGCGGAGCCTGAATGCGGATATTCGAGTTGTAGATGACCGCCTTCGAGTTGCTATCCAGAAAGTTCGGTGCGTACGCGAGAGTGTGCTCTCCCCCAAAAACCTTACCGTGGCCGAATCGTATGCCGAAGGTCCCGGCGTTTATCGGGTCGGTGATGATCGAACTCGCGCCCGACGTACCGGTGGACGCCGCATTGCGCAACGTAATCTTCCCGGGAATCTGGAGACCCGCGAAAATCGTGAGGTCCTTGCCTTGAGAAAAGGCCGGCACAGAAAACAGAACCAGGGCGGTAATCAGACGTACGATTGTTTTCATGGCAGAATTATAGTTCAAATGCCTGAGCACCACACATGACCAGAATAAGACTCAGTCTGTTCCTGATCCTCATTGCCGCTTTTCCACGGATTACCCTAGCCCAAACGGACGCCGTCACAGTCGCGAGAGCAGCCATCTCCACGGGCGATTACGCGCGCGCGATAAACCTTCTTTCGACAGCCATCACCCAGCAGCCCACTGCCGACGCCTACCTCTATCTCGGAATCGCCTACGGGCACACGCGGGAATGGAAAAGGGCCGAAGACACACTCAGGGAAGGCAGCGGTAAGTTTCCCCAGGACCCACGCTTTCACAATGAACTTGCCGGTGTATATCTCGCTGCGAACGATCTGGAGAAAGCACGGCGCTCGTTACGGGATGCGCTGGCCGTAGATCCGGATAACAAATACGCCACAGACCTTCTGGCAACTGTGGATATGTCGATGGGCAATGTGAGGGCTGCGCTGGCCGCGTGGAATAAGGACGGACGGCCTGTCGTCGGCGACATTCTTCACAACGCGCATCTCGAATTCGAAAACTGGATGGTCGAAAAAGCTGTTGCGTTCCGTAAGGGGAAGACTCTGACCTGGGATCAATGGCGCACCACGGAAGCCCGGCTGTGGGAATCTCAAATGTTTTCCAACCTCGGCGTCGAGATCGAACCGACGAGCCAGCCGGACCAATACACCGTGGTCGTGCGGACCGTGCCAAAGACCAAGTCGGTAGACCGCTATGTCTTTCCTCTGATGGAGGCGCTTTTCTTCCAGAACCCCTCTGTCCGCATGTGGAATGTCGGCAACACTGGAATAAGTCTGAACGCCGGTTATCGCTTTGCGGTTAACCGCCATCGTGCGGAAGTTGGAGTCCGCATGCCCATTCCGTTACCGGGATTGGTTTTCTTTGAAGCCCAGGGGATTTTCCGCTCGGAACGCTGGGATATATCCCGGCCCGCAATCGATAACGGCACCGATTATCGTTTCCGTTATCAGTCGACAGGTTTTCGGACAGAGCTTAAGCACATTCCACACTACAGAGTGGAATTGGGGGCCGGATTCGAATATCGAAACCGTACTACGGGGGGCGCGCCGCTACCGGCCCTTGCTGTCGACAGCCGAAACACGGGGAAGCTGTTTTTCGAAACAAGCCTGCTGCCCGCCGACGGCCGCTATCGCAGCCGAATTCACGGAGAAACGTTCCTGGCCCGGAAGAGTCTCCTCGGCGATATGAACTACAGCGGTGGAACGGTGGAGTGGAACAACCGCTATGCCGCGAATGCCACTAACGGAGAGAACGTCGAGGTTACGGTCAAAGGCGGCACCTCCCGTGGACAGGTTCCCGTCGACGACTATTTCGTTCTCGGCCTCGACCAAAACCCCGACAACTTATTGCGCGGACACAATGCCTTTTCATCTCTCGGGCATTATGGGCACGCGCCGATGGGGACCAGCTTTGCTCTCGTCAATACGACCTTCGATCGCCGCATGCGGCGGTTTCAAATTTTCAACACTTTGAACGTGCCCTTCGCTGAATTGAAATGGCTGGTCTTTATGGATGGCGCGAAAGTGTGGGACCGGGCTCATGTGTTTGAGGGCGGGAAACTCCTAGTCGATACCGGCGGAGGATTTAAACTCGAATCGCCGACGAGGGTGTTTAGCCTGACCTACGGGAGATCGCTTCGCGACGGGACCGGAACGCTGGCAGCATACGTGCAGAAACGCTGGTAGGGGGAGCGCTGTAGGTAACCGGCAAGCGAACTCAAAAAGACCGGCAAGTGGCAAGTGGTCGCGCGCCCTTCTCCCCCCGGGAGAAGGTGGCCCGCGCGAAGCGCGAGCCCGATAGGGCGAAGCCTCAAAAAAAAGGGGCGGGAGGGCTTATTAGCGCGCCCTCACCCGGCCTTCGGCCACCCTCTCCCGGAGGGAGAGGGCCCGCTCGAAAACAGTCCTCAACTTCTTGTGCAAAGCCCCAGGGGCTCATTCCCCCGCTACGCTTTCACTCCAAAAACTTCGCGATTGCTTCGAGAGCTTCAGGCGATTCCAAGTGAATAAGGTGGCCGCTCTTGAAGGTCCGGGACTGCGCTTCGGGGATGTATTTCTTCCAGGTTTCCAGTTGCTGAATAGGAACAATCCTGTCCTCATCTCCCCAGACAAGCAGGGTCGGCATCTTCAGACGATGGAGATGGCGCGGCAACCGGAAGTCCAGCGGATGCTCCCACATCAGGCGCGCAAATGTTGTCGCTTCGCGATAGCGGTCTCCAATAAAATTCAGGTCCGGCTTCTCCGGAAGATACTTCTTCAAGACATCAAAGTTCGAGACGAGCATCGGCACCAGGGTTTCTGCCGGCACCGCCAGGATGTCCACCATCGGGTGCTTTTCGTCAGGCATGCAGGCGGGCGCCGCCAACACAAGTTTCTTGATCCGGTGGCCGTGCTCGACGGCAAACTTCGCCGCCAGATAACCTCCAAAAGAAAGGCCCACAAGATTGACTTTATCGAGTCCGAGGGCATCGAAAAGCTCGAGATAATGCATGAGGTAATCATGCGGCTCCGTAAGGGTGGGGTCGTCGCCGGATTCGCCAAAACCGGGATGGAAGGGAACGATCACGCGAAACCTGTCCGTCCAGGTCTCGGCAAACTCCAATCCGCCCAAGGTGCCCGCGCCATGGAAGAAGACAAGGGGTTCGCCTTGTCCGGCCGCGTATAACACGGTCTCAACGCCATCGATCGTATGTTTCTCGCGAACAAGCTTCGCCATCATTCTTCCTTTCCGCCTGCTTGCAGGCGCGGAATGACCTCTTCTGCAAATAGCGTCATGTTCTTTACCGTCTTCCAGTACGGCATATCCGCGACATGCACGACATTGTTGAAATGATTTGTGCCCATCTGCGTTCCCCATTCCCCTAATAGATTGGCGACTTTCTCCGGAGTCCCCACCGCAATGAAAAACGACTTGCTGATCGCATCGAGGTCGAAACCACCGTGCATCTTGTCCGCCCCTTCGGCACGGATCTTCAACTGATCGACGCTGAGGTATCCGGGGGGAGCGATGTATGCCGCCGCACGCGCGTAGTCCTCGAAGAATCTCTGCAGATGGATCGCGTATTCGCGTTCCGCCTCATCCTGTGTCTCTGCAACATAAACGTAGGTCAAAAGCGGAAACTGATCCGGCCGCATCGTATGGCCGTAGCAGGCGGACCGCTCGCGCAGCGTTGCATTCAGCTCTTCGGCCTTTTTGCGGGGTACAAAGACGGATGAATAGCCAAAACCCAGCTCCGCCGCGATCTCAATGGTCTCCGGACTGCCGCTGCCCACGATGTAGCAAGGCGGGTGCGGCCTCTGATATGGGCGCGGCCATGGATTCAGGAAGCGGTAAGTGTAAAACTTGCCGTAATGCGTCGTCGGCCCGTCTTCACTCCAGGCTTGCAGCATAATCTTCAGCGACTCGCGAAATCTTTCCCGAGCCTGGGCGGGGCTGATAGGGTGAGCCCAGTACTCCATGCCGGTGCCGAGAGGAAATGCAATCTCCAATCGGCCTTTCGACATCACGTCGAGAATCGCATACTCCTCCGCCAGGCGATTCGGCAGCATGAAATTCGGTGGAACTCCCCAGACACAGATTCTCGCGTTCTTCGTTTGCGGAATCAGCGCCGCGGCAATGACGTTCGGCGTTGCCATCATGCTGTAGACGGTGTTGTGATGCTCGTTAACGACGATCGCGTCAAAACCGAGGCGGTCGGCGAGCACAAGTTCAGAAAGATAGCGGTTATAAAGTTCGTGCCCCTTCTCCGGGTCGTAGTTCTTGTTGGAAAAATCCACCCAGAGCGACTTGTAGTCTTTGTGATTCTCCGGCAGATAGATGTACGGCATGAAGTGCATCGCGTTGAATCTCAATCGGCCGCTCATGACTTTCTCCCTTGGTGGCTGCGCCCTATGCTTAGGGTTTCGCGCTACCGCGCTCACGCTTCGCGAAGCCTTGCATTACCTGATGGTTTCGCCCCTTCGGGCTCACATTCGCTCCGCATGCGCAGCCGCTCATCCTCTCAAAACCCCGGCGTATTGTACTACCGGAAATCCTGCCATCGCCTCTGACTGGCGACAGCAGACGCGACAAATTCCGAGTAGCTCCGAAGGCCCGCCGGCACGGCATTGGCTTTGAGATGGGCATCGAGAATGGCCGACTGGACCTGGTTGGCTATCGGGATTTCGTTAGCCATGACGCGCAACGCCGCCGCTTTCAAATCGGCCTGCGGTCCGGGGTCGAGCGTTATCTCCGGATATCGTGGAAGGTAATCCCAGAGATAGAGCCATCCGCTGTATTGGAATAGGGGGTCTTCCGACGCAACCGTCGCCAGCAGGGCAACAAGGTTCGCCTCACCTTCATTGGCGACGCCGCGAACATGGGCGAGTTCATGCGACATCAGAAAGGGCAACTCGAAGGGATACGGCCCGCCGATAACAAGAGGCTCGTGTCCGAAAGGATTAAACATCCCATCAATTCCCGCAATTTTGTACCACTGCTCCGCGATGAGCGACCGCTTCACGCGACTGGCTGCCCGCCAGTCCGTGCCATCGATTTTGAAGACAACTCGCTCGACTCGACTGGAGGCCATTTCGCCAATCTGAGGACGAACGAGCAGCGTCTTGGCGGCCAGCGGCCAAAGGCGGTTGATTTCCCCGGCTGCGACCCCGGCAAAACGCTCCAGTTCCGGATCCGTGACGGCGGTCGTTTCCAGGTGCAGCCTCTCGGACAGCAGGGGACGCTGGTAGTTCAGACCCCAAGTCCAGAAGAACCAAAGATAGAAAAACGAGGCCCCTCCGGCGAGGAACATCCACCGCCTTTTCCGAACACCGTAAACCAGAAAGGCGACGGCAGCAAGAATCCAAACATCGAGCCAGCTGAACGGAACGGCGTCTGCGACGATGCCGAAGATATGGGAAATGGTAGGAAAAATTGTTCGCGAATACGCTCTCTCGACGATTCCGGGCGGGAACAGCCGAGCCCAGGAGGCTAGAAATGTCCCTACAGCGAGCACCAAAAGGATCGCCGAAAATGGAAATTTCTTCTTGACCGACTGATTACGCATGGGTTACGATCCGTCCGTTGTTTCGACTTTTTGCTATTAAGTCCTTCTAAATCAATTAAATAGTCTTACAGTTCCTCAGGATTCCGATCCACTGGGAGAACCATTTTCAGGAGATCCGATGGCCAGGAAATTCTATACCTGTATTATTGTTCCCGACGCGAGTCAGCAACTTCATAAGCTCCGTGTTCCCGTCAAAGGGCTTTATGTACTAGCGGTCATAGGCGTTCTTTCATTTTTTGCAGCGGTGGGCCTGGGGTTCAACTATATCGGCATGGCCAATCGAATGTCGGCTTACCAGAACCTGGAAGCCGAAAATGCCAAGCTTAAGGTGGATACGCGCCAGCTAAGGCTCACCACGACGAAGCTGAACCGGCAGGTTACGGCGCTCGAAAACGAAACTGAAAAAATAGCCAAAGAACTGAACGACGACCCCGTGGGCAAGCGCTTTGTGCGATCGGCCGGCTCGATCGGCGGTTCCAGGACGGACGTATCCACGCCGGAATTGGAAGGCAGCCTGCAAACCAACGTGGAATTGATTCGCCAGCGGATGGACTTTGTAGAAAGGCGTCTGAGCCTCCTGGACGTCGTATCGAAGAATGTCCGGTCTACGCCAAGAATCTGGCCTGTCCAAAGCATACGCATCGGCAGTCACTACGGTGGCCGCCTGGATCCGATTACCGGCGAATCGGAAGTGCACCTTGGAATCGATCTCATCGCTCCCAAAGGGACCCCCATCAAGGCAACGGCAGACGGAGTTGTGACTGTTGAGGGCTGGCAAGGTGATTACGGCAACCTGATCGTTCTGAAACATCCCAACGGCTTTACAACTCGCTACGCCCATCTCTCCAAATTCAAAGTCAACTCGGGCGACATCGTCCAAAGGGGCGATATCATCGGCTATGTCGGCACAACCGGCAGAACAACTGCGCCTTACCTCCACTACGAAGTGCGGATCAATGATCACGCCGTGGACCCGAGACCTTACCTTCTGAAATAGGTTAATCCGGGGTCAGATACCGTGGGGCCAGGGGGCTAATTTGGGGTCAGACTACTCGAACCCCAAACTCTGTACTACGAGTTTGGGGTTCGAGTAGTCTGACCCCAAATTAGCCCCCTGGCCCGGAATTCCCCACGGCCCCGAATTTCCCCCGAATTACTCGAGGTGCCCAGACCCCGAAATTGTCGCATTTGAATTCGCCGCTAATAGTTCGTTACACTCCTCTATGCTTGAAGGTCTGATCAGCAAGTTCGTAGGGTCGAGGAGCGAGCGGGAAATCAAGAGAATCCAGCCGGTCGTCGCGCAAATCAACGGTCTCGAAGCGCGCGTGTCGGGTCTGTCCGATTCTGAGCTCCAGGCCAAAACTCCTGAATTCAAACAACGCTTAGAGAACGGTGCGTCCCTGGACGACATTCTTCCCGAAGCCTTCGCCGTCGCGCGCGAAGCCAGCAAACGAATCCTCAACATGCGGCATTTCGACGTGCAGCTGGTTGGTGGATACGCACTGCACCAGGGGAAGATCGCCGAGATGAAGACCGGTGAGGGTAAAACTCTCGTCGCGACCCTTCCCGGCTATCTCAACGCCCTTGGAGGCAAAGGCGTACACGTCGTTACCGTTAACGACTATCTGGCCCGGCGCGACTCCGAATGGATGGGGCGGCTCTACAAGTTCCTCGGATTAAGCGTTGGGGTGATCCGGCATGGACTCGATGATCAGGAACGGCACGCTTCGTACCATGCCGACATCGCCTACGGCACCAACAACGAGTTCGGGTTCGACTATCTGCGCGACAACATGAAGTTCTCTATCGAGCAGTGCGTCCAGCGCGGTCACAACTTCGCAATCGTCGACGAAGTGGACTCGATCCTGATCGACGAAGCACGCACTCCGCTCATCATTTCCGGGCCGAGTGAAGAGTCCACCGACAAGTACTACAAGATCGACAAAATTGTGCCAAGACTCCGCCGTGACATCGACTATCAGGTCGACGAGAAACATCGGACCGTAACCCTCACAGACGAAGGCAATGAACGGGTCGCATCGCTGGTCGGAAACAAAGCTTTGTTTGATGAGATGTCTCAGGAAAACGTTGAGACTCTTCACCATATTAATCAGGCCTTGCGGGCACACACCCTGTACAAGCGCGACACGGAGTATGTAATCCAGGAAGGCGAAGTCATCATCGTTGACGAGTTTACCGGGCGCCTGATGCCAGGACGCCGGTGGAGCGACGGACTTCATCAAGCCGTCGAAGCCAAAGAAGGACTGAAGATCCAACAGGAGAATCAAACCCTTGCCACCATCACTTTCCAGAACTACTTCCGGATGTACAAGAAGCTGGCGGGCATGACCGGAACGGCCGAAACCGAGGCCGAAGAATTCGGCAAGATCTACCGTCTCGACGTCCTGCCTATCCCGACAAACCGCCAGATGCGGCGCATCGAAAACCCCAACATGATCTACCGCACCGAGCGCGAGAAATTCGAAGCGGTCGTGAAGGAAGTCCAGGAGTGCCATGCAAAGGGCCAGCCTGTCCTTGTCGGCACAATCACGATCGACCGTTCGGAAAAGTTGAGTTCGATGCTGAAGCGGGCCGCCGTGAAGCATGTTGTATTGAACGCGAAGCATCACGACAAGGAAGCGGAGATCGTCGCGCAGGCGGGCCGCAAGGGCGCGGTCACAATTGCCACCAACATGGCCGGCCGCGGAACGGACATCCTGCTTGGCGGCAATCCGGACTTCCTCGCCCGGGATATCCTGCGCAAACGCGACATCGATCCCGCACAAGCCACACCTGAACAGTGGAACGAAGCCATTGCCCATGTGAAACCTGCGATCGACAAGGAGCACGACGAAGTCGTCGCGGTGGGCGGCCTTCACATCATCGGCACCGAACGCCATGAGGCCCGCCGCATCGACAACCAGCTTCGTGGCCGGTCCGGCCGCCAGGGCGACCCCGGTTCTTCGCGATTCTACGTGTCGCTCGAAGACGACCTGATGCGCATCTTCGCGGCAGACCGCATATCGGGAATCATGCAGCGGCTCGGCATGGAAGAGGGCGTTCCCATCGAATCGCGCCTCGTTTCCCGGCAGATCGAAAGCGCACAAAAGCGTGTGGAAGGCCAGAACTTCGGATATCGGAAACACGTCCTCGAATATGACGACGTGATGAACAAACAGCGCGAGGCCATTTACTCTCTGAGGCGCCAGCTTCTCGAGGGCGAAGACCAGAAGGCCTACCTGATGGGCATTGCCGATGAAATCATGCAGGGAATCGTTCAACTGCACGCCGCCGAGGAGACAAATCCATCCGAATGGGACACCAAGGCGCTGGCAATTGCCGTGAACCAGCAGTTCGGGTTCGACATGGCCGCGGAAGGCATCGATACCGAAGCGCTCGGCTCAAAGCAGCTCGAAGATGCTCTGGTTGAAAAAGCCCACCAGAAGTATGACGAGAAAGAGGCCATGATCAGCGCGCCGGCCATGCGGTATCACGAGCGCATGCTCATGCTTCAGATTGTGGACTCCCAATGGAAAGATCATTTGCTCGCAATGGACCACCTCAAGGAAGGCATCAGCCTCCGGGGCTATGGTCAACGAGATCCTTTGGTTGAATACAAGAAGGAGTCGTTCGGACTCTTCGAAGAGTTGATGTCGCGCATCGAAGAAGACACGCTTCGTTACCTGTTTCATATCCAACTGCAGCCGGTCGATGAACAGAAGCAGGCGGAAGAGGCTGAGCGCCGTAGACGCCGGCAGCAGATGATCCTCGATCGGCAGCAGGCCACGAGTGGAGGCAGCGATTCCGGAAACGGCTCCTCCGGGCAGGTGAAACGCGATACACCCAAGGTTGGCCGCAACGACGCCTGTCCCTGCGGCAGCGGCAAAAAATTCAAGAAATGTCATGGGGTGAATGCTTGAGTGAGATGAAAATCGCCGGAGACGCCCTAACATTTGATGACGTCCTGATCGTTCCCTTGAAGTCGGACGTTCTGCCCACCGAAGTCAGCACCACGACACGCCTCACCAATCGCATCGAGCTCAAAGTTCCGATCCTCAGCTCTGCCATGGATACCGTGACAGAGTCGCGCCTGGCGATCGCACTGGCGCAGCAGGGCGGCATCGGCATCATCCACAAGAATCTGTCCATCGAGCAACAGGCGGCGGAAGTCGACAAGGTAAAGCGTTCGGAGAGCGGCATGATCGTGGATCCCATCACGATGTCGCCCGACCAGAAGATCCAGGACGCAGTCGATTTGATGGCGCACTACAAGATCTCCGGCGTTCCGATTACCGAGAAAGGCCGGCTTGTCGGCATCCTGACCAACCGCGACCTGCGATTCGAAACTCGCTTCCACCTCCCGATCCGCGACGTCATGACAAAGGACAAACTTGTGACGGTTCCGGTCGGCACCACGCTTGAAGAAGCCCAACGCATTCTGCACGAGCACCGGATCGAAAAATTGCTCGTCGTGGATCAGCACCAGAACCTGAAGGGCCTCATTACCGTCAAGGACATCACGAAGAAGATCAAATACCCGTTGTCGGCAAAAGATCTACAAGGACGCCTCCGCGCGGGCGCCGCCATCGGAGCCAGCGGAGATTTCCTTGAGCGGGCGGCTGAGCTGGTGCGCATGAAGGTGGATATTATTGCCATCGACACAGCCCACGGGCATTCCTCACGCGTGCTCAACGCCGTTAAGGCGATGAAGAAAAAGTTTCCCGAGGTGGATTTGATCGTCGGCAACATTGCCACGGAAGAAGCGGCGCACGATCTGATCGCGGCAGGCGCCGACGCGATCAAGGTAGGCATCGGCCCCGGGTCGATCTGCACGACGCGAGTTGTCAGTGGCGTCGGGATGCCGCAGATCACCGCGATCCTCAATTGCTCGAAAGCTTCACGCACAGCCAATATCCCGCTGATTGCCGATGGCGGCATCAAGTTCTCCGGCGACATTTCGAAAGCCCTCGCAGCCGGCGCCGACTCCGTCATGATCGGATCGCTTTTCGCCGGCACCGACGAAAGCCCTGGCGAAACCATTCTTTACCAGGGCCGGACGTTCAAGTCGTATCGCGGCATGGGTTCTCTCGGCGCCATGCAGCAAGGGAGCCGCGACCGCTACGGGCAGGATCAGGAAGCACCCGGCAAGCTGGTTCCTGAAGGTGTTGAAGGACGCGTCCCGTACAAGGGCTCCGTCTCTGCAATGGTGACGCAGCTCGTGGGCGGCCTGCGTGCCGGCATGGGATACTGCGGCGTCGGAACTATTGCGGACCTGCAGAGCCGCACGTACTTCCTGAAGATCACCGAAGCGTCGCTGCGCGAAGGCCACGTCCACGACGTGTTTATTACGAAAGAATCGCCGAACTACCAGCTTGGGGACGAGTAGGCGGAAAGAGTTCCTGGTCTCCTTCCTCCATGTGTTTCTACCAGCCCACGGCCTCGCCGTCTTTACGATGATCGGACCCCGCTCGATAGATACCGTTAACCGGGAGATCCTGGATGACATTTCGGCGATCGAACGTCGGTTCAGGCAACGACGAATCGCGCGTGAACAGAATCCCCTGATAGCCGCCGACCGCGCTGCCGTTGACCGCACGGACATTGTGGCCTTTCGCTTTGAGCGCCGCGCCGACGAGATTGAAAAGATTGGTCTCCAGCGAGAGCGTGTTGTTGCTCTGATTGTGCGTAAAGCGTGCGGCATCCGTCGTCATCTGCACGTTCATGCCGAGATCGATCAGATTGACCATATGCTGCGCGTGGGTTTCGGGCTGCACGCTGCCGCCCATATTGCCGAAGGTCATGAGCGGCAGTCCGCCCTTCTCGACGAACCCCGCGATGATGCTGTGGAAGGGCCGCTTGTGCGGCGCGACGATGTTGGGACTCTTCGGGTCGAGCGAGAAACCGCTGCCCCGGTTGTGCAACACGAAGCCGTACGGCCCAACCGTTGCCCGGCTTCCGTAGACACTGAACACACTGTGAATGAGCGACACCATGTTGCCCCAGCGATCGGCTGCGGTGAGATAGATCGTGCCGCCATCGACGCCAGCCGGAGCCGTCGGCCCCGACGCGACATTCGGATTGATCTTTCCGCAGAGCGAAGCGGCGTGCGTTTTTGAAAGCAGGTCCTTCACGGGAACGTTCGCAAACTTCGGATCCGCGTTGGACGCGAGGAGATCCGCGTACGCCAGCTTTTTCGCTTCCACTTCGAGATGCCAGTACATCGGATCTGAGGGGCCAAGCGTTGCCAGATTGAATCCCAGCTTCGGCACGCAGACCTCGAGGATGTTCAGCATCTCGAGTGCGGCGAAGCCTTGACCGGGTGGTGGAAGCTCGAAGATATCGTAGCCGTGATAATTGGTGGAAATCGGCTCTACCCATTCCGACTGGAAGTCCGCGAGATCCTGCTTCGTCATCACGCCGCCGCTGCCTTGCACTTTGGCGACGATTGCCTGCGCGATCGCGCCTTTGTAGAACGCATCGCGTCCTTCTTTCTGCAGCAGCCGCAGCGCAGACGCGAGCGCGGGATTACGAATGATGCTGTACAAAGCCGGCGCCTGATCGCCAATGAGGAAGGTCGCCTTTGAATCCGGATCGTTGCGCAGAGCGTTGACGGCGCCGCGCAGATCCGAGCTGCGCCTTTCGGCGAGCCCCCAGCCTTCTTCAGCCATCTGCGCGGCGCGCTCGAACGTTTCCTTGAATGTCAGTGTGCCGAAACGTTTCAGCAGCGCGTCGTAACCGGAGATGGCGCCGGGCACCGTCGCTGAATTCACGCCGCTGCTCGGCACGCTCCGGACCTTGAGCTTCTGGGTGAAGAATTCCGGTGTCCATCCCGCAGGCGCCCAGCCGGCCGAGTTGAGCGCGTACAGCTTCCTGTCTTTGGCAACCCAGACTAGCGCGAACAGATCGCCGCCAATCCCCGTGTCGTTCTGGGACGTCACATCGAGCACAGCGCCGGCCGCCACCGCCGCATCGATCGCGTTGCCGCCGCGCCTGAGGATGTCGAGCCCGGCTTGTGCCGCGAGCGGATCGCTTGTGGATACAATCCCGTGACGCGCGATCACTTCGGAACGGCCCTGCTCCAGCCAACCCTGAGCTCGGGAGCCGGCGACCGCCTTAATCGCGGACGTCGGCGCCGGATTGCCAGCGCCGGGGATGCCAAACGCGTTCGGGGACTGTGCAGTCCCGTTAGTCGTGCAGACGGCGACCGCAAGAGCAATGATGGCGATGCACTTTTTCATGCAGCCCATAAAACCATAGCCGCCGTGTCCTGACAACAACGATTCGACTACAGTTTCAACTCCCAGCGCAGGACGAGGCCATCCTCAGGATCCATGACCTCTCCGATGAGCTTGAATCCGCACTTCTCCAACACTCGGTTGGAAGGATCGTTTGTAGGTAAGGTGTGCGCGCAGACCAGGGACACACGGCCGGACTCGCGAGCGAACTGAATCAGACCGCGGGCAGCTTCCGTTGCGTAGCCGCGACCTTGATAGGCGGGCGAAATTCCGTAAGCGATCTCCACTGTTCGATCTGCGCCAGGGGCGCCTTTGTAGGCGGCCATCCCAATGACCATATTTTTCTGATCCACGACGGCGAATCCCCAGGACCACGGGTCGGGTTCGGACGCGGTCTGAAGTCGCTTAATGAATTCCTCCGAAGCGGCGCGAATGAAACCTGCGAGGCCCTCTGCGACTTTGAATCCCGAGACCGCTTGATAGAACTCTGGTCCCTGAGCCAGGGCACGGAGATATTCCGGAACGTGAGGAAAAAGAATGACGCGTTTTTTATCCATACCGGAAGGCGATTGTCATTTCATTCCGCTGAACCTGGCCTGTAGCGCCTGAATCAGAAAGGATCAGACCCCTGCGTCAACTTCCAAAGCTCGGGAATTCCTCTCTTACCCACGGACCGAGCAGCATCGACACATCGCGCTGCAAGTCGGCGCTGCGAATCGGTTCCTCGACCTCGACGAGGTCTTCCCGCGATGCGGTGCGACGATATTCCTTAGGCGAGTATTCAGCTTAAATGTAGCGGGCCATCAGGAGCAACGCAAAGCGGCGGAAATTCGGGAAGAATTGTCGTGTTTTCCGCGTTCTTTGAGAGGCTGGAGCCTGCAAGTTCGTGGTCGGAAGGAATCGGCATACGGCAGCCGGATTGCGGAACCCGCCGCGACGGCCGGCGGCATCAAGGATATAATGAGCTCGCCCTTGCGCTTCGAAACGATGGAGAAGGAATGGGTGTCACGAACGTTAAGGCGACAGTTGGAAATCCTGCGGATATCTCCCGCACATGTGAAGTCGAGTTCCTCGTGGATTCCGGTGCGACCTACAGCCTTGTACCCTCGGAGATCCTTTCCAAATTGGAAATCGAGCCGCATTCGGTGCGTGAGCTTGTTTTGGGTAATGGAGAATTTGTCAGGCGCAGGATGGGAACTGCCACTTTCGAGTACCTGGGCGTGCGAGGAGACTCCCTCGTGATGTTTGGCGAGCCCGGAGACTCCGCACTTTTGGGAGCGACCACCCTCGAAGGCTTCGGATTAATTCTCGATCCTTTTCGTCGCGAACTAAAACCGTTGCCCATGCATTTCTAATCGGGCATCCAGCGAGGCGTACGTCGAGGGAACGTAGTCCTCGCGCTACTTCATGCCGCTGAACTTGGCCTGCAGCGCCTGGATCTTCTCTTCCATCGTCTGGTTGGTTGCAGGCCTCGCTACTTCAACGGCCGGTCTTGGTGGACGGCCATCCTGACGCGGTCCACCTTCCGGACGAGGTCTGCCCTCAGAACGCGGTCTGCCATCGCCACGCTGTCCGCCTTCAGGACGCTGTCCGCCCTCAGGGCGAGCCTTGCGAGGTGGAAAGGGAGGCCGGGAAGGTCTCCTGTCTTGCGGAGCACCTGCGGCGGCTCGGTCCGTCGATACTGATGCGGGCGGCGGCGCAGCCGGGGCAGCGGCCGGCTGCGGCTTTCTGCGGCGCACAGGACGCGGGGGTTTTGGCAACAGCGCCTTGATCGACAGGCTGATCCGCTTCATGGCTTGATCGACGCCGATAACCTTCACCTTAACGACGTCACCCACTTTCACGGCTTGCCGCGCATCTTGAATGTATTTGTGCGAAAGCTCGGAGATATGTACCAGGCCGTCCTGGTGAACGCCGAGATCCACGAACGCCCCGAAGTTGGTGACGTTTGTGACGCTGCCTTCGAGCTCCATACCTTCCTGCAAGTCGACAACCTGTTTCACGTCTTCGCGGAACTTCGGCGCAACGAACTTGTCGCGCGGATCGCGGCCGGGCCGCAGCAGTTCCTCGCGTATGTCGGAAAGTGTAAACTTTCCAGCCTCGCCCTCGAGCGTCCTGAAGTCTGCCGCGTTCACGCGTTCGCCGTTCCCGATCAGGTCGGCGACAGCCACATTCAGGGAAGCGGCGAGTTTTTCGACGATCGGATAGGACTCCGGATGCACTGCGGTGCGGTCCAGAGGATTTTCTCCATCTTTTATCCGCAGAAAACCTGCGGCCTGCTCGAACGTCTTCTCTCCAAACCCTTCGATATCGCGGAGCTGCGCGCGAGAACGGAAAATGCCGGACTTCGTCCGCTGGGCGATGATGCTGCCCGCCAGTTTGTCGTTGATACCCGAAACGTACTTGAGCAGATCCTGGGACGCCGTATTGAGATCCACGCCGACGCGGTTCACGCAGGATGCCACGGCGCCTTCGAGGCTATGTTTGAGTTTCTTTTGATCGACGTCATGTTGGTACTGGCCAACGCCGATGGATCGAGGCTCGAGCTTCACGAGCTCGGCGAGCGGATCCTGAAGACGCCGCGCGATGGAAATCGCTCCGCGTACGGTGACATCGAGCTTCGGGAATTCCTCACGTGCCCGCTTCGAAGCCGAATACACGGAAGCGCCAGCCTCGCTCACAACCACGACAAAAACGTCCCAGCCGTTCTTTTGCGCGATGCCTCGCACGAACGCTTCCGTTTCCCGCGACGCCGTGCCGTTGCCAATCGTGATCGCGCGAACATTGTGCCTGGTGACGAGATCGGTCAGCGTCTTTTCCGCGGCTTCGAGATCCTTCCCCGGGTCGGAAAGCTGCAGGACGTGATTCTCCAAAAACGTTCCGGTTTCATCGACAGCGGCAACTTTGCATCCTGTCCGAATGCCCGGGTCCACGCCTATCGTTCCAATAGGGCCCGCTGGCGGTGCCAGCAGCAATGTTTTGAGATTCTCCTCGAAAACCTTGATGGCTTCCGATTCCGAGCGCTCTCTCAGCGCAGTGCGCACTTCGTTCCGAATGGATGGCGCCATCAGGCGTTCGTAACTGTCCCGAACGGCGCGATCGAGGAAGGGCGCGAACTGAGAATTGGTGTCGTGAATCACCTGCGGCAGGAGCCACTCGATGAATTTCTCCGAGTCTGTTTCAACCGTGTAAGTCAGTACGTTCTCACGTGTGCCACGCCGAATGGCAAGCATCCGGTGAGAAGGGATCTTCGGGACGGTCTCCTCGAACTTGTAGTACATCTCGTACTTTGTCTTCTCGGATTCCTTGCCCGGCACAACGTGTGCGCGAACAATCCCTTCGAGCATCAGCTTGTCGCGAAGGTGCTTGCGCGAGTCGGGATTCTCGGCGATGCGCTCGGCGAGAATGTGCAATGCGCCGTCGATGGCTTCCTCGACGCTGTTAATGCGCCTCTTCGGTGCGGGTTTCGGCTGAACGGGAGGCGGCGGTGCTGGCGCGGCCTCGGCCGGCGGCGCTGCCACGGCTTCCGGTGCCGCCGCCATCGCTTCCGGTGCCGCCGCTTCCATCGCTTCCGTCGCTTGCGCGGGCTCCACCGGTTCCACGGCTGCTGCTGAAGGTTCCGGACCTCCGGGTGCTACTTCAGCCGGCGTTACGCTTACGGGCTCCGCAACACTCTCAATCTCCGCTGATGGTTCCGGAGCGGGTTCGGGAGTCGGCTCCGGCGCCGGTTCCGGTTCCGCCGCAGGTTCCTGCACAGGCTCCGGAACCGTTTCCGGTTCCGGGGGACTCAAGAATCGCGCTGCGTACACTCCTACGGGGTCGATTCCGGTCTGCTCCCAGATGTACTCTGCTAAGGGGCCAAGCCCCATGGCGAGCGCCGCGCTTGCCTTCGTCTTCTTCCTCGGCTTGTAAGGAAGGTACAGATCCTCCAGCTCACTCTTGCCGAAACAGTTCTGAATCTTCTGCTTCAAATCTTCAGTGAGCTTGCCCTGCCTCTCGATGGACGCGAGAATCGTGAAGCGGCGCTGATCGAGTTCCGTGTAGTAGGCACGGCACTCGTCGATGTCCTGAATCTTGACCTCATCGAGATTCCCCGTCGCTTCCTTGCGATATCGGGCAATGAAAGGAACGGTGGCGCCGCCTTCCAATAAAGACACTGTCGCTTCGACGCGCGAAACGGACGCGCCAACTTCTTTGCTTATTCGGAAAAGGGTATCGGTGGTCAACATGACGAGAGGGACAAATTATTCCATAAAAGCCAGCGTGATGTGCAGCTACTTTGAATTCACAATTCCGTAACGTGAACCTTCGGTGTCTACCCAGTTTTCCAAGTCATGCGATACACGCTCGTAATTCCTGGATTGTGGAGAGGCCCCAATGAAGTCCGACCTCGTTTTACCCGAGCGTTCGACCTCCCCTACGTACGCGTATTGCTTCTGCAGAATGTCGAGCAGTTGCGCGCTCAATTGATCTGCCCGGCTGCTGATCGATGGAATGTGCTGAAGGGCCTGAATCCCATCGCCCAATTCCTTGCGCACCTGGACCAATCCACGCGTATTTCCTGATGCGAGGACCTCCTCGGACCGCATGAACGCATTCTGAGCGCTATTAATGGACTTGACGAAACCATCAATTCCCGATGAATTGGAGCGGTTGAAGGTGCTGAACAGATTACGGAAGGACAAGCCTGGACCATTGTAATGGGTCGATACCTCAAAAAAGCTCAACCCGATGAGCAGCACGAGAGCAGCCTCAACAATTTTGGAGCCCCTGCCCGGAATCTCTCCCGGCTTCTGGAAAGGAACCACGGCCGCAAGCAATCCGCCGGCTATAAGGCCTCCAATGTGAGCGGAGTTATCCACCTGGGGAATCATGTAGCCGATGACCAGGTTGATGCCTACCGTCAGAAGGATTCCCTTCCCGAGCGCTCTGCTGAAAAAATCCGGGATCGACTTCCGATATTTGAACGAAAAGACGAGGAGAACGCCGAACAGTCCGAAGATCGCGCCGGATGCCCCTGCCGAAACAGTTGACGGGTGGTACCAATAGCTGGCGGCAACCCCGGCAATGCCGGTCAAGATATAAAGCAAAAAGAAGCGAGATGCGCCGTACAGCTTCTCCACCTGCGGCCCTACGATCCACAGGGCGTAGGAATTGAACCCGATATGCAGCAATCCGATATGAAGAAAAATCGGAGTAACGAATCTCCAGATCTCGCCTTGGTTGATATGAACGTTGGACTTTACGCCAAAGGCAAGCAGCGTCATGGGGTTCTCTGAGCCGCCGGCAAATTCCATCAATATAAAAATGATGATATTGAGCGCGAAGAGGCTATAGGCGATGACCGCCCGGCGAGCCCAGAAGGCGCGAAGAAAGTCCAAGTCGTGTTGCTCGATCATTTATGGCTGCGCCCTGTTGCCTGAGGTTCGCGTATCGCGCTCACGCTTCGCGCGGGCTTGCATTCGCTCCGGACATTTCCTGATCGCTGCGCCCTCTCGGGCTTCCATTCGCTCCGCTCCACAGTTTCAAGCTTAAGCCTTTTTGAAGTCGGTTCGCAGCGTGTTGGCAATCTCGCGGGCTGCGATGCGGGCGTTTTCCAGCTCTTCCGGTTTGAAAGAGATCGCGGCAACGACGGCGTGGCCGCCGCCGCCATATTGTTCACTCAGCTTCGCCAGATTGTGGGTCCGCTCATGCGGACTCCAGGGATTCGATCCCACGGACACTTTGGAGCGGATCGGTGAGCGGCTCACACCGACGCAGTAAATGCTCTCCGGAAACAGATAGTAGGGAATGAACTTGTTCTGGCCTTCAAGATTCCGGTCACTGATGTCGTATTCGATTACGCCTTCCCGGCAGGTCGCCCGTTGCCGCATCACCTCGATAGACTGGAGGTGATTCTGATAGAGCTCGTCAAACGTGGTGCGAATATCCGGCTCTTCCAGAATTGCGGGGAGAGACTTCTGCTGCATCAAGCCAATAATCCTGTGAAGCAGCTTCCGATCGCGCGTGGATTCGATGACCGTCATCAACCGCATTGCCGGCTCCTTTAACTCCACGGCAAATTGGGCATTGGGAAACTACGCGCCGTCGATGATGTCGGCCCAGTGGATCAATTCGTTGAGGGCAGGCTCCTGGAAACCAAACCTGTCGCGCGCGATCGAGGCGATGTACTTTGTGCAGGACTTGAAATCCGGGTCATGGAATTTCCGGCCACTCGTGTCCTCGCGGAAATGCCGTTCATCGGCTTCCGACAGAAACGCGCTCTGATGATGATCGAACCACCATGTGAGTTTCTCCGACGCGCTGTACTTGAAATCGACGATCACGTTTTCGTCTGGCCCGAACAGGCCTTCATCGATGAGCTGGCCCGCCTTGTGGGTCAGGCCTTCGTATTCGACCTCTGCCCCAGGCATGATCCTGCCGCAATAGAACGCCGAGAAGACCGCGGCAGACGCCAGGCCGTCGAAACAATTGTCATGATAAAGAACTCGCAGTTTCCTGTTCATACCCGTCTAGTGGGCTGCGCCTCGGACCAACAGTGCGTCTGACCCGCCCTTCTGTACTCCAGATTTCCCGCAACCCTTCCAGGGCAGCACGGAAAACTCGGCATTATAACCGGAGTCGCCGTGGAAAAGTTATAATGCTCATGCACGGACAAAGGGATCAATATATGGCCGGACCCATTGGACTTGGCGGCAACGACAACATTGATTTCAAACACTTGAAGAAAAATTGGAAGTTTGTGATCCCTGCATCGAGGCGACGAGCGGTGTTGTCTATTTCCGGCTTCAACGGAGACCCAATCAGGTTATTACCTAAGGATGGAGACGCATAGGCACACTCACGCGCGTAACGCCCTGAAGCCAGCACTGATCGTCACCGCCACCTTTCTGGTGGCGGAGTTCATCGGAGCGCTTTACACCAATTCCCTCGCGTTGCTTGCAGATTCGGGCCACATGTTGACCGATGTCGCCGCGCTGACGTTGAGCCTCGCAGCAACATGGTTCTCCACGCGGCGTACCACTCCGCAAAAAACGTTCGGCTTCTACCGCGTCGAGATCCTGGCCACCTTGCTTAATGGCGTCTTTCTCGTTCTCATCGCGCTCTACATCTTTTATGAGGCCTATATCCGGCTGAAAAATCCTCCGGAGGTGGAGGCGGGATGGATGCTTGTCGTCGCGTGTGTTGGCTTAGTGGCCAATCTTGTCAGCGCATGGGCGCTGTTCGGCGAGCACAAGCACAGTTTGAATGTTCGCGGCGCTTTCTTTCACGTGATGACAGATGCCATCGGCTCCGTCGGTGCGATCGTAGCCAGCCTTGCGATCCTGTTCGGTGGCTACTATGCCGCGGATCCGGCGATCAGTATCGTCGTGGGCATTCTCATCCTTTTTAGTTCCTGGGTTCTGATTCGCGATGCTGTGGATATTCTGCTCGAGGGGACGCCTGCTCACGTCGACATTGTTTCCATGCAAAAAGATCTGAGAAAAATCGGAGGCGTGGATTCCGTCCACGATCTCCATGTGTGGACTCTTACCTCGGGCGTGCTCGCGATGAGCTGTCACGTGGTTCTCTCCGAAGATCAACTGAACCGCAATCTCGTACTTATGGCGATCAGGGAACTTGCCCACGAACGGTTCCAAATCGATCACATCACCGTCCAACTGGAGGAAACCGGCACGCCAGAGACGGTGCTCGAGTCCTGCGACTGTCATTTTGGCGCCTGGGATTCACCGATGAGCGGAGCGAATGCAAGCCCGGTAGGGCGCAGCCATCAAGAAACGTCCGGAGCGAATGCAAGCCCGGTAGGGCGCAGCCATCAAGAAACGTCCGGAGCGAATGCAAGCCCGGTAGGGCGCAGCCACCAAGAAACGTCCGGAGCGAATGCAAGCCCGGTAGGGCGCAGCCATCAAGAAACGTCCGGAGCGAATGCAAGCCCGGTAGGGCGCAGCCACCAAGAGAGGTAATTACTGCATGGTTCAATTCGGAACGTTCATTTTGACTGCACTCCTTCTGCAATCACCGTCCCTGGACAGCGCCAGCCCGAAGGAACGCATGGATGCTGTCGAGCAAATGGCTGCTCTGGGCAAGACCGAAAATGTCGCGCCGCTGGCTGAGGCATTGAAGAAAGAGCCGCGCAGCGAGGTCCGCGCAGCGATCGTCGCGGGACTTGGCCGCATCGGAGTCCAGGAAGCTGTTCCGATCCTGACTTCGACCTTGCTGACAGACCTCGACAAGGACGTCAGACTTCAGGCGGTCGACTCCCTTCAACGCCTTTACATTCCGGTTGAATCGTCTGGCACGATTCGAACGGTCTTCAACAAGGTGAAAAGCGCCTTCGTCGGGCCTGACCGCCCCGTCGTTCAAAATGAATCGCGCGTCGATCCAACTGTGAACGCCACGCTTGCCGAAGCCATGCAAAAGGACACCAGCCAGGAGGTGCGGGCGGCGGCCGCCAGGGCACTAGGTTCCCTGAAGGCGAAGGATCGCGTGGCAGTTCTGATATCGACTCTTGAAAATCCCCAGAATCAGGAACATCCGGAAGTGCGCGCCGAGATTGTCGAAAGCCTGGGACTCATTCGGGATGGCGCCGCCGGTCCTGCACTGCAACGAGCAGTCAAGGACAGTGACAAGCAGATTGCGCAAGCGGCAATCCTGTCGATAGGCCTGGTCGGGTACAAGGACGCGCGGCCCGTTCTTGAGGACATCTTCCGTACCGATCGAAGCATGGAGTCGCGTAAACGCGCCATCGAAGCGATCGCACTCATGCGCGACCCGGGCGCTCTGCCGTTCTTCGAGTCACTCCTCGGCAGCTCGGACGATTACTATCGAGAGATGGCCGCAGAAGGCCTTGCGCGGATCGATCACGATCCCAGCGTACTCAAGACGCGCTATGAAACTGAAAAGAAGTCCAACGTCAAAAATGCGCTGGCTTTCGCGCTCGTCGCCGCCAACCAGGATCAGTACTTCAACGATCTTGTCAACGGACTTCTCACGCGCCAGGACTACCAGGTCGAGGCTTATATCTACGAACTCGGCAAGTTCGAAGGAAAACTTCCCGAACTCCACAAGTATCTCAAAAGCAGCAACGCGCGCGTCCGCGCCACCATGGCCCGTATTGTGGGCAACATCGGCGATCCTTCATCCCGCCCGCTGATCCAGGAACTGACGATGGACAAGGACTCCCAAGTCGCTCGCGAAGCCATCGTGGCGTTGCGAAAGCTGACCGCGGCCTAAAAAGGCGAGAATCAGCCACGGATGGGTAAGACGAACCGCCAAGACGCCAAGGTCGCCAGGAACGAAATGTAGGGACCATTTCCCTACGCCTTGGCGACCTTGGCGTCTTGGCGGTTCGTCTTACCCCATCCGTGGGCTAATTCTCCACTGCTACACGCAGTCGTCAAGTTTGGAGTAAGATCAAAAGCTCATGTCGTGGTTCAAGCGAGACAAAAAATCCATCGAATCGTCGGATGAAGACCGGCGCGTTCTCACCGAAGGCCTCTGGATTAAGTGCGAGGGCTGCAAGGAGCCCGTCTGGAAAAAAGACCTCGAAGCGAACGGCCAGGTTTGTCCGAAGTGCGACTTTCATTACAAGATCACGGCGCATAACCGGCTCGCACTTCTAATGGATGAAGGCTGGACCGAGTTTGACGGGACGATGTATTCCACAGACCCACTCCATTTCAAGGCGACCAAGACTTACAAAGAAAGCATCGAGAAACTTCCCGCGAGTGTCGGGGTTCGAGACGCGGTGGTCAACGCCGAAGGGTCAATCGAGGGCATTCCCGTGGTGGTTTCCGCCATGGAATACAGCTTTATCGGCGGCTCGATGGGCTCCGTGGTCGGTGAAAAAATCACGCGGACCATCGAGCGCGCGCTGCAGCAAGACCGCGCACTTGTCATCATCTCGTGTTCAGGCGGGGCCCGCATGCAGGAAGGCGCGTTGAGCCTGATGCAAATGGCAAAGATCTCGGCGGCACTGGCAATTTTGGACCGCAAGGGCGTGCCGTACATCTCGGTGCTGACAAACCCGACCACGGGCGGCGTGACAGCAAGTTTTGCAATGCTGGGCGATCTCAATATCGCCGAACCCCTGGCCTTGATCGGATTCGCCGGGCCACGCGTCATTGAGCAAACCATTCGACAGACGCTGCCGGAAGGTTTCCAGCGCGCCGAATTCCTTCTCGAACACGGCATGATCGATTCCATCGTCGCCCGCAAGGATCAAAAAGCCTACATCGCCAAGTCCCTGCGTTTTTTTAAAGCATGAGCGGAGCGCATGCAAGCCCGGTAGGGCGCAGCCATCAAGAAACGTCCGGAGCGAATGCAAGCCCGGTCGGGCGCAGCCATCAAGAAACGTCCGGAGCGAATGCAAGCCCGCGCGAAGCGTGAGCGCGGCAGCGCGAAACCTTAAGCGAAGGCCGCAGCCGTGAAGGACATGATCACCGTTGTCGGGGGTGGACTGGCAGGCTCCGAAGCCGCATGGCAAATCGCTTCGAGTGGAGTCAAAGTCCGCCTCTTTGAAATGCGGCCGGTGCGATCGACACCGGCGCATACCTCCAATCGGCTTGCCGAGATTGTCTGCAGTAATTCGTTCAAATCCGACCAGCCGTTCAACGCTTCGTGGTTGCTGAAGGAGGAGTTGCGGCGCATGGGATCGCTTCTGATGCGCATCGCGGATTCGGTAAGGGTGCCGGCGGGAAGCGCACTGGCGGTCGATCGGGAGCAGTTTGCCGCAGCGACAACGGCAGCCATCGCCGGCCATCCCGATATAGAACTGGTTCGTGAAGAAGTTGGCGCAATACCCGACAGCGGCATTGTCATTATCGCAAGCGGGCCGCTGACCTCTCCCGCCATGTCACAATCGATTGGCGCTTTCTGCGGCTCGGAGCACCTTTATTTTTACGACGCGATCAGCCCCATCGTGAATGCGGAAACATTGGATGCTTCCAGGGTTTATCGCGCGAGCCGGTACGGGAAAGGCGCTGACGACTATATCAACTGCCCCATGGACCGGGAGCAGTACGACACGTTCTACAATGCACTTGTGTCCGCGGAGAGTGTTCCGTTCCACGAGTTCGAGGAGGCGCACTACTTTGAATCGTGTCTGCCGATCGAGGAGTTGGCGCGAAGAGGGCGAGAGACGTTGTGCTACGGACCCATGCGGCCCGTGGGTTTGATGGATCCTCGAACGGGACGGGTGCCGCACGCCGTGGTCCAGCTTCGACAGGAAGATCTCATGCAGTCGAGCTACAATATCGTTGGTTTTCAGAATCATCTGAAGTTCGATGATCAGCGGCGCGTCTTTCGACTGATTCCCGGACTCGAGAAAGCCGAGTTTCTTCGGCTCGGTCAGATTCACCGCAACACCTACATCAACGCGCCCCAAACCCTGCTGCCAACGATGGCGGCGCGGAAGGATCCGCGCGTCTTCTTCGCGGGACAATTGGCCGGAACCGAGGGCTATATCGAAAATGTCGCATCCGGTCTCGTTGCAGGGCTGAATGCCGTGCAGGTTTCTCGCGGAGCAGAACCGATTGTGTTCCCTGCTGAGACCGCAATCGGTTCGCTTTGCCGTTATGTCTCCACTCCGCAGAAAGACTTTGCCCCGATGAATATCAACTTCGGGCTCTTGCCGGCGATGGAGTTTCCGCGGCGAATTGCGAAAGCCGACAAGCAGAGGCTGTATTGCGAGCGGGCGATGGCTGCGTTGAGTGGGCTGGATGTAAAGGTTAACCATGTGTAATCGAGCCGCCGGGTGTTCGCGCGGGTGTCCCCTCCTGAGTCAGGAGGGGACACCCACGCGAATACGTCATCATAATTACGAAACCCCTCACGGCGCTCAATCCCATGAGTAGCACCTCTGGCGTCGTCAACATTAACGGGGTGATTTCGCCTATCGCCGATGGCCGCATCTCCGTTCTCGACCACGGATTCCTTTTCGGCGACAACATCTATGAAACGCTCCGAACGTATCGCGGGAAGCCCTTTCTTTTTTTCCGCCACTTCGCTCGGCTCGAGCGGTCCGCTCAGGCCATTTTCCTGACGCTGCCCTGGGACCGCGTCAGGACTCATGCCGAAGTTCTCAAAACCATCGCCACAGCACAGCAATCGGGACAGCGCGAGCACCGGATCAGAATCACGATCACGCGCGGCATCGGCGACATTGGCCCCGATCCGGGAACCTGCGATTCCGCCAACGCTGTGATCTTCGCAACGCCTTTCACTGAGATCCCCGCGAGCGTCTATGACAACGGCGTTGACGTCGTCGTGTCTTCGTTCTACAGAAGCCGCCAACTCGGCGATGCCAAGACCGGCAACCTGCTGAGAGCCGTGCTCGCCATTCGCGAGGCGAAAGCGGCCAATGCCTTCGAAGCCATTACATTGACTGCTGACGGCAAGATCTCCGACGGCATCACGTCGAATCTCTGGCTTGTTCAAGGTAACCGTCTCCTGACGCCGTCGATCGCGTCGGGGATTCTCGAAGGAATCACGCGCGCCGTCGTCCTGGACCTGGCGCGGCGGGCGGGCCTCGACGTCGTAGAGGACGTTCTCGATCTCAGCGAAGTGGATACCTCCAGCGAGTTATTTCTGACGAGCTCTACGCGAGAAATCGTTCCCATCGTGCGCGTGGCGGGTAAGCCTGTCGGGACCGGACGCCCCGGTCCGGTCTTCACGCGGTTGCTTGAAGCCTATCGCCGTGAAGTCGACGTCCTCTTGAGGGAGGACTGATGTGAACCAGCATACCGAGGACTTCATCGAGTCATTGCGACGCAAAGCGGCCTCGATCCACACGATCACAAACTACGAGATCGACCTCAAACACTATCTGCAGTTCCTGGCGGAGAAAAAGACGTCCATCGAATCGACCGACCTTTTGCTGCTTCGAGACTTTCTGAATCATCTTTATACAGTCCGCAAGCTTTCGAAAAGTTCAGTCTCCCGCAAACTCGCCTGTCTGAAGACGTTTTTCAAATTCATGGTCCGCGAAGGGCGATTGAAATCCAATCCGGCGGAACTGATTACGTCTCCGAGATTGCCTAAGAAGCTTCCTTCCCTTCTGGGAGAGGCGGAAGCCGCAGCGATGATCGAGATGCCGAAGGGCACCACGCTGAAGGCACTTCGCGACCATGCGATCCTCGAGCTGCTGTACGCGAGCGGGCTGCGGGTCAGCGAGCTTGTAGGACTCAATGAAGACGAGATCGACATGAAGCAGGAGACCGTGCGCGTTTTGGGCAAGGGCAACAAGGAACGCATCGTACCTTTCGGCAGCTTTGCCGCAGCAGCGCTGCGAGAGTATGTCTCGAAGAAACGCTCGCTGCGAATTACAGTGCCGGAGAGCAACGGAGGACTTCCAGCGTTCATCAGTCTTCGCGGGCATCGCCTGTCGGCGCGCGACGTGCAGCGCCTCGTGGTGCGTGTCCGCCTTAGCCTCAAAACCACGCGCCGCGTCACTCCTCACACTTTGCGCCACAGCTTCGCAACCCATCTCCTGGAACGCGGGGCGGACTTGCGCAGCATCCAGGAACTGCTCGGTCACGAAAGCCTGTCTACCACCCAGAAGTACACGCACGTCAGCCTCCAGCATCTGCGCAAGGAGTACGACAAGGCACATCCGAAAGCGAAGGGATAGGTTGGGGTCGGCTCGCCCGCCTCGCGAGGAGGAGCAACGTACTAGGCTACAATAGGGCTCAATCAAAATGGAGACGACTCCTTGAAGATCGCGCTCACATTCATCCTGGGCATCCTCATGCTGGCGCAGACGAATGTCAGGCCAGCCACGATCGAAGGGATTGCGAAGAATTTGAAGACCGGCGAGTCGCTGGCCGATGTGCGAATCACGGTTACTCCAGAACCCGCAGGCGCGGGAGCGCCCGCGGCGAAGAGCGTTACCAGCGATGCAGAAGGCAGGTTCGCGATCACGGGCGTCGCACCGGGCCGCTATACGGTAACAGCCACTCGCACTCTTTTCTTTCGACCCAGGCGCAATGCGGGAGCCGTCGCAATAACCGTCGCGGCGGAACAGCGATTGCGCGATGTGCAGATCCTTCTCATGCCCACAGGCGTTATCGCCGGCCGCGTCGTTGACGAGAACCGCGAACCACTCCGGTCGGTTCGCATCGATGCGCTCCGCAGCGAATACCGCGATGGCGTTCGAACGCTGGCAAGTTCGGGACAGAACACCACAGACGACCGCGGCGAATACCGTCTCTTCAATCTCCAGCCCGGCACGTATTACATTCGAGCGACCCAACAGAGCGTCACGACGCCGGGTCCCGCGTTGTTTTATCCCGGTGTCGTCGATTCGCAGGACGCATCGCCGCTCCAGATCGAAGCTGGCAGCGAACTGGGCGCGATCGACATTGCAATGCGGAGGATGGAAGAACACGCAGTCCAGTTCAAGCTCGGAGGCGTGTCGCCGGGATCTACGGTGAACTTCACGATTCAGAGACGCGACAGCAAGTTCGCCGACAATCTGCCTGCGCCACGCGACACTCTTCCAGACGGCAGCTATCGAATCAGCAGACTCACTCCCGGGGCATACGACGTCTTCGCGCAGGTCATGACGCCGCCGCAGGTTCAGCCGCGCGTTACGACTCACTCGGGAAAGATCCCCGTGAATATCGGGCGGACAGACGAAGATCTCGGCACCGTGTCTGTTCGCGCGACTGTGCCGGTCAGCGGCCGCATCGTCGTGTCCGAGGCCCTGCCGTCTCCGCTCGATCTCAAACGATTGACCTTGACTCTCCGGTCGCTCGATGTCCCCGGTATCGTGAACACCTCCGTCCGCGGCAGTTCCATGCCACCAGGCTTCAACGACGATGGCACGTTCACGATGTCGAATGTGCCAGTCGGAAAATTTCAAGTCCTGCTGCAAGGCCTGCCGCCCGACACGTACGTCGTGTCCGCACGTTCCGGCGGTCGTGAGGTCCTCGACACCGGCTACACCGTAAGCGGCGACCAGCAGGCTCTGGAAATCAGCATCGGAGGCCCCGGCTCCGTGGGAGGGGTAGAAGGCACGGTCGTCAATGCCCGCGGCGAACCCGTTCCCTCGAGCACCATAGTGCTGATTCCCGCCGGCGAACGCCGGGCGAATCCTTCCGCATTCCGAAGCACTTCCGCCGATCAGCAGGGCAGCTTTTCCATTCGATCGGTCTTGGCGGGCGAGTACAAGGTCCTGGCGTGGGAAGAGATCGAGCCCGGCGCCTATATGGATCCCGACTTCCTCAAAGACTTCGAAACCCGGGGCGATGCCCTGCACATCCAGCGGGGTTCGCAAAACGCCGTGACCGTGAGGGTGATTCCGGCATCATAACGGCAGGTGCGGACTTGCGGACTCCATGGTCAGAATCGGTGACTCGTTCTGCCGACGTTGATTGGCAGGTAAATCAGGACTCTCATTATTTTTCCTTGATCACGATTTAAGTACGGCATACATTGCTGCTCCGCAAACGGGTGGGAGAAGCTGTGATGTTTGGAAGTGTGAGGTGTGGCCGGTTGCACGGAAAGTCGAGGACTGTGTTCGAGCGGGCCGCGCGAACACGTGCCGGACTTTTTGTGCAAAGTCGAGCGGTGTTCCATCGAGCTTGCGAAAAAACGTCGACAACTGAAATCTGAGGTGACCGGCGATGACACGAATTGTTCGATTGGCAGTCTTTTAATCGTATTTGGCGCATCGATAAGCTCACTCTGCGCGCAGAGCGGCTCAACATTGGTTTTTCCCCGCCTTTTTTCGCTTCAGGAAATGGGCTCCACAGGTCTGGCGATTATGAACCCCAACCCGTCCGACGCCGCTGTTTCATGGACTCTGCGCGGAGCCTCCGGCGACGTTCTTGGCACAGGCGTTTCCACAGTTCCCGCCGGAGGCCAGACTGCGGCACTAATTTCTCAGATTTTCCCAAAAGCCTCGCAACCCGGTTGGGTTCAGGGTACGAGTTCTGCCGCCGGACTCATCTCGTTCTGGGCAGGGGGAGATTTTTCCACATTTACAGATGGTGGGCCGCCCGCTCCTATTTCGTCAGTAGCGACCTTTCCGTTGATTAATACCGACACGGAAATCTCCGTGGCGAACCTGGCGCCGGCGATGGACTTCGCCATCTTCCGCCTGGCGGATCAAAACGGCGCTCTGATCTCGACACGCCTTGTCAGTATTCCTGCCAATGGGGTCGTACAAGGAAACATTGCCAGCCTCCTGCCGGGTGCGAGTGTCCCGAAGTCCCAGGCAACGTCCTTGCTTGTTCTTGGGCTGACAGGGGCGAGCCAGCTCGCGGGAACTTCAGTGACTAAAGGTTTCTTGGTTGACACCGACTCTGTTGCGGTCAATGGGGTGATGAATGCCGGCACCGATCTCAAAATCCCCTACTTCGTTGAGGGACATGCCGGTGGGAGCGACTACCAAACAGTAGTTGGAGTGACCAACCTCAGTTCCACAACGGCAAACGTGACGCTGACGATGATCATTCCCAACAGCCCCAGCGTCACCATACAGCGTTCCATACCCGCCCTCGGCATCCTGCGCGGCACCATCACGGACCTCTTTAATGTTCCGACCGGTCTCGGTTGGATTCAGATTACCTCCAGTCAGTTGGTCAGTGCGTGGGCGGCCTATGCCGACACCATCGGCGGCGGAGTTTCGATGGTTCAGGCGGAATCGATCACATCGAACCCGCTGATATTCGGACACATTGCGGATCTGGTTCCATGGTGGACGGGAATCGTGGTGTTGAATCCCCAGTCAGTCAGTGCGGACATTGAAGTGTACGCGATGACGCCCGACGGAACCGTCATTGACGGGCCTGCGACCTCGCCCACGGCCAGGTTCACGCTTGCGGGCATGACCAATCGTGCATTCCTTCTGGGCGATCTCCTGCCCGGAACACAGACCCGCACATCGGACGGTGGCTTTGTCGTGGTGCGCAGTACAAACGGCGTTCCGCTCGCCGGTCTCGAGTTATTTTTTCTGAGAAATGGCAAGGTGTTCGCCAACGTGCCAAGCGTGGCGTCGCCGGCGTATTCCCACCCCGCCATTGCCGCGGTGCCCCCTGCAATCGATGTCGTTAGTACCTACAGCGCAGACATTAATTCCCTTTTGCAAAAGACAAACTTTGCCCGAGGAGAGTCGATTGCGGTTGTGATGGATCGAACCAACAATCTCGCGTTTCCGGTTGGGATTCAGGCGCGGTATCTGGTTACCGGCCCATCGGGAGCCGCCGTTGTCGATGGCAGGCTGGTCGTGAGCGCGCTGACAGGAACTCGTACAGCAGGCGTTGGCTTTGTCATCCCGCAAGACGCGCCGACCGGCGTCTACAGGCTGGAATCGACCGCAAGCTACAACGGCAGGAGTTCCTCGAAGACAGCACAGTTTTCGGTGACCAGTCCCGTCGGTGTAGTCGATCTGGTCCGCGCCTATGTGATGGATACGAGCAACATCGAACGAATCAGCTTTACTGCCGGGCAAACTGTGCGTTTGACGACGGATCGAAGCAACAACACGGGCGTGCCCGTCACAGTACCCGCCCGATACAAATTGATCGGGCCCGGCAATACGGCGTACCTGGATATCACCGTCGATTCCGCAACGCCGACGGGTCCGCGCTCGTTCGTGCTCGACGTGAGCATCCCGTCGACGATTCCAAACGGGCTCTACACCTTCGAGGCGAGTGTCACCTACGGGGGCGCCACCATCACGAAGACGTCGACATTCACGCTTACGGGCGGCGCCCCGCTCTCGGCGGACCCGGAAGGAATCGGGTCGGAACTGGAAAGAACCATCCTGCCGGCAGTCGAAGACAGAACCCGGAATGGCGCCAACCCGGAGCGGGAACTGCAACCAGCAAGTAACAAGTCCTCGCAATGATCGGACATAGTCGGTTGCTGGCTGCTGGCCAAACGGAACTTTGCGGTCTTTAAGGTTGCCCTTTTACCGAAAGCTCCTCTAGAATAAGCGTTTGTCTCTACGCAGGAGGATCCATCTATGTACGCCGTGATTAAGTCGGGCGGCAAGCAATACCGGGTAAAGGCGGGCCAGACCGTTCGTCTGGAGAAGCTGGCCGGTGAAAAGGGCTCGAAGGTCGAGCTTGGCGATGTGATGATGGTCGAGGACGGAGGTAACGTCACGACCGGTTCACCGCTGCTGCCCAATGCGAAGGTCGAAGCGACAATTCTCGAGACCGATCGCGCGGATAAAATTATTATCTTCAAGAAGAAGCGCAAGAAACAGTACCGGCGCACGCGCGGTCATCGTCAGAGTTTCACTGCGGTTCGCATTGAAAAGATTTCGGTCTAGGGAGTTCACTTATGGCTCATAAAAAAGGCGTCGGCAGCTCTCGAAACGGTCGCGACAGCAATTCTCAGCGTTTGGGCGTAAAGCGCTTCGGCGGACAATTGGTCAGCGGCGGCTCGATTCTTGTGCGGCAGCGCGGAACGAAGTTTAAGCCAGGACTGAATGTCGGCATTGGCAAGGACGATACGCTCTTCGCCAAAGTGACCGGCGTCGTCAAGTTCGAAGACAAAGGCCACAGTGGCCGCTTCATCAGCATCGTAGTTCAAGCCTGAGAAAAGAAAATTTAGCCACGGACGAACCGCCAAGACGCCAGGAACGCCAGGGAGAGGGGGCTATGGTCCCTACATTTTCCCTCTTGGCGGCCTTGGCGGCTTGGCGGTTCGTCCGTGGCTAAATTTCTTCTGCCCTCTCTTCCACATGTTCATTGACGAAGCCAAAATCACGGTGCGCGCCGGAGACGGCGGGCACGGCTGCATTGCCTTTCGACGGGAGAAGTTCGTCCCGAAGGGAGGCCCCAGCGGGGGCGACGGCGGCAATGGCGGCAACGTCTATCTTGTCGCCAACTCGCAGGAAAACACCCTGCTCAAGTTCCGCTTCAACCATACTTTCCGCGCGGGCCGCGGGCAGCACGGACTCGGAAGCAACAAGAGCGGCAAAAGCGGCGAAGACATCGACATCTCCATCCCACTGGGTACGGTCGTCCAGGACAATGCGACCGGCGAGCTCGTGCATGACTTCACCGAGGCCGGCGAACGCTTTCTGATTGCGCACGGCGGCCACGGCGGCCATGGGAACGCTCACTTTGCTTCGTCCACAAACCGCGCGCCGAGCCGGGCGCAGGATGGACGTCCGGGAGAGGAAAAGATGCTGCGTCTCGAACTGAAACTGCTGGCCGACGTGGGCCTCGTCGGTTTTCCCAATGCCGGGAAATCCACGCTGATTTCCAGCATCTCCGCGGCGCGGCCAAAGATTGCAGACTATCCATTCACGACGCTCGAGCCGAATCTCGGAGTCGTGGGGATCGACACCGATCGGTCCTTCGTCGTCGCAGATATTCCGGGACTCATTGAAGGGGCGCACCTTGGCCACGGCCTGGGGACGCAGTTTCTGCGCCATATCGAGCGAACGCGCGTCCTGCTGCACCTGGTCGACGTCTCGGGAACCGAGGATCGCAACCCCGTCGCCGACTTCAAGACTATTGAAAAGGAAATGGCCGAACACAACGAAGACCTGGCACTCAAGCCGCGAATCGCCGTAGCCACGAAGATGGACGCCGCCGATCCCGCCAAGGTTCGAAAGCTGCAGCAATGGTGTAGACAGCGGAGAATCGAACTGATTAAAATCTCTTCTGTAACAGGTGAGGGTCTTGAAGAGTTGAAACAAAGCATCATCAAACAGCTCTCTTCCGAAGTTACCGGAGAGTCGTGAGGATCGCGATCCTGGGCGGAACCTTCGATCCAATTCACAACGGTCATCTCGCTGCTGCTCGCTCTGTCGCTTCCGCCTTCTGTATCGACGAAGTTCATTTTGTTCCCGCATACTCTGCGCCCCACAAACAGTCGCGCGAATCGACATCCGCGTTTCACCGCTTCGCCATGGTTGCGCTTGGGGTTTCGCCCTTCGAAGCTTTCCGCGCATCCGCGATCGAAGTAGACGCGCTGGAAAAACGCTACACGGTGGATACTCTCGACACGATGCGAAGCACCTATCCGGACGCCCAGTTTGTGTTCATCATGGGAACAGACATGTATCAGGACTTCGAAACCTGGAAGGACTACCGCAGACTCTTCACGCTCGCCCATCTTGCCATCGTGCACCGGCCGGGCTTTGAGTTCCGCAGCGATCTCGCCCCGCACCGCGTCGTACAGGACGGGGAGATGGTTGCGCTTCCGGAGAAACCGGCCGTCTTCTATCTCCCATTCGTCGAGCAGCCGGTGTCTTCCACAAGCCTGCGCGACGCCTGTCGCAAAGGTGAGCCCTTTTCGGCAAACGCACAACAGTGGATTCCCCCTGCCGTGTGGAACCACATTGAAAGAAACAAACTTTATTCATAGGAGAATCCCATTCACGAGGAAACGCAAGACAACCTGCTGACTGACGCTCTTGAAGCCGCCCTCGACAAGAAGGCGCTGGATATTGTCGTGATCGAACTTGGCGATGTCTGCTCGTTCACCGATCACTTCGTCATCTGTACCGGCACTTCGAGCCGCCACAATCAAACGATTGCGGAAGGCATTGATGAAAGACTCCGCAAACTCGGAACGCGCCCCCTCCATATCGAGGGGCACACGGAAGGCGAGTGGATCCTGATGGATTACATTGATTTCGTGGTTCACATTTTTACGGCACGGGCCCGTGAGTTCTACGATCTCGAAAGGCTATGGCGCGCAGGAACGCGACGCGACGTGAATGAATTGATTGCCCAGCGCACCTGATCTTTCCTATCCCCTGGCGTATACCGGAGACTCGGAGATGCTCCCGGTATTCCGAACGCTTGAGAAGGTACTCGAGAGCGACACGACCGTCCTCATCGAAGGCGAGAGCGGTACCGGCAAGGATGCGCTCGCCCACTGGCTTCACTACAACAGCTCGCGCAAACACGCTCCCTTCATTAAGCTCGACCTCGGCTCACTGCCTGAAGACCTGGTGGAGTCCGAACTGTTCGGATACGAACGCGGCGCCTTCACAGGGGCGCAGCAAACCAAGCTTGGAAAGTTCGACCTCGCGCATGGCGGCACGATCGTGGTGGACGAAGTCGCAAGCGTCGATCTGCGGGTGCAGGCAAAGCTGCTAAACGTGGTCGAAGCGAAACAGTTCTTCCGCCTCGGAGGGACCCGCTCCGTCACCCTCGATTCACGGATCATCGCGCTCTCGGGCATCCCTCTGGTCACGGCGGTCGAGCGCGGCACATTTCGGCAGGATCTGTTTTTCCGGCTGAATCTGATCAATGTGCGGGTCCCGTCCCTGCGGGAACGCCGGAATGAATTGCTCATCCTGGCGAAGCGCCTTCTCGCGCAGCTCGATCGAAAGTATGGCGGATCCACGGAACTCACGGAGGAATGCCATTCCATCCTTCTCCATTACGATTTTCCCGGTAATGTACGCGAATTGCGCAACGGCCTCGAGCGCGCACTGCTGATGAGTTCCGACAACCGCATCACCCCCGGCGCACTGCCGCCTGCGTGGCTGGTTGCTCGCGGCCCTGGAAAGATGCCGTCACTGGAAGACATTGAACGCGAATACATCGCCGAAGTGCTTATCCGAACACGGGGCAAGAAGACCAAAGCCGCAGAGGTGCTGGGGATTACGCGGAAGACGCTGCTGGAAAAACGGAAGAAGTATGGGATGGAGTGAGGGGTGAAAATGACAAATGACAAGGGTAATTCGGGGCAAGGGTAATTCGGGGCCGAAGGGTAATTCGGGGCCGTGCTACTCGAACCCCGAATTCGTACTGCAGAATTCGGGGTTCGAGTAGCACGGCCCCGAATTACCCTTGTCCCGAATTACCCTTGTCATTTGTCATTTTCAGAATACACGCATGAAACTGCGGGTCGTCTGGATCGGAAAAACTAAAGACGCAGGGTTATCCAAGCTCACCTCCGACTTCCTCGCCCGCCTCCAACGCTTCGTCCCCGTCGAGATCACTGAACTCAAAGACCCCAAAACCGGCGATGACCGCCGCCAGCTTGCGGCCGAGGAAGAGAAACTTCTGGCGGCCCTCGACGCAAACGACCGGGTTATTGTGCTCGATGCGGAAGGCCAGGCCTGGAGCTCCCAGCAGCTCGCGACCTTTGTCGGCAGGCATCTGGGCAGCAATCCGCGACGGCTGACCTTCGTCATAGGCGGCTATGGCGGGATCACAAAACCAGTGAAGGACCGGGCCGAAAAACTCTGGTCTCTCTCCCCCCTGACCTTCACCCACGAGATGACTCGCGTACTTGTCATCGAGCAGCTCTACCGCGCAATGTGCATCTTGAAGAATCACCCCTACTCGAAGTAAAGTAAACTCGCCCTTTGCGTCGACGAAAGGTCGGCATGCTCGACGCGATCCTGAATCTGCTCTTCCCGCAGTCATGTATTCTCTGCGGTGTTCAAGTCTTCGAACGGCGATGGTCTGTCGCCTGCCCGGAGTGCTGGTCGAAACTCGAACCGATTCCCCGGCCGTTCTGCCTTCAATGCGGCATGCCCGCACCGGCAATCGAGACCTCGTGCGGCGCATGCCGGCGCGGGGACCATGCCTTCGACTTCGCGCGATCCCTGTTTCTTTTCAACGATCCCATGCGCGGGATCATCCATCATCTCAAGTACTCGGCTCGTGTCTCTCTTGCAAAACCTCTCGGACACCCGCTCCGAGACTGCATGGCCATGGAAGGGTTTGAGGCGAAAGTCGCGGTTCCTGTGCCGCTCCACCGGTCGCGCGCTCGTGAACGAGGATTCAATCAGGCGGAACTGCTCGCGCGACAACTCGGACTAAAGGTGGATCTTCGACTCCTGCAACGCCTCAAGAATACTCCGAGCCAGACGGGGCTCAGCCGTTCGCAGCGCGCCCTCAATCTTTCAGCTGCGTTCGTAGTCCGAGGCGCGCCACCGGAGACAGTCCTCGTGGTCGACGATGTCTACACCACGGGATCGACGCTGCATGAGATTGCGAAAACGTTGAAACGGGCAGGAGCCTCTAGAGTCGAGGTCTTGACCGTGGCTAGAGTAATGCGACAGGACTAAACGGTAACGTGTTCGTGCGGGTGTCCCCTCCTCTTGAGGAGGGGTGGCGAGCGCAGCGAGCCGGGGTGGTCAGGCAGCGGGTTCGGCCTTCGGTTTGCCTGACCACCCCGGCCTTCGGCCACCCCTCCTCAAGAGGAGGGGACACCCGCACGAACGCATAGGTCTGGCGTAAGGGTCGTAGACGACCAATGATCCGTACTTTCGAGCAACTGCGCCACAAATCGCGTGTGCAGCGCGTGCCCGGCGCGATTCGCCGTCAGGCGGCCCAGCACAGGCTGCCCGATGAGCGCGAAATCTCCGAGCAGGTCGAGAATCTTATGCCGAACGAACTCATCCGGATATCGCAGCGAAGTCTCATTGAGCATGCCGTTCTCCGTCAACACGATGGCATTCTCCAGCGATCCTCCTCGCACCAGGCCCGCCGCCTGCAGCGCTTCAACTTCATGATAGAAACCGAAAGTACGGGCCGGAGCGATAAGACTGCAGTAGTTTTCCGGAGTGATCTCCACTTCAAGCTTCTGATACCCGATAAGCGGATGCTTGAACCCGATTTCGTATTCCAGACTCAACGTGTCGGAGGGATGGATCGCGATCGTTTTGCCGTTCTCCTCAAGCATGAAGGGCTTGTCGATGCGGATATAGTTACGGGGCGCAGCGAGCTGGACGATGCCCGCCTGCTGAATGGCTTCCGTATAGGGCAGGGCGCTGCCGTCAAGAATGGGAACTTCGAAATTGTCGAGTTCGATGTAGGCGTTGTCGATGCCGAGGGCATAGAGCGCAGAAAGAAGATGTTCAACCGTGGAGATCCATACGCCTCGACTCATCAGCGTTGTCGCGTAGGCTACGCGTTCGACCGATCCGACATCGGCCCTAAGCTCGAAGTTGTCCAGATCGACGCGGCGAAAAACGATGCCCTTCCCGGCAGGAGCCGGCAGCACGCGCATCGTTGCCGCCTCTCCGGTATGAAGACCAACACCGCTGAACTCGATCGAGGTTTCCAACGTCTGTTCGCGCATCTGCCTGCGCGTCGTGCAATTCACCCGCCGAACCGGTGTCACTTCCATTTAAAGAACTTACAGGGACAACAACCATTTGAGAACGTGTACATTTGTGCACAGCTGTTGTTTTAAAACCGATGAGCGGCTGCGAATGCAAGCCCGGTAGGGCGCAGCCATTAATTAGATGAGCGGCTGCGAATGCAAGCCCGGTAGGGCGCAGCCATTAATTAAATGATCAAACACCCGATCCTTCTCATCATTGACGGTATGTCGCAGGCGTATCGCGCCTACTTCGCGATAAAAGGGCTTTCGACCACCCAGGGTCTTCCGACCAACGCGGTCTACGGATTCGCGATTATGCTTAAACGCGTGCTGCAGAAGTACCCGCCGGAGTACATCGCCGTCGCCCTGGACAGCTCAGCTCCCACACTGCGTCACGCGGAATACGTGCCCTATAAAGCCACCCGTAAAAAGATGCCGCCGGATCTGGCGCAACAGATTCCCTACATTCGGCAATTCTGTGAGGCAATGCGGATTCCCGTGTTCGCCATACCGGGCTACGAGGCCGACGACATCATCGCCACCGTAACCACGAGGGCGGTTGAGGCGGGGCTCCATCCGCTAGTCGTGACTCTCGACAAGGATCTCTACCAGCTCGTCGATACGACGCTCGTTTTAAATACCTCCAAAGACGATCTATTGGTGGATCGCGACAAGGTGAAGGAACTTTTCGGGGTTGCGCCTGAGCAGATCCCGGACCTGCTGGGCCTTTGGGGAGACACGTCCGACAATATTCCCGGCGCGCCGGGAATCGGCGAAAAGACGGCGCGGGATCTGATCCAGCGCTTCGGATCCATCGAAGCGTGCCTCGAGCGCTCGAGCGAAGTGCAGAGCGCAAAGCAACGCGCCTCGCTCGAGGAGAATCGCGAACAGATTCTCATGAGCAAGAGACTCGTCACCGTGGATCGCGATGTGCCGTTAACCATCGATTGGAACAGTTTTCTCGTGCAGGAGCCCGACCGTCAGGCGTTGATGCCCTTGCTCAAGGAGCTGGAATTCACCGGACTCATCAAAGACTACCTGCCCGAAGACACCACGCCTGCTACAGAGATAGTCCAAAACGACGAGATTCCCGCGGTCGGCGAACTTGTCGTTCTCGATATCCAGGGTGATCGTCTTTCCCTCTGGACGGGAACCGGAGCCGTTTGCAGCATCCCACTCGATGCGCGAGCCGCAACCCTGCTGACGAATCCCGCCATTCGCAAAGTGGCGTATGACGTCAAAAATGCGATTCTCCAATTGCGGCTGCGCGGCCTCGAACTGGCGCCTCCTTATGACGACGTGCTGCTGATGGCTTACCTGCTGTTCCCGAACCGAGGAAAGTATGAACTCACGGAAGTCGTCTTCGAGATCTTCGGACAAGCCATGTCGGGCGATCGCACTCCCTGGATACACAAGCTCTACGAGCACCTGCGACCGCAGGTCGAGAAGGAAACGCGCGACGTGTATGAGCAAATCGAATTGCCGCTGCCGGCGATTCTCGCGGGAATGGAACAGACCGGCATCGCGATCGACCCCGGTGTCCTCGAGCGAATGTCTGCGGAGATGAGCGTCCAACTCGACGACTTGACGCGCCGCATCTACGTCTGCGCAGCCTGTGAGTTCAATCTGAATTCCCCGAAGCAACTGGGGGAAGTCCTCTTTGAGAAGATGAATCTTCCGATGCCGCGGAAGCTTAAGAAGTCGGGACAGTACTCGACGGCCGTGGAGGTGCTCGACGAGCTGGCAAAGACGTACGAACTTCCCCGGCTGATCCTGGAGTACCGCCAACTGGCAAAGTTTAAATCCACCTATGTAGATGTGATTCCGCAACTGGTCGATCCCGCAACGGGCCGGCTTCACACGTCGTTCAACCAGTCGGGTGCCGCAACCGGACGGTTGTCGAGCAGCAATCCCAATCTCCAGAACATTCCCGTGCGTTCAGAGCTGGGCCGTAAGATCCGTGGGGCCTTCATTCCCGAGCCGGGCTGGTGGTTTGTGGCGGCCGATTATTCCCAGGTCGAGCTTCGGATCGTCGCGCATCTCTCCGGAGATGCCGGGCTGGCCGAGGCCTTCATGGCAGGAGAGGATATCCATCGCCGGACCGCAGCCGAAGTCCTCGGTATCCCGCTCGGCCTCGTAACGCCGGCCCAGCGCGATCGCGCGAAGGCGGTAAACTTTGGAATTGTTTACGGGCAGACGCCTTATGGGCTCGCACAACAGCTCGGCATCAGCAATGAAGAAGCCGCGGAATTCATCGCCCGCTACTTCGCGCGCTATCAGGGCGTGCAGCGATACATCGCAGACTGCCTGTCGACAGCGCGCGATGTCGGTGTCACACGGACGCTGTTCGGGCGGCTCCGGCAGCATCCGGAAATCAATTCCAAAAACGGATTGCGGCGAAGCATGGCCGAAAGGACCGCGATCAACTCCCCCATCCAGGGCACGGCGGCGGACATCATCAAACTGGCGATGATTCGGATTGCCGGGGATCTGCGGAACAACAGTCTGCGGACCCGCATGGTCTTACAGGTCCACGACGAGCTCATTTTCGAGGTTCCGGAAGACGAACTTTTCATAAAGGACAGGATCCGCCAACAGATGCAGGACGTGGTCCGGCTCAGCGTGCCTCTCACCGTCAACCTGAAGCAGGGACAGAATTGGCAGAATCTGATTTCTCAGCCAGCAGCGACGGGAGCGTAGTGCAGAACGATGAGTTTGTCTGCACCCAAGGCAAGAACTGCGTAGGTACGGCCGTCGTTATCGCTGAACTCGACTTCAAACGCGCCGGGCGCCAAGGATTCTACGACAGTGCCTACCTGCCCTCGGTTGAGATTTCGCTCAGGGATATCTTCCGTCAAAGCGACAACGTCTAAAAGTTTTATGTCAGCCGACGCTTTCATATCGTTTTCAAACCACGTAGCAGCTCGTGAACCTCGGGAAATCTTCATCGCGGCGGACGATCCAACTACTCCGGATGGTCACGTCGCCGCCCGGCCCCGGCACGACGAAGTCTACCACGTAGCGTTGCCCATACTCATCTTGTTCCACTGATCTGGCGACGGCTTCCCTCGCGGCAGCCAATAACGCCTCGCGCAATTCTGGTGCTTTGCTTGAATCCCATCCGAGGGAGGCTTTGAACACGCGCGCCTTGTGCTGGCCACGAGGATGATCGGGATTAAGACAATAGTCGCGCAGCTTTGAGATATTGACGATCGCCCGATCAGGATTCGGTAGCTTCATTAAACTCCATCAACGTGCGGCGTATCTTATATTCGTGTACGAAATGAAGCAGCGGCGGAATTGGCAAAGCCTCCTGAATCTCGTGAGTCCCCCCCAATCGTGAGTTCCCCCCAATTGACACCCTTTGCGAACCATCCTATAGTTCATTGAGGTTTTCGGGCGCTTAGCTCAGCTGGAATGAGCGCTACCTTGACACGGTAGAGGTCATCGGTTCGATCCCGGTAGCGCCCATAATGCTTTCAACAACTTGGAAATAGGCCACCCCGTCCTGCGGGGGAATTGTGTCGTCAATTGTGACGTAAGCCGGTTCGGGCAGCGCGTGCTCAGGTAATTCCCGCTTCGCAGGGACTTTTTTAACTAGGGCGTCTAAGGCTGTTCTCTTCGCATCTAGACGAACATGGCTATAGTGTTCCAGCATTCGTCGCGAGACGTGTCCCGCAATCGAAAGTATCGTCTGATCGCTGGCAAGCGATTCCGATAGCTCAGTAATCGCGTGGTGCCTGAGGTCATGAAACCTAAGCTTTGGTAAGCCTGCCTCTATTACGAGCTTTCGCCAGGTCGTCCGCCACGACTTCTGTGGCCTTGTGGCATCGAAATGACCGTTTTCACAAGATGGAAACACGTAATGCTTGGGATTATCTGATTCGAGTTCCTTAGCACGACCCAAAAGGTCAGACATGGCATCAAACGCGACGTCATTGAGCGGGATAGTCCTGATTCCAGCCTGCGTCTTGCTGTGTTGCAGACGTATGATCCGACTACCAAAGTCTACGTTCTCCCAACGAAGGTTTTTCAGCTCGCATCCCCTCATTGTAGTGTTCAGCGCCAGCTCGGCAGCACAACGAACCACGACCCACTCTGGCTTGCTGCGAGCCACGTCAAGTAGCCTTGAGGTGGACCCCAAAAACTGGACAGGGACCTAAGGTGGATTTCCGCTGCTCTAAGGAGAGAGCATGGCAAGAAAGCGGAAGCAGTACACCGGAGCGTTCAAGGCGAAACTCGCGTTGGAAGC